>ERZ779624.94-NODE-94-length-37267-cov-9.187843_pt1 | contig 37267 bp, 30 predicted proteins | sample MGYA00514190_ERZ779624 | MGnify/ENA primary metagenome ERZ779624 (study PRJEB29562, sample SAMEA4376706) | mouse gut metagenome | isolation source: Cecum | study: EMG produced TPA metagenomics assembly of the A DSS colitis mouse model was used to assess the microbial... | reverse complement strand
CCACGATCTCCCGCGGCGCGTTCTCGCCGCACTGATCCTTTTCCAGTTTCAGGAATGCCTTCTCAAAGGTACTTCTTGTAATGGAACGCTCTCTTCTGTCCGTAAAAAGCTCTCCGCCCTTGATACTGTAAGTGAAAGGAAGACCTTTTTTTGTGGAGAACGGCTCTCCTGCGTGATCGATAATTACGCCCCACAGGTTTTCAATGGTTATCTTGGAGGTGTCGAGTTTCATAAAAGTCCTTCCCCGCACTGCCGGCCTGAGATCCCTGATGTGCGACTCCGCTCGCGGATATAACCATTTTATAACAAGACCTGCCAATATTCAACCGATTTCGCCGGAAAGCGGCGGATTTATCGGTTTCTTTAAAAGTGACTTGTGAAGCGTCAGCGCCGACCTGCAGTTTTCCGTCTCCGCCGCCAGCAAAATACAGGGCTTCTTTGCGGGAATCCCGCGAAACAGAAACTCACAGCAGCCGGATTGAAACTCATGCAGTATCCCGTCGCTGTAAAGCGCAACCCGGGTGGAATTGCTGTATACCGCGGCAGAAAAGCTTCCGTTCTCCTGCATTCTGACGCTTCCCGGCGCAATATAAACAAAGGGCTCCGCGCTCCATTTTGCCTTGTACCGGTAAAATGCTTCCGAGGGCACGCCTTTCCCGTCCACAAGACTGTCTTCCGCTCCCAGGTATGTGGGAAGCCCGTCCCCTCCATTCCCAGGGCGTACCAGGAATCCCAGCCTTTCACACAGGACGGAAAGGACTCCGTATCCTTCCCGTCCCTCTTCCTCTTCCACATGGAGACAGTTGGCTCCCATCTCGCAAAGGCGCTGCAGATCCTCGTTTACCATTCTCTGCAGCTGTGCCGGGGACGCCGCTTCCGGAAGGCTGTACCTCACGGCCCGCTCATCAAAGCGCACCCCGTTGAGAAACAGATCCCCCTGCCAGGTCAGGCTGTACAACGCCAGCTGCCTGGTAAGCCTGTCCCGGCACACCCCTTTTTCATCCAGCAGAAAAGCTTCCAGGGTATACAGATAAGGATCAGACATACCGTTCCACAGATGAGGCTGCAAAAGAACGCTTTTCATGGGTTCTTCCTCTCCGGCATTTCCCATACACTGCAGAACCGGGGCTCCCTGCCTGTCTGAAAGATACAGGGAGAAAATCCCTCTTTTCCCCGACTCTTCCGTTTCCGTAAAAAGAATTTCCCAGTCCAGATATGCCCTGCCGCTTTCACACCGGCAGCTTACATTCACTCCCTGCCCCGGCGCTCTTCTGTCAAATTTCATGCTCTTCCTCCGTGCCGTTCTCCTGCTCTCTCTTTTTTTGAAGAATAGTGGTATTTTTTTCCACCTCGCTCCGGGTCAGCGGATACCGGAACTGCATAATCAGAAAAACCACCAGATAACAGACGCCCGGAATCAGCGTGGCAGCGGTGTAGATCCTCTCCGACACTGCCTCGGCCTGTGAGGCAGCCTCGGATACATACCCAATCGCGGTCAACACGAATCCCCCCAGTCCTCCGGCCAACGCCTGGCCTACCTTTCTGGCAAAGGAATACACCGCGTACACGGTTCCGTCCTCCCGCTTTCCCGTCTCAACCTCCTGATAATCTATAATATCCGTGATAAACGCCCAGATAATCAGATTAAACAGCGCAACCCCTACGGTTCCCACGAAGATCAACGCCATAAACACCGGAATACTCTTTATCCGCAGGAAAAACAGAAGCATATAGACCACTCCCGCCAGCAGCATTCCCAGCGCGCCTGCTTCCTTCTTGCCGAATTCTGCCGCAATCCTGGAAATAAAGGGCGCAAGCAGGAAGGTTCCCGCAATGCTGACGAAGTTTACCGCAGACATGGCCTTTGCATTTTTAAAATAATCCAGAAAAAGGTAATTGTTCATTGTCTGACTCAGCAGGCTGGCCAGCAGCAGCACAAGAGCGGCGCATACCAGCGCAAGCAGGGGCTTGTTCCTGCCAAGTCCCTTCAGCATTTCCCCCGCAGTCTCCCGGGAAGACTCTTTCTTTTCAAAGAAAACCCGTTCCCGGCACAGAAAATAACAAAGCGCATAGCAGACCACTGCCAGAACACCGAACACCACCGCAGTCCAGGTAAAACGCTCCGGCAGCACAATCTGGTTGCCCTCCGCATCCGTCCTGTAGACCACAAGGGGAACCAGCACTCCGATCACAAGGCCCGCCAGGCTGGCTCCGATACTTCGGAAGGTGGAGAGCGAAGCCCTGTGTTTCACATCCGGGCTGATCACCGACGCCATGGAGCCATAGGGAATGTTGATTCCCGTATAACAAAAGCTGCTCCACAGAAGATAGGTGAAAATAACGTAGGCCAGCTTTGCCCAGTAGACCCAGTCCCGGACGAAATACAGGTACATGACCGTGCTGCTCACCGCCACCGGTATACTCATCCTTCGGATCCAGGGGCGAAAGCGTCCGTCTCTGGCCGGGCGCATATGATCCACAATGCGCCCCATGGTCACATCGGTAAAGGCATCCACAAGCCTTGCCCCCATGAAGAGCAGACCCACCACAAAGCCGCTCAGCCCCAGTACCTTTGTATAGAACACCATAAGATAGTTGCTGGCCAGCAGAAAGCTGAAATCATTTCCGAAATCACCGAACAGATATCCCAGCTTATCCCTGATGCCAAAGGGACGCACATTTTCGTTTTCGTCTGTTGTCTTTTCCATAAAATCCTCGTTTCCCGTCACACCGTTTTTTCTCAGCATTCCACGGAAAACAGTTTTTATTCAGACAAAAGATGCCAAAAATCATCCTTGACCTTTTCCTGCAAAAACGGCAAAATAATAACAAGCTGTTTAAAAATTGCTTTCCGACAGCTGTGAGTCACAGCTTGTGGGCGTTTTCAAACACGCTCCGGAGGAGGAGATACCATGATTATCCGAAAAATACGTCCCGAGGAACTGAAAAGGACATGCGAGCTTTTCGCCGTCGCCTTTGAATTCAGCACAGATATTCAAAAATCACCCATGGAGTACCATGAGCAGGTATCCGCCCGTCCCCAGTCCCGGGACGACGCCTTCTGGAAAGAACGCTGGGCCGCCTTCGAGGATGACGACCGCACCATGATGAGTCATTTTTTTGCCCAGCCCTTCCCCGTCCAATTTGACGGAAATACCTTTACCATGACCGGCATCGGCGGCGTATCCACCCTGCCGCAGTACCGCAGAAGAGGCGGAATCCGCGGATGCTTTGAGGCTGCACTGCCCGCCATGTATGCGGACGGACATACCTTTTCCTACCTGTATCCCTTCTCTACCGCCTACTATCGAAAATTCGGCTACGAGATGGGCTGTGAAAAAGTGAACTATCATGTTTATCTGAAGTCCCTTCCCTATTATAATGTAAGGGGAAACTGTTCCCTGTCCGAACCCGGAAATCTGATGGAGGAGGAAATCCGATCCGTCTACCGCGTCTGGCAGAACCGCTACAACATGATGGTGGCGGCAGAGGATTACGAATTTGCCTGGATTGGCAAGGCAAACCCGGTGAAGGATCAGCTGTTCACCTATGTATACCGTTCTGACGACGGGACTCCCAGGGGCTATATGACCCTGCAGCAGGCCATGGAGCCGGACGGCAGGAACATTTCCTGCAGCCGTTTTCTGGCTGTGGATGCGGAAGGTGTCAAGGGACTTCTGAACCTCTTGATCAGTCTGGGAAGCGACCACAGCTACGCCTCCTTTGATCTGCCTGCGGATATGGATCTGTCATTGATCCTGCCGGAGTGGGCCGGTCACGCCCGAAAATCCTCTTATTTTGCAGGCATGGTACGGGCAGTCAATGTACAGCGGATTCTGGAAAATGCCAGGTATCAGGGAAACGGCCGGGTATCCCTGGCCATAACGGATCCCCATATTCCGGAAAATACGGGCGCCTATACCGTAACATATGCGGGTGGCAGGGCGGAGTCGGTATCCAGACTGCCCCTGTCCGGTCAGACCAGCGATGCCGAGATGGATATCAATGCCTTTTCCCGCCTGATCCTGGGTGCCTGCGACGTTTCTTCCCTTCCCTACATGGATCATGTAAAGGTCTGCGGAAATCTTCCCGGACTTGCAGACGTATTTTACCGGAAGCCAAACTATATTACGGAACATTTCTGACCCCGTCAGGAAAGGCGGTTTATCATGAAGCTCACATACCTGTACCACAGCGCCTTCCTGGCAGAGACGGCGGAAAGTTATTATCTGTTCGATTATGTAAAGGGGACTTTGCCGGAACTGAATCCGGCAAAGCCCATTCTTGTCCTTGTAAGCCACAGTCATCAGGATCACTATCATCCGGCCGCACTGAATCTGCTTTCAGATATGGGAATGCAGCGGATCGGCGCTGTCTTTCCCACGGATATCAAAAAGACAAAATATCCCCGGGGCTGGAGTCTGCTTAACGATACCGCGGACAGAAATTCTCAGGGCTGCCAGGATATGGATGTGCTGAACGGACATATCCTCAGAGTTTATCACAGCCGGGAATATGATCTGCCCTGGGGCGCCCGGCTGAAAACTCTGCTCTCCACCGACTCCGGCGTGGCTTATCTGCTTTTCACCTCCGATGGAATTCTGTTTCATGCGGGAGATCTGAACGATTGGGTCACAGACGATATGCCGGAGTCGGAGCGTCGGCAGATGACCGGCAGTTACCGGGCGGCACTCCGCGCTCTGGACGGAATTTCCGTGGATCACGCCTGCCTGCCGCTGGATCCTCACCTTGGCGCTCATTACGCTGACGGCTTTTTGTATTTTCTGAAAAAAGTGCGCACAAAAAGAGCCTGGCCCATGCATTACTGGGACAGACCCGATATCATTGATCTGTTTCTCCGGGAACACCCTGAATATGCCGCTGTCGTTCAGCGGCCCTGAGACATGGCGCAGGGTCAGCTCTGATGCTGTTCCTGCGCTAACTGTTCAAACTTCTCTCTCGCCCGGCTGAAGCACTCCAGCAGCTTCGGAGAAAACACGCCGCATTCGCCTGCCTGAATCATCCGGAACGCTTCCTCCAGAGAATAAGCCTTCTTATATACCCGTTCGCTGACAAGCGCATCATACACATCCGCCAGACTTACCAGCTGTGCGGAAACGGGAATATTTTCACCCTCAAGCCCGTCGGGATACCCTCTTCCGTCATATCTCTCGTGGTGGCTTCGGCAGATCTCATAGCTGATTCTGCCATAGGTCTCATCCCAGACGTCCTCAATGTGCTCCAGCACCTCGCACCCCTTGACGGTATGGGTCTTCATGATGTCAAACTCTTCCTTTGTCAGCCGGCCCGGCTTTAAAAGAATACCGTCCGATATGGCAATCTTGCCCACATCATGAAGCGCGCTGGCCGAGAAAATCATATCAATAAGCTCCGGCGTCAGGCCGTACTCCGGATAATCCTTCATGGCCTGTTCCGCAAGGATTCTGGTAAAGCCCTTCACCCGTTTGACATGTTCCCCGCTCTCCAGATTACGGCACTCTACCACCGTACCCAGAATGTCAATGATTTTAACATTGCTCTCCTTCAGCTTTGTGGCCTGGGCAGCCAGAAGTCTGTACTGTTTCTTCAGGGTCTCGGTCTGTTTTTCTACCTTTTCCTCAAGCTCATTTTTATAGGTGAACAAGTCTACCGTATTTTTTACCCGATTGCGGACAATCGCATTGTCAAAGGGCTTATGAATGAAGTCGGAAACCCCCAGCTCAAAACACTTACGTTCCGCGGCCACCTTGGATTCCGCGCTGATCACCAGCACTGGAATTTTATCCATCCAGAGCCGACGTCTCATCTCCTCCAGCACCTCGTATCCGTCCATGTCCGGCATGATCAGATCCAGAAGTACCACCGCCACCTCATCCTGCAGCTCTTCCAGTATCTCAATGGCTTTTTTCCCGCTTTCCGCCTCCACTACGGGATATTCGTCTTCCAGTATAGCCGTGAGCATCTCCCGGTTTAATTCCATATCGTCAACAATCAGTATCTTACTGCGCATGAAAACGGCTGTCCTTTCTGTAATTGCTTTCCTCTCATTTCGGTCATACCGTATTCTGCAGCTCCTGCAGTAATTCTACCGTGCGCCGGTACTCATCCTTCACCTGCTCCAGAAGAGTATCGTCCGCAGGCTTCTTCCCGTCCCGCAGCGCCTCCGTCAACACATCACTGGCCTCATACAGCCTTGTATAACCAAGATTTGCACAGACCCCCTTTAAAGTGTGGGACGCACGGAAGGCATCCGTGTAATTTTCCTCTTCCATGGCCTTTTCCAACGTGGGATAGCTCTCGTCTGCAAGAAACTTCAACGCAAATTTCTGCACCAGCTTTTCACTGCAAAGCCGCCCCAGTGTCCCCTCAAAATCTGCTCCCAATGCCGCATAACATTCCTTTAATGTCATATCTGCTCCCCTCTGCGCGCCGCGACGCACAATTCCATCCGAAAGTCGAATTATTATTTCGGGCTTCCCCTCCCCTATTATAGTACATTCTGCTTGCATATGGCAAGGGAATTATACCCTACAAACCCGGACAAAGAATCATTCCCTCCAATGCAGGCGATGCAGTTCCCCTTCCTTCTCCATTCCTGAAAACCCGTTCTGCCGAAGGGCTTCGTACAAGATGACGGCAGCCGAGTTGGAGAGGTTCAGGGAACGGATGGCGGAAAGCATGGGAATGCGGATACAGCTCTCCTCATTCTCCACCAGAATTTCCTCCGGAATCCCGGCGCTTTCCCTGCCGAACATAATATAGTCCTCCGGCCCGTACGTTACCTCCGTATAACTCTTCCTGGCCTTTGTAGTTGCCATCCATATTCTGGCCCCGGGATTTTTTTCCAGAAAATCCGCATAATTCATGTACCTGCGGACGTCCAGATCCTTCCAGTAATCCATGCCTGCCCGCCGGATGGATTTTTCGTCCAAACGAAACCCCAGCGGCTCGATCAGGTGCAGGGGCGTGCCTGTGGCAACGCAGGTACGCCCGATATTTCCCGTATTTCCCGGTATTTCCGGTTGATGTAATACAATATGCACGGAAGTCTCCTTTACTGCTGTGTACCCTTTTCCGCTCTCAGCCTGTTCACAAAGTGTTCCAGCCTTCCGATGGCAATCTTCAGCTTCTCCAGGGAATAGGCATAGGATATCCTCAGATACCCTTCCCCGCAATCCCCGAATGCGGTTCCCGGCACCACGGCCACCTTCTCCTCCTCCAGAAATCTGGTGGCAAACTCGTCGCTGGTCATGCCGAATTCCCTGATGCAGGGAAATACATAAAACGCGCCGAAGGGCTCAAAGCAGTCCAGACCCATCTCGCGGAAGGCGTTCATCAGATATCTTCTCCTCTGATTGTAGGCCACGCGCATCTGTGCGATATCCTCATCCCCGTTTTTCAGCGCCTCAATGGCCGCATACTGACTTGTGGTAGGCGCACACATAATGGCAAACTGATGCAGCTTTGTCATCTGCTCAATTATCCGGGCAGGCCCGCAGGCATATCCCAGCCTCCATCCCGTCATGGCATAGGCCTTTGAAAAGCCGTTGATCAATATCGTTCTCTCCCGCATGCCGGGGAGCTCCACAATAGACACATGCTTCTCCGTATAGGTCAGTTCCCCGTAGATCTCGTCGGACATTACAAATATATCATGTCTGACAATCACCTCGGCAATGGCCTCCAGATCCTTCCGCTCCATAATTGCGCCGGTGGGATTGTTGGGGAAGGGCAGAATCAGAAGCTTGGTTCTGTCCGTGATCGCCGCCTCCAGCTCCTCCGCGGTCAGACGGAATTCATTTTCCGCCTTCAGATCAATGATGACAGGCGTTCCCCCCGCCATAATGGTACAGGGCTCGTAGGAGACATAGCTGGGCTGAGGAATCAGCACTTCCTCCCCCGGATTCAGCATGGCCCGCATTCCGATGTCGATAGCCTCGGAACCTCCCACGGTGATCAGCACCTCCTGCACGGGGTCATAGCTCACTCCATGCTTCCTGTTCATATAATGGCTGACCTCCTGGCGCAGCTCTTTCAGTCCTGCATTGGAGGTGTAAAAGGTTCTTCCCTTCTCCAGGGAATAGATTCCCTCGTCCCGGATATGCCAGGGCGTGTCAAAATCAGGCTCGCCCACGCCCAGGGAGATCGCGTCCTTCATCTCGCTGACAATGTCAAAAAACTTCCGTATTCCGGAGGGTTTAATTCCCACAATTTTATCTGCTAACGGATTTCTCATGGCGTAATCATCTCCCTTTCATCTTCTTTCCGGCGGGAGAGCATGGTGCCGTGATCCTTATACTTTTTCAGGATAAAGTGGGTCGCCGTGCTGAGCACCTGCTCCATGGTAGCCAGCTTGTCGGACACAAAGGAGGAAACCTCCCGGAGTGTCTTTCCCTCCAGGATCACCATGAGATCGTATCCGCCGGACATCAGATACACGCTCTGTACCTCGGGATACTTTTCAATCCGCTGTGCCACGCTGTCAAAGCCCTGGCCTCTCTGGAGCGTCACACGCACCTCGATCAGTGCGGACACTTTGTCAATGTCTGTATTCTCCCAGTTGATCATCGCGTGGTAGCCGCAGATAACCCCCTCACTCTCCAGCGCAGCCAGCTCACTGACCACATCCGTCTCCTGAACCCCCAGAAGCACAGCCAGCTCCTTTAAGTCAATTCGTCCGTTTTTTTCGATAATTGCAAGTAATTCGTCTCTCATGTCATATCCTCCATCCTCTTTTACCTGTCTATACACTTACACTAATGCACTGTTTCCGACAGCCAACGATAAATTTCATCCTGCCCCGGCCGGTCCATATAACGGATCTCACCGTCATTTTGAATGATTCGGTCGTTGCCCTCCGTAAGCTTTCCCACCACAACCGCCGGAATGCCCTCCGCCACCAGCGCGGCCGCCAGGCTTTGTCCGTCCCACGCGGTCATCACCAGACTTCCGCCGGACAAAAGCCCATAGGGATTTACATTACAGCATTCGCACACCTCCACCGTCTCCTGTCTCAGGGGCAGCTTTTTCAGATCTATTGTCAGTCCGGCACCTGCCCGCTGCGCAAGCTCCCACAGAGCTCCAAGGATGCCTCCCTCCGAAGCATCATGCATGGCGCAGACACCGGACTTCACCGCGGTGGCGGCCTCCGGAATCACGGAAAGCCACCTGTCAAAGCCTGCTGCCTCCTCCACAAAATACGCCGGATAACGGGACAGCAGACGCTCCCGGTTCCTTCTCGCCAGAATCGCCGTGCCCTCCAGACCAATCCACTTGCTCACCACAATATCCTGCCCGGGAGCAGGCGCTCCGGAATACCGTCTGCCTTCCGGCTCTGAGTCTGCCCATCCGGCTTTCCCAGCCTCAAAGGGCAGCCCGTGCCCCGTGACCACCGCAACCGCCGACTTTACCGCGCCGCTTATACGGGTCTGGCCCCCCGCAATGCGCACATCCAGCTCCTGACATTTTACCTCGGCCTCCTGCATCAGGTTCCTGATATCGGCCTCCTCCGCCGTCTCCGGCAAAACCAGCGCCATCCTGATTTCCTTCATTCCGGCCCCGCCTGCGGCAAGATTGTTGGCACACCTCTGGATCAGCTGCCCTATGCCAGCCACGGCATCCGCGGATGTCTCCCTCCCTGCCGCATTCATCAAAACTGCAGCCTCCTGTACACAAACCGCCACGGAACCGGACTCCGGAAACGGGAAAACGGCGCAGTCTTCCCCCAGCCCTGCGCCATCCGCTCTTTTTCCTGTTTTGTTTATCTGTCTCAAAACAGAGCGTTTCAAAACATTCTCCGGCAATTTACCGATTCTCATGCTCTATTTGTCCTTCGTCTTCTATTGTGCCGCCTCGGTGTTCTCGGGAGCAGGCGGAGCCGTCAGCGCTGCTATCACGCTCTTTACCTGATCCACGCTTCCCGTACCGATAGCCGCCATAATCTGTTCATAGGCTCCGGGATCCTCCGTTGCAGTACCCACCGTAGCGCTTCTGGGCACCATCTTATATCTGCTGTTGTTCACCTCCGTGCGGCTTACTTCCTCGCCGTTCACCGTGACTATCTTCCAGAGCTTTGCCCTGTAACCGATGTGCGCGCCCTCTGTCACAAGATAGCCGATGGGTTTGGAGGCGTCTGCATAAATATCGTCGGAGGAGGGCTTCATAACCTCAAGGATCTCACTCTCATAGCGAACCTCCCGCCCCGCTTCCCTGGTCTCTTTCCCATAGATGGTAAAGGTAATCTTCTTGTCCTGGGTCACTCCCTCAATATACACCGGATAGTCCAGGTTGTTCACGAATTTGAAATCCTTGCCTGAGCTCTCCGCAATGGCGGCATCCGCGGAAGGATCCACATAGGACACTATCATGGAGTGATTGTAGCGCTTCGTAACCTCAAGCTCTGCCCTCAGCACCGTGTTGTACAGTGTGGTAGATACCTGGCAGATGCCGCCCCCCAGACTGTCTACCACCTTGCCGCTGACATAGGAGCCCGCCATATAGTAGCCGTTTTTTTCCGTAAAGGGTGACACCGTGTCATAGGTGGAAAACTCTTCTCCCGGATATAGCGTGGTTCCGTTGATGAGCTTGCAGCCATTTTCCACATTTGCGCATCTGGAAGAATTGGAGGAGGAGTAGGAGGTGGTAAAGGTGCCCAGCACATCCGTTATCTGCGCCAGCTCCTCCGCGTTTCCCCTGGGTTCTTCCACCCGCACATTCAGCGGAATGGTGCACGGCTGACAGTCCCAGTCTTCCGTGAGCAGGTCGTTGATCACATCAATGGAGGTCTCCACGTCCAGACGGTAGCCTGTTTTTCCCTCCGTCACCTGAAACTGTCCGTCAATCCTCTGCAGCGAGGCGTCCACCGCCTCCGTGTCGTAAACTGCGCACTTTTCCAGCAAAAGGTCGCTGACCGCCTGCAGATCCAGGGACAGCTCTATGGGAAAGACCTTGTTTTCATATTCCAGATCCTTCAGCACACGATAGCGCTCGATCACGTTTCCCCGGGTGCCGATCTGTGCCGCCTCCGTCACAAGCTCCGGATTTGCCCAGGCGATCCCCAGATCTCCCGCTGTGACCCCCACCTCTGTGTCTGCCGCTGCCAGCAGGGTGATTTCCACATCCTGCAGTCCGGCTACATACGCTTCCACCGCGGCTAAGGCCTCCGCCTGGGTCTTTCCGGACAGGTCTATGCTGCCGGCAAAAATACCGGCTTTTATGGTGCCCTCTTCCGCCGCCTGCACGGCTGCGCCCGACCCCAAAAGGCAGATCAGCAGAAGAAGCATTCCTCCTGCTCTCTTGGCAAATCTTTTCATAATAATCCTCGCATTGAAATACTAGAGAAAATATGCTACAGTGGGTATGACCATTGCCATGATCAAAATCACAATGATGACCACCGAAAAACGCTGTCTGGTTTTTTTATTGTTCATGTTAAACATAGCCGTCTCCTGACTTCCCCAAAGGGGCCTTTGTACTTAAACTCTGAAAGGATATTATATATGAATATATTCATTTTTGCAAGCTTTATCACGGTTCTGATCCTCACCACAGTCAGTCTGAAAAAGCAGGCCAAACTGGCAAAAAACAGGGATAAGGAGTTCTGGGGCCGGGAAGCCCGGGCCAACGCCGTCCGCAAAAAGCCGCTGGATAAGCTGAACTATATCAACATCCCTCTGGAAGCATTTCCCACGCATCTGCTGAACGAGAATCAGAATGTAATGGAATGTATCAATATACTGGAATCCCTTACCTCACAGAAGATCGTTAACCTCACCGGCTGGAGCAATACCGACCTGAAGCTGGAATACGGCACTGCCAACATCAATGTGCTGACGGAATACGACCAGAATTACACCCTGCTTGTGCGCACCCTGCAGAAATGGGCGGATATTCTGGTTGAAAACGGTTATGCCAAGGAGGCTTCTCTCGTGATGGAGTTCGCCATCACCACAGATACGGATATCAGCCGCACCTACTATCTGCTGGCGGATTACTATGCCTCCACAAAGCAGTACCGTGAAATCGACAGACTTTGTGAGATCGCCGGTGGGCTGCGCTCCGGCAATCGCAGCATTATCGTAAAACACCTGCGGGAAAAATATCCCGATGTTTTCTGAAGCTGCCTTGTCAGACGTCTCTGCCGTACTGTGCCAGAAGCTTATCGGTGAGACGGCTTGCCTCACTTCTGGTCAGATGATCTATTTCCACATCCAGAATTATTTTATGCCGCTCTGCCAGCCAATATAACCTCTCCTTCTGAGATTTTGACGCCGGCTGATCCCTTTTCACCTGAAAGAAGAGCTCCCCGGGGCGAAACAGACCCTCCGACTCCGAGTAAAATTCCTCCGTCAGTCTGCGGTACAGAAGATCTGTGGCCTCCGCATCTGCCAGGGCCCGGTGGGCCTGGTGGGGAATTTGGTAATAAAGGCAGAGCGCGTCAAGGCTCCGGCTCTCCAGCCGGGACAGGTATTTTCTGGCTATCTTCAGCGTATCTATGGCTTTTTTCTCAAAGCATTGCTTCCGATCCACCGCCGCCTTCTTCAGAAACGAAAAATCAAACAATATACTGTGTCCCAAGAGAGGAAGCTCCCCCAGGAAGGAAAACAGCTCCGGAAGCACCTCCTCCAGATACGGCGCGTCCTTCAGGTCCTCGTCAGTGATGCCGGTGAGCTCCGTGATCCGCTGTTCCAGCTTTCTTCCGGGATTGACAAGGGTGGAAAAAGTGTCTGTAATGTTCCCCTGCACCACCTTTACCGCCCCGATCTCAATGATTCTGTCCCTCTTGGGGTTCAGCCCGGTGGTCTCCAGATCGATGCTGACATAGGCCTCCATCCCGCCGGCGTCCTGCCTTAGCAGTGCCTGACATTGCTCCGGCGCCGCTTCCTCCGCCGCTCCCGGGAATACTATCTCACCTTTCCGCGCCGTCTGCCTGCACTCTTCCGCTGCCTCTCCCGTACCGTCCGGCATCCGTACCGCCAGCGTCCTTGCCTCCGCGTTCAGGGGATTTCTGTACCGGTAGTCAAAAAGCACATAGTGTACGGCCGCTTCCTCCCCGGCTTCCCCACCCCGGTCTCCCGGAAAAATCTGCCGGAGTGTCAGCCGGGAAAAGGGCTCCAGATGCGTCAGCCGGCTCAGCTGCTTTCCGTCACAGCCTTCATAATCCGGCAGATATTCCCGTTTCTTTTCTTCCTGCCAGTAAAAGCTTCTGGTCACATCCCGATAAGGGGTAAGATCGGATGCAAATTCCGGTCTGCTCTTCAAATTTTCCCGAAGATACAGATCCAGGGTCAGCAGTTCCCTGTAGAGGGGCAGCCGCTGTTCGTCATACCGCGCCGCAAATGCAAGCAGAACATGATACCTGTGCACCCGGGCAGAGCTTCCCGCCCCAACGCCCATCTGCCCGCCAAAGCCGGCGTGCCGGTCAGGATTGTGAACCGTACTTTTCACACCACATCCCTCCTGCCGGTAAAACGCCGCCAACTTGTCATACATGGCAAAGGGACTGTCAAAGGCACTTTCCAGCACGGGGAGCGTCCGGGTAAACTGCCCGCTGTTATAATACAGCTCCACCATTTCTTCCACACCCTTCAGGCGCAGAATGTCCTCATAGTCAAGCCACCTGGTGCAGAGCACCTCATAGGGAGGACTGTCCAGGCAGCGGATTCCGAATTCCTCCGCCCGCTCCCACATTTCCGATCCCTTAAGCACTTTCAGAAAACCCAGCTGAAGCTGCTCCGGTCTCATGCCATATACTCTGTCAAAGGAGTTGCGGAAGCGCTCCATATCCTCAAAGGGCAGCCCGGCGATCAGATCAAGATGGCGGTGTATATTCCCGCCCTTTCCGATCTTTGCCACGATCCGCTCCAGCCTTTCCATATCCGAAACCCGCCGGACGGCCCGAAGCGTGTCAGGGTTCGTGGACTGCACCCCGATCTCCAGCTGCACAAGTCCGGGCCGCATGGTATGCAGCAGCTCCAGCTCCTGTTCGTTCAGGATATCCGCGGAGATTTCAAAGTGAAAATTAGTGACGCCATTGTCATTATCCCTCAGATACTCCCAGACCGCCATGGCGTGGGCATGATTGCAGTTAAAGGTTCTGTCTACAAACTTCACCTGTTTTACCCGGGAATCCAGGAAAAACTGCAATTCTTTTTTTACCACACCGATGTCCCGGATGCGCACTGATTTTTCTATGGAGGAAAGACAATAGCTGCAGCTGTAGGGACAGCCCCGGCTGGACTCATAATAAATGATTCTGTTCTCAAAGGGGGTAAGATCCCTGTAGAGAAAGGGAATGCTGCTCATATCCAGAAGCTGCCTGGCAGGCGTCGGGCCTGTGTGCAGATACAATCCCGGAATATCCTCCAGACGCTTTTTTTTGACCGCAGAATCCTCGGCTGCTGCTTCCCCCGTCCCATGGCAGGAATCCAGATACCAGGCGGCAAGCTCCCGGAAGGTAGCCTCCCCCTCCCCCACCATAATGCCGGTGAGTCCGGGATACTGCGCCAGAAGCCTGTCCCCATCATAAGATACCTCCGGCCCGCCCAGCCACAGGGCCGTCCCGGGCAGAAGCTTTGGAAGCTCCGCCAGAAGCTGCCGCACATAAGTCCAGTTCCAGATGTAGCAGGAGAAGCCGATCACATCCGGCTTTCTGCGGTAAATATCCTCCAGAATGTCCTGCAGCTGCTGATTGATGGTATACTCCGCCAACTCGATATGCCTGGCCGCCTCTTCTCCGGCATATCCGCGAAGACTGTAGATTGCCGGGTTGGAATGGATATATTTTGCATTGATTGCCACCAAAAGGAGTTTCATTGTTTTTCCTTTCCTTCCCCCGCTATTCGGCATTCTTCAGATAACCGCCCCGCACCATCAGCGCATGGCTGTCGACAATGCAGTCCGACGGCCTTTCCCGAAAGCGATCTCCCACCATCTTTTCCAGTTTCACAATCGATACCTCCTTTTTCATAAAAAAAGCCCTAAGCCAACCTTATGTCAGCTTAGGGCGAACGATAATCAAGTCCGCGGTACCACCTAAATTCGGAAAACTCCGCACTCTCCGGCACAGGCGAAAACGCCAATGCCCTGTCTCTGTAACGGGAGATCCCGGCGCGGCTTACTGCAATTTCGGCCTGCGGCTCAAAGACGGGTTGGGCATCCCTTGCATAAAGGCTCGCACCTGCCGCCTTCTCTCTGAAAATCCGGAATACTTACTGTTTCTTCTCATAGCCTTTGTGTTCAATTTCCGAAACTATACCACATAATTTTACAGCTGTCAACACTCCCTGCGAAGACGATCAGCCACATTCTGCAGGCACGCTCAGCCCAGCTGCCGCACAAACCGGTCAAACGCTTCCTGGCCTTCCCCGGTGCGCTTGTAGACGCCGGAATCCTCCAGCACCTCCATAAATACCAGACCGATCTCTTTCTCCAAAATACCGTCGATATTGGAGGCATCAACCTTTTCATACCTGGGCAGGAATTCCTCCACCCAGTCCGCATGCTTTGCCAGCTCCTCATCGCCGCGCAGGTCTTTTCCGGCCAGGACGGCCTCCTTCAGATCAGCCATCTCCTTTTTCAGCCGGGCAGGCAGCACCGCAAGCCCCATCACCTCTATCAGGCCAATGTTCTCCTTCTTGATATGATGCAGTTTTGCATGGGGATGATACACCCCGAGAGGATGCTCCTCTGTGGTGATATTGTTGCGCAGCACCAGATCCAGCTCAAAATTTTCGCCCCGCTTCCTGGCGATGGGCGTGATGGTATTGTGGGGTTCGCCGTCCGTGCAGGCATAGACAAACGCCTCCTCGTCCGTATAGCCCCGCCACTTTTCCAGAATCCTGTCCGCCAGCGCAACAATGCGGTTCGTATCCCTGCCGCTCAAGCGAATCACAGACATGGGCCAGTTCACAATCCCGGCCTTTACATCCTCATAGCCCTTCACCGTAAATTCTCTGTCCACAGGAGCCTTTGCCATGGCAAACTCATAATGTCCGCCCTGGAAATGATCGTGGCTTAAGATGGATCCCCCCACAATGGGCAGATCCGCGTTGGAACCCACAAAGTAGTGCGGAAACAGCTTCACGAAATCAAACAGCTTGCAGAAGGTTGCATGTTCAATCTTCATGGGCACATGCTGAAAATTGAACACAATGCAATGCTCGTTATAATAAACATAGGGCGAATACTGAAAGCCCCAGCTGCTTCCGTTGATGGTCACCGGAATAATCCGGTGATTTTGTCTGGCGGGATGATTCACCCTGCCTGCATACCCCTCGTTCTCCCTGCACAGCAGGCACTTCGGATAACCGGACTGCTTTGCGTTTCTGGCCGCCGCGATGGCCTTGGGATCCTTTTCCGGCTTGGAGAGGTTGATGGTGATATCCAGGTCGCCATACTTTGTATTGGCAATCCATTTCATGTCTTTGCAGACACGGTATCTGCGAATATAATCCGAGTCCTGGCTGAGCTTGTAATAGTAATCCGTAGCCGCCTCCGGGGACTCCTGTTCATACAGCTCCCGGAACCTGCGGATCACCTCGCTGGGCCGCGGCATGAGCATACTCATGATCCTGGTGTCAAAAAGGTCGCGGTAGGTCACGGTATTTTCCGCAAGCAGGCCCCTGTCGTATGCATAATCGCACATCCTGTTCAGAACCTCTTCCAGCTCCCCCTCCGCCATCTCCGGCATCTGTTCCGCATCCTCCAGCTCTTCCAGGCCAAAGAGCTCCAGCAGCTTATTGACCGTAAAGATCCTGTCCTCCTCCGGCACAAGTCCTGTTTTGATTCCATAGGAAACCAGTTTCCTGATATCCGCTTCTATTCTCTCCATACTTACCACGATACCTTTCTGTTTTCTTATAACCTTCCGGGGCCGTCTCCGATCTCCACTACATAAAAGTCTGCACCGTAGCCTATCTTTTCTTTATAGACGGCGCCCACCTTTTCAATAAAGCTGTCGATGGCCTCATCCTTCACAATGCTGACCGTACAGCCGCCAAATCCGGCTCCTGTCATCCTGGAACCGATGACGCCGTCGATCTTCCAGGCTTCCTCCACCAGGGTATCCAGCTCGATTCCCGTCACCTCATAGTCATCCCGCAGAGACACATGGGAAGCGTTCATCAGACGTCCGAATTCCGCCACGTCATTCGCCTTCAGCGCCTCTACCGCACGGATGGTGCGCTGATTCTCATATACGGCATGCTTTGCGCGCTTTCTGCGCACATCACTCTTGATGATGGAGGCAAACTTTTCAAAGGCAGCCTCGTCCAGATCTCCCAGCGCCTTCACCTTCACCACCTGCTGCAGCTCGGCAAGCGCCGTCTCGCATTCCGCGCGGCGCTCGTTGTATTTGGAATCCCCAAGCCCCCGCTTTTTATTGCTGCAGGCAATGACGATCTTTGCCCCCTTCAGGGCGATAGGCGCATATTCAAAGGACAAATCCGCCGTATCCAGAAAAATGGCATGATCCTTCTTTCCCATGGCAATGGCAAACTGATCCATGATACCGCAGTTTACCTTGTTAAAATGATTTTCCGCATACTGGCCGATCAGCGCCAGATCCTGGTTGGTCACTTCAAACCCGAAAAAATCCCGCAGAATAAATCCTGTCAGCACCTCCACCGACGCCGAGGAGGAAAGCCCTGAGCCGTTGGGAATATTGCCGTTTAACAGCAGATCCATTCCGAAGGGAACCTTCATCCCCTTCTCACCGAACGCCCACATCACTCCCTTGGGATAGTTGGTCCAGTCCGCCTCCCTGGAGGGAACCAGATCCTCCAGAGAAGACTCTATCACTCCCAGCTGTTCAAAATTCATGGAATAAAACCGAAGCTTATTGTCCTCTCTCTTCCGGGCCACGCCATAGGTGCCAATGGTAAGCGCACAGGGAAACACATGTCCTCCGTTGTAATCCGTGTGCTCACCGATCAGATTGACCCGCCCCGGCGCAAAATAAACCTCCGCACCCGTTCCGTCGCCAAATACCTCCGCAAATTTTTTTAAAACAAGCTCCTTCATATGCCCTCCGTTTCCGCGCCTGCCGCTGCGCGCCCTTTGATTCTGTGCTTATGTCTCCGCTGGCCCCCATTTGGGACAGTCCAAACAACATGCTGTCCTTCCCTTACTACCTGTTATTTTACAAAAAAACCGCAGGTATTTCCACATATATTTGTTTTTTCAACCTGTCAATTTGTTGTATAATACCGCATACCCTCCCCCTTCTCCCGCAGCTTATCCGGTACGCATACAATAAAAAACTGATTCAACCGAAAACCTTATGTTTCCGGTTGAATCAGCTTTTCAATCAGGCTTTCCACCTCCTGAAGCTGTTCCCTTGTATTTTCCCTGTGGCTCTGCTTCCGGTACTGGGACGGCGACATCCCCTTCATGGCATGAAACGCCTTGGTAAAAACCAGCGCGTCGCTGTAACCGCAGGAAAGCGCAATACTTTCGATGGGATAGGATGTAGAATCCAGCAGTTCGCGGGCCTTTGTGATCCGGAAGGTGGTCAGGAACTGCTGGGGTGACATGCCCAGATAACTCTGGAACAGGGTATACAGATAACTTCTGTTGATACACACATAATCGGCCACATCCGTGACCTTGATGGGATTGCAGTAATTGCTCTGGATAAAGGAAACCGCCTTTTTCACATACTGGTTTCCCTTATCCTCTCCTTCTCTTTCCACAACTCCCGCGCTGTCCGCCAGCACAGACAAAAAGACACTCATCTGCCCGTTCCGGCGCAGGTCGTTTGCCATACCTACGGTATTGTGCTCCATCATGTCCCGCACAATGGCATAGAGCTCCTCGTCCCTGTGGCAGGCGAAAATCGGATGTCTGGCTGACAGTCCCATGGACGCAAGATACTCTCCGGCCCGGCTTCCGCCAAAGCCCACCCAGAGATAGCTCCAGGGCTCCAGGGCATCCGCCTGATAAAATGCCAGCTCATTTGGCTGGATCAAAAACCCATAACCCGCCTCCAGGCTGTATTCCTTGTCATGGAACCGAAAGATTCCCTTTCCGCTCAGCACATAGTGAATCAGATAATGCGGCTTCGACGCCGGCCCGAAGCTGTGCAGCCCCTCTGTCTGGGAACAGCCGCAGCAGTTTACATAAAGGCTGCCCAGCTTATCATTTTCAAAATCCAGCTTAAACGCTTTTTCCATTGCTCCACTCTAAAGCAAATGCTTCCTGTCCTGCCGGGAACACTTTCCCCGGGATTATGAAATCACAAATTCCTTCCTGTCAAGATCCGCCTGCACCTTCTCCAGATCCTGGCGGATGGAAAGCTTCTGAGGACAAGCCTGCTCACATTTTCCACACTTGATACAGTTCTTTGCCTGCTTGCTCTCCCCCAGCTCCTTTTCCCAGAGCCCACTGACCACCTTGTAATTCTGGTACATGTGATAAGTGTTCCATGCCCGGAAATTCCCCGGAATATCCACCCCGGCCGGACAGGGCATACAATAGCGGCAGGCGGTACAGCCGTTCTGCACACGGCTCCTGATCAGAGAGACAATGTCCTCGACAGTCTTCTTCTCCACCGGGGAAAGGGGCGTAAAATCTCCGAATGTCTTCAGATTATCCTCCACCTGCTCCATGGACGACATACCGCTGAGAACCACCTTTACATGGGGCAGCGTTCCCACCCAGCGAAGGGCAAAGCTTGCCACGGAGGCCTCCGGATCCAGCTTCCGGAAGGTCTCTGTGATATCCTCCGCAAAGCAGGCCAGGGAACCGCCCTTCACAGGCTCCATAATCACCAGCGGAATCTCCTTTTTCTCCGCCAGCTCATACCCTCTCATTCCGGGGCCGTCCTGGGTATCCATGTAATTCAGCTGAATCTGGCAGAAATCCCAGTCTCTGTAGTTGATTATCTCTTCAAACGCATCATAGCCGTCATGGAAAGAGAAGCCCAGATTTCTGATTTTTCCTTCCGCCTTCAGCTGCTCCAGACGCTTTACACACCCAAGCTCAACCATGTTGTGAAAGCTTCCTCTGTTCAACGCATGCAGCAGATAAAAATCTATGTAATCCGTCTGAAGCCTGCTCAGCTGTTCCTCAAACAGTCTGTCAACATCCTCCAGGGATTTCACAGCCCAGCAGGGAAGCTTCGTGGCCAGATAAAAACTGCCTCTGTCATACTTCTTCAGCACCTTTCCTACAAAGGGCTCGCTCTCTCCATTGTGATAGGGGTACGCAGTATCAATATAATTGACTCCGGCTGCGATAGCCCTGTCGATCATCTTCTCGGCCTCCGGCTCGTTGATTTTTCCATCCTTTGTGGTAGGAAAACGCATACAGCCAAAGCCCAAAAGGGAGGTCTCCACTCCCAGCCGCTCCATTTTTCTCTTTTCCATTTCGTGTCTCTCCTTCCTTGCACCGCAATCAAGATTTTGATGGCCCTCCGGCCTTCCCGCCTCAATTAAGGCTATTTTATCATACTGCCGCCCGGCGGGGAAATGGATTATCCTGCCCGGTTTACGATATTTCCGTCAATAATCTACAGCCGCCTGTCACGGAAACCGAAATCCAGCCTTAAACCCTGTATCCGCTTCTGTTTCCGTCACCTCTTTTTCAGCATTTTCTTTTCCTGTTTACTGTAGATCATCAGCACCAGAAATGCCTCCAGAATAATCACCAGCGTACAGATCACACTGACGACTCCGCCCAGAAGAAAGCCCAGGAAAAGCGTAACCTCCACCGCCAGCCCAAAACCGATCACCAAGAAACCGCAGAAACGATTATATTTCTTTACATCCACCACTTCAATGGGTTGTCGGTTGAAGACCTGGTTCCTCTCCTGTGAACTGAAAATACTCACTGCCACATAAGCGCACAGAATCCCCACGAAGGTAATCACGATCATATCCATTATTCCTGTCCTCCTTCTCCGTACAGTTTTTCCTTCAGGTAACGTCTGTTGGCTTCAAAATCCACCTCCAGAACCGACATCTTCCGAATAGTTGCATTACGGTAAGTACCTGGCTGCGGAATACTGTCCGCAACGATATCATAGGTCAGCCCCTTGCCTGCCATCAGGCTCAGGCGAAAACACTCATTTTTTGTCAGATTCGTGGTCAGATTCGGCATCAATGCGTCGATAAGCCCGGAACCGTTGGTCAGGAGGGCACCCGGAATTTTCTTTATCACTTCCGTCAGCACCTTCCTCTGCCTTTCCGTTCTGCCGAAATCTGTCCCAAGATAACGGTTTCTGCAATATGCCAGAGCCTGGGGGCCGTTCAGATGCACCATACCGCTGGCACTGGTATCCATATTGTCCGTTCCCTGGGGCCGGTCCGTCAACATATTGTATTCCACCAGATATCCGTTTACATACTCTATTTCCTTCTCCGTCAGCTCCAGATCCACTCCTCCCACGGAGTCCACCATCCCCACAAAGGCCTCAAAATTTACCTGCACATAACGATGAACGGGAATGTCAAAATTTTTTTCCACCGTCTCCATCAGCAGCTCCGCTCCCCCGAAGGAATACGCCGCGTTGAGACGGTTGTTGTCATGTCCCGGAATCTCCACATAGATATCTCTGAGCAGCGACGTCATATAAATCTTCCTGGTCTTGCTGCTGACCGAGAGCAGAATCATGGCATCCGACCGCCCGTCGTCCTCGTTCTTTCGGGAATCATTCCCAATGAGAAGAATGTTCACCACCCCGTCCTCCGACATGGACAGATCAGTCATGGAATCCACCGCCGCATAATTAAGCTTATCATACACCTTTCCGACCAATGCATACAGCCCTGTCCCCAGCAGGACTGTCAAAAGAACCAGGAAAACCAGTACCCTGCGCAGTCGGGATTTCCTTCCCCGCTTTCTGCTCCTGCTCTTTTCTGTCTTTCTCTCCTCCGGGGCGTTTTTTCTGTTCCCTTTAGATTGTCCTTTTCCCGACTGTTTCCTGGATCCTGTTCCTTTGTTTTTCTGCGGCGCGGCGCTTCTTCCCTTCCCGGAATGCCGTCCTTCCGCTTCCCCACCTCTTCCCCTTTTCTGTTGCTGTCTTCCGGAACCCGACCCGCTGTCCTTCTTCGGCTGCCGCCCTTCCGGCGCTGCGCTTCCTCTCTTCCCTGCCTGCCGGCTTCCCGCCGCTGTCCTTCTTCTTTTTCCGGACGGTCCTCTTCGGCCGCCGTGGGCGGGTACTCTGTCCCAGTCTTCCTCCGGCTGGCTGTCCCAATCCTCCTCTAGATTATAAAGCTGGGGTTCCCTTCTTCTCCCCCCGCCGTCTCTTTCTCTTCCGTCTCCGGCGGTTATCTCCCGCTCCAGAAAGGACTCCAGCCCCTTCTGGATCTGTTCCATTTCATTGTCTTCTTTTCTGCCCATCTATTTTCAACCCTTTCGTGATCTGCCCCGGTCGCTTTTCCCCGGCAATCTGCGGTTTTTCCCGCATAATCCCAGCTTGCGAAGTCCGCGGGGACACGGACGGAAACGCTCCTGGATTCCGACTTCTGTCTCTTCGCGCAATATGGCTGCCGACGTCACTGACGCCGACAGCCATTCAGCCGTCTCATGCCTTGAATATACGCATTCTACCATATTCCTCGTATAAAATCACGAAACGAAAAATTAAATTTCGCTAAACATTCCCGGCTTCGTCAGTCTACCTTCAGAATCAATCCAAGAATCCTCCTGGCACAGGTTTCCATCTCTGCCCTGGTAATCGCGCCGATCTCCATGGCCTGAAGCAGTCTCTCCGGGAATCCGCATCCCATCTTCATATCGTTTCCGGCGGCGGCTTCCTTGTAATGCTCTCCGTGGGTCCACCAGTCCGTTGTCACCATGCCCTCAAAGCCCCATTCACCGCGCAGAATATCCTCCAGCATTTCCCTGTTCTCGGAGGCTCTGTGCCCGTTGATGATATTGTAGGAGGACATTATGCTCCAGGGCTTTGCCTCCTTCACGATCATCTCGAAGCCCTTCAGATAAATTTCACGGATCGCCCGCTCGGAAGCTCTGGAATCACTTTCCACCCGGTTTGTCTCCTTGTTGTTCAGGGCAAAATGCTTCACCGTAGCCGCCACATGGTTACTCTGAATCCCCTTTACCATGGCGCCCGCCATCTTTCCGGTCAGGAAGGGATCTTCGGAATAATACTCAAAGTTTCTGCCGCAGAGAGGACTTCTGTGGATATTGATGGCAGGGGTCAGCCAGGCGCCGATGTTGTTTTCCTTTGCCTCCGCAGAGCCTGCAGCTCCCACCTGTTCCACCACCTCGGGATTCCAGGTACAAGCCAGCATGGAGGAGCAGGGCCAGGCCGTAGTGCAGACGCCGCACTGAGGCGCAATCCTCACACCCGCAGGTCCGTCCGCCGTCATGATGTTGGGCACGCCGTAATCCGGCAGATTTCCGTAGCCAAAGGTGTTTGCCACACCCGTGTTGGGCTGTCCTCCCAAAAGCTCTGCAAGCTGCTCGTCGGGAAGCTTTGCCACAAAGTCATCCAGTGTCATTCTTCCCTCTGCCACATCAATCAGCTTCGGCCTGTTGTCCGGATTGCCCCAGAGGCGATAGCCGTCCCGGTGCTTCACCGCAGGTGTAAGCCCGGAGGTTTCTTCCACCGGCAGCCTGTCAGGAAGTGCGGTGGCATCCGTATCCACGGGCTCTCCCTGGGGAAGCTCCTCATAGCTGCCGTCTGCCAGCATACGCCTGCTCAGCCGGGTGGGAACCATTCTGGCAGAAAGCTGCTCCGTAATCACATCCTCATCCAGCACCATCACATAATTGTCCTCCACGGTATCCCGCACGGAGGTGCCCACATAGAAGTGATATTCTCCCTTTTCCAGGACGTAGGCCGATTTTGCCACCTTCCCCAGATCGTCATAGGACGCCATATCGTTGATCTGGAAGCGCAGCACGACAGTCTGGGTCTCTCCCGGCTGCAGCAGTCTGGTCTTGCGGAAAGCCACCAGCTCTTTCGCCGGCTTGCCCAGTTTTCCCTGGGGTGCGCCGTAGTAGACCTGCACCACCTCTTTTCCCGCGGTTTCTCCTATATTACAGACATCCACCATCACCCGGAGATGATGCCCTCTTTTCTCCACCACAGGCATGGAGAGCGAAAACTTTGTGTAGGACAATCCGAAACCGAAGGGATAATTCACCTTTTCCGCCGCGCCCGGAACAGTCTCAAAATAGCGATAGCCCACATAAATATCGTCGGTGTACTCCACATAATCATCCGACTCATGGAAATTGTATGTAGAGGGATAGTCCTCCAGCTTCTTTGCAAAGGTGTCGGAAAGCTTTCCGCTGGGATTTCCCTCTCCGATCAGCAGCTCTGCTGCCGCCAGGCCGCCCTCGATACCACCCTGCCAGGCCATGAGGACAGACTGAATCTTCTCCTCTTCGGCAAACCAGTCGGTATCCACCATGCCGCCCACATTCATCACCACGACCACCTTGGGGAAGCTGTTCTTCACCGCATCCACCATGGCCTTCTCCGCATGAGTCAGATAAAAATCGCCGTCCTCGAACACCTCTGTCTCCGCGTCCTGCTTCTGCTCCTGCCCTGCGATGGCAACATCCTCGGTCTTGTTCTTTTTGTCATAGATACTCTTTCTGTCCCAGCCTTCTCCCGAGAACCGGCAGATACTGATAATGGCCGTGTCGGTAAACGCTCTCGCCTTTTTCAGCAGATCCTCCGGCAGCGCGGGCTCCACGGTCATCCCCGGCTCCCTGCCCTGTGCGTACTGATCCTTTACGTTCTTTCTGTAGTAATCCGCAAGTTCCTCAAACACCTCTACATGACCGGACTTTTTCTTCAGCCCCTCGTAAAGATTGCGGGTGTATGCCACCGTCACGTCGCCGCTTCCCCCGCCTCCCTTCACATAGTCGAAGGTCGCCTTGCCGAACAGCGCCACCTTGCTTCCCCTTGCCAGCGGCAGCACATTGTTCTGATTCTTCAGAAGCACCATGCCCTCCTTTGCCGCGTCCTTGGAAAGCGTTATGTGTTCGCTGCTTCCCGTGATGCGCCGTCCGTCCTCCCCCAGGGGTAAAACCGGCTGATACTTTGCCCTTGCCCATCTCTCCATAATGTTTTGTACCTTTCTCGTTCTATAATTATTTTACAGAGTCCGCAGTTATCCTGCTAAGGCCATTGTAATATAGCCGCTGTGCAAATTCAACGAATACTTTCACAAACAATTCCTCACAGCCATCTCTTTCCTTCCAGCTCCAGCACCCTCTCTCCATGGCGGATCCGGATGAACCCGTCAGACAAATCCGCGGCGGGAAGCTCCTCACCCTCCCGTTCCATTCCGTCTCCGTAAAAATAATCCGCAATGCAGTGTTCTCCCGGCTCCAGCTCATAGCAGATTGTGGGAATCAGAGTGATACCGTACATCAGATTTGTGTTGGGGAACGGCGTTACCAGCCTGGCTCTGCCGTTTCCGGAAAGACAGACTGCCCCGGCATTTCCCCAGGGAAAGCTGCAGCAGGCGCGCTCACCTGTCTGCTCTGTCATAGAAGGCTCCATACGCCGAAGTCCGTCCTCCGCCGGAATCGCAAACCCTCCGTCTGCCAGTTCAATCCGCTTTGTTGTCCGGACAAAGTGCACTCTCACATGTCCCTTATCCAGAGGTATCACCAGACTCTCCACCCTCATCCCCGGCATCAGCCCATACAGCGTTCTGGTGCAGTTTTCCGTCACCTCAAATTGTTCCGCCTCCCGGCGCATCCGCCAGAAATTATCCCCCGCTTCCGTTCCGGCCAGCGTGTTGTCAAAAGCGCCGTCCTCCAGCTCCGTTCCCCTGGATATACTGAAGCCGAAGCGGTTGGAATAGACAAATTTCTGATATTTTGCCTCCGTGTTTCCGAAATTGCCGGACTTCTGCCCCGTGGGATAAAGCAGCGTGTGCCCGCTTTCCTCATGAACGGCAATCATATTGGGATGACCCAGCAGCCGCTTCCTGTTTAACACCGGCTTTTCCTCCGGACTTTTCCAGAACGGATGCTCTCCGGAGAGCGCCAGAACCAGAAAGGTCTTGAAGCTCCAATAGGGAGAGCCAGGGCCGTTGTAGCGCTCGCTCATAATCAGATTGGGATACTGATATCCGATGGTGAGGATTCCGCCCTTGTCAAAGATCGGTTGGCTTCCCCAGTATCTCAGATTTCCCAAAATCAGCGCTTTCAGCTCTCCCATGGGCACATCCGCCCCGGCGAACGCCATGGCGGCAAACGCCGCGCTGTGGGCAAACCGATAGGTCAGGCTGCGCCCGTAGGGAACCTCTCTGCCCTCCCGGTCGAACCAGTGTATAAAATCCGGATAAAACTGCGCTGCCCTCTCTCTCAGCCTGCCGCAATATTCCGGCTCCCGTTCCTTCATCTGCTCCGCATAGATCAGCCCGTAATAGTGCATGGCAAAGGGTATGTAATAATCCTTCTGCCCGGGATGCCCGTCAAAATACCAGCCCTCCCCTTCATAGCACCGCTCCACCACCTCCAGATCATCCTTCCGGCATGCTTCGCTGTGCGGCAGCCCAAGCTTCAGAAACAGCACATTCACAAGCACACGGAAGAATCTCCAGTTGTTGGCATGCACTTTATGGCTGTTGATCTGATTCAGCCAACAGTATACGTTTTCCCTCTGTCTGTCCGTCAGCGGATCCCAGAATACATGCGGTGCAAGCAGCAGGGCATTGACCACCGCCGCCATCTCCACCATCTTCTGGTCAAAGTCCCACACATTCTGCCAGTATTCCTCATGGGCGGGATCCGTACCGTGAATCAGGCCTCTTCTGGTCAACTCCTGCCATGCTTCAATCTCCTGTCTCTGCTCCTCTGGCAGGCCTTCGTTATCACCTGCAAACAACGGCCCCAGCCCCCAGAGTACCCGGGAATACCCCTCCATGCGGATGGATCCCTCCCCGTAATGGGCGGAGGTGTTCCCGATTATCAGCTGTGCTCCGCCTCTGCTGTAATGCTCCTTCAGAGGACGGATCCAGTCCAGCAGCAGCATTGCCATGTCGTCCCTTGTCCTGAGCTCTCTCATCACCAGTACAGCCTCCAGTCTCTCGTCAGTCTCATCAGAGCTTCCATATAGAAATAATCGCCCCAGATGGTAGATTCCTCCTGCCCGTCATGACGATGGTACATCCCTTCTGTCAAAATGCCGTTCACATTTTCCATACCTTTTGTGGTATATTTTTCCCTCAGACTTCTCATGACAGTCTCCGCCAGGCTCAGACAGCTTTCCGCCTCCCCATCACTCACATGACTGCACAGCTCCAGAAGGCCGCATACATAGATGCTGGCCGCAGAGGTATCACGGATATCCGGCTCTTCATCCGTAAAGGTAAAATCCCAATAGGGAACCCAGTCCGCCGGAAGATTTCTGCGAAACACCTCCGCCGCCCTCCGGGCCACCTGCAGGAACCGGGGATCCCCGGTATATCTGTAGGACAGCGCGTATCCGTAGACCGCCCAGGCCTGTCCTCTGGCCCAAATCGACTCATCCGCATATCCCTGATGGGTTTTGCCGCAGACTGCCTCCCCGGTATCCGGATTCATCAGGTAAGTATGATAGGTGGAAGCGTCCGGCCTCACAAGTGTCCCGGATGCGGTCAGGGCATGATTTCTGGCAATTTCCGCCAGCTTCTCATCCCCCGTCCAGTACAGCAGGGGCAGATTCAGCATGGTGTCTATGATGATCTTTACATCCGGATATCCGATGCCCATCTCCCCCCACGCCTGAATGTATTTTCCCTTTTCATTGTAACGTTCCGCCAGCAGCCGGGCTGCCCTGCGGGCCAGCTCCTCCGCCCTTTTGTCTCCCGTCGTCTTGTGACAGGCCACGCAGGACAGCGTATACAGGAAGCCCAGATCATGGCTGATGCCGCGTTTCCGGTCCAGCCTGTCCTGAAAGCTGTCAAGATGCTCCTTCTCATACTTCCGGAAAACTTCGTCCCCCGTGTACTCATAGGCCAGATAACACATGCCCACAAAAAAGGACGAGGTCCAGAGTACGTTTTCCTCCGGGGAATACCTGTTTTTCACACTCACATGGGGATAACTCCCCACAAACAAATCCAGATTCTCTCTCAGAACCGATACTATGTATGCCAGTTCCTCCTGATATGCCGTTTTGTTTGTACTCTCTTTCCAGACTTTCATGACAGTCCCTCCTGTATTGTATTTTCCGAAACTGCGGATATCCTTTTGCCGAAGGTTTCCTATCTGCTTTTGTTTTCACTTCTGTACTGAACGGGCGTCCTGCCCGCTGCCTTCTTGAATACCTGGGAAAAATAGGACTGGGAGGAAAAACCCAGCATGTTGGAGATCTGGGCGACAGAATAATTGGTGGACTCCAGAAGGGATTTGGCCTCCTGAATCCTCTTTTCCAGAAGATAGCTGATAGGAGAACAACCTGCGTATTTCGTAAAGGCATGAGCCATATAATATTTGTTCATATGTGTCAGCGCAGCCAGGGTATCCAGGGAAATGTCCTCCGCATAATTGGCGTCAAGATAATTCTTGATCTGGGCACATTCTCTGTTCAGCAGGCTGTTTTCCTCCTCCACAACAGACAGATGGTCGTTTCGGAGCATACAGACCAGAAGAATCTCCAGCAGGTTCTGGCAGACCGTCTCATAATTGTCCTGTTTCTGGGAAATCTCCTCCAGCATAATATTCAGATAGGCAAAGACATTGGCGCTCTGCACATTATATTTGTAAACCGCGCCGGAGGCTGTCTGTATGCAAAGACCGTCCTGGGCCGAGACAATATTTTCAAACGAGAAGGAAAGCCCCTCTATTCCCAGCACGATATAGTCCAGAGGCGCTGTATCCAGCGACTTTTCGGTATGCTGCACATGGGGATTGATGATAACCATGTCGTTTTTGCCCACGGGAAACTCCGAGCCCTCAGCCAGAAAGGTTCCCTTTCCGTCCACCACATAAAACAGCTCGCTGAAGGGATGAGCGTGGAGTATGCTCTGCCAGTCACCCTCATACTTTGATGTAGTGACATATAAAAGCCTGGAATGGTCAAAGAAGGAAAGCTTGTCGTTCTCCAGGCGGTGTCTTGTGTTCCCCATGATATGTTCCCCCTTCGTCACACAAAATAGTGACTTAACTATAACAGATTTTATATATTTTGTCTATCAATTGTATAAAAACACAACATTTATAAAATGAACGCCCTATATTTTATTTACAGGACAAAATATATAAAATTCCGGGCAACAATCGGCTTGCATCTTAACACTGTTTTCATTATACTTAATGATAATATTAATTCCCGGCAGTCATGCCGACCCCAGCCCGGAATATGGTTCGGGCAGATCAGGAGAACACATGCTGAATGAAAACCTTGTCCCCGACCGAATCAGTCAGGTCATTTCCCGCTTTGCCGCAGAGGGCAGGCTGACGGAAACCCAGCCCTACGGAAACGGACACATCAACGACACCTTTCTGTTGACCTTCCGCACGGAAGACAATCATACGAAGCGATACATATTGCAGCGGATGAACAACAATATTTTCAAAAATCCATGTCAGCTTATGGAGAATGTGGTTAACATTACGGAATATCTGCGGAAGGTGATTCTCTTACAGGGCGGCGACCCGGACAGAGAGACCCTGAATGTGGTCAGAACCCTGGACGGGGCAAGCTATTATGAGGATGACAGCCACAACTTCTGGAGAGTCTTTTTATTTATAGAGGATACGATTTGCCTGGAGATGGTGGAAAGTCCCAGGGATTTTTATGACAGCGGCGCGGCGCTGGGCAACTTCCAGAGAATGCTTGCCGATTACCCGGCGGAAACCCTCCATGAGACCATTCCCGACTTTCATCATACTCCCTCCCGGTTTCTTGCCTTTCAAAGGGCAGTGCAGGAGGATAAACTGGGCAGAGCCGCACAGGCCGCGGAGGAAATCGCGTTTGCCCTGGCCCGGGAAAAGGATACGGCAGTACTCACAGACCTGCTCCAGGCAGGAAAGCTGCCCCTGCGGGTAACACACAATGACACAAAGCTGAACAACATCCTCTTTGACAAAACCACCAAAAAAGCGTTGTGCATTGTTGATCTTGACACCGTCATGCCTGGCCTCTCCCTTTACGACTTTGGAGACTCCATCCGTTTCGGAGCCAGCACGGGAGCGGAGGACGAACCGGATTTAAGCCGGATCGAGCTGGATCTGACTCTTTTTGAAGCTTTCACGGAAGGATTTTTGAAGGGCTGCGCCGGGAGCCTCACCCCGGAGGAGATCCGGCTGCTGCCCATGGGCGCCAAGCTTATGACTTACGAATGCGGCATACGATTCCTGGCAGATTTTCTGGAGGGAGATTCCTACTTTAAAATCCATCGGGAAAACCATAACCTGGACCGGGCAAGGACACAGTTCAAGCTGGTGGCGGATATGGAAAAGAAATGGGATCAGATGGCCGAAATCGTAGAAAAATGTACAGAAAGGCAGGTTCACACCACATGAAACTATCCGACAGGCGTATGAAAAAACCGGCGTTTCTCTTTCTGATCGCCGTATTATTGCTCCTTCTTCCCCTCTCCTGTGTCTCTCAGGCGGCCTCCGCCCCTTCGGGAACGGGGAAAAAAATGGATATCCTGTTTCTCCATGATACCCATTCCCACCTGGACAGCTTTCTCACGGTGGAAGACGGGGAAGCGGCAACCGTTGGCGGTTTTCCCCGCATAATGACCCTGATCAACCATGCCAGAACACAGAATCCGGATACCCTTATTCTGGATGCCGGAGACTTTTCCATGGGCACACTGGTACAGACCATCTACGACAGCGAAGCCGCGGAGCTTCGCATGCTGGGTGCGCTGGGATGCCAGGTGACTACTCTGGGCAACCATGAGTTTGACTATCGCTCCGCCGGACTGGCAAACGCCCTGAATGCCGCCGTCTCCAGCGGGGAACCCGTGCCTTCCATCGTCCTGTGCAACATCGACTGGGAGACCATGGAGGCGGAAGGTCTGACCCAGGAGCAGCAGCTTCTGCGGGATGCTTTTGACGCCTACGGCATACAGGACTACACCATAATCACAAAGGGAGACGTAAGGCTTGCCGTGTTCGGCGTCTTCGGCGTGGATTCTCTGGCCTGCGCCCCCACCTGTGCCCTGAAGTTCAGGGATGCCTCCCAGGCCGCTGCGGAGGTAGTCTCCGAAATTAAGGCAAACGAAGATGTGGATATGATTGTATGCGTGTCCCACAGCGGCACCAGTGAGGACGAAAAAAAATCCGAGGATGAGATTCTGGCAAAGAATGTACCCGAAATCGACCTGATTGTCAGCGGACATACCCACACCGCCCTGGAACAGCCCATCCGGCATGGCGACACCTATATCGTCTCCTGCGGGGAATATGCAAAAAACCTGGGCTCCCTCTCCATGGAACAGGGGCAGAACGGACGCTGGGAAATGACTTCCTACTCGCTGCTTCCCATAACTCCGGCCACAGAACCCCATCAGGCCACACAGGACAAAATCGACTCGTTTATGGAAATCGTGGACTCTTCCTATCTGTCCCGCTTCGGCTACAACAGAAGTCAGGTGCTGGCCCGGAATGAGATTACCTTTGCCACTGCTTCCGATCTGTATGACACACAGGCGGATCACAACCTGGGAAACCTCCTGTCCGATGCCTTCAAATATGCCGTCTCAAATGCCGACACCGGAGACACCCGCCCTGTGGATGTGGCCATCGTCCCCTCGGGCTGTGTGCGGGATACCTTCGCCCCCGGAGACATCACCGTGGAGGATGTGTTTAACGCCTACTCCCTGGGAATCGGCCTGGACGGCGTGGCAGGTTATCCCCTGATCAGCATTTACCTCACGGGGGCGGAGCTGAAAACCGGCGCGGAGATAGACGCTTCCGTATCGGATCTCATGCCTTCCGCAAGATTATACACATCAGGCTTGAGCTATTCCTTCAACCCTCACCGCATTATCCTCAACAAAGTGACGGACTGTTATCTGACGGATGATGCCGGGAACCGCACCGAGCTGCAGGACGACAGGCTTTACAGAATTATCTGCGATCTGTACAGCGGGCAGATGCTGGGGGCGGTCACGGATGTGTCCTACGGCATCTTATCCATTCAGCCCAAATTTGCCGACGGCACTCCCATTGAAAACATTGAGGATGCCATCATTCAAACGGAGTCCGGAGAGCTGAAGGCCTGGGCTGCCATTGCGGAATACATGGATTCCCTCCCGGACACTGACGGGGACGGAATCTCCGACATACCCGCCGTCTACGGTACGCTTCAGGGCCGCAAGGTCATCCAGGACAGCCGCAACCTCCTCCACCTGATAAAAGGCCTGAACAAATATGCCGTCGTCATCATACTGGTGGTACTTCTGATCCTTGCCCTTCTGATCACCCTGATCTTCCTGATTGTCAGATTCCTTCTTCGGCTGACAAAGAGAAAGAAAACGTCACAGAACTGAAGAAACGCTTTTGCCGGCGTTTTCCAAAAAGAACTGCCGCACCGGCTCACCGGTACGGCAGTTCTTTTTTCGTCTTACAAACAATACTTTCTGTTCTTGTCAGATAACGTCGATTCTCTTAAAATATTTGATCAGAATATCCGCACAGTTCTCTGCGCCCAGGACAGAGGTATCCAGAATCATATGGTAATTATTCACGTCTCCCCAGAGTCTGCCGGTGTTGATGTTATAATAAGCCGCGCGTTCCCTGTCGTTTTTTTCCAGAAGAGCCTTTGCGTCGTCGTGAGACAGCCCTTCCTTCTTCATGATCCGTTTGATCCTGTCCTCCTTGTCGGCACAGATATAAATATTGAATACATTTTGCCTGTCCTTCAGGATTTCCGAGGCGCAGCGCCCCAAAATAATACAGGAGTGCTCTGCCAGCTCCCTGATGACCTCCGCCTCATCGGAAAAATCATTCTCATGAAGCTCATTCTCAATATACGCCTTGTCATAAACCGGCAGATCAAGCTTTTCAGACAACTCCTTCGCAATCATGCTGGCCCCGGTGCCAAACCGACGGCTCATGGTAATCACAAGATTCATAATGGCAACCATACCTTTCCTGTGCTCCGCAGGTTCCGTCCCCCCCCAGGCACATTGTTTTCGGTACAGTTATTCTACCATATTCCAAACCCTGTTACAAGAAAATCCGCTGCTCTGCCGCTTCCAAATATAGCATTCGGGCCCGCACTGCTCAAATATGCTTCCTCCGCTGTTCCAGACGGATCTCAATCTCCCGCCGGTTGCCCTCCTGGCCGTATATGGAAGTGATCTGAACCGTCACGCGATCCTCCTGCCTGGCGAGCCCGACAATGTATTCTCCTTCCTCCAGTTCCGGCGCAGCCACGACATATCCCTCATAATCGTAGATCAGATCATCCTTTTCATAAATCAGGGTATCCAGAATATCTGTGCCATGTTCTATCCCGGCCTGGCTGTCCCAGGACATACAGGATCCGTAAACATCCTCCTCCCAGGAGCCGTCCTCCGTATTGTAAAAACTGTAGGAGCCCACGCTGGGATTGATATGACCCTTCACAATCCACAGGCCGTTTACATAGCTGACTCCCGTAACCGCATTGATCAACCCTTCCCGCTGTGCCAGGTCATACTCCGTACCGTCAATCACTACCTTCGTACCGCTGCCAACGGACAGAGTACTTGCTTCCTCCCGGCCCCTGTCAAAAAGTGCAGTGTACATTCCGTCCCTCACATAGACCAGATTACCCACCGTCCAGTCCACACTTTCCAGGCGGCCGGTGCCGCCGGCCAGCAAAGCCCCGAACATCTCCTCCATTGTCTCGCAGAACAGAGCCGAAGTGCTTTCTCCATCCCTGCCGTAAACAGAATATTCCAACTGACAGAGCTTTCCGCTCTCCGTCTCAAAGACATACCCCAAATCCCGGATTTCCGTCCTGAGGACTCCATCCTCCAGGGTTTCGGAACGAACCTCCTCCCTTCCAAAGGGATGCAGGTATACTGCGGTTCCGCCTTCAGCGGTATACACCTCGCAATATTGATCGCCCTGGGTTGCGTCACAGCCGATGGACTTCAAATCCAGGGATCCCAACATCCTGTTCAAAGTCTCTGAATACACATACAGTCCGAAATAATCATGAAAAACCAGGATATCCTCATCCGCATAATCCAGTATGGCGCCCTCTACTCCCAGAAGGGTATCCCGGGACACATCCGGCCTGACACCCTCCATCTCCGTTCTCTTCACCGTCTGCACTTCTTCGGAATCCCTTCCGTCGGTTTCCGAACCCCCATTGCCGTCTTCTTTTCTGTCACTGTCTTCCATACCGGCGATTTCTCCGCCGTTCGCATTCTCACCGTTCCCGTCTGCCTTAGCCCCGGGACTTGTCAGCAGCACTGCCGCAAGCACCGCAAGAAGCACCAATGCAAGGCCCGACACAAATGCCATGGGTTTTTTATATTTCATAATATTCCTGATCCTCCCTTCCGTGTTTCCCTCACTGAAAGCCAGCGGCGCGCCCGCAAGGTATCCTGCCCCGCAGGTCAGACGAAGCAGACTCTCCGCATATGCTCCCCTTTCTGTCGTACCCAGGCCTGCCAGAACCGCTTCGTCACAGGACATTTCCAGATCCCTGCTCAAAAACAGGAAACCCAGCCAGACGGCAGGATGAAACCAGTAGACACAGGCAATGACAAAAACAGTCATTTTTATGACGGGATCCCCGCTTCGGATGTGGGCCGTCTCATGAGCGATCACATGGCACAAATCCCTCTCCTCCATGGCTGAGGGAAGATAAATCCGGGGGGACAAAAGGCCCATGACAAAGGGTGTACGGATTCCGTCCGAAAGATAGATTTGTACTGTCTTTCCAGACACGGCTCCCCGGCCGAAAGGAACGGGAATCCTGTTCTCAGGCCTTTTCAGCCTGACACTGCATCGAAGCCTTCCTTTCAGACACCCGCAGGAAATCAGGCTGTACAGCAGCAGAACCGCCATTCCGCCCAGCCACCCCGCAAACAGCGGCCCGGTCAGATCACCCAACCCCGTTTGTGCCTGCCTTCGCTCCCCTGCTTCCAGGATGCCTCCTTTCGAAGACTCCTCCTGCTTGCCGGCGGTTCCTTTCGGCACCCCAAGGTCCGGTTCCTCCGTCCCCGGAACCGTCGGATTCCATATCTCGGAGCCCTTCGTGCCACCGCTCCGCTCCTGTTCTGCCGCCCCTTCCACGGAAAACATCTCCGGAAGCGCCGCCGCAATACTGCTGCCCTGGGGCATCATGCCAAAGGCGCTTTCCAGCTGTACCGGCAGCAGCAGACGGATAAACAGAATGGCCCACAGACCGCAGGCGTACCGTTTCGGCACCCTGCACAGAGAAAAAACACCTCTTGCCGCCATCACCACACAAAAGATGATAACAGCCTGAATGCTGATATTCCACAAATACATCAAAGCAGCTTCCATTTTGTTTACCTGTTGTCCTCAATAATCTGTTTCAGTTTCCCGATCTCCTCCGGGCTCAGCTTTCTCCTGGAGGTAAATGCCGTCAGAAAGCCCGGAAGCGATCCCTGAAAAGAACGCTCCACATAGGATTCACTCTGTCTGGCATAAAATTCCTCCCTGGTCATCAGCGCCTTCACCGTTCCGTTTTGATTTTCAAAGATTCCTCTGCCGTTGAACTTCTTTAAAACCGTGTAGGTGGTAGTTCGCTTCCAGCCCAGCTCCTCCTGACACAGCTTTACCAGCTCCCCTGTAGACAACGGCTCCCTGCTCCAGACAAGCTCCGCAAATCTGCCCTCCACAAGTCCCAGTGAATAATCTTCCATCTCCTTTTCCTCCGCACTGTTTTTCGATCCATTCTCCCACAGCCTTTTCGCATTCTTCCCCGGCCACGACGTAATTTCCTGTTATAGTCAGGATGTCAAAAGCCCTGACATGAAAAAATGCCGACATGATTGTCTATCTTATATAGATACAGTCTATCATGTGTAGACAGTGTTGTCAACAGCGTATTTTCAGGACAAACTGTTTTTTACCAAGCAGGGCGTATCGCCGCAGCAGCGGGCCTGTTCTACCGACAAAAAGCGCCGGAAAATTCCGACGCTCCTGCTCACTGTTTTGGTCCATATGCGGCTGCCCGCTGTTACTTCATCTCATTTGCCATCTGGTACAGATTATAATAGATCCCCTTTTGCTCCATCAGCTGCTCATGGTTTCCTTCCTCGGTAATCCCCTCCTCCGTCAGCACCATGATCCTGTCGGAGTTGCGGATCGTAGAGAGACGATGTGCAACCGTCAGCGTAGTACGCCCCTCCGAAAGGGCGGCCAGTGACTTCGCCACCGCGTACTCGCTCTCGTTATCCAACGCGGAGGTGGCCTCATCCAGAATGATGATGGGGGAATCCTTCAGAAAAACTCTGGCAATGCTGATGCGCTGCTTCTGTCCGCCGGAAAGCTTGACCCCCCGTTCCCCGATATAGGTATTGTAGCCGTCCTTCAGTTCCATGATAAACTCATGGGCTCCGGCCCGCTTCGCCGCCTCCGTTACCTCCTCCATGGTGGCTCCGATTTTGCCGTAGACAATATTTTCATAGACCGTCCCGGAAAACAGATAAACGTCCTGCTGTACCACGCCAATGTTACGCCGCAGGCTCTTCAGTGTCAGCTCCCGGATATTTTTCCCGTCAATGAAAATTTTTCCCTCCGTCACATCATAAAATCTGGGGATCAGATTGCAAAGCGTGGTCTTTCCTCCCCCGGAGGGTCCCACCAACGCCACCTTTTCCCCCGGCCGGATATTCAGATTCAGATGACGGAACACCTGATTATGGTCATCCGGGTATTCAAAGCTCACATCCTCAAATACAATATTTCCTTCCGGATTCTCCAGGGCCACTGCACCCGGCTCGTCAAAAATGTCGATATCTGCGTCAATAATCTCCAGAAACCGCTCAATTCCGGTCATTCCTCTCTGGAACTGTTCCGCAAACTCTATAATGCGCCGGATCGTGGCTATAAATGTAGTCACATACATTATATACGCCACCAGGTCGCTGGGATTGATGGAGCCGTTTATCACAAACAGACCTCCCACTACCACTGTAGACAGGTACATGATGCCGTCAAACAGTCTGGTGGAGCAGTGAAACAGACCCATATACCGATAGCCCCGCTTTTTGATCTGGAACAGCTTACGGTTGTCCTGCTCGAATTTTTCGTTTTCCACATCCTCGTTTGCAAAGGCCTTCACCACCTTCTGCCCCAAGAGGCTGTCCTCAATCCTGGCGTTCAGTTCCCCGATCTGTACCCGCTGCTGCTTGAACAG
>ERZ779624.92-NODE-92-length-37684-cov-42.115416_pt1 | contig 37684 bp, 42 predicted proteins | sample MGYA00514190_ERZ779624 | MGnify/ENA primary metagenome ERZ779624 (study PRJEB29562, sample SAMEA4376706) | mouse gut metagenome | isolation source: Cecum | study: EMG produced TPA metagenomics assembly of the A DSS colitis mouse model was used to assess the... | reverse complement strand
GGTCTCCCGTACAATAGATCATTTCTTTATATTTTACAGATGGCACCTCAATGGTGTTGCGGTGCATAACAGTTTATAAGTTTAACCTGAACATTAACTTACAGCAGTTGCAAGCATTATTACAATGTGATACGCTAGATATGTGCAACGTGCTTGATATGATCATGGCAAGCAAAAGAGCAAAGATAAAGAATCTTCATACATACGCGATTACCCCCGCTAATTCCCGCAATAAATACTGGACTACTTATTTCAAGCCGGAGAATCAGGCAAGACAACTTATTCGCGGGAAAACAGAGGAAGAATTATTAGACAAACTCGTAAAATTGTATGAGGAGTCAGAGAACCTTGACATCAATCGGTTATTTGACGAGTGGTTGGAGTACAAAAAGGCAATGACAAACAGTGCCAACACCATAAAGAGGCACAGACAGCATTACGCAAAATATTTTGAACCCTCGAAGTTACATTCTATGAAACTGTCAGACATTGATACATTTGTAATGGAGATGGAGTGTAACCGTATTGTGAAGGAATTTAATCTGACTCGGAAGGCATGGGTAAATGCCAAGACCATTCTGATTGGTATGTTTGAGTATGCAAAACGTAAAAAATATATCACTGAAAATCCATTATCTGATATGAAGATAACGGTACGGTACAAGCAGGCAGTGAAGAAAGCGGGAAATACGCAGACCTATAATACGGATGAGTTGGAAACATTGAACAAGTATCTTGACATGAAGTATGAGGAAACAGACGACAGTGTTTATATCGCTGTCCGCCTTAACTTTTTTCTCGGCTTGAGGATAGGTGAATTGGCAGCATTAAAACCGGAAGACATTATGGGCAATCAGATTCATGTAGTCAGAGAAGAGGTGCGCGATCAGGAAACCAACCAGACTTATGTTGTGGAGCATACAAAGACCAACCGTGACAGATTTGTGGCTTTGGTGCCGCAGGCTAAAAAACTATTGGAAAAACTGGATATGGATGGAGCCTATCTGTTTGAACGGGATGGAGAACGTCTGAGAGCCAGACAGATAGAGTATGTTTTGGAGAAATATGCACAGCGTCAGGGGATTGAACCGAAAAGAAGCCATAAGATACGAAAAACTTATGCTTCAAGGCTCAACGCATACGGTGTACCGATAGATGCGATCCGGGAACAGTTAGGTCATTCAGAACTGTCCACCACTTTGTCATACATATATAACCCATTGACGGAAGATGCGACATATTCCATGATTTCCGATGCTTTAGACGGAAAAAGAATAGTGTGATTCAAGTGTGATTCAAAATGATTCAAAAATCACGGAGAACAAAAATACGGAAATGCCGTATTTATCAGCATTTCCGCTTCATTAAAAAGAGCGCGAGACGGGACTCGAATACGTTTACCACTTCGGAAGGTAATTGTGTATCGGGGAGATACAACTCGACTGCTGCAGTCTTGATTTGTCAGACAATTCGCGCGAGACCGGAAAGGGGTCTACCCCCGGTAATACGGGGGTAGTAAATACAAGGTGTGCCATGTACGGGAACTCTGAACGGTTAAACAATTCTTTGAAAGTATCTATAGACTGGATCGCATTCACATCTACGATCATCACGGAAGTATCTGAAATGATTTCCTTCCTGGGATATACAAACGAAGATTTTCTGCTCCTGCCGCGGGGAGCAAACGGCTATAAGAAGATGCACAGGCTGGAGAGTGCCCCGGTAACTATCCTGTCAGACGGTAACGAGGATATGGGCATCCATGTTGTGATCAGCGGCACGGCGATCCCGGATCTGCTGGAACACTTCCGTGCATCCATCACAGGCGGCACGCCCTTTTCCGCGGATGCAGTCTCTTTAAGCGACTTCGACAATAGCATCATGGTCGAGTTCCTGCAGCAGATCCGGCGTCTGGGATGGCTTACTCGTTTTGACCTTGCAGTAGACGATCTGGGCGCGCAGTATTTCGCTTTGGACGATGTGAAGGGATTTCTGGAACGGCAGGAAGTGGTGAGCAAGTTCCGGGTGTATAAGGACGTCCGGGAGTCAACATTTGCAAATGAGAAGACAGGGCACACGATCTATTTCGGTTCCCGGCAGAGCGAGGTGATGCTGCGGGTGTATGACAAGCAGCTGGAACAGAACCAGAAGGCAGCGGATGGGGAAGAACTGGAGGATCCTTGGGTAAGGTGGGAGATAGAACTCAAGAACGACCGGGCGAACATAGCTGCAGATTACCTGATTCAAAGAAAGCAGCTCGGTGAGATCATTATGGAAATCCTGAACAACTATGTGCGGATGATAGTCCCGGATGACTCCAACAGGTCGCGCTGCTCCGCGCACCCGCTCTGGGAAAAGTTTGTCGGAGCAGTGGGCAAGCTGCGGCTGTATGTGGAATCCGTGCAGAGGACGATAGACGAGAAGAAACGCTGGCTGATCCGTCAGTGCCTCCCCACGATCGCGGGCGTGATCATCGCGGACGGCGGCAGCTTCGACATCATCACGCGGCACTTCGATGATGCGGTGGCGCGCATGAGCACCAGCATGCAGCATCTCGTTTCGGAGAAGAACCCGGGATGGATGGCTGACTACGGTGCAGCGTATGCATTTTAGTGAATCTGTACAGCTGGAAGCCTGCTATGCGCTCCGATCTGACCCGCAGCGGAAGCACCCGGTTGTGCAGATGTGACAAAAAACATACAGGTTTTGCCAATTCCGACAAGATGTGATATGCTTGTCTTGTTGTCATCCCAAACCGGCAACGGAGAGGGGGTGAAAATGTGGAAAAACTGGTTTCATTTTTAATCGCCGTCATGGCTGGTGTAGCTTGCCACTACATCATCAAGTGGTTAGATGGCGATCATCATGACAACTAGCCCGAAATGAAAGCCCCGGAGTAGCCGCTCCGGGGTTTTCGTTGGTGAATACGTAGAAATACTGGTTTCTTAATTGCCTACCGGCATTATAGCATATGCAGAAACAGATTACAAGATGCACCAGCAAAGAAAACGGCATACGAAAATGGCATACTAACGGTGCCGGTCTAGCCAGTCTTGGTAACTGATACCCCCAGATTATTGATGCGCCCGTTTTCCTGCTCGTATTGCTCGACGTATTGCTTTAGTATGGTTTCTGCTAAGTTTGCTCTGGAACGATTGTTTTTCTTGGCGATTATATCAAGTTTCGAAATTAATTCTTTATCTGTTCTTATAAGTATCTGTGGCTTATCACTTGGCATTTTGTTTTCCTCGAATAAAATGTTGACAATAGTGCTAGCACCGTGATAATATAAATGTGATTCATGGTGATAGCACCTGATATCTAGGTGATATTTTGAATCGGTTTATTGTTCCTTCTCCACCGCAGGGCGGCGCAATACCCCTACCGTGCACCCTGCGGGTCATGGAGATACATAGTCATAATAGCAGAGAAAGCGGAAAAAGGCAAGGAGCGGAAATGATAAGACTTTGTGAGCTGACGGGACTGTCCCAGGCTGATCTGACCGAGATAACATCTTTCGTCATGGGGATTCATATAGCGGGTGTTTTTGCCGGAAATGTGTTTTTCTGGGCGGCGAAAGAAGCTTTCAGGCTGTGTGAAAAGCTGACTGATTTATTTTTCGACCGGCTTTTCAAATATATCAGAAAGAGATGGCACAGATAGGGGCAGGATGCAAAGAAGAAAACCGCCCAAGAGGACGGTTCTCCGTGCTTAGCGCAATATTCGTTTGATGAAACGTGCCAGTGCTTTTAGCAATGCCATGAGACCTAGGAGAACTAAGCCGGCAACGAAAAAGATGAGGAAGTATTTGATTCCTGTCCCCCACGTTTCCCATGAATAAAGCGCATCGCGGAATATTTCGGCTCCACTGTATTCCACGGGCATGGGAAGTACCTCCTGTGTATGTATTTGATATCAGTTGTAGCGTGACAACTCTACTATATCATACCAGAGGTCCGGAAGGAAGGGCTTCTGGAATACACAGGATAGTCATAATAGCAGAGGACGAGGAAAAAGGCAAGGGAGGCGGGAAATTATGATGGACAAGGAATATATCTACACGGTAGTAAAAGAAGATTTCAGAACCGGAGAGCGCGCAAAACGTACCCGGAAGTATCACACATTCAAGCCGCTCACGGTGGGCGGTCTGTATATGCATCTGGGGAAGGGATATCCGGGATGCCAGCGCGTCCTGAGCGTGGAGGAGCGCCCCGTCCCGGCATATGATTAAGTACATTGGTGCCAATGCCGCTGCTGCAGCGGCATTCAGCATAGAGGTAACAGGAAAACAGCACATGAAAAGGAAAGGAAAAGGTAAAGGACATGGAAAAAGTGAGGTTTCAGGTGTTGGGGTATCGCAACTTTAAAAGGAAATCGGATGGAAAACCGCTGACAGTATTGACAGCGTTCTACTCATGTACGCCGCAGGACAATGAACGGGGTGCGTTTGGATGTAAGTACACGGATTTCTTCCTGCCGGATGGCAAGGTCGGGACACTCCAGCCTTCCTGTATCGGGCAGGAGTTCATCCCCCAGTACGGCATCAACGGTTTCGGTAAACCTACGCTGGAGGATTTCTCCTTCAAGGAATGGAAGGCATAGGCTGTCATGGAAGAGTATGAAGTGGACTATGAGTCGGAAGAGCCGGCGGATCAGGAAGAAACCATAACGGGACCAGAGCCGGAAGAGGCTGAGCCGGGAGAACCGGAGCAGGAAGGAACGGAGCAGGGACCAGAGGAGCCGGAGACGGAACCGGAAATACCGGAAGAAGGCGCAGCGGAAGAGCTGCCGGAAGAGACAGACGCAGAGCCGGAAGACGGGACGGAGGAAGAAGCTGCAGAAACGGAAGAGCCGGAGGAGGAGACAGTCAGCGGGAACGACCTTGTTGTCAGCGGCGACGTGATCGTCTTCCCGGAGGACTACGACCTCTCCGCGCTGGGAGGGGAACCTGCAGACACGGAGTCCATCGTGCAGGCGGTCGAGAAGCAGGGCGACATCATGACGGCAGGGTTCACCTGCACCTGCTTCATGCTCGGCATCCTTGCAGGCGCACTGGTGATAGCCGGATTCCGGCTGAGGAGGGTCTGAGATGTTAGAGAGCATGCTCCAGCAGTTCGTCACTGTTGCCGGCATGGGCACTGCCGTAGGCGGCGGTCTGTGCGGCATTGTGATAATACTCGATTACGTGATCACAAGCGCGTTCTCGATGATGAAGGGAGGGGTGTAAGATATGGGTTTAGGTACAAAGCTTATGACGCTGGCGCCGAAAGCGGGAGCTGCACTGCTGTCTGCCGGTGGGGATGTTGCATCCGGGTTTGACGTGACGACGATCATGTCAGATTCTGTGAAGACAGTACAGTCGCAGGCGTTTTCTGTTCTTGGCGTCGTTGTCCCGGCGATCGTGCTGATCACGGGCGCGGTAGTCGGAATCAAGTTCGGCATCGGCTGGCTGAAGAAGATCAAAGGCTAGCAGCAATAAAAGGGGGCGAGGCATAAGGTTGCCCCGCCTCTTTTTCGTACGGAAACATTATATGAAAACTTTGTCGGAAAGTAAACGGGTGAATGGAATGAAATTACTGAAACGGATGCTGTGTGTGCTGCTGTGCGTCGTGATCCTGTCCGGGACCGTGGGCGCAAGGTACTTTGACGCAAACCACATGGAAAAGGTGGACGCGGCTGCGGAGACGGTGGCAGTGGGGCTGTCCGTGGCGGCACTGTACGCCATATGCTTTTATGTGGGCACCGTGGCGTATGCCCACGCGCCGATCGAGATGAACACGCTGACGGATGACCAGATCGCCAGCATGGGGTACAGCACCATTTCCTACATGGCGGCAAGCAACCTGCTGGGCATCCCGGCTGCGCCCAACGCCCCGCTGATCGGGTTCATAGACAAGGCAGGGCAGAGCTACGTCTTCGGGTCGGAAGCCCTCAAGGCAGTGGCGGCTACGTCCTTCCAGGTGATCCAGGGCGGGAAGAAGCCGGATGATGACGACGATGACGATGAGGAGGGCGGCATCATTGACAACCTGATCCAGTTCCCCGGCAACGCAAAGAGCCTGTCCGGCGTCTGCACGGCAGCCTTTGCGGGAATCCTCGGCTCCGTCGTGAAAGACCAGTACAGCAAGTTCATGAATGGGGAAGAATCTGTTTATTTAGATGTGGGGAAACAATATGCATATACTGGTTACGAATCAATAAAAAATTCATCGGGTAAGTATAATTACCAAGGTGTTTCTACATTTCGTGAGACTGCTTCGCAGATTAATCCTCCGTTATCATATGTGACGTATTCAATAGAATGTGATTATCCTCTTGTATGTGTCGATGGTGATATCCGAAGGGCAGATAATAATTTAAGTTTTTATGGTATTAATTATAAGATATATCAAAATGGAAACTTAAGATTTTCTGGAAATAGGTCTTCAGTATGGTATTGGTTTGATGAAGATGTCTCTGATTTTTCTTTAAGTCTTAATATGCCTATGTATAATACTAGGGCAGAAGCTGAGGCAGCTATCGCAAGTGATGATTATTCAGGAGCGATAAACTACGCAAAACCATACCGAATCGCCGACTGGCTCTCGGAAGACTGGGCGGGTGTCTTGACAGACCCGCTCACCGGGCTGCAGGCGCTGGGCAACTGGGCAAACATAGCCAGGCATCAGGGACTCAGCGCGCTGGGCAATGAGCTTGACTTGGATTCCTTCAAGGATTATCTCAGGGACTTCTTCGCCAATCCGGGTACCAGTCCCGGCACAGACCCGCAGCCCGCAGTGGATCCCAGCAAGGCGCCGGTCCTGTACCCGTCCGGTGACGCAGAAGGCGCGCTTGACCCGGATACGGACATAGACCCTGCCCGTGATCCCGTCATCTTCCCTGATCCTTCCATCAAGCCCAAGCCCGACCCGGATCCCGGAACAGACCCAGACCCGAAGCCGGACCCCGATCCTGAGCCTGCACCCCTGCCGGACATGGACGCAGCGGACTACAAAGTGGAGCTGTCCGGCATCTTCCCCTTCTGCATCCCGTTTGACTTCATTGCACTGCTCAGGACGCTGGATGCGGAACCCCGGGCGCCCTGCTTCACCTTCCCGGTGGTGATCCCGGCATTAAGCTACAGGGAGGACGTGAAGCTGGACCTTGCGGTCTTTGATGACGTAGCAAATGTCATCCGGCTGTGCGAGAAGGTCAGCTTCATCCTGTTCCTGATGTTTGTGACGTCTAAAGTTATAAGGTGGTGATGCCATGCTTGACATGAAAAACATACTGGACAGGTTCCTGCAGGCGGTCCTGTCCCTGTTCCCGCTCTCCCCGTTCCGGGAAACGATCAATGAGCTGGGGAGCCTGCCCTATCTTGGATATATCAACTGGTTCGTGCCCATCGGGGATTTTGTCAAGATAGGATCGGTCTGGCTGGCGGCCATCGCGGCATACTACGCATGGAGCATTATCGCCCGCTGGATCAAGCTGATATCGTGAGGTGAAGTGATGATCGAACTGTATTCAGGGACGCCCGGAAGCGGGAAGAGCCTGCACACCGCAAAAGAGCTGCGCACAAGGCTGCGGATGCATAAGCGCGTCATAATCGGAAACTTCTATGTCAACACAAAGGCGATCAGACGCTGCAAGGGAACCTATCTCTTTGTGATGAACGACCGCCTTACCCCGGAGAGGCTGCTGCAGTTTTCAAGGAAGCTCTCAAGGCACCTGGGCAGACGCCTGAAGGAAGGGGAAATCCTGCTGCTGATCGACGAGGCGCAGCTCCTGTTCAACAGCAGGGAGTGGCAGAACATCAGCCGCCAGGGATGGCTGTCTTTCTTCTCCCAGCACCGGCATTACGGGTATGACGTCATCCTCGTTGCGCAGTTCGACCGCATGCTTGACAGGCAGGTGCGCTGCCTGATCGAGTACGAGGAGGTGCACCGGAAGGTGAGCCGTTTCGGATATATCGGATTTTTCGTGGGGCTTTTGACCGGCGACAACCTGTATGTGGCGGTGAAACGCTGGTACCCCATAAAAGAGCGCGTGGAGGGCAGCTTCTTTGTGGGCAGCAAAAAACTGTTCGCAATCTATGACTCTTACAGCCACTTTGACACCCCGGGGCAGGGACAGCGTGTGAGCGGGGAAAAAAGGGGCCCTGCGATCACGCTGCCACTGCCCCCAGAGGAACCAAAAGGGGAGAAGAAAGAGGAAGAAGATTCCGGCTTAACGTTTATTGGCCTGGACAAAAGCTGAGCAGCCGCCTCCCCTCTTTTCCCTGTCCGCCGCACGGAGTGCCTGTATGTAAGTGGTCGGCGCATGCATTCCGCGCCGATTGCCCCCGGCGGGTCCCATGGGCGGTTTTATCTTGGGCCGGGGGCAAAACGCATTCCTGCGGTAAAGTAACGCGTAAGTGAGAACGTGTACCGCATTAGGCAAGGAAACCAAAGTCCCCCTCGGGGGATTCAGGGGGGATTAAATTGGCACCGCTGTGGCATAACGTGCGCATTTCCGCCGTTTGTCCCCTGCCAACGGGGAGAGGCTTCGGGCATGTAAACCATCCTGTGAAAGTAAATGCATGGAGAGGTGACCCTCACCTTTCCATGGGCACAGCATAACAGCCCTTCCCAGGGAGGGGACTTGGCGGGGGTATCCCACGCCGCCTATGTCGGGCTGGGAAGGGTTGGGTTGGGGACGGAATGGTACACGCCGTATCAGCCCGGATTTCGTCAGGCTGCACAATCAGAGCCGGGCCATACCAGCCGGACCAGCGTCCGGGAACGGGACCGTTTTGTGCAGTGTGGAAATATGCCCGCACGGAAGGAGGCACATCATGAATTTAGACGAATGGATTGACATAGGGATCAGCAACGGTGTCGTGAACATGCCGGAGATCGAAGAAAAGACCTTTGAGGAGATCTATAAGCAGTGGTTTTTGATGAAGATAAACGTGATCAAGGCGCAGAGCTGTGACAGGATCGAAGTGACCTATAACCGTTACTATGCCGGGAGCTGGTTTGTGGAACAGAACGTGTCCGCGCTGGATGAGGCGGCGGTAATCCGCTTCCTCACCGGGGTAATCGTCGGCTGGGGCAATATCACATCGAAGGAATTTGCAAGGATATACCAGGTCGTGAACAATGTGCTTGTCTACGCAAGGTTCCTGGAACTCGGCGGCGTGCGTCTGTTTGACTGGGAAATGATCAGGAGGTACGTGCCGGAGGGAAGGCTCGTGAAGGATCCCCATAAGGATTTCGCCGTGCCCAGGGCGGATATAGAACGGCTGCTGCATGAGGTCGTGGAACAGGACATCTACCCGGTGAAACGGTCAGCCTGTCTCTGTCTTGTCATGAATTTCTATCTGGGGCTGCGGGTGGGTGAGCTGGCATCCCTGACGTGGCAGGATGTGGATCTGGAAAGCAGGGTGATCCGGGTCTGCAGGACGGAGACGAAAGCATACAGGCGGGATGAAAACGGGGAACGCTGCGGTGCAATGGTGTATTCGGTGGTGGAGGACGTCAAGACAGTCTATTCCGTCAGGGAAGTCCCCCTGCTCCCGGAAGTGGTCTGCATACTGGAAAAGCTGCAGGCACATCATGCCAGGTGCGGATATAAGAGCCAGTACCTTGCCTATGACGGAAGGGACACCGTGTTAGTGAGGTCGCTTGACAGGACGCTGCGGAAACTCTGCCAGTACTGCGACGTGAAGTATTTCAACACGCATATGATAAGGAAGACTTTCGCAACCATGCTGCATGAATCCGGGATGCCGACACGGTATATCAGCGACCTGATGGGGCACTCGGACATGGTGACGACGGAGCGGAACTATATCCTGAGCTACCGCGATAACTATAACGCGCTGCTGGGGTATATGCAGAAGGGGCTTGACTTTACGCTGAGGGGAGGTGAAACGGATGGAACTGCAGGAGACACGTAATGAGTACGATATGCTGAAGGGGAACGTGAACAGGATGTTTCTCACGGAAGAGGTGGCGGAGCTTGTGAAGATGTATGAATATGCACAGAAGAGGCTCGAAAAAATCTACGAATACCATTATGGAAGATTAAATAACAACTGATATGTAACTGCAAACAAAAAAATACCCGGAACAATTCCGGGTATCGTTTAGGTCAGAGCGCGAGACGGGACTCGAACCCGCGGCCTCGACCTTGGCAAGGTCGCGCTCCACCAACTGAGCCACTCGCGCTTGTTGTCCGTTTGTATCGCTCGGACATTTATTAATATACTATAGAGGTTTGGATTTGTCAACAAGAAAATTAAATTTTTTAAAAAAGATTTGACAAATATGAAAAATGGTGTATTATGTTGGTGTAAACGAAGAGTAGAAAGTAGAAGAGAAAAGGGAGGAAAAGAAAATGAAAGTAATGAACATCGACAACCCTGAAAAGTTTTTTGATGTAGTAAACCAGTGCAAAGGAACGGTTGAGCTGGTAACCAAAGAGGGAGACAGACTGAACTTAAAGTCTCAGCTGACCAAGTATGTGGCGCTCACAAAGCTTTTTGCCGACAATGCGATTCCGGAGATGGAGCTTGTTGCGCATGATCCTGAGGATGTGAACCGTCTGCTTGATTACATGGTAAATGCGAAATAAATAAGAGTAAGAACTATGCTGCTGTGTGGAACTTCCGCGCAGCAGTTTACGCTTTGGGACGAGGAATATCATGCACAATGAACTGACAAAACAGGATATCCGTAAGATGGAGGAAGAGATCGAGTACCGTAAGCTGGTGGTGCGTCCGGCGGCTCTGGAGGATGTGAAGACGGCGAGAGCACACGGCGACCTGAGCGAGAACTTCGAGTATCATGCGGCGAAGAAAGTGAAGAATCAGAATGAGAGCCGCATCCGCTATCTGGAACGGATGATAAAAACTGCCGTGATTGTGTCCGATGAATCCGCGGAGGACGAGGTCGGCATGAATAACACGGTGGAGGTCTTTATCGAGGAGGATAATCTCACAGAGACTTACAAGCTGGTGACGACGGTGCGTGGTAATTCCCTGGAGGGACTGATCAGCACGGAATCGCCGCTTGGGAAGGCGCTGCTAGGGCATAAGGTGGGCGACCGCGTTTATGTGGAACTGCCCGGTGGAGGCGGCTACTACGTGGTGGTAAAATCCATCGAAAATACAATTGATGACGGAACGGATAAGTTGAGGAGCTTCTGAAACAGGGGCTCCTTTTTGTATGCAAAACCGTATGCAAGCATTCGTTTTGCATCCATTTGCTTCTAACTCCGCTTATGCGCGCATATCTTTAAAAAGAAGTGACAAGCCCTGCTGGTAGTGTAAGGGCGGGTAACGGACAGGTTTCAGGAGATGGCGGGAGGACAGGCGTATGTATGAGAACAGAAGCGTATCGGAGACAATCCGGGGATTGCAGACAGACGCGGAGAGGGGGCTGAATGCGGCAGACGTTGCGGAACGCAGAACAAAGTACGGACCAAACCGGTTAAAGGATCAGGAAAAGAAGAGCCTTGCTGGCAGGATTGCGGCACAGCTGAACGATCCGCTGATATTGATTCTGATGGTGGCAATGGCGATTTCCATGATGTTAAATGAATTTGGAGATGCCATCATTATTGTGGCAGTGGTTGCGCTGAACGCGGTGGTGGGGATCATCCAGGAGGGCAAAGCGGGACGCGCGGTGGAGGCTTTGAAGCAGATTTCGGAGCCGAGAACGACGGTCCTGCGGGACGGCGCACATCACAATATACCGGCGCAGGAACTGGTGCCCGGGGATATAGTGGTTTTGGAAGCGGGAAACAGGGTTCCGGCTGATTTGCGATTAATAGAGAGTATCGGGCTTTTTGCAGAAGAGTCTACTCTTACAGGAGAGTCTGTGCCGGTGGAAAAGGATGCGGGATATACAGAGGATGGGACGGCGGACACCAGCAGCAGAAACATGGTATATATGTCCACTTATGTGACGAAAGGGCGGGGGCTTGGTGTGGTGACGGCGACGGGCATGGACACGCGGGTCGGTCATATTGCGGACATGCTGCACGGGCATAAGGAAAAGCTGACGCCTTTACAGGTAAGGCTTGGCGAACTGGGAAAGGTATTGAGCGCGCTGGCGGTAGGCATCTGTGTGCTGCTCTTTGTTGTGGCGATTCTGCAAAAGCGTGATGTGGGGGATATGCTTTTAACCTCCGTGTCGCTGGCGGTGGCTGCCGTGCCGGAAGGGCTGCCGGCAATTGTGACGATTGTGCTTGCACTCAGTGTGTCCAGAATGGTAAAGGCGAAGACGATTGTGCGCAGACTTTCGGCGGTGGAGACGCTGGGCGCGGTGGAGGTAGTGTGCTCGGACAAGACAGGGACGCTGACCCAGAACAAAATGACGGTAACGGAGTGCTATCTGGACGGGAAACTTACGGAGAAAGCAGGGCTGAAAGAACTGTTTGAGGAGGCAGATACGAACGGGGCGGCGCTTTCCTGTGCGGCGCACTTCCTTCTGGGCTGTGTACTCTGTAACGACGCGGAGACAGGGGAGGAGGGTATGGGTGATCCTACTGAACTGGCGCTTCTCCATATGGTGCAGGACTGTGACGTCAGGGTGGAACGGCTGAGGGAAAGATATCCGCGCATAAATGAGGTCGGATTTGATTCCGGGCGCAAAATGATGACTACATTGCACCGGATGGGAAGCGGGCAGACGGCTTATACCAAGGGCGCGGCGGAGCGGATTCTGGAAAACTGCGGGCGCTGTTTCAGGGGCGGCAGCATGGCGGAACTTACGGTGACGGAGAGGGATAGGCTGCTTGGCATCCAGAAGCGTCTGATGGGAGAGGGACGGCGTGTGCTGGCACTGGCGATGGAGCCGGAAGGCGGTATGAAAGAGCGGGGTATGGTGTTCCTCGGCTTTGTCAGTATGCAGGATCCGGTCAGACCGGAGGCATTGGCGGCTGTCCGGGGGTTTGCGCAGGCGGGGGTTTCCACGGTGATGATCACGGGAGATCACCCGGACACGGCGTTTTCCATTGCAAAACAGCTTGGGATTGCAAGCCGCGCGGAGGAGTGCATCACGGGCAGGGAACTGGATCATTTGAAAGATCAGGCTTTTTTGCAGAGACTGCCGCAGCTTAGGGTGTTTGCGCGGGTGACGCCGGAGCATAAAGTTCGGATTGTGGAAGGCTATAGAAGTTTACATAAAACAGTGGCAATGACCGGGGACGGGGTCAACGATGCGCCTTCTTTACAGGCGGCGGATATCGGAATCGCCATGGGGCAGGGGGGGACTGACGTGGCGAGAGGAGCGGCGGACTTTGTACTGATGGATGACAACGTTGCCACCATACACACGGCGATCCGGGAAGGACGGGGTATCTATGAGAACATACGGAAATCGGTGTTGTTTCTCCTTTCTTCCAATCTGGGAGAAATACTGACCATGCTCCTGACGATTGTGGCAGGGCTGCCGGTGCCGCTTACTGCCGGATTTATCCTTTGGATCAATCTGATCACGGACTCCCTGCCGGCATTGGCGCTGGGGGTGGACGACAACGACACGGAAAGTCTCATGCGGGAAGCGCCGCGGAAAGGTGACGAGTCGCTGTTTGCCCGAGGGGGACTTATGTGTGTGGTCTGCTATGGGCTGGTGATCGGCGGCATCAGTCTGGCGGCGTTTTTGAAAGTTCCCTACGACCGCATTGTGATGGAAGGTCTGCCAGTAAGTTTACATAATATACTTGAAGGGCTGAAAATTTCAGCCGTGCTGGCAAAAGCGCAGACCCATGCTTTCACGGTGCTCGGCATCAGCCAGCTTTTCCATGCGATCGGTATGCGGGATGTGAACCGCTCTGTATTTCGGATGGATCACAGAAGCAATCCACAGATGCTGCTTGCGCTTGCGGTAGGCATTGCGCTGCAGGCGGCGGTGACGGAAGTCCCCTTTTTGGTTACGCTCTTTGGCACTGTGCGGCTGAGCATGGAGGAGTGGATTCGGCTGATGGCGCTTTCTGTCACACCCCTTCTGGTGCATGAACTGCTGGCGGTCGTAGGAATGGCAGGGACTTCGGTCAGGCGTACGTCATACCAGTGCGTGGAGGGCAGGGAGTGACGGGCATAGACCGAAACGCCGGAATAGGTTTAGACCGACGTGCGGAAGGTGAGAAGCAGCAGGCGTAAGCCTGGAGAGCGGTGACAGGTTTAAGCCGGCGTGCGGAAGATGAGAAGCAGCAGGCGCAAGCCCAGAGAGCGGTGGCAGGTTAAACCAGTGTGCGGAAAGCGAGAAGCAGCAGGCAGAGCCCGGAGAGCCATGACAGATCGATGCGCAGAGCCCGGGAGAGAAGACGGCCGGAAAGGCACCCAACGATAAAGAGGAGAAGGTTGAAAAGGCTGGCGGAAAGGAACAGGGCAGTCTGGGAAATGTCAGCAGCAGGGAAAGCCATTCCAACAAGAACGCTGTCAAGGGAGAGCGCCAGGCTTAAAAGCAGCGCTTCCCTGGCGCTTAAAACCTGAACATCGGTGCGGTTTGCCTCTTCGGGCGAAAAGTAGACTGTAAAAATAATGTTGATCTGTTTAATCTGACAGCCCCAGTTTCCTATGAGACTGGGGTGCTTTTTTGCGATGATGCGGACCAGGCTTTCAAAGAGTTTCGCGATGCCGATGGCGGCAAGCATAAAAAAGGAGAGAATGGGAAGGATGCCGGATGGCAGCAGGGAGCCGACGATCTCGCCGATTCTTCCGGCGGCGGTGATAAAAAGAGCAGGAACACATGCCAATATAAGAAAGGAGAGGGCTTTGATGTGCACCCGCCCGGTGCCATAGGAAAATCCTGCTGTCAGGGAATCCAGAGAAACGGCAAGCAGAAAGAGCAGCAGGGAGGAAAGGGAGAAGGACATGGGAGTCACCTCATTACGGACTTATTATATTGTATGGGAACGGAATCGGATGTTGAGGGTCAATAATCTGAAAAAGATATCCCCGAAATGATTTACGCTTTCTGGAAAAAATGTTATAGTATACGTGATAGCAATGAGCAGGGGGGAAAACGGTATGGAACTTATGTTTATCGGGGCAGACCATGAGGTGACAGGGAGCTGCCATTATCTTCGTGTAGGCGATAAGAATATTCTGGTGGACTACGGTATGGAGCAGGGGGCGAACGTGTTTGAAAACTGCGAACTGCCTGTGGAGGAAGCGCTGATAGACTATGTGTTCCTCACCCATGCGCATGTCGATCATTCGGGGCTTCTGCCTCTTTTGTATGCAAGGGGGTTCCGCGGTCAGATTTTTGCGACGGCGCCCACCTGCGACCTGTGCAGCATTATGCTTCGGGACTGCGCGCATATTCAGATGCAGGAGGCGGAATGGAAGAACCGCAAGGCGAAGAGAAGCGCGGAAAATGCTGTGGTGGAGCCGCTCTATACCATGGAGGATGCAGACGGGGCGATCAGGCGCCTCATCCCCTGCGATTATGACAGTGAAGTGACGGTATGTGAAAATATAAAGATCCGCTTTACGGATATCGGACATCTGCTCGGTTCTGCCAGCATTGAGGTCTGGGCGACGGAAGACGGTGTGACGAAGAAGGTGGTATTTTCCGGCGATATCGGAAACAGTGACCAGCCGCTGATCAAAGATCCGAAAAACACGACCAAAGCGGATTATGTGGTGATGGAGTCCACCTATGGCGACAGGCTGCATTCCACGGAAAAAGTGGACTATGTGGGAGAACTGACGAAGATTTTACAGGCCACTTTTGACAGGGGCGGCAATGTGGTGATTCCTTCCTTTGCGGTGGGCAGAACGCAGGAAATGCTCTATTTTCTGCGCCAGATTAAGGATGAACGGCGGGTAAAAGGCCACGAGAACTTCCCGGTCTATGTGGACAGCCCGCTGGCGGTGGAGGCCACCGGGATTTTCCATAAAAACGAGACGAGATGTTTTGACGAAGAGGCGATGGTTTTAGTCAGAAAAGGGATCAATCCGATTACATTCCCGGGACTTCGGCTAGCCATTACAAGCGACGAATCCAAGGCAATCAACTTTGAGCATACGCCGAAGGTTATCATATCCGCTTCCGGCATGTGTGAGGCGGGGCGTATCAGACATCATCTGAAGCATAATCTGTGGCGTCCTGAGTGCACGATTCTGTTCGTGGGCTATCAGGCTGTGGGGACACTCGGCAGAATGCTTGTGGAGGGCGCGAAGGAGGTCAAACTGTTCGGGGAGCCAATCGAGATCCGCGCTGATATCGCGAAGCTGGTCGGCATGAGCGGTCATGCAGATAAGAACGGGCTTTTACAGTGGGTGGATGGCTTTGAAAAGAAGCCAGACAAAGTTTTCGTGGTACATGGTGAGGACAGTGTCTGCAAGCTCTTTACGGAGTGTCTGAAAGTGGAGCATGGAATGGATGCCTATGCGCCTTACAGCGGCACCCGCTATGATCTGATAAGCGGTGAGTTTATCCATGAGGCGGAGCCTGTGGCGATCAGGAAGAAGGCACGCGGTATTTCCGACGTCTTTGCAAGGCTTTTGGCAAGCGGGCAGAGGCTTATCGCTGTTATACACAAGAACGAGGGAGCCGCAAACAAGGATCTGGCGCGGTTCGCGGATCAGATCAATTCGCTTTGCGACAAGTGGGAGCGGACATAAAGTTGCACTAGGGCATCAGAGGACGATGCCCAAGTACAACTATATTATGTTCGGAAGAATGCAAAGAACGCATTCTTCCTGAAGGGTTTACATTATGAATCAATGAAATGCCGCAGGTTTGCGAATTAGAGAAAGATTGGTTTACATAATATAAAATGAATGGAGAACGGGGAGTGAGTCTTGCAGATCACATTTTTATAGATATGTGCAGGGATATATTGGAAAACGGAACGAGCACGGAGGGGGAGAAGGTGAGGCCTCACTGGCCGGACGGGGAGAGCGCTTACACTGTGAAGAAATTCGGGGTGGTGAACCGTTACGATCTGTCGGAGGAGTTCCCGATTATGACGCTTCGCAGGACGGCGATTAAGAGCGCCACGGACGAAATGCTCTGGATCTGGCAGCAGAAGTCCAACAATATCAACGATTTGCACAGCCATATCTGGGACGAGTGGGCGGATGCGGACGGCAGTATCGGCAAGGCATACGGCTATCAGATGGGCGTGAAACATCAGTATAAAGAAGGCATGATGGATCAGGTGGACCGGGTGATTTACGATCTGAAAAACAACCCGTTCAGCCGCCGTATTATGACCAATCTGTATGTGCATCAGGATTTGCATGAGATGAATCTGTACCCATGCGCTTACAGCATGACATTTAATGTGACGCAGAAGAAGGGGCATGAGAAGCTGACGCTCAACGCGGTTTTGAACCAGCGTTCGCAGGACGTGCTGACGGCAAATAACTGGAATGTGGTGCAGTACGCGGTGCTCGTGCATATGCTGGCGCAGGTGTGCGGCATGGAGGTGGGAGAACTTGTCCATGTGATCGCGGACGCGCACATTTATGACAGACATATACCTATTATAAAGGAAATGATTGAGAGACCCGTTTACGACGCGCCGACATTCTGGCTGAATCCTGAGATTACGGACTTCTATCAGTTTACGCGGGACGATGTAAAGGTTGAGAATTATATGACGGGTCCGCAGGTGGCGGATATACCTGTGGCGATCTAAAAGGAGACACAATATATGAATGCAATCGTAGCCGTTGACAACAACTGGGCGATCGGCTGTAAGAACAGTCTGCTTGTTCGGATTCCGGCGGACCACAAAAATTTCAGGCAGGAGACTACGGGTAAGGTGGTTGTGCTTGGGCGAAAGACGCTTGAGACATTTCCGCAGGGGATGCCTCTGCCGAACAGGACAAACATCATCCTGTCCACGAATCCGGATTATAAGGTGAAGGACGCCGTGGTGGTACACAGCAAAGAGGAGCTTGATACGGAGCTGAAAAAATATCCCACGGAGGATGTGTATATTATCGGCGGGGAGAGCGTTTATCGGATGATGCTTCCGGTGTGCGACGTGGTGCATGTGACGAAGATCGACCACGACTATGAGGCGGATGCGTATTTTCCGAATCTGGATAAAGATGACGAGTGGGAGATTACTGCGGAGAGTGAGGAGCAGACTTATTTTGATCTGCCGTATTACTTTGTAAAATACGAGAGAAGAAAGAAATAATCAGTGGGGGAGTCTGTTAAGGGCAGACGAGAAGGCAGCAGGAATTGATATAAAGGAAGGGTACACAGGTATGGGGCAGGAGACAAAGAAAACGACGGCGAAGAAAGGGACGGAGCTTTCTCAGGCGGAGGCGGCGCTGCAGCAGAAGAACGTAGAACTGGAGACGGCAAAGAGCGCTGTGGAGAAGGCGGAGAAAGCGAGAGATATTTTTCTGGCGAATATGTCACACGAACTGAGGACGCCGATCAACACGATTCTGGGGCTGAACGAGCTGATTCTGAGGGAAAGTCAGGAGGAAGCGGTCAAGGAATACGCGAGAGACATCAGGCAGGCGGGCAATATTCTGCTTGCGCTGGTCAGCGATATTCTGGACTTTTCCAAGCTTGAGGCGGATAAGATGGAGCTGACGGAAGGTATCTATGACGTCAGTTCCCTTCTGAACGATCTGATTAACAGTATTTCGGTGCAGCTGCGCCGCAAAAAGCTGGATCTGGTTCTGGATATTGCACAGGATATTCCCTATAAGCTGTTTGGGGATGAGATACATATCAGACAGATTATCGGGAATCTTTTGTCAAATGCGGTCTGTTATACGGAGAAGGGCAGGATTACGCTGCATGTGAGCTGGAAGGAGCTGCCAAAAGACTCTGTGGAAATGTATGTGATCGTAAAGGATACGGGAATCGGTATCAAGGATGAAGATATTCCGAAGCTCTTTCGTGCGTTTCAGAGGATGGATTCCGCAACCCGCAGCAAAGAAGACAGGACGGGGCTGGGGCTCGCCATCACGCAGCGCCTGATTGAGATGATGGGCGGCAGGCTGGAGGTACAGAGCGTATATGGAAAAGGCTCTGCATTTTCCTTTAGAATCATACAGAAGATAGTGGACAGGGAACCGCTCGGCGATTTTGAAAAGCAGTATAAGGACAGTCTGCGAAGCATTGAGGATTACCATGAAAAATTCATTGCACCCATGGGAAGAATCCTGATTGTGGACGATAACGCCATGAATCTGGCGGTGGCGCAGGGGCTTTTGAAAGGCACGAGACTGCAGATCGATGTGGCGGCGAGCGGCGAGGAATGTCTGGAACTGATTAAGAGAAAGACGTATCATCTGATCTGTATGGATCATATGATGCCGGTGATGGACGGCGTGCAGACGCTTCATGCCATCCGTGCGCTGGAAGGAAATCCGTCCAGGGATATTCCGGTAATCGCCTTGACGGCAAATGCGGTGGCGGGGGCGAGAGAACTTTATCTGAAAGAGGGCTTTCAGGATTATCTGACAAAGCCCATAGACGCGGATAAGTTTGAAAATATGCTGATCGAGTATCTGCCAAGCAACGTGGTTTACCTGACCAACAACAGGGATATCAACGACGAGTATGAACAGACGCAGGAAGAGGGAGACGGAGAGTTTGATATCAGGGAAAGTCAGCTTTATCTGATGGGCTTTAACCTGAGAAACGGTCTCAGATATATGGGCGGCGACAAGGCGCTTTATGGCAAAGTTTTGCGCGATTTCCACTCCATTCTGCAGGAGAAGGAGACAGCCCTCAAAGACTTTCTGCAGAAGGGAGATATGCCCGGCTATACGATTATCGTGCATTCTCTCAAGGGAAATGCAAGAAATGTAGGTGCGGACGATCTGGCGGATGAAGCCTTTGAGCTGGAGAAGATGGCGAAGGCGGGACAGCTTGAGGATGTGACGGTGCGATCCCCGATTTTGTTCAGTATGATGAACACCATGAGAAACAGTCTGCGGGTGTATCTTGAGACGGAGGATGCAGGAGAGAAGGCGGAGCAGCCAGTGTCGGAGGAGAGTGCAGGGAGCATTACAGAGGATGACTGGGTCAGGGCGCTGCATGAGCTGGCAGCGAGACTGGACGATTTCGACGGGGAGAGCGCGGCGGCAAAGCTGCGCGAACTGAAACGCTATGACCGACCCGAGTCGGACAAAAAAATGCTGCGGCTCTGTGAGAAAGCGATTAAAGATTACGCTTACGATATTGCCCTTGAGGTGGTCAACGCAGTGCTATGAACGGGCTTGACTTTTAGGGACAAAAGTATATTATATAAAATTAAATATAGGAATTGTTCAGTACAGGATTTTGTATGCTGAATGGTTACGAAACGGCAGAGGAATGACTGAGGGAGAGGAGTTGGCTATTATGGAAAAAAAGAATCTGGATTGGGCGAATATCGGTTTCGGCTACCATGAGACAGACAAACGCTTCGTGGCGAATTACAAAAACGGTGCGTGGGATGAGGGCGCGCTTGTGGATGACGCCAATATTGTGATGAACGAGTGTGCGGGCGTCCTGCAGTATGCACAGACCTGTTTCGAGGGAATGAAAGCTTACACAACCGAGGATGGGCGTATCGTGACTTTCCGTCCCGACTTAAACGCGCAGCGCATGGAAGATTCCTGTAAACGGCTGGAAATGCCGGTATTTCCGCAGGAGCGTTTTATTCAGGCTGTGACGGATGTGGTGGCTGCGAACGAGGCTTATGTGCCGCCCTACGGTTCCGGCGCAACCCTCTACATCAGACCTTATATGTTCGGTATCTCTCCGGTGATCGGTGTGAAGCCCGCGGATGAGTACCAGTTCAGAGTGTTTACCACACCGGTGGGTCCTTACTTTAAGGGCGGCGTGAAGCCGATCACGATCAAGGTGAGTGATTTTGACCGTGCCGCGCCGCATGGAACGGGACATATCAAAGCTGGTTTGAATTACGCGATGAGCCTTCATGCCATTGTGACGGCACACGCGGAAGGGTATGATGAGAATATGTATCTGGATGCGGGCAGCAGGACGCATGTGGAGGAGACCGGCGGCGCGAACTTCCTGTTCGTGACGAGGGACAATAAGGTGGTGACGCCGAAGTCCGACAGCATTCTGCCCTCTATCACCAGACGTTCGTTGATGACGGTGGCGAAGGACTATCTGGGGCTCGAGGTGGAGGAGCGTCCAATTGCCTTTGAGGAGGTAAAGGACTTTGCGGAGTGCGGTCTGTGCGGCACGGCAGCCGTTATTTCTCCGGTAGGAAAGATTGTGGATCACGGAAAAGAGATTGCTTTTCCCAGCGGTATGGCCGAGATGGGACCTGTCACGAAAAAGCTGTACGATACGCTGACGGGGATTCAGATGGGCAGGATCGAAGCGCCCGAGGGATGGATTCACGTGATTAAATAGGCTGTCGGACACAGGGAGGTATTTGCAAGATACGGCATGGCTGCAGCATATGACCAAGCCGCTGCCGATAGGAAATGATTTTAGGAAACGAATGGGATAAAAGGGAAAGGGATTAGGTTGGGATGCATAATAGGCATACGATTTAATCCTTTTTTCAGACCATGTGGCAGAAGGATGCGGAAACGCACTGACCGTTGGGTAAACGTTTCGGATTGGAGATAAAATTGAACGATACGGAAATCAGGGAGCGGTATCCCTATTTGTATGAGACCCATCTGCATACGTCGGAGTCCAGCGCCTGCGCGAGAAGCACCGGGGCGGAGATGGCGCGTGCCTGTAAGGAGTACGGGTATACCGGTATTTTTGTGACAGACCATAACTGGGGTGGAAACACCTGTGTGGACCGGGGGCTGCCGTGGGAGGCTTGGGTGGATCAATTCTGCCTCGGATATGAGCACGCGAAGGCAGAGGGGGATCAAATCGGGCTGGATGTGTTCTTCGGCTATGAAGCAGGTTATGACGGTACGGAATTTCTGCTGTATGGCATCGATAAGGAGTGGATGAAGGCGCACCCGGAACTTCAGTCTGTATCCGTGGAGGAGCAGTACGGACTTGTACATGAGGCGGGCGGGCTGGTGATGCACGCCCATCCTTATCGAGAGGAAGCTTATATTCCCGAGGTGCGGCTTTTCCCGGATTTTGTGGATGGCGTGGAGGGAATCAATGCTGCGCATCTTTGGCATTCCGCGGCTTTGCGCGACAAGACGGTCTATGATAAACGTGCTGTCGCTTATGGGCGGGCGCATGGGTTTCCCATGAGCGCCGGTTCGGATATTCATTCCACGAATCTGTTCGGGGGCGGCATGGCGTTTCGCAGGAGGCTGCTCTCGGCGGCGGATTATGTGCAGGCGGTGACGGGCGGCGAGGATTATGTGATGACAGATGGGAAAGTGTGGTATGATAAGACGGGAAAAGTTATAAAATAGATAATAAAATTATGAAATTTTATGAATATCCATAGCAGTAATGGCGAAATGGGAGAAGGTTGAAAGAAAATCTTTCAACCTTGATTTGAGGGTCAAATATGATAAATAAGAGATGGAAACGGGCAGCAGTATATATATTGTGTATAGTTATGTTAACCATAATGCCTGCAGGCTGCGGTAACGGGGACGGGTTTGGCACGAAGGTGGTACTGACTACGGGATTTGAGAAGGATGAGATATTCCGAATTGAGACGAGTTCTTGTAAGCTGCCGGAGCTGATGGTGTATCTGACCACGATTCAGAACCGTTATGAGAGCGTGTACGGGCAGGAAATCTGGGAGACGATTGCGGACGGCGTGACGCTTGAGGAGAATGTGAAAAATATCGCGCTGGCGCAGATTGCCCAGATCAAGACCATGAACCTGATGGCGGAGAAGTACGAGGTGGAGCTGGACGAGGAGGAGCGCGCGCGGGCGGAGAATGCGGCGAAGGCGTATTATGACACGCTGGGAGAGCGGGAGATCGAGCTGATGGGCGTCAACGAGAAGACCATCAAGTCACTCTACACGGAGCTGGCGCGGGCGGAGAAGATGTACCAGTACACGATCAAGGACATCAACCCGGAGATCAGCGACGACGAGGCGCGAACTATCACTGTGCAGCACATTCTGATCAAGACTTACGCGTTGGATGGGACAGGAAAAAAGATCGAGTATACGGAGGAGGCAAAGCGGGACGCCTACAGGCGGGCGATCGAGGCACTCGGGCAGGCGAGGGAGAGCGAGGATTTCGACGCGCTCATCCGCAAGTACAGCGAGGACGATAAGTCAACCTATTCTTTCGGAAAAGGGGAGATGGAGGAGTCCTTTGAGACGGCGGCTTTCAATCTGGGAACGGGCGAGATCAGCGACGTGGTGGAGACGGAGTTTGGCTATCACATCATCAAGTGCATCAACACCTTTGACAGGGAGGAGACGGATGCAAACAAGATCAAGATCGTGGAGCAGAGACGTGAGGAGGCGTTCGGGCAGGAGTACGATGCTTATGTGGCGACGCTGACCAGAAATCTGAACGAGGAGCTGTGGGACAGCGTGAACTTTATCCATGACGGGGAAGTGACGACACAGAATTTCTTTGAGGTGTATTCACAGTATTTCGGGAGCTGAACACTCCCGGAATACGCTAGTTGGTTTCCCTGTCTATGTCATTTTCTACCTGCCGGCTGATGATATCCAGAGATTCCAGCCAGTTATCCAAAATATCGATGGGTATTTCCTCAGCATCCTGATATATGGAAATCTTTGCCCCGGCATGATAAAGGTCCGCAATCATTTGACGAAAAAGCTTTTTTCTGTCAATTTCGTTTATATCCTCCAAAGCATCATAGTATTCCAGATCAAATCCTACCACAAAATCACCCTGGTCAATCCGCTGTTTAATCGTGCCGATGGACAGGGAATCGTCAAATTTTCTGATGATTTTTATATAGCTGGCGACGGAACTGTCTTTCTCAATTTTCAACTGAATGATATCCATTTGTATGTTCCTCTGTGTTCTGGGTTTTTGATTGTCGGGAGTGCGTTTCTTACAACTAATATGTTATAAATTTTTCCAAATCCGTGTATTTGCCGTACGCAATATTTTCCATAAATGTAATAAAGGAATCTTCTATATTTGTTGCAGAAAAAATAATGTTATCATAATTAAATGGTATTTCTTTATCTCACAGGTGTCATCTGATCCAGAAATTCTTCCAGCGAATCCGCAAGCTTCTCTACATTTTTGGAATCGTAATCTGCCTGGACGATTGCCCCTGTGCCAGTTTCCATGCATAAAGCCAAATCCATATTGCTATAGATACCCATATGAAGATACTTTTTTCCGTTGATCTCAAAGATACAAGTCCTTAAATCCCGCAAGATATCCCGGCTGTCGCTTATGGGATCAAAATTTACGCTTTCTCCATGATAAAAGCCCTGCAGCTGCAGAAAATAGTATGAATTATAAAATTCTTTTGCGGCGTCGGGCAATGCCAATTCCGGCTCGTTTTCTAAATCCGAAAAATCTGTCTGCTTATCCTTTTCCTTGTACATCCACTGAATATATTCCTCCTCATCCGGTTCGCCATACCATAAGGAAGACTTCTCTTCTTCATCATATGGGACAGCAGGATAAGTCCCCCTGTAGTTTTTATAGCACGCAAAATACTTGTCCAAATATGTTTTTAGGCATTCTTTAATCATTGTTTCCCCCATTCTGAAGCGTTTTGTACCGAGGAATGTGAATCAAACCACAAAGCCCAAGTTTTCATTGTCAAAGACATTAAAATTATAACATACAACCGACTTTACCACAATGACGCATCTCACGGGATTTTAGAAAAAATTTATAATTCCCGAAACCCGCATAAAATGGGACGAATCCCAGAATTACTAGCACTCGTTGCCGTCGAGTGCTAATTTCTTCTTGACTTCTTAATTTAGGCGTATTAAACTATGCTCTAGGTAATCAAATCCCCGGAAAACAGGATTTGTTCGGTGTAAGGTGCGGGTGGAAGACATACCGCATGGCAAGGTTTATGAGAGAAAGGAACGTGAGCAATTATGGCAGCGAAACATGGCAGTTTATCGATCAACAGCGACAATATTTTCCCGATTATCAAGAAGTGGCTGTATTCCGATCACGACATCTTTTTCAGAGAGCTGATCTCCAACGGATGCGACGCGATCACAAAGCTTAAAAAGTTGGATATGATGGGCGAGTACGCGCTGGCGGATGATTACAAGGCGAAGATTCAGGTCATTGTCAATCCGGAGGAAAAGACGTTACAATTTATTGACAACGGTATCGGCATGACGGCGGACGAGGTGGAGGAGTACATCAACCAGATTGCTTTCTCCGGCGCGACAGATTTTATTGAAAAATATAAGGATAAGGCGAATGAAGACCAGATCATCGGGCATTTCGGACTGGGCTTTTATTCGGCGTTCATGGTGGCGGACGAGGTGGAGATTGACACCCTGTCATGGCAGGACGGCGCGCAGGCGGTGCATTGGACATGCGACGGCGGCACGGAATTTGATATGGAGGATGGAACCAGGACGGAAGTAGGTACAACGATCACCCTCCACATCAATGAGGACTGTCTGGAGTTCTGCAACGAATATAAGGCGAAAGAGGTCATCAAGAAATACTGTTCCTTTATGCCTACGGAAATCTGGCTTTCCAAGGCAAACACCACGGAGACCCAGATCATCAAAGAGGATGAAAAGCTTTCTACCGACGAGGTCGTGGAGGAGATCAAGAAGGAGAAGGAGGAGGACGAGCAGAAATTAAAAATCAAGAAGCGTCCCGAGCTTCTCAACGAGACGCAGCCGCTCTGGGCAAAGCATCCCAACGAGTGTACGAAGGAAGAGTATCTGGAGTTTTACCGCAAGGTCTTTCAGGATTACAAGGAGCCGCTGTTCTGGATCCATCTGAACATGGATTATCCGTTTAACATGAAGGGCATCCTCTACTTCCCGAAGATAAATATGGAGTACGAGTCCATTGAGGGAACCATTAAATTATATAACAATCAGGTGTTTATCGCGGACAATATCAAGGAAGTGATTCCCGAGTTCCTGATGCTGCTCAAAGGTGTGATCGACTGCCCTGACCTGCCGCTCAACGTGTCCAGAAGCGCGCTGCAGAACGACGGTTTTGTCAAGAAGATCAGCGAGTACATCACAAAGAAGGTGGCGGATAAGCTGTCCGGCATGTGCAAGACCGAGAAGGAAGAGTACGAGAAATACTGGGATGATATCAGTCCCTTCATCAAGTTCGGCTGCCTGAAGGACGACAAGTTCTGCGAGAAGATGACCGACTACATCCTTTTCAAGAATCTGGACGGCGAGTACATGACGCTGCCCGAGTGTCTGGAGGTCAACAAGATCGATCCCGACGAGGCGGATGACGCTGAGAATGCTGCGGGTGAGACGGCTGCGGCCGGTGACGGAAATGCGGAAACCGCAGGAGAGAGCGGTGGACAGGACGAGCCGGACAGCGCGGCGGCAGGCGAAAATGTGGAAGCCGGAGCGGTGGACGAAAACGGCGAGAAGGTGGAAGCCGAGGTCGTTGACGAGGCTGAGAAAGTGGACGGCGAGGTACTTGACGAGGACGGCGAGCCCGTCGAGGAGGAGAAGAAGGAGAAGGTCATCTACTACGTGACCGACGAGAAGCAGCAGAGTCAGTATATCAATATGTTTAAGGCGGCGAAGATGGACGCGGTGATATTGACCCACAATATCGACCAGCCCTTCGTATCCCAGCTTGAGGCGAAGAACGAGGGCATTAAGTTCCAGCGTATCGACGCCGACCTGACGGACACCTTCAAGGCAAAGACGTCCAAGAAGGCGGAGAAGGAGATGGAGGAGCAGGCGGAAGAGATCGCCAAGCTGATGAAGAAAGTTCTCAAGAAGGATCAGATCAAAGTGAAGATTGAGAAGCTGAAGAACAAGAAGATTTCTTCCATGATCACGCTCTCCGAGGAGTCCCGCAGGATGCAGGACATGATGAAGATGTACTCCATGCCGGGTATGGATATGGGGAATTTCGGCAAGGAAGGGGAGACGCTGATCCTCAATGCCAACCATCCTCTTGTGGAGTATGTGTTGGAGCATCAGGATGGCGAGAACGTGAAGATGATCTGTGAGCAGCTCTACGATCTGGCGCTGCTGCAGCAGGCGCCCCTTGAGCCGGAGGCTATGACCAAGTTTGTGGCGAGAAGCAATGAGATTATGATGATGCTGACGAAGTAAAGAAAAATAGACAGCATGGCAGTAGAAACAGGACAGAGAATCGCTTTTTTAAAGAGACGGTTCTCTGTCCTGTTTTGAATTATATTTTGTAACAGGAGCCGCCTATTTGGCAATACAGGATCCCACGAAGGGATAAATGTTATTTCGCTTAAAAATAAACTTGACTTTTTTCAGCCATTTCTATACAATAAACCCATCAGAGAAATTCTAACAGAGGTGCGTTCCGCACGTTCAGGACAGTTTCTGTCGGATTTTTCTTTTACTATAACACAGAAGATGCGGTAGGAACGGAGGTGTGTACCTTTGAACATGTTTGGCGTATGGGCGGTTAAAGCCGGGCGTCATGTCAGACGTGTAGGGTTGTGTTTCTTTCCTGCCAGAGTACGGGAAGGAGAAAACATGACACGGAGAAGGCATGCATGGAAACTATGGAAAATTCTGAGGTTTGGACACAGAGGAAAGGTACAGAGAAATACAGCCCGAATCTGCCAGTACGGTTTCTGATTTATCTGGCGCAGGAATATCAGGCAGTGATTGAGCAGGCAGAAGAAAAGCTTTTGCAATACTGGAAGTAAAAAGAGAAGGCGGGGCAAATCATATGAAAAGAAGGATGAGTGGATGGAAAAGAGCAGCGGCGTGCAGTCTATGTGCGGTGGTTATGGTGAGCGCGGCGGCTTGCGGGCAGGGTGCGGGACAGGATGGCACGATGGATGGAGCCGGGCAGTCGGGCGTGGAAGGCACGGCGGAGACAATCGGCCAGACCGGCTCGACGGACGGCGTGCAGGGTGGACAGGCAGGCGCTGGCACGGACAAGGCAGCGGACGAAAACGGGCTGGCGGCAGTTGACGGGATCGCGTATCAGGTCAATACGGATATCAGCGGTCTGGACGACAGCCATCGGATTTCCGACACCCTTTTCGGGCTTTTTCTGGAGGATATCAACTATGCCGTGGATGGCGGCATGTATGCAGAGATGGTGAAGAACCGCTCTTTTGAGTACGGCATGGAGGCGAGGGACGCGCAGCTTCACGGTTGGGAAGTGACAAACGAGGCGGTGGCGTTTTCGGTGAAGGACGGGAGTGCGGACGGCACGGCGCTCAACGGGAAGAATCCGCAGTATGCGGTGGTACATAATACGGGGACTTCTTCGGTGAAACCGCACGAGGGTATCCGAAATGGCGGCTTTGTGGAAGGTATGTCGATTGTGCAGGGAGCTTCCTACGATCTGTCTTTTTACTGTAAGTCCGAGGACGGCTCGGTGGACGCGGTGACGGTGAGTCTTTGCAATGAGGACGGGACGGTTTACGCGGAGCAGACAATAGAGGGCGTCACCGGGGAATGGCAGAAGTTTGAGGCGACGATCACGCCGGATGTGACAGAAAAGAGGCATGTCTGTCTCGCGGTGGAGATTCCCGCGGGGGCGGCATGCTTTGATATGGTTTCCCTGATGCCGCAGGACACTTATAAGGGACTGCCCGTCCGCAAGGATTTCGGGGAATATCTGGAGGCTTTAAATCCGACGTTTTTACGTTTTCCCGGCGGCTGTGTGATTGAGGGACGGGACGAGGAGAGTATTTACAGCTGGAAGGATTCCATCGGTGACGGGCTCGCCTTTGAAATTAACGGGAAAGAGACGGTGGGAGACGTGGCGGTGCGCCCGCAGGGCAAGAGCATCTGGCAGGGATCCAAGGCGCATCCCTATTATACGACTTACGGGCTGGGCTTTTATGAGTATTTTGAGTTTTGCGAAGCTCTCGGCTGTATGCCTGTGCCTGTTTTGAATGCGGGCATGACTTGTGAGATACAGAGCCCTTTCTATCAAGTATACAGCATCACGGACGAGGCGTTTAAGCAGTACGTGCAGGATGCCCTTGATCTGGTGGAGTTCTGCAAGGGGGACGGCAGTACCAGATGGGGTGCGGTGCGCATTGCCATGGGACATGAAGAGCCCTTTGACCTGAAATATATCGGCATCGGCAACGAACAGTGGCAGAGCGAGTACCACCAGCACTACAGGCAGTTTGTGAAGGCATTTGAGGAAGCGAAGACGGCTGACCCCGCGCTTTATGGGGATGTGGAGCTGATCGTGGCGAACGGCACGGCGTCTGACAGTACGGAGGGCTGGGCTTATCTGGCGCAGAACCCGGACCAGATCACCACGCTGGTGGACGAGCACTATTACCAGACGCCGGAGTGGTTCCTTGCCAATACGGACCGGTATGACAGTTACAACAGGGACTTGCAGGCGAAGGTGTTCCTCGGCGAGTACGCGGCGAAGGCAAATACGCTGGATGCGGCGCTTGCGGAGGCTGCGTACATGACAGGGCTTGAGAAGAACGGGGATGTGGTGGAGATGGCGTGTTACGCGCCGCTTTTCTCCCACGAAAAATTGAACCAGTGGGTGCCGGACCTGATTTTCTATTCCAATGACAGCATCTTCGGGTCGGTCAATTACTATTTGCAGCAGATGTATGGGAACAATGCGGGGCAGTACAGTCTGGAGACAACACTAATCGGTGCGCCGGAACAGACCCTCTATGAGTCGGCGGTGGATGCGGACGGAGATGTGATCCTCAAACTTGTGAATGTGTCGCAGGAAGAGCGGACCGTGCATGTACTGCTTACGGGCAGGGAGATGTCGTGTTTCCTGCCGGAGGCGGATGTGACGGTGCTGGCGGGAGATGACCCGAAAGCGGCGAACAGCTTTAAAGATATGGCGGTGATGCCGCAGGAGGGCAAGCTAGCGGTATCGGAGAATTTCGAGTATCAGGCGCCGGCTAATTCGCTGACGGTGATACGGCTTGTGTCATTGAAAGACTGAGCCGTTTTCGTCTGCGTCCCCCGCAGAGTGTTTGGGGTGTGAAAAGCGGTATTTCTCATTCCGATCTGAGGCATAGCAGAGCTGTGACGTGGTGGTCAGGGTGCAAAGGGGCTTATACAGCCCCTTTGTATGTGTTTCCCCAATCCATCATGGCGTCCAGAACCGGGCGCAGGGATTCCCTCCAAATCTTTTTTCGGTTCATTAAACCGCCATGGGCGGGTTGAACTTTGCCACGGTGGATGAGGACGGCGCTCCGCAGATCCGTCTTTCTGCCCAACGGTTATCTGAATGCGCAGAGTGACGGGATGTATCGCGGAAGTATGGAAATAAAAGGAGTTAATGTTAACCGGCTATGAATCTGAGAGAAGCCCTGCAAGCGCATCCCGTCCATCCCGATAGGCTGATGCCGCTTCACGGTAAAGACTATGATAAAAGGTAACAGCAGCCTGCCGTCTCTCCTCGGCAAGAGAGGCGGCTTTTTCCGTATAAAAACGGTCATAGAGATGTTCCAGTTTATACTTGTACTCCTGAAAGAAGGAGGGCGCGTCGTCATTTGTTCCGTCCGACACTATACCGTCCGGCAGGAGGGAGTAAAGCGGCTCCGAGACGATGCCTTTGTAGATCAATGTGCGTGCAATCCCCATGGCTCCGGTCACGTCCAGCTTGTCCGCGTCAAACAAAATTTTAGCCTCAGGACTTTGGGGCTGGTTGTTTTTACGGTAGCGGTGGGTTCGGATACATTGTCTGACCTGCTCGGCGTATTCCTGGTCAAAGCCGTGCTCCGTCAAAAAAGTGAACGCCTTTTCGCTTCCTACAGCCGCATGGCAGAGCGCCGGATTTTCAAACTGCTCCTTCCGTCCGATATCGTGCAGCAGGCAGGCGGCGATCAGGACGTCGTAATCCACATCTTCCAGTGTCCCTGCGATTTCCAACGCATAATACAGAACACGGTAGACGTGTTCCCTGTCGTGAGCACTGTCATCCATGCAGGAAAGCATATAATTTTCCAATAAAGAGTAAGTTCCTCTGGTCATGTCAGCTCCTTTGCCCTGGCAATATCCGGCATATGGTATCACATGAGCCGGGTGTTCTTTTGATCCGTTTTAGCCCTGCAGGTGCAGTATGGCTCTTCCGAAACTTCAGATATTGCCATTGTATCATAGGGAAGATGATAAGACAATAATCTGAGTCAGGTGGACAAAGGAAGGAACAAAGGGACACTCGCCTCGAAATGGCAGCGCCCCTTTTATGCGGAGTCAGAAGGTCTCACCCCGGCTCCGCTATCCTGCTCACGCCCACATAGATTTCCGAAATCTTATACCAGGTCGGGTAGTCGACGATTCCGGACTGGGGGAGATTAAAGACGCCTTGGAATACCCTGACAGCCTCGGCGGTGCGCGGACCGTAGACGCCGTCCGCGGTGACGCGGGGAATGGCGGGATAATTCTGGGCGATGCGGTTCAACTGTTGCTGGATCTGCAGCACCTTATCCCCGGAGGCTCCGATGCTCAGGTTATAACCGGGCCACGAGGAGGGGACGCCGGAGACGGCGACAGCGGTGTTGATATACATGTCGCTGCCATAGTAGTAGCGGATGATCTGGATCGGGGAGTAACCCTCATCGCCCAGATATTTGGAGCCCCACTGGCTTAAGCCGTTGCAGGTCACATTCCTGCCGTCGCAGTAGGAGGTGAAGATGGGCTGGCGCACGCCGGGTCGGGAGAGGAAGTTTGCGAAAATGGAGTCCACCAGTCTGTCAATGTTTTTGTAGATGTTGCGTCCGCGGATCCATTTCTGGTCGTAGGCAGTGGAGGAGGTGATCGTAAAGTTATATCCTTTGTTCCTGTACAGAGAAACCTATGGTTTTAAGTAATGGGGAACAGGGGAGAAAAAAGAGGTATCTGTATAGGGAACTGGTGATAAAACTGGAGCCACGAAAATATAAGACCATTGGGCAGCCATATGAGATATTAGGCTTATAGATGACCAAAATATTGTAATATAAGGCACATAATAAAAATCGTTGCCATTATGACGATTCAGCGTTACCCTCACACCCTGTTAGAAACAGGGATAGGTGAGGGTATTTTATGTAACCAGTCAATTTAGATTATAATACATTCTCTACGGGATAATTGAGAAATGGGAAAAATCAATAAAGGCAAAATTGTCTTATGGGCAAGCGTGTCAAGGGCATGGTTTCAGTCTGATATCATAAGATACCTTAGTATTTCACAATTATAATTCACCGGTGATAAAGTTTATGCGGTTATCACGACAATCCGGCATAGGGAAGGAGGGCGGTCTTTTCACCTACCCCGGTTTTATCAAATTTTTACATGGAGGACAGATTATAGTGAGCGTTGAATTATCGGAAGTGCAATGGGAAAAGATTCTGAAGGGCATGGAGAAAGTGATCGTCGTTTCCGTGTTATTGGAAAATGACTTTGGGACACAGAAAGATTTCCTGTCGGCTGATGCGGTGTGCGTGATAAAGGAGATAAGCTGCGATATACGGGATATGTTTATACATATGGAAAAATCCGCCAACAGCCGCGCCCGCGTGATTGGCAGAAACGGGGCAGGGAAAGGGTTATTATTTCACCGCGGGAGAAAAGGGAAACACATGAAAAGAAAAAGATAGATTGAAAGCAAGCCAGCCGTCACTTCGTACAACATTGCGCGTAAACTCTGGCTATTCCCACTACAGACACCACATTTTTTCAGCGTTAGAATTTAGTTGTAGTTAAGAAATGAAACAAAAAAACGTAGAAAACGGAGGAAAAGAGTATGTGCATGACAAAGGTAGCGGTATTGAGGACAATGTTGGGAAATCGGGAAATCGGGTTTGAACTCTGGAACAAGGACAAAGGCGAGGTCGTTGAGATGACAGCCAAGGAGATCAAGGCGGCACTGTTAAAAGGGGATTCGATTCATGGTCTGGTGGTTGGAGACGATGAGGAACTGGCACTGGACAAAAATTTCTTTATGAGAAATTTAATGGAACACCGCCATGTAAACAATTACACACCCATGCTTGAAGATGAAAACTGTGTGGCAAACGTGGCTTACATCGTGACCGGCAAGGCGGACGGCGGCTATGAGGTCATCTCTACCAAGTGGGAACGTAAGGTCGTGACAGAAGATATGTTGAAAATGTTCCTGTCGATGGGTCTGGTATTCGGCGGCGCAAAACTGGAAGGTGATAAAGTGGTACTTCCTGTTTTGGAGGGCAGGACAGCAAAGCCGGAGAAGAAAGCAGAGTCAAAGAAAACAGAACAGAAACAGTAAAGACAGGGGGCGGGGGTGGGGGTGTCGGGAGACACCCCTTCACACAAGGAGGTCAACATGGACGGACTCATTGTATTATGCGGTGTTTCGCTTGCTTTGATTGATTTATGCGCTATTGCATATCTGTTGAAAGCATTTGCACAGATGGTATTCAAGTTTGTGGAGATACAGAAGTTATTGGACGATTTTGGGGAACAATAACAGCCGTAAGGTCAGAAGATACCGACTGCCGGAAAGTTGCAGGCGGTATCTTTTTATTTTCGACTTTAACAAGTGCTTAAAAATAAAAAGTGTATATATTTATTTTTTATGTTTAGTTTACACAAAATGCAATGTAAAATGGACAATTCCGATGGAATGGGGAGTGTATGTTTAAGGTATAGGCTAAATGTACAAAAAGGAGGGGTCAGGCATATGGCAGGGGAGACGATCGCTTATGTCCGTGTAAGCACGGTAGAGCAGAACGAGGAAAGACAAGTGGAAATGCTTAAAAAATATGGGATAACCAAATGGTATATAGACAAAGCCAGCGGAAAGAATGTCGTAAGGACAGAACTACAGAAACTTAGGGAATTTGTGAGGGAGGGTGATGTGGTTTACGTTGTGGACTGGTCGCGGCTCAGCAGGAGTGTGGAGGACTTGTTAAGACTAATACAGGAATTTAACGGCAAGTCGGTCAAGCTGATATCACTTAAAGAAAATTTCGACACATCCACCTCAATGGGAAAACTGATGATAACGGTTATCGGTGCAATCTATGAATTTCAACGCGCCTATATTTTAGAAGCACAGGCGGAAGGGATAGAGATTGCAAAACAGGAGGGAAAATACAAGGGGCGCAAGCCAATCGAGGTAGACAATTTATCTCTGATATGTGAGAAATGGATAAAAGGTGAGATTACAGGCACACAGGCGGCGGAACTAATGAGCGTGTGCAGGACAACAGCCTATAAAAAGTTGAAGCAATACAAAGAGCAGAAGGACAATGAAAAAGACGAAAAAACAAAAAGTCAGCATTGTTTGCAGGGGTGTGACAAGGTAATAAATCAATAAAAAGTGAAGATTTATTCCATACCGTATTTTGGTGCCTGTATTTTAAGTTGTCAGGGCATATTGAAAAGCGATCAAATACATAGCGGTCAATACATTTGATGAAAAAGGGGATACATTCCCGATACATTAGGTGTTTCCCTGCATGATCAAAAATAATGGGTTTGTTGGTGGTAAATTGGAGGAGGGGCAAAATTTTTGCAGACTGCTCCCGAACAATCTTTTTCTACATTGCCCAAAATCGGTCAATACAGTATTTCAAAAACAAGGGATACATTGAGGTGTCAAATTTTTTGATAAATTTTGGAAGAGATAAAGAACCGATTTTCTCTAGGTAAAGACCAATTTTCAAGGACATTATTTATCAAAACAGGCATACCGAAAATCCCTTGACTTCCCATAGTCCAAGCGTTACCCTCTTACTCCCAAGTGGAGAAAGGAGGCGGGCGTATGAGCCAGTCAGAAAACAAAATCAATGTGGAGGAGGCAAGAGAAAACTTGCAGGACGCGCTAAGTCTGTTAATTATTCTCGAAAATGATTTAACAACACAGCAGTCAGACGAAATTTACCTACGGGCAGTCAGAGTCATACATAATCTATTAAGAGATGTACAAGCAGAATTGACAGGGTAAGCAACAGTTTATTTGCTGATACTGGAAAGAAAATATTGCAAGCGTGACCGTTGCTCATCATCAAGCATTGACACATCAATACTTGCACGGGATGTTTTTTCAATACCGAGAAGATAATCAACAGAACAATGGTAGAGGCTTGCGAGAGCAACGAGGACTTCCACACTGGGAGTCCTTTCACCGTTTTCATAATTGGATATGACACTGGGATTAACGCCGACAGCATTCGCCACTTCCTTTTGTGATAATTTGAGATTACACCGCTTTTGTTGTAAGCGTTCGCCGAGACCCTGTATCATGGTAACATCCTCCCTTTGTTGAAATTTTAGAGCATTTTACGTTCCTTTAGGACATCAAAACTATGCTAAAAGCATTGCGAAATTTGCTTAAAGGAGATATAATAAAATAAAAACATAAGAGGAGGGGCTATGACTACAGATTTTAGTGAGAAAGAGAAAGAGGTGTTAGTGTTAGAGATTGTTGACGCTTGCATACAATATTCTAAAGAGCATGGGGAAACCTTTCAACAAGTCCTTGAAAAATCGGTGTTTGTAGGTGAAGCGAGGGAAGGCATTTCAGAGATGGTATGTAAAACAATGGAATCGTTACATACAAAAGGATACATAGAAGGAACAGTGGAATTGTCATATCAATCTGATATTGACCAAGAAACGTGGGAAGAAAGCCCTACAGATACAATAGATTTTGAATGGATAAAACTTGAAGATATCAGCATAAGCACCAAGGGCAAAGTATTATTGGGGAGTGAAACACTTAAGGCGTTAGGCAAAAGATTTATAGAAAAGGCAAGACCAATAATAGAAGTTATTGCAATAAATACCATAAGCAACACAGTTAGCAAAGCAATCAGTGCAATATAGTTTCAGTATAAGCATATGATATTAAGAATTTAATATAGTTAAGGTGGGGGGTGTCAATAGATACCCTCATTCATTATCAAAAAAGACATAAAGTATGGAGGAAAAACAGCATGGATAAAAAGGGCATAACTTATATGAAAATCATCATTCCAGTAATGGCGGCAATAGTAATAATAGGACAATATGAAGTGACCCCACATTTGTAGCAACGTGGATTTACCTGTATACTAAGTTTTGGAAAAAACGATGGTAACAGGGATTACCGCATACAAAAGGAGGCCACTTACATGAAAAGAATACTACGAATTGGAATGGATGTCCATAGCACAAACTACACTTTATGCGCCATTGAGCCAAGATTTGACGGAGACGACATTATTTATGCAAATGTTAAAGTAACGCCGGATTCGGACAATATTGTGCAGTTCATTGAGAATCTTAAGAAAAAGATAAAAGAGGACTGCGACATTCTCTGCGGCTATGAGGCGGGATGCCTGGGATTTTCTTTGTATCATGAATTAGTGAAGAAGGGAATCCGGTGTGTCATCCTTGCTCCGACCACAATGCTGACACAGCAGGGAAAAAGAATTAAAACAGATAAAAGGGATGCGCTTATGATTGCCCAGTGTCTGTCTTATGGAGGATACCATGCTGTGCATATCCCGACGGATAAAGATGACGATGTGAAAGTCTATCTGCGGATGAGGGACGACCATAAATCTGATTTGAAAAAGACAAAACAGAGAATTAATGCATTCTGTTTAAGCCAGGGATTCCATTATGATAAGGGCAAATGGACGCAGGCACACTTAAAGTGGCTGAAATCACTTGAACTGAGTGGATTGGACAGGGAAACGCTGAACGAGTATCTGATTACCTATGAATACCAGACAAACCGGATTGAAGGCTTTGATAAGAGGATAGGGGAACTGGCGTCTGAGACAGAGTATGTGGAGAAAGTGAAGAAGCTGGTATGCTTTCTCGGAGTGAAAACGCATACGGCGTTATCATGCCTGGTTGAGACAGGGGATTTCCGAAGATTTGCAAAAGGAAACATCTATTCTGCATACCTGGGGCTGGTACCGGGGGAAGATTCAAGCAGCGATAAAATCAACAGGCTTTCCATCACAAAAGCAGGGAACAGCCATGTGAGGAAGCTGCTGATCGAGGCTTCCAAAGGGATCTGCAAGGGAGCGGTCGGGCATAAATCAAAAGACCTGAAAGCAAGACAGGGCGGCAATCCGCCGGAGGTGGTAGCTTATGCAGACAAAGCAAACGAGAGGCTGAGGAGAAAGTATTACAGAATGATAAGGAAAGGCAAGAAAAAGAACGTAGCGGTAACAGCCGTTGCGAGAGAACTTGCCTGCTTTATATGGGGTATGATGACAGACAATATCAGCATGGGGTGATATCAGGCTGCCATCCGCCCGTCAAGGGTAAATGAACTGCTGCGCAGCCCTTGACAGTCGGCTGTCATCCTGATGGCTGGCAATCAAGCTGATTAAGCAGGCGTAGCTGCATAATCAGCAGCAACTAAAAACAAAAAAACTGGAGATATCTTGAAGGAGTCTTTTGGAACTTCAAGGTTCGGGCTATCTGCGGCACCTCCTTGTCGGCAGGGTAGCGATACACTGATCCACGTTTTAGGACAGCAGAGCCCACGGCGGACCATTGACCTGTAGGTAACCAATCCACGAATAACGGAGTGGCCAAATGCCGGGAACTGTTAATCAAAAGGCTTCTCCAAGATATCTTCAGAATACAAATGTGGGTTTTGTCAGAGAAAAAAGTTTGTTATTTTTTAAATTTACCTCTTGACAAAAGTCACTTCATAACGGAGGAGCTATAGTTTACTCTACGAAACAGCCAAAAGCACAGGAAGTCATGGCAC
>ERZ779624.91-NODE-91-length-37689-cov-9.569113_pt1 | contig 37689 bp, 39 predicted proteins | sample MGYA00514190_ERZ779624 | MGnify/ENA primary metagenome ERZ779624 (study PRJEB29562, sample SAMEA4376706) | mouse gut metagenome | isolation source: Cecum | study: EMG produced TPA metagenomics assembly of the A DSS colitis mouse model was used to assess the microbial... | reverse complement strand
CCGAGCATATCAAGGCCGGAGAGCCCATCCCCGTCTGCTGCGGCAGGCTGATGGAGATTCTGGACTGAGCGAATATACGGCCCTTGCTGAGGGGAACGGGGAAACTCGTTCCCCTCTTTTTTGCTGTCAAAGCGTCCTGTGAAACCGTCATAAAAGACCATGTTCTCCTGCTTAAACAAAAACAGGCAGCCACCGCCAAACACCTGGCGGCCGCTGCCTGTATTCCGCCTATACCGTTTTTACACCCTCCTCCAGACCGCGCCCTCCTTGGTATCCGTCACCTCGACCCCCTGGGCCTTCAGCTCCTCCCGAATCCGGTCGGCCTCGGCAAAGTCCCGCGCCTTTTTCGCCTGGGCCCGCCGGAGGACCAGCTCGTCAATGGCGCTGTCGCCCTCGCCGGTGATGACGATGCCGCCGGAAGCGCTGGCGGAGGCCGCCGCCTTGGCGTCCGCCTCCCGCCGGGCCTGGGCCTTCTCCAGCAGGCGCAGGCCCAGCACCTGGTCGAAGTCCGCCAGAAGGGCCAGCTTGGTCTCGTCCCCCGCCTGGAGCTTCAGGGCGTCGTACAGGGCGGTAACGCCCAGGGAGGTGTTGAGGTCGTTGCCCATCGCTTTGCGGAACTTCTCCCGCTGGGCGGCGAAGACCTCCTGGTCCACCGCCCCCTCTCCCGGCTTCAGGGTGGCCACCCGGGCGATGAGCTTGTTGTAGGCCCCCTGGGCGTTGTCCAGGTTCTCCCAGGAGAAGACCAGGGACTTGCGGTAGTGGCTCTGGAGGCAGAAGAAGCGGTAGGCCAGGGGATCGTACCCCTTCTCCTCCAGCAGGGAGACGGTGAGGAACTCCCCCTTGCTCTTGCTCATCTTGCCGGAGTTGGTGTTGAGGTGGAGCACATGCATCCAGAAATTGCACCACTTGTGGCCCAAATAGGACTCGCTCTGGGCGATCTCATTGGTGTGGTGGGGGAAGGCGTTGTCGATGCCGCCGCAGTGGATGTCCAGGTCCTCCCCCAGGTGCTTCATGGAGATGCCGGAGCACTCGATGTGCCAGCCGGGATACCCCACGCCCCAGGGGGAGTCCCACTTGAGGGCCTGGTCCTCAAACTTGGACTGGGTGAACCAGAGTACGAAGTCGTTCTTGCTGCGCTTGTTCACGTCCTCCTCCACGCCCTCCCGGACGCCCACGGCCAGGTCCTCGGCGTCGTAGTCGTTGAAAATATAGTACCGCTCCAGCTTGGAGGTGTCGAAGTACACGTTCCCCCCGGCCCGGTAGGCGTAGCCGGTGTCGATGAGCTTGGAGATGATCCTGATATATTCGTCGATGCAGGCGGTGGCGGGCTCCACCACGTCGGGGCGCTTGATGTTCAGCTTCTCGCAGTCGGAGAAGAACGCGTCCGTATAGAAGCGGGCAATGTCCATCACGGACTTGTTTTCCCGCTTGGCCCCCTTGAGCATCTTGTCCTCGCCGGTGTCCGCGTCGGAGGACAGATGCCCCACGTCGGTGATGTTCATCACCCGCTTGACGTGGTAGCCCTCGTAGCGGAGGAACTTCTCCAGCACATCCTCCATGAGGTAGCTGCGCAGGTTGCCGATGTGGGCGAAGTGGTAGACCGTAGGGCCGCAGGTATACATTTTCACAATGTCGGGGTGGTTGGGGACGAACTCCTCCTTGCGTCTTGTGGCGGAATTATAGAGATACATGGCGCACGCTCCTTTTTATATTTTCAAACGGTATGTTGCCGCCCGCTACGTCTGTCCCTCCAGCCGTCTCTCCAGCTCCTCCACCCGCCTGGTCAGCGCCTCCAGCTTCTGGAGGGTGGGGTTGACGACGCTGGTCTGGTCGACCTCATCGGCGTAGCGGGGAACTTTTTCGCCGTTGAGGCGGACGATCTGGGCGGGGACGCCCACGGCGGTGGCGCCGGGGGGCACGTCCTGGAGGACGACGGCGCCGGCGGCGATGCGGACGTTGTCGTGGACGGTGATAGGGCCCAGCACCCGTGCGCCGGCGCCCACCATGACATTGCTGCCCAGGGTGGGGTGGCGCTTGCCCACGTCCTTGCCGGTGCCGCCCAGGGTGACGCCCTGATAGAGGAGGACGTCGTCGCCCAGCTGGGCGGTCTCGCCGATGACGATGCCGGCGCCGTGGTCGATGACCAGGCGGCGGCCGACGACGGCCCCGGGGTGGATCTCAATGCCGGTCCAGAAGCGGCTCCACTGGGAGACGCACCGGGCCAGAAAGCGGAGCCGGCGGCGGTAGAGCCAGTGGGCCAGGCGGTGGTACAGGGTGGCGTGGACGCCGCCGTAGAGCAGGAGGACCTCCAGCTTGCTGCGGGCGGCGGGGTCGCGCCGCTGATAGGCGCGCAGGGTTTCCAGTAACATGGGATCTTCCTTTACAAATAGGGTTCCATCGGAGCAAGCCGGGGCCATGAAAAAACGCCTCCGTCCGCCCAATCGGACGGCGAGGCGCAAAGCGCGGTTCCACTCCCCTTTTTACTCACATGGGCCAGTAACGCGGCCCAAACGGAGGGCATTACCCCTCCCGCTCCCGGACGCACCTTCCCCCCGCCTCCCAGAGGGCCGCTTCCAGCGGCTCACGGCCCCTCTCTGTCAGATCGGCGCGGGTACTCTTTCCGTTCATCGCGTGCTTTTGCACTGTCATTATATTATCAGCAGAAGGCCGTTGTGTCAAGCGGCGGTTTTGGCCTCTCCCCCGGCCTGCGGGGGAGAGGGCGCATAACCGGCGCGCATACCGGGCGGGGCGGCCGCTGAGAAGAGGCCCCCGATGCGTGCGCATCGGGGGCAGACAGCCGGTCATTTGCCTGTATTTTTTCGCCAAAAGGCCAAAATCTCCCGGGCCCAGGCCTCGTTGGAGGTGTGGGCGGCCATCTCTGGGTCGCTCTGAAAAACAGCTTGCAGCGGAGATATGCGAATGGCTTCCCGCGCCTCGGCCTCGGTCAGCCTGTGCCGGCGCCGTAAAATCAGGGCGACGCCCTCGGCCGTTGTATCATATGATGCGGCGATAGGATTCACTTCCCGTGCGTGCGTATTTGTTCCGCTCATAGCATATGCTCCTTTCTCTCTGTTTATCCGCGCTGTTCAGACTTCGATGATCTCCATGGATCGGATGCACTGCTTCACCGCGCGGGCGGAGTGAAGCGACAGCTGCCGGCCCCACAAGGGGTCGTCGGACTTCTGGATCCTGGAAATTTCGGCTTTCAAATTGACGCCGGCCCGGGTGTCCTTATACCGGAGCCTGGACACGATGCCGCCGATGCCTGCGTCGGCGGTTTCATCGACGACCACGTCGTATTTGAAGTCCAGATTGTGGTTGTCGCTTGTGATTCCCTGGTCGCGCAAGAAGCGCATCCCCATCCTATTGTAGAGAATAAACTCCTGCCACTCCCGCGTACAGCCGTCAAACTCCTTGACGCACAGGTCCTGAAAGGCGCTCTCATCGATGTCAATCTGCAAAATGGCGGGCTTCAGCGTGTCGTCGCCGCGGAATTTTCTCGCCGATTCCGTCATTGTCCGGGCGCGCCGCTCCGCGAACGCCCGGCTTGGCGTCGTATAAAACCCCTGTGCGTTGTCAACGGACTCATCTCCGAACGTCAGGTCAATACCGCGCTCCCGAATACTGCGTGCGCTGCCGCTGTCTGTGCCGTGATAGACTCTCATCTCCCCGCGCCCCACTCACATAACGTATTGATCTTATCATAACAAAAATGTCGATTTTTGTCAAACATAATAGGACGCGGAAAAATTTTCTCCCAAAACCACTTGTGAAACAGATGTTTGTGTGGTACAATAACATAATACATGCTACGCGCCGGCCCCGGCCGGCGGAGGGGAGGGCTCCATGGGCGTACACGATGGGCACAGGGACAGAAAGCGGCAGCAGTTTCTCACCAGCGGGCCGGACCCCTTTGCCGACCACGAGCTGCTGGAGGTGCTGCTCTACTACGCGGTGCCCCGCAAGGACACCAACCCCATCGCCCACGAGCTTATCAACCGCTTCGGCAGCCTCCAGGCGGTGTTCGCCGCCCCGGCGGCGGAGCTGGAGCGGGTGCCCGGCCTGGGGCGCAACGCGGCGGTGCTGCTCAAGCTGGTGCCGGAGCTCTACCGCAAGGCAATCCTCTCCGCCTCCGCCAACGAGACGGTGCTCAACACCACCGACCGCATCGGCGAATTTTTCCGGGACCTGTTCGCCGGCCAGTCCAAGGAGGTCATGTACCAGCTCTGCCTGGACGCCAAGGGCCGGAAGCTGCACGTCTACAAGCTGGGGGAGGGCGACGTGGGCAGCGTGGGCCTGAACGTGCGCCGGATCATGGAGAACGCCCTGCACACCAACGCGATGATGGTGGTGCTGGCCCACAACCACCCCAGCGGGGTGGCCCTCCCCTCTCGGGAGGACGAGACCGCCACCGAGCTGGCCCGGGAGGCCCTTGACGCCATGGGCGTGGCCCTGGTGGACCACATCATTGTGGCCGACAACGACTACGTCTCCCTGCGGGAATCGGGGAGAATCAGAGCATAGGCGGGATTTCCCGCAAAAGAATTTTCCCCTCGCCGCCCCGGCGAAGAAAGGAGCCCCCATGCCCCCATTCCAGGTGATCTCCGATTATACCCCCTCCGGCGACCAGCCCCAGGCCATCCGGAAGCTGGCCCAGGGCATCGAGGACGGGCTGAGAGAACAGATTCTCCTGGGCGTCACCGGGTCGGGAAAGACCTACACCATGGCCAAGGTCATTGAGGCCGTGCAGCGCCCCACCCTGGTGCTGGCCCACAACAAGATCCTGGCCGCCCAGCTGTGCGAGGAGTTCAAGGAGTTCTTCCCCAACAACGCGGTGGAGTACTTCGTCTCCTACTACGACTACTACCAGCCCGAGGCCTATATCCCCCACACCGACACCTTCATCGAGAAGGACGCCTCCATCAACGAGGAGATCGACCGCCTCCGGCTCAGCGCCACCGCCTCCCTGCTGGAGCGGCGGGACGTGATCGTGGTCTCCTCCGTCAGCTGCATCTACGGCCTGGGGGAGCCAGACGACTTCGAGAAGATGATGGTCTCCCTCCGGGTGGGGGACGATATGGGCCGGGACGAGCTCCTCCGCCGGCTGGTGGACATCCGCTACGAGCGCAACGACGTCGCTTTCGAGCGCAACATGTTCCGGGTCCGGGGGGACACCGTGGAGCTCTGGCCCGCCTACTGGAAGGACTCCGCCATCCGGGTGGAGTTCTTCGGCGACGAGATCGACCGGGTCAGCGAGATCAACCCCGTCACCGGCACCGTCACCCGCCGGCTCACCAATATCCCCGTCTGGCCCGCCAGCCACTACGTGGTCAGCCGGGACAAGATGGAGCGGGCCATCGGCGAGATCGAGGGGGAGCTGGAGGAGCGGGAGCGCTGGTTCGTGGAGAACGGCAAGCTGGTGGAGGCCCAGCGCATCCGCCAGCGGACCAGCTACGACCTGGAGATGATGCGGGAGCTGGGCTACTGCAACGGCATCGAGAACTACAGCCGGGTCATCTCCGGCCGGCCCGTGGGCTCGCCCCCCATGACCCTCATGGACTACTTCCCCGACGACTTCGTCCTCTTCGTGGACGAGAGCCACGTCACCCTCCCCCAGGTCCGGGCCATGTTCAACGGCGACCGGGCCAGGAAGGAGAGCCTGGTGGAGTACGGCTTCCGCCTGCCCTGCGCCTTCGACAACCGGCCCCTGAAGTTCGAGGAGTTCCAGACCCGGTTCAACCAGGCGGTGTTCGTCTCCGCCACCCCCGCCGACTACGAGCGGGGCCAGGCCGACCAGATCGTGGAGCAGGTCATCCGCCCCACGGGCCTGCTGGACCCGCGGGTGGAGGTCCGGCCCGTGGCGGGCCAGATCGACGACCTCATCGGCGAGATCAACGCCAGAAGCGCCCGGAACGAGCGGGTGCTGGTCACCACCCTGACCAAGAGGATGGCGGAGGACCTCACCGCCTACCTCGCCAAGGCGGGGGTTAAGGTCCGCTACATGCACCACGACGTGGAGACCATTGAGCGCATGGAGCTCATCCGGGATCTGCGCCTGGGGGAGTTCGACGTCCTGGTGGGCATCAACCTCCTCCGGGAGGGCCTGGACATGCCGGAGGTCAGCCTGGTGGCCATCCTGGACGCGGACAAGGAGGGCTTTTTGCGCAGCGAGACCAGCCTGATCCAGACCATCGGCCGGGCCGCCCGGAACGCGGAGGGCATGGTCATTCTCTACGCCGACACCGTCACCCGCAGCATGCGCTCGGCCATGGACGAGACGGAGCGGCGGCGGAAGCTGCAGGACGCCTTCAACCGGGCCCACGGCATCGTGCCCAAGACGGTCATCAAGTCCGTGCGCGAGATTCTGGAGCTCAGCAAGTCCGAGGCGGAGGCCCAGAAGAGGTCCGGCAAGAAGCTGACCAAGCCGGAGCTTGCGGCGGAGATCGCCAAGCTGGAGAAGCAGATGAAGGAGGCGGCCAAGCTCATGGAGTTCGAGTACGCGGCGGTGCTGCGGGACCGGATCATCGAGCTGCGCAAGGAGATCCGCTGACGGGACACACCCCGCCCCGGGGCCCGTACAGCGCCAGGCCCAGCCGGACCCCCAGGGCAAAGGCCTCCGTGCCCCACTGCAGGCGCAGGCCGTCGGCGAAATCCACCATGCGGATGCGGCCGTCCTCATCTAGGGAGAGCTCTGCGGCGACGGCGGCGGCGGCGTCCTGTCCGCTCTTGTCCAGGGCCGTGAGCTGGGGCAGGGCGTAGTGGTCGAAGAGCCAGGGGTAGAAGTCATCCATGGCGGTGTCCTCCTTGACATAATTATACTGTGCTATTATTATACACACAATTTAACTGTGTGTCAATAGGTGAAAGCCATGAAGGATGAAAAATTAATTGTCTTCGGAAAAAGGTTAAAAGAGCTGCGGGTATCGTCCCAACAGACCCAGCGCAGTATGGGGGAATTACTGGGGTGTACAATCAGCAACTATCAAAAGATGGAATACGGGGAAATTAACATTCCCATTTTATCATTGATGCTTCTGGCGGACTATTTCGGCGTCACCACGGACTACCTGCTGGGCCGGTCGGAGGCCGGGGGCCCGGCGGGGGAGAGGAGGGGGCGCGATGACGGCTAGATTCACCACCTTGCAGAAGGTGATCCTCCTGCTGCTGGCGGCGATGACCGTCATCTTCGCCCTGCTGACGGTCGTCAGCCGCAGCCGCCCCGGCGTGTCCTTCGAGGGGGCCCTCCTCCGCTCAACCCAGGAGGGGGAGGCCGCCGTCTACACCGGCCGGGTCCACGGGGATCCCACCACCATCACCGTCCGGCCGGAGGGCGGGGGCACGGAGGTGGTCCTCGCCGTGGAGGGCCGCCTCCGGCAGCGCGGCCTGGTGGAGTGGCCGGAGGGGACCATCGCCGGCAGCAGCGGCCTGCCCTACCGCCGCGTCCAGGTGAGCCGGAACGGCATAGTCATCTTCCGGGGCGGGTATAACCCCGCCGGCGGCTCGGCCCGTTTCTGCGGCGAGGACGGGTCCTGGGAGCCCCTTGTCTCCGTCCGCGCCTACGCCCAGCACGACCCTTGGTCGGGGTATACCTTTGACGCGCCGGACATTCTCCGCTTCGCCCTGGAGCCGGAGCCCGCCGTCCGGGGCAGCTGGGAGGTGTGGGGCCTGGGTCTGCTGCTGGCGGTCCTCTGCGGCCTCCAGACGGCCTTTCCCCTGGCCTTCTTCTACCTCCGGCACGCCCTCGCCGTGGAGGACCCGGAGCCCACGGAGTTTTATCTGTTCATGCAGCGTGCGGGCAGCGTCGCGGCGGCGGCGGTGGTGTTCGGCCTCTATCTCTACGGCCTGACCCTCCAGACGCCCCTGTAGCGCCCCGCGCTGGAAAGAGAGGTTTTTTGCTATGCTTCCCCAGTCGCAGACCATCCTGTCCGAGTTTCAGATCCGCAAGTCCCGGAAGCAGAAGGAGGCCTTCCGCTCCTGGCTGTGCGGGGAGCTGGCGGCCGCCGGGTACGCGCCGCAGATGGAGAAGGGCTTTGCCGCGCAGAATGTGGTGGCCGGAGATCCTGAGACGGCCCGGCTCATCCTCTCCGCCCACTACGACACCTGCGCCGTACTGCCCGTTCCCAACTTCCTCACGCCGCGGAATCTGGCCTTCTACGTCTTCTACCAGCTGCTGCTGGTGATCCCCCTGTTCCTGGCGGTGGCGGCGGCGGAGGGGGCGCTTCTGGCCGTGGCCGCAGTGCTGCGGTCCCGCGCCCTGCTTCCGCTGATGCCCTTCACGGCCATCGCCCTGAGCCTGCTGTTCGTCTGGTGGATCATGGACGGCCCTGCCAACCGGCACACCGCCAACGACAACACCAGCGGCGTCGTCACCCTGCTGGAGACGGCCCTTCTCATGCCCGAGGCGGACCGTGGGAAGGTCTGCTTTGTGTTTTTCGACAACGAGGAGAAGGGCATGCTGGGCTCGCTGTCCTTCACCAGAGCCCACAGGAGGGCGAAAAAGGGGGCCTTGAACATCAATTTCGACTGCGTCTCTGACGGAGATTTTATTCAGTTCTTCCCCGGCGGGGCGCTGAAGAAGGATCCCGCCGCCTTAGAGCAGATCGAGGCGGCCTTCACGGGCCGCGGCGGGAAGACCACGGAGGTGGTGCGGGGCTTTGGGTTCTACCCCAGCGACAACGCGTCCTTCAAGCGGGGCGTGGGCGTCTGCGCCCTGAAGCATAAAAAGATCGTCGGATATTATATGAACAGGATACATACCAATAGGGATACCGTGTTCGAGGAGGAAAATATCGAGCTCCTCCGGGACGGCGCTCTGCGCCTGGCGGGAAATTTTCAGCCGGGGGCTTGACATAAAAAATCCATTCCGGTATCCTTGTGTCAGCCAAGCGGCAGGCTATTTTAACGCAATGAGGAGTAACCATCCATGCAGGACAAGATCTATATCAAAGGCGCCCGGGAGAACAACCTCAAGAACGTGGACGTGGAGATCCCCCGGGACAAGCTGGTGGTGGTCACCGGCCTTTCCGGCTCCGGCAAGTCCTCCCTGGCCTTCGACACCATCTACGCCGAGGGCCAGCGGCGCTACGTGGAGAGCCTCTCCTCCTACGCCCGGATGTTCCTGGGCCAGATGGAGAAGCCGGACGTGGACTACATCGACGGCCTCTCCCCGGCCATCTCCATCGACCAGAAGACCACCAGCAAGAACCCCCGCTCCACCGTGGGCACGGTGACGGAGATTTACGACTACCTCCGCCTTCTCTGGGCCCGTGTGGGCACCCCCCACTGCCCCGTCTGCGGCAAGGAGATCCGCCAGCAGACCATCGACCAGATCATCGACCAGATTCTGGAGCTGCCGGAGGGGACGCGCGTCCAGATTCTCTCCCCCGTGGTCCGTGCCCGGAAGGGGGAGTACCAGAAGGTCTTCGAGGACGCCCGGAAGTCCGGCTACGTCCGGGTCCGGGTGGATGGGAGCCTGTATGAGCTCACCGAGGAGATCCGGCTGGAGAAGAACAAGAAGCACAACATTGAGATTGTGGTGGACCGTCTGGTGATCCGTCCGGACGTGCGCCAGCGGCTCACCGACAGCGTGGAGACCGCCTCCAACCTGGCCGGGGGCATCGTCATCGCCAACATCCTCCAGGAGGAGCGGGATCTGCTGTTCTCCCAGAACTACGCCTGTGAGGACTGCGGCGTGTCCATCGAGGAGCTGGCCCCCCGGATGTTCTCCTTCAACAACCCCTACGGGGCCTGCCCCGCCTGCACGGGCCTGGGCAGCCAGCTGAAGGTGGACCCGTCCCTCATCATCCCCGACGAGGACAAGGCCATCCTGGACGGAGCCATCCAGGCCAGCGGCTGGAACAGCATCCGCGGGGACGGCATCAGCCGCATGTACTTCGACGCCCTGGCCAAGAAGTACCGCTTCAAGCTGACCACCCCCTGGAAGGACCTGAAGAAGGAGGTCCGGGAGGTGATTCTCTACGGCACCGGCGGCGAGGAGCTGGAGCTCCACTACGACCAGCCCCGGGGCAAGGGGGTGCTCCGCCAGAGCTTTGAGGGCATCTGCAACAGCATCGAGCGCCGCTACCGGGAAACCCAGTCCGATGCGGCCCGCCGCGAGCTGGAGGAGTGCATGAGCGAGCGGCCCTGCCCGGCATGCCAGGGCCGGCGGCTGAAGATGGAGAGCCTGGCGGTGACGGTGGGGGGCAGCAGCATCCACGACTTCACCACCCTGCCGGTGTCCGAGGCCCTGGGGTTCATGGAGGGGCTGACTCTCACCGCCACCCAGTCCATGATCGCCGACCAGATACTCAAGGAGATCCGCGCCCGGCTGGGTTTTCTGCGCAGCGTGGGGCTCCAGTACCTGACCCTCAGCCGCTCCGCCGCCACCCTCTCCGGCGGCGAGAGCCAGCGCATCCGCCTGGCCACCCAGATCGGGTCCTCCCTCATGGGGGTGCTGTATATTCTGGACGAGCCCTCCATCGGCCTCCACCAGAGGGACAACGACAAGCTGCTGGAGACCCTGCGCAGCCTCCGGGACCTGGGCAACACCCTCATTGTGGTGGAGCACGACGAAGACACCATGCGCGCCGCCGACTATATCATCGACGTGGGCCCCGGCGCCGGTGTCCACGGCGGCCGGATCATCGCCGCCGGCACGCCGGAGGAGGTGGCCGCCAACCCCGCCTCCCTGACGGGCCAGTACCTCAGCGGGCGGCGGTATATCGCCGTACCGGAGAAGCGGAGGACCGGCAGCGGGAAGTACCTCACCGTCCGCGGGGCGGCGGAGAACAACCTGCGCGGCATCGACGTGACCATCCCCCTGGGGACCCTCACCTGCGTCACCGGCGTGTCCGGGTCCGGGAAGAGCTCCCTGGTCAATGAGATCCTCTTCAAGCGCCTGGGGGCGGATCTGAACCGGATGAAGTGCCGCCCCGGCCGGCACAGGGCCATCGAGGGGGAGGAGCACCTGGACAAGGTCATCAATATCGACCAGTCCCCTATCGGCCGCACCCCCCGGTCAAACCCCGCCACCTACACCGGCGTGTTCAACGACATCCGGGAGCTGTTCGCCTCCACCCCGGAGGCCAAGGCCAGGGGCTACAGCTCCGGCCGCTTCAGCTTCAACGTCCGGGGGGGCCGGTGCGAGGCCTGCTCCGGGGACGGGCTGCTGAAGATCGAGATGCACTTCCTGCCGGACATCTACGTCCCCTGTGAGGTGTGCAAGGGCAAGCGCTACAACCGGGAGACCCTGGAGGTGCGCTACAAGGGGAAGAACATCTACGACGTGCTGGAGATGACCGCCGAGGAGGCCAGGGAGTTCTTCAAGCCCCTGCCCAAGATCGCCGTCAAAATGGAGACCCTGTGCGACGTGGGCCTGGGCTACGTGAAGGTGGGCCAGGCGTCCACCACCCTCTCCGGCGGCGAGGCCCAGCGGGTAAAGCTGGCCACCGAGCTCTCGAAGCGCTCCACCGGCAGCACCATCTATATCCTGGACGAGCCCACCACGGGCCTGCACACCGACGATGTGGGCAAGCTGCTGGAGGTCCTGCAGCGCCTGGTGGACGCGGGGAACACGGTGGTGGTCATCGAGCACAACCTGGACGTGATCAAGTGCGCCGACCACATCATCGACCTGGGCCCCGAGGGGGGCGACGGCGGCGGCAGCGTGGTCTGCGCCGGCGCCCCGGAGGAGGTGGCCGCCTGTGCGGAGAGCTACACGGGTCAGTATCTGCGGAAGGTGCTGCAATAGGCCCTCCCAGCCGCCGCTATAAAAAGCAGCCGCCAGCCCGCGCTTTTGCAAGCCTCTGGCCGCTGCTTTTTTGGCGCGCCCTCATCAAGGGGGATCTCCCCGTTCCCCCTGCATCCCGGACCGAACGATCATATATTTGTCACAAGCATACAAAAGGAGGCGGTCTCTTGTGAAGAAAGGAAGCATGTTTCTGTCCCTGCTCCTGCTGGCGTGCCTGCTGCTGCCCGCCTGCGCGGAGCGAAACGAGCCGCAGCCGCCGCCCCCCTCCGCCGTCGCCCCGGACCCGCCGCCCGCACAGCCTGCGGAGGAGCCCATCGCCCTGGAGGCGCTGACCCTGGAGGTGGTGGTGGAGGCGGGAGAGGCCGACGCGCTGCTGCCCCAGCTGGAGGAGCTCTCCTCCCTGCTGGGGGAGGCGCTTCTGGAGCGTGGCTATGCCCCGGAGCAGGTGACGGTGACCATCGGCACCGCCGGGGGCATTACCGGCGATGCCCTTCGCGCCGGAGGCGTGGATGCGGCCTGCCTGCCGGCGGCGGACTATCTGGCGGCGGCGGAGGGGGCCCGGGCCGTCCTGGTCACGGACGAGGCGGTCTGCGCCCACGTGGCGGCGGTGGGCGCAGGGCGGGAGGAGCTGGACGGCGGCTTTTGCGCCGCCCTGGCCGGGGCCCTGACGGAGAGCGGCTTTCTGGAGCGCTGCTACCCCCGGAGGACCTACATACCCGCCACGGAGGAGGCCCTGGAGGCCCTGCGGGACTGGGCGGAGGAGGAGGGCCCCCATGGCCTGTAAGAAGCTGCGGCCGCTGTATCTGGCCCGTCTCCTCCACGAGCAGACCGACGAGGAGCACACGGTGACGGTGAAGGATATGATCGCCTACCTGGACCGCCTGGGCATCCACGCCGAGCGGAAGGCCGTCTATGACGATCTGGAGCTGCTGCGCCTGTTCGGCATGGACATCGTCCACACCAAGACCAAAACCCACAACTACCACCTGGGGCAGCGCTCCTTTGAGCTGCCGGAGCTGAAGCTGCTCATCGACGTGGTCCAGGCCTCCCCCTTTCTGACGGCCAAAAAGAGCATGGAGCTCATCCGGAAGCTGGAGGGCCTTGCCAGCGAGGCCCAGGCCGGGGATCTGCGCCGGCAGGTATACGTCCTCAGCCGGGTCAAGACCCACAACGAGCAGCTCTACTACAACATCGACGGCATCCACCAGGCCATCAACCAGAACCGGCTGGTCCAGTTCCGCTACTTCGACCTGTCCATCCGCGCCGAGCGGCTCTACCGCCGCGGCGGTCAGGTGTACCGGGAGTGCCCTGCCGCCCTGTGCGTGGACCGCCACTACTATCTGGTCGCCTACCGGCCTCAGCAGCAGAAGTTCGTCCACTTCCGGGTGGACCGCATCAGCGACCTGCAGGTCTCCGAACTGCCCCGGCCGCCCCTGCCCCCGGACTTCGACCCCGCCGCTTACGTGCGCGCCATTTTCGACATGCACTCAGGGCAGGCGGAGACGGTCACCCTCTCTATGAAGCGCCACCTGCTCAACGTGGCCATGGACCGCTTCGGCCCCGACGCCCACTACCGCGCCGGGACCGGCGGGGATTTCCTCGTCTCCGCCCAGGTGGAGGTCAGCCCCACCTTTCTCAGCTGGGTGCTCTGCTTCGGACGGGACGCGCGCATTTTGGAGCCGGCCTCCGCCAGAGAGGCCCTGCAAAAGCTGGCCAGGGAGGCCCTGGCGGAATACGACTAGGCGGCTGGCAGGTCCTGCTCCGGGTCAAAGCTGCACAGGTCCAGGATCATATCCTTGAGCAGATAGACCGGCGTTCTGACCCAGTCCAACGGGATCAAGGCGGAAGTCCCTGCGGCCCAAGGCCGCTCTGGAGGAGAACCATGCGGGCCACATACAATTGCGCCTCCCCACTCCGGCCACGGGCTGCAAAATGGCGGCGACCTCTCCAGGCGGTGGATGGAGACCGTGGAGGCCTACCGCTGCCATGGGATAAAACCGGCGCATATACGGCGCTCACAGAAAAAAGCGGAACGGCCTGCGCCGTTCCGCTTCTCTTCTTTTACGCCCGCTGACAGGCCGTCAGCCCCTTCTCCGTCGCCAGATAGTCCATAGGGACGTCGTGGGCCTCCACGGGGAGGCCCTCCCGCACCAGCTGGCCCCGGCACAGCACCAGGGCGGGGCAGCGGGTCCTGGGGAGGTAGCGGTCGTAGTACCCGCCGCCGTAGCCCAGGCGGCGGCCGTCATTGCCGGCGGCGCAACAGGGGACCACCGCCAGATCGATTGCCTCCGGCTCCAGCCGGGGGCAGTCCAGCCGGGGGGCCAGGATGCCGTAGCGCCCGCTGACCAGGTCCCCCAGGCCGGCGATCTGCCGGGCCTCCATGACGCCCTTCTCCACGCACAGGGGCAGGACCAGGGTCTTGCCGTCCTCCAGGGCGGCGTGGAGCAGGGCGGAGGTGTCGATCTCCCGGGCCGTGCCCACGTAGCAGAGGATTGTCCGGGCGTTCCGATAGAGCGCCGACTGGGTCACGCACCGGCAGATGGCGGCGTCTGCCTCCCGGCAGTAGACCGGGGAGAGGTTCTTCACCCGCCCGGCCACCTCGGCCCGGATGGTCTTTTTGGTCATGGTCCACTCACTCCTTCACTGCTTGCCCGCGCTCAGCCGCTGCTCCTTCGTTTTACAGAAGGTCTCCAGCTGGGGCACCAGGATGACGGCGATCAGCAGGGAGGTGAAGCCGCCGTTGTACAAGCTGAAGCCCCCGTGGATGGCGGGGATGGAGGTCACCAGGAAGTAGTGCATCCCGCCGGCCAGCACGCCGGCCCACCAGCCGTAGTTTCCCGCGATGGGGGCCAGCCCGCTGGCGAAGCACAGCCCCACCATGATGGCCTGGGCGTTCACCGGGAACACGCCGCCGAGGCAGAGGGTAGCCGCGAAGGAGAAGACCACGTACCCCGCCATAATGGGCCACACGTTGCCCGGATGGGCCCCGGCCCCGCCGAAGCACACCATGCAGAAGACGATGCCCAGGGTCACGCCGTTGAACCCCGCCAGGGCGTCGCCCTGGATGGCGTTGACAAAGATGTAGTAGGCCAGGATCATCAGCCCGTAGACGCCCACGTTCATAATGGCCAGGCCGGCGCCGTACTTGGCGGCGAAGTCCGCCTTGTGGCCGGTATCCCGGAGCAGATCCGCGTATCCCCCGAAACTTCTCCCGTTGAGCAGCCAGCCCGCCAGGACGCACAGGCCGAAGAACACGATACAGAACGTCCACACGACCCCTGGATGGCTGCCGCCTAGCGTGGCGGCGATCTCCGGCACCGCGTGGCCCAGGCTCTTGTAGAGCACCGCCACCGCGAACAGCCCCAGCAGCACCCCCGGCAGGGCCGCAGAGTACAGGTCGTACCCCTTATGTACACTGGGGGAGTGGGCCGCCATGGCCGGGGTGAGAAACCCGATGAGCATCCCCACCGCCAGCATCAGCACCACGCCGGTGAGGGTCACCCCACGGGGCTCCCCGCTCTCCGGATAGCGCAGCAGCAGCTCGCTGGCCAGGGGGCACAGGGCGGTGGAGAACATGGCCAGATTCACATATTTTGCGAAGCTCTCCCTGCGGGCCAGCGCGTGGAGCATGACCCCCAGGAAGAAGGGCCACATGTTCAGGAAATTGATGCCCCAGAAGGAGAACCCGGTGGTGAGGAAGTAGGCTGCGATGGTCAGCCCGTTCACCGCCGCGCCGGGCAGGAAAGCCATGGCCGTGCAGGCGAAGCCCACCAGGGCCACGTTGAGGAACGCGCCGGAGACGCTGCCCACCTCGAAGTAGTCCTTGGTCAGCTGGGCCGGGGACATGAGGATCTGGGCAAACCCGGAGAACATCGCGCCGTCATCCAAGCCCAGGAGGACGGCGGCGATAAGGAAGGCCGCCGAGGAGGCCAGCAGGAAAAAGCGGATGATTTGAGCGGAGTTATGTTTCTGATTTGCCAATCAACACGCCCCCCATCAGCCCAGGGAGCGCTTGGCCGCCTCCACCACGTGCCCGATGAGCACGGAGGTTGTGACAGCGCCCACGCCGCCGGGCACGGGGGTGATGGCCTCCACGATGGGCTCCACCTCGTCGTACACCGCGTCGCCGGCGATGCCGCCCTTGGCCTCGTCCCAGTTGATAGACACGTCCACCACGATCTGGCCGGGCCGGACGTACTCCCTGGTCAGGCTCCCCAGCACCCCGGCGGCGGAGACCAGGATGTCGGCCTCCTTCGTCACGGCGGGCACGTCCTTGGTGCGGGTGTGGCAGGTGGTGACGGTGGCGTTCTTGCCCATGAGCATAATGCCCAGGGGCTTGCCCACCACCAGGCTCCGGCCGATGACCACGGCCTTTTTGCCGGTGCAGTCGATGCCGTAGTGGGCCAGGATCTCCATGCAGGCGGCGGGGGTGCAGGGGGCGAAGCCCATGGGCTTGCCCATGAACACGCCGGCGTTGCTGAGGTCGGTCATGCCGTCCACGTCCTTGCGGGGGTCCAGACGGTTGCAGATCTCGTCCTGGTCGGCCTTCAGGTGCTTGGGCAGGGGACGGAAGAGGAGCACGCCGTGGATCTTGTCGTTGGCGTTGATGTCGTCGATGACCTTGAGGAGCTCCTCCTTGCTCACGTCCTCGGGGAGGACGAACTTCTCCACCGCCACGCCCAGGGTCTCGGCCCGCTTGGTGGCGCCCCGCTCGTAGCTGAGGTCGTCGGGCCGCTCGCCGCAGCGGACGATGGCCAGGGTGGGGTTGACGCCCTTGGCCTTCACCGCCTCGCAGTCGGCGATGATCCGGGCGTTGAGGGCCGCGTTGACTTCTTTTCCTAACAGCTGCTTTGCCATGGTACTATATCCTTTCTTTCCCTAAAATCTTACTTGAAGAATCCGGCCTTGACGGTCTCGAAAATCTCGTCGGCCATTTTGCCGTAGGTGTCCAGCATCCCCAGGCACTTTTTGTTCATCTCCTCGGCCAGCTCCCGGTTCTGGAGGGTCTTGGTGTTGATGAACACGTTGAGGCTGGCGGCCTGGAGGGCGGCCTTGACGCACACCGCGCCGCAGCCCGCGTCGCTGACGGCCAGGCGGCTGCCCTTCTCGGCGAAGACCTTGATGGCCTCCAGAGACTCGCAGCACAGCTCCATGATCTTCACGGGCACCTGGCAGGCCACAATGGTGGCCTCCTCCAGGACCTTGTCCCGGCTGGGGTCGTCCTTGGGGATGCCGTAGGCCTTGGCCAGGGGCTCAAAGCCCTTGGCGTCCAGGGCGATCTGGTCCAGCAGGTCCTTCTGGAGCCGGTCGCATTTGGCCTTGAGGGCGATGATCTCCTCCTCCACGCCGGCGTATTTCTTTTTGCCCACGGTGAGGGAGCCCACCATGTTGCCCAGGGCGGTGCCGACGGCGCCCACCAGGGCGGAGGCCCCGCCGCCGCCGGGGACGGGGGCGTTGGAGGCCAGTACGGTGACAAATTCGGTGCAGGATGCCTGTGCGAAATCCATAATTCGTTCTCCTTTCTTCGCGCCCTCCGGGCGCGAGGGGGAAATTCTGCTTCACGGTGGTCCTGGGGCTCCTCGCCCCAGACCCCCGGGTACTTTTTGTGCGAACAAAAAGTACCCAAAAAGTCGCTTAGGGGGCTTCGCCTCCCTAAGAACCCCAATGCTTTTGTTTATTTACGCTACGATCCGGCAGATTGGTTTTTCTGCCCGGTTCCCTGGGCCGTCAGGGGGCGAAGCGTTGGCGGGTGCGCCCTGATGAAAGATTTGCAGGCCTTACAGCTCCTCCTCCGTCCACCGCTCGCACCCGCCCTGGGGGTCGTCGGACAGCCCCAGAAGATAGTCGGCGGAGACGTGATAGTGTTTGCAAATCAAGGCAATTTTTTCGGCTGTTGTGGTCTTCTTTCCACACTCTATTTCACTAATATTATTCCGCTTAGTTCCAATTACTCCGCCAAGGTCTTCTTGTTTCTCTTGATGAAGCTTGCGAATTTCATATATTCTCTTTCCAAACTTTTCTTTTGAAAACATAAAAACTCCTTGACACGTCGCAATTAGTGGCGTATACTAATCGCAGGAGCGTCGCTAATTACGACTTAAATGAAACAGGGAGGCAAGTAAAATGAGCATCTTAGAAAACATCTACAACGGCGATTACACACCCGGCAAAGCGGCTGAAAAACTGCCCTTTTCCCTGCGTCTTGCGGAGCGGGCATTCTTTGAAGCCATTGAGGGGAGCATGGGCGAAGATTTTATCGAGCGCCATTGGGACGGCCTCTGTAAAGCGGAGCGCTTCCGAGACTGCGCCAACTTCCGGGAGGGGTTCCGCCTGGGGGTATCGCTGATGCTGGAGCTGCTCTGACGGTCGTTCACAAAAAGTTCACAAAAGAACGCCGGCAGGTTTCCCCCTATCGTGCGACTTTCCCCGGTTTTGGCCCTACAGGCGTAGGAGGACCACTACCGGGGTAAGCACGTCCCAAAGAAAGTCCGCTCCGGGCAGGCGCCTGCCCGGCACATCCGGGGTACCAAAAAGGATGCTGCGTCGCACCTTGAAAACGGAATCGGGGGAGAATCCTGCAAAGAAAATCCCGGCGGCGGAACCCCGCCGCCGGGATACAAAACTAGGTCTCTTGCTTCGGCTTAGGCTTATACTGATCTTCTCCGGTCTCTATATATAGGACAAAATCGTTGATTTCCGTGTCTGTCCATCCGGCCGCTCTCAGCCCCAAAAGGAGTCTTGCCACTTCCGTCATATTCATCTGCCTACATCCTTTCTCGGCATACGCCGCGTCAACCGGAAATCTCAGATTAGAACAGCCCGGAAACCTTACCGGTCTCGGTGTCCACGTCGATCCGGCGGTAGGCCGGGTCGGAGCTGGTGCCGGGCATCATGGAGATGGTGCCGGCCATGGGGCACAGGAACTTGGCGCCGCCGTACTCCAGGATGTCCCGGATGGGCAGCCGCCAGCCCTTGGGCACGCCCTTCCAGCTGGGCTCGTGGCTCAGGGACAGATGGGTCTTGACCATCATGGTGCAGTAGTCGGCGTACTTGGGATCGCTCTCGAAGCGCTTGGCCTTCTCCAGGGCCAGGGGAGCCCAGTCCACGCCGTCCGCGCCGTAGACCTCCTTGGCGATCTTCTCCACGCGCTCGCGCAGGGGCATCTCCAGGGGGTAGAGGAACTTGATCTCGTTGGACTCGTTGCAGGCGTCCACCACGGTCTCGGCCAGCTCAATGGCGCCCTCGCCGCCCAGCCGCCAGTGGTTGCTCAGGGCGCAGCGCACGCCCTTCTCGGCGCACAGCTTGCGCAGCAGGGCAATCTCGGCCTCGGTGTCGGTGTAGAACTGGTTGATGCAGACCACGGGCACGATGCCGGACTTCTTGATGGTCTCCACGTGGTGGAACAGGTTCTCGCAGCCCTTCTCCAGCAGCTCCAGGTTCTCCTTGGTGTACTCCTCGGGGAGGGGACGGCCGGCCACCACGGTGGGGCCGCCGCCGTGCATCTTCAGGGCCCGGATGGTGGCCACCAGCACGGACACGTTGGGGGTCAGGCCGGAAAGGCGGCTCTTGACGTTCCAGAACTTCTCAAAGCCGATGTCGGCGGCGAAGCCGGACTCGGTGACATGGTAGTCGAACAGCTTCAGGGCCAGCCGGTCGCCGATGACGGAGGACTGGCCGATGGCGATGTTGGCGAAGGGGCCGGCGTGGATGAGCATGGGCTGATGCTCCACGGTGTAGCACATGGTGGGGTTGATGCAGTTGCGCATCCAGGCGGTCATGGCGCCGGCCACCTCCAGATCCTCGGTGGTCACGGGCTCGCCCTTGCGGTTGTAGGCCACCACGATCTTGCCGATACGCTCGCGCAGGTCCTTCAGGTCCTTGGCGACCGCCAGGATGGCCATCAGCTCGGAGCCCACGGCGATGCCGAACTTGCTCTCCATGAGGTAGCCGTCCTTGTTGCCGCCCACGCCCATGATGATGTTGCGCAGGCCCTGGGCGCAGAAGTCCAGGACCCAGCCCATCTCCACCCGCTTGGGGTCGATGTCCAGGCGCTTGAGGCCGCGCTTGGCCAGCTGCTCGTCGTCGTAGTTGCGCTCGTGCTGCATGCGGGCGTTCAGCGCCACCATGGCCAGGTTGTGGGCGTTCATGATGTCGTTGATGTCGCCGGTGAGGCCCAGGGAGAACTCGGTCATGGGCATCAGCAGGGCGTTGCCGCCGCCGGCGGCGGTGCCCTTGACGTTCATGGTGGGGCCGCCGGAGGGCTGGCGCAGGCAGCCGCCCACGTTCTTGCCGATCTTGCCCAGGCCCTCCACCAGGCCCAGGGAGACGGTGCTCTTGCCCTCGCCCAGGGGGGTGGGGGTGATGGCGGTGACCTCGATGAACTTGCCGTCGGGCTTATCCTTCAGGCGGTTCATGATCTTGATAAAGTCCAGCTTGGGGGTCTTGCCGTAGGGGATGATTTCCTCGGGGAGCAGGCCCAGCTTCTTCCGGAACTCCTCCACGGGGGGCAGGGTGCGCTCCGCTTCCTCGGCGATCTGCCAGTCCTTGTACTCGGTGGGGTCCAGGGTGACGTGCCCGGTAACGGGGTCCACATACTTGCCGTCCTTGAATTCAATTGCCATAGAAATCCTCCTTGTTTCCCGGGATATTTCACCACCCCCGGGAAAAATTATATTTTGACGCCGCGCTTCAATCGTCCGCGACCCCGGCGCCAATAACAGAGTCTGCCCGCGGCCCCGCCGCGGAGTGAGAACGTCCGGAACAACTGCGCTCCATGCGTTCAGTGAAAAGTATACCAAATCCCGGAATTTTTTGCAAGCGGCAAAATGACAATTTTTTCACAATATCCTTGTGCAAGCTTACTACAAAATGAGACTGCCGGCGGGCCGCCGCAGGCGTCAGGCGGCCGATAGCCGCCCCCGTTCCTGTCAAAAAGCTGTGCGGCGCAGTGGCCGCCGGCGGCCGCTTCTCAGTCCTTCCCGGTCTGGAAGCAGGCCCGTACCTCGCCGCTCATGTAGAGGGAGCCCAGGGCGCAGGCCACGCCCTCCGGGCCCTCCGCCGCAATGGCCCTGGCCACGCCGTCGGCCACGCTTTCGCAGGGGGTGGCCTTGGCGCCCAGGGCGGAGATGCGGCCCGCCAGCTCCTCCGCCTTCATGGCGCGGGGGTTCTCGGGCCGGACGGTGAAGAACTGGTCCGCCAGGGGCACGATGAGCCCCAGAATGGATTCCACGTCCTTGTCCGCCATGACGCCGGTGACGAAGGTGATCTTTTTACCAAGGAACAGGCGCTGCAGGCTCTCCGCCGTGGCCCGGATGCCGTGGGGGTTGTGGCCCCCGTCCACGATGAACACGGGGTCGCGGCGCAGCACCTCGAACCGGGCGGGCCAGCGGGTGGCCGCCATGCCCTGCCGGACGGCGGCGTCGGAGATGGCCCAGCCCCGCTCCCGGAGGACCGCCACGGTCTCCAGCACCACGGCGGCGTTGTTGAGCTGATAGCGCCCCGCCAGGGGGATCTGGAGATCGGTCCATGCACCGTAGGAGAAGCGCTGTCCGTCCAGGCCGAAGGGGCCGGGGACGATCTGCAGGAAATCGGGGCTGCGCAGAACCGCCCCCCGCTCCCGGCAGGTCCGGGCGAACACCTCGTCGGCCTCGGGATTGCCGCCGTAACTGACCACCGCGCCGCCGGCCTTGATGATCCCGGCCTTGGCCCTGGCGATGTCCGCCATGGCGGGGCCCAGCTCCTTGACGTGGTCCAGGCCCATGGCGGCGATCACCGCCGCCTCCGGCGCGCCGATGACGTTGGTGGAGTCCAGCTCCCCGCCCATGCCCGCCTCCAGCACCACGATGTCGCACTTCTCTTGGAGGAAGTACTCCATGGCCAGGGCGGTGATGAGCTCGAACTCCGTGGGGGCGTCCTCCATGGCGTCGGCGTAGGGCTGGATGCGTTCGGTCAGATCCGCCAGGACGGCGTCGGGAATCTGCTCGCCGTTGACCTGCATCCGCTCGTTGAAGCGGTTGATGAAGGGGGAGGTGTAGAGGCCCGTCCGGTACCCGGCCCGCTCCAGAATGGAGGCCAGCATGGCGGCGGTGGAGCCCTTGCCGTTGGTCCCGGCGATGTGGATGAATTTCAGCTGTTCATGGGGGCGGCCCAGTTTGCCCAGCAGCTCCCGGGTCCGCTCCAGGCCCAGCTTGCTGCCCACCCAGTTGACGGAGTGGATGTACTCGAGCGCTTCTTCGTAGGTCATATGGCGTTTACCTGATTTCTACATAATATTTTTTATGCGCGGGAGAGAATGTGGCTGACCACGGGCTTGTAGACCGCGCGGTTGACGATGACCACGACCACGGTGTCCACGGCAATCGTCACGGGCTTGGTGGCCAGGCGCTGAAGCAGGTTGCTCCAGAAAAGAATATGGAAGGCGGTGGTGTTGCCCTTCATAATGATGCTGTAGAGGGTGCTTCCCACAAGGCCGAAGACAAAGCTGCTGAGAATACCCGTCACAATGACGGTGAGGGCCACCTTCCAGGTGTCCCTTGTCTCCGCCAGGGGGCTGCGGAAGATATACTTCGTGCTCAGGCCGCTGATCACGCCGGTGGCCAGAGGGCCCAGCACCAGGGGCGGGAACCACGCGCCGTATCCCTGGATGATGGTGCCCAGGATGTCGGCGATGACGGCGACAATGGCGCCGCAGACGGGGCCCAGCCACATGCCCGCCAGGACCAGGGGAATGCTGCCGAAGCTGATGCGCAGGGTGTCCGTCTGTATGCTGAAAAAGCGGGTGAGGATGATCTGGATGGCGATGAGGGCCGCCATCAGGACCAGGTTCTGGGTGGAAAAGATCTTCTTGAGGGGTGTCTTCTGGTTCAGGTTACGCTCCATTTGCGTGTCCTCCTTAAAATTCCGCCTGCTGACAGGCTGTTTTAGGAGGTAAAGTCAGGCTCCCGGCACAGGAGAGCGGAAAAAATATGCCAATCCAGGCCGCGCCGTGCGGCTTGGATTGGCATTATTTTCATCCGAGGGGACGGGCGCAGGCGGGGCGCGCCTGTTCCTGCCGCAGCTGCGAGAGACTGCGCGGCCAGCGCCCCCATTTTGATCCCTTCACCCGACCAGCTGCCCTGTGGGAACCGCCGTCCGGCCTCTGGCCGAAAAACCGGTTCCGGCAGCGCGAAGCGCCCGGGGAAGGCAGCGCGGCCTTCGGCCGCAGGACCGTCCCGGCAGCGCAGGCACTGCCTAGGTAGCGGATGCAGCACACCATCGTAGACCCTATTTCGCGGGGGTCCTTCGTGCAAGGGCAACTTCCCAGCCGCTTGCCACTTTACGCGATGTGCTTACTCTACCAATCCTATTTGGTTCCGCCGCCGGGACCCTCACCCCGGCGACAGGGCTATCATACACCATCCTGGCCCGGATTGCAAGTTCTTTCACAAAGAATTTCCGGGAAATTTTCAGAGCCCCGCCCCGATCCGCTTCATCCGGTTGAGCAGAATGTCCCCGGCGTTGGCCAGATCCTCGGCGGTGAAGGCGTAGCGGAAATTATCGGAGAAGAGGATCTGGGCGTTGGGCGGGAACTCCTCGTCCGCCAGCCACAGCAGCAGCTGCACCCCCAGCCCCGGCATCAGCTCCACCTCCCAGCCGCAGTCGCTGCGGGCCAGCCTCTTGGCGGGCAGGCGCTCCATGATGCGGCACAGCAGCTCCGGCTTCGCCCCGTAGGAGAAGGCGAAGCGCTTGACGCACCGCCCGGTGAACTGCTGGAGATAGACCTCCCCCCAGGGGAACTCCCGGTAGGTCAGGTACTGCCCGGAGGGCATGGCATACTGCCCGTCCACCAGGTAGCGCAGCAGCAGGATGCGCTCCGCGTCCGTCAGCGGCGCGGGTCCCACCACCGTAAAATCCGGGTGGGAGACGCTGTACGTCTCCCCCAGAAGAGTCATGCGCACCGCTCCCTGCGCCTCATCCAGGGGGAGGCCGCAGCGGGCGGCCGCGGCGGCAATGTCCTTTTCACGAAATTTTTCCAGGTAGTATGCGAGGGGCTTGCCCTCCTTGTTGTTGACAACCTCCATCGGCGGTCACTCCTCTCACTTCTCACTCGTTCTGCCCCGCGCCGCGGGGCGCAGGGGGACCGTCCCCCGGGGGACGGCGCTTTTACCCCCACAGCGCCGACAGCATGGGAATAATCTGCTTTTTCCGGGACATGACGCCGGGGAGGAAGGCCTCCCGCTCCCGCAGCTCCGTATTGAAGGCCTGCTGGAAGATGTCCTCGCCGCCCACGCACAGGATCTTGCTGCCCTCCAGCAGCACGTCGGTGAGCATCAGAAGGAGCATGCTGTAGCGGTGCTCTGCCCGGGTTTTCTCCATCAGGGCCAGGAACTCGTCCTTGCGGCGCAGCTGGCGGTCGGAGTCCACGCAGGTGATCTGGCTGACGCCGAAGTCGTGGCCGGCGATGTGGAATTCCTTGAAGTCCGTGAACAGGAGCTGATCCACCGTCTTGTCCTCCGGGGAGGAGGCGGAGAAGATCTCGTGGCCCAGCTCGTCCAGGGAGATGCCGGCGATGTGGGCCATCCGTTCGGCCATTCGCCGGTCCCTGGGGGTGCAGGTGGGGGATTTGAACATCACGGTGTCGGAGACGATGGCCGCCGCCATGAGGCCCGCCAGCTTGGGGGAGGGCATGAGGCCCCGCTCCTGGTACATGCCCGCCACGATGGTGCAGGTGCTGCCCACGGGCTCGTTGCGGAAGTAGATGGGGTTTTTGGTCTGGATGTCCGCCAGGCGGTGGTGGTCGATGATGGCCAGCACGTCCGTCTGGTCCAGGCCGGGCACCGACTGGGCGATCTCGTTGTGGTCCACCAGCACCACCTTTTTGCGCCGGGGGCGGATGAGGTGGTAGCGGGAGAGAGTGCCCACCACCCGCTCCTGGCTGTCCAGAATGGGGTAGCTGCGGTAGCGGCTTTTGAGCACCACCTCCCGCACGTCGTCGATGTAGTCGTCCAGGCGGAAGTAGTAGAGGTCCTCCCGCTGGGCCACCCGCCCGGCGGGGATGGCCTGGAAGATGCGCCGGGCGGCCCGGTAGCCGTCGTAGGGGGTGGAGAGGATGCAGGTGTTCCCCGCCAGAGAGCGCAGCTCGTCGGGCAGCTCCGCCTGGCAGAGGATGACGCAGGCCACGCAGTGCTCCAGGGCCTGGCGGAGCATCTCCGGCTGCTGGCCGCAGATGAGGATGGTCTCCCGCTGCCGGAAGGGGGGCAGATCCCCCAGCTGGGGCAGGGCCAGCACCACCTCGCCGGAGATGGTGTTGACCATCTCCTCCGTCTCCGTGAGCAGCTGGCCCTCCAGGACGCTGAGGATGTTGAACAGGGGCACATCCACCAGCGCCGGGTCCCCGGCCGAGCGCATGTCATAGCTGGCGATGTCCCCGGAGGTCATCATGCCCCGCAGGTGTCCCTCGTCGTCGGTGATGGGGATGGCGGTGATGTGGTGGTCCTCCTCCATGGCGGTCCAGGCCCGCCCCACGGTCACCGCCTCGTGGAGGATGGGGGGCACGTCGTAGTCCAGGTCCTGCACCTGGGTGCGCATATTTTTGATCAGCTGGGGAGGCTCAAAGCCAAACTTGTCCAGAATCAGCCGGGTCTCATCGCTGATGTGCCCCAGCCGCGCCGCCACATACTGCCGCTCTCCCAGGGCGTTGCGCAGCGCCGCATAGGCCATGGCGGACACCACCGAGTCGGTGTCAGGATTCCGGTGGCCGGTTACATAGATTTGTTCCATAGATCACACTCCTTATACGGTAGTATGCTCCTTCGCGCCCTCTGGGCGCGAGGGGAAATTCTTCTATTCGGAAGCTTGCGGGGGCTGCGCGCCCCCGCGCCCCGCGGTTACTTTTTGTGCAAACAAAAAGTAACCAAAAAATTGCCAAAACCAAGGGTTTTGGATTCCTCATGGTTTGATTTGTTTTACGCCCGAGGCCAGGTCTGGTTTGTCTAAATTGGTGCTGGCCGCTTACTTGGACTTCTGCTTCTGTTTGGGAGTGTTCTTAGGGTAGTGCTAATACCTGGGGGAACAAACTGCGGTGCCTCTCTGAAATGCGCCGCAGGAAGGGGTACGGACTCCTTTTTGAAGATTTACGCGAATCTTTCAATAGTGCGTCCCCCTTGCAGCCTCTACCCTTTTGAAAGGCCGGCAGGCGGAGTTATTCAAGTACCAAGCCCCTAGATCAGAACCCCGTAGGATTTGCTCATTCACGTGGCACCCAATCCACCAAAGATTCCACCCAATCTCCGCAAATCCCCCGCCGAGGCGGCGCGCCCAAAGGGCGGCCCCGAGAGGGAGGTCTGGAACCTCCGGTTCCAGCGATTTTTTGGTTACTTTTTGTTCGCACAAAAAGTAACTGGGCGGCCTGTGGCCGTCGGGCCGGTCGTTCGGACGAAGGCCGAATGATGGCACCGGGGGCGTGGGGCCGCGCAGGCCCCATAGGCCGGTTCCAGCAGAATCTAGCCCCCGCGCCGCGCCGCGGCGCAGCGCTCCAGAGTTCGGCAATACGCTTCCGCGTCAAATGCATCCAGCCCGCTGTCCTTCCGGAGATACAGGGGGTGGTGGGGGTGCCCCGCCTTGGACCGGGCGCCGGCAGTGTACCAGCGCGCCCCCCAGGCACGCCCCGCCTCCACCATGTCCCGGACACAGCCAGACAGGTAGGGCCGCCGCTCAATGACGGTCCCCCAGGCGGCCCAGACGGCGGGCGAGGCGGAGCGGGAGAGGGCGTAGGCAAAGGCCGCCATGTTCTCCCGGTGGAGGGCGGGATTTAAAACGTGCTCCAGGTCCTGGGGACGGGTGGCCCGCTGGGGGTAGACGTTGAACATGATGAAGCTGTCGTAGCCGTTGTGCAGGGCTACCCGCTCCACGCTTTTGAGGGTGTTGTCCAGGTCGCCGGGGGCGGCGGTGGAGGGGTTCACCCCTACGCAGATGAGGGGGCGCTCCCCCCGCGTGGCCAGTATGTACCGGTACTCCTGGTACGTATTGGGTACGTACAGCCAGCGGCCCGCGTCGTAGTCCGGGGAGGGGCGCAGGGCCTCCGCCAGCGCCTGGTCAAAGGGCAGCAGCTCCGTCTGGGTGGTGGGACAGGCGGGAATATGCATAGGTCGCCTCCTCCTGCTTTGATAGGCACAGTGTACCACAGCCGCCCGGCTCTGTGCAACCATATTCCCGGGGGGACGGGAAAAAAATCTTCTCCTGCCCCGAAGGAGGCCCGGCTTTTGTGAATTTGATATTGAAATGGGGAACAATTTACAGTATACTCTATTGTGCAAACATGTATTTCCGGGAGGCGCCATGAGTACCCTTATTACTTCCATCGACCGACGCTCTCCGGCGGAGCGGGCGGGGGTCCGGCCGGGGGAGCGGCTGCTCTCCATCAACTCCCGCGCCGTGGAGGACGTGCTGGACTACCGCTTTTTCGGCTATGACGCGAATCCCCTGCTGGAGCTGGAGGCCCCCGACGGCTCCCGCCGGAGCCTGCGGGTGAAAAAGCCCGAGGGGACGGACCTGGGGCTGAACTTTGAGACCTACCTCATGGACAAGCCCCGGCCCTGCGCCAATCACTGCCTGTTCTGCTTCGTGGACCAGATGGCCCCCGGCTGCCGGGACACCCTCTATTTCAAGGACGACGACGCCCGGCTGAGCTTCCTGATGGGCAATTATATCACCCTCACCAATCTGTCGGACCGGGAGGTGCGGCGGATCATTGAGCTGCGCATCAGCCCCATCAACGTCTCCGTCCACGCAACGGACCCCAAGCTGCGCAGCGTCCTTCTGGGCAGCAGAGCCGGCGGGGAGAGCCTGGCGGTCATGCGCCGGCTCGGCGAGGCGGGCATCGCCATGAACGGGCAGATCGTCCTGTGTCCGGGGTACAACGACGGCGGGCAGCTGCAGAGGACCATGGAGGACATGGCCGCTTGGGGGTTCAACAGCTGCTCCATTGTGCCGGTGGGGCTGACGAAATTCCGGGAGGGGCTGTCGAGGCTCCGGCCCGTGGACCGGGAGACGGCCAATCAGGTGATCGGCCAGGTGGACGCTTTCGGGGCACGGTGCCTGGAGCGGTACGGGTCCCGGAAGTTCTTCTGCTCCGATGAGCTGTATATCCGGGCGGGGCGGGACCTGCCGGAGGAGGCGTACTACGAGGAGTACGTCCAGATCGAAAACGGCGTGGGGATGCTCCGCAGCCTCATGGCCGAGTTCGAGGCGGGGCTGAGGCTGGAGGACGGGGGCGCGGAGGCCTCCCCCTACACCATCGCCACCGGCGTCAGCGCGCGGCCCTTTTTGCAGGATCTGGCGGACAGGGCGCGGGAGAGGACCGGGGTGCGCGGGCAGGTCGTCGCCATTGAGAACGACTTCTTCGGGCATACCATCGACGTGGCCGGGCTCGTCACCGGGGGGGACCTGATCGCCCAGCTGCGGGGCCGGGACCTGGGGGCGCGGCTGCTGATTCCTGTTAATATGCTCCGCCACGGGGGAGATGTGTTTTTGGATGATCTCCGGGTGGTTGATGTGGAGAAGGCCCTGGGCGTGCCGGTGACGGTGGTGGAGCAGGATGGGTTTGATCTGCTCGAGAGCATGGTGGGGAGAAAGTGAGCTGGGGCGCAGCCCTACAGCTTGTGGGGCCTGCGCGGCCCCACGCCCCCGGGGGCCATCATTCGGCCTTCGGCCGAACGACCGGCCCGGCGGCCGCAGGCCGCCCAGTTACTTTTTGTGCGAACAAAAAGTAACCAAAAAATCGCTGGAACCGGGGGTTCCAGACCTCCCCTCTCGGGGCCGCCCTTTGGGCGGACCTCCTCGGCGGGGGATTTATGGGGATTGGGCGGAAGCTTTGATGGATTGGGCGCCACGTGAATGAGAAATCCTTCGGGGGTTCTGATCTGGGGGCTTGGCAGTCGACCAACTCCGCCTGCCGGCCTTTTAAAGGGGAAAGGCTGCTGTTTGTGGAGCGTTTTATTGGAGTGCTGTGGAATACGGGGCCGTGTGGGATTGGGGTTACAGGAGATGCAGCATGAGAGATGCGCTCAGGCGGAAGCCCTCGCGAAACCATTGCAGATTGTCCGCGCGGGCAACGTCCGCTTGCGCGGCGTTGAGTGAGTCGAGCGCTTCCGGGCTGAGCTCCGGTACGAGCTTCTCCCATAGCTCGGATTCCTGCTGGTACAGGGCGCGCAGTTCCTCCGGTGGGTCGCAGCGGGAATAAAATGGACTGTCGAAGAGTTCTTTTAATATGTCAGTCATGGCAATGCGCCTCCTCTCGATGGCAGTATATAACAAAATCTTCAATCAGTCAGTATTATGATCTTAAATGTTTAACATAATGATGAGGTACACATGGAGCACTCTGAGAGAATTTTGCAAATTATAAAGGAATGCGGGTACACGGAATATCGCGTCGCTAGAGATACGGGGATTTCTATGAGCTTGTTCAGTCAGTGGAAGAAAAAACCCTCTTCTAACATTTATTCCAGCAAACTCGTTGCAATCGCCGACTATCTGGGGTGCTCCGTGGACTACCTGCTGGGGAGAGCGGAGGAGCCGGAATAGGGCGCATCCGCAGGAGTAGGCACTCCTGACGGCCCAGGGTACTCCGCAGAATAAACAGTCTCCCGTATCGCAGCGAAGACAGCCCGCGCAGGGAAGAAGCAGAAAAATCAAGAAACCATTCCCCTCGCGCCGGAGCGCGCGAAGAAGGAGTTAAACCATGCCAAAACCAATTATCGCCATCGTCGGCCGCCCCAATGTGGGCAAATCCGCTCTGTTCAACAAGCTGATCGGGAAGAGAATCTCCATCGTGGAGGACACCCCCGGCGTTACGCGCGACCGTATCTACGGCGAGTCCGACTGGAACGGACGGAAATTTACCCTCATCGACACCGGGGGCATCGAGCCCCGCACCGACAGCGAAATCCTCACCTTCATGCGCGAGCAGGCCGGTATCGCCGTGAGCCACGCGGACGTGATCGTCTTCCTCACCGACATCAAGACCGGGCTCACCGCCTCGGACCAGGAGGTGGCCGCCATGCTGCTGCGCAGCGGCAAGCCCATTGTGCTGGCGGTGAACAAGATGGATTCCACCGGCGCGACGGACCCGGACTTCTACGAGTTCTACAACCTGGGGCTGGGGGACCCCGTGGCCGTCTCCGCCCTCCACGGCCACGGCACCGGGGACCTGCTGGACGAGTGCGTGAGGTACTTCCCCCCCGAGGGGGAGGACGAGGAGGACGAGGACCGGATCCAGGTGGCCATCATCGGCAAGCCTAACGTGGGCAAGTCCTCCCTGACCAACAAGATCTTGGGACAGCAGAGGACCATCGTCAGCGACGTGGCCGGCACCACCAGGGACGCTATCGACAGCTATTTCGAGAACGAGACCGGGAAGTACGTCTTCATCGACACCGCCGGCATGCGCAAAAAAGCCAAGGTGGACGAGGCCATCGAGCGCTACAGCGTGCTCAGGGCCCAGATGGCCATCGAGCGGGCGGACGTGTGCCTCATCCTCATCGACGCCCAGGAGGGCGTCACCGAGCAGGACACCAAGGTGGCCGGTATGGCCCACGAGGCCGGTAAGGCCAGCATCATCGTGGTCAATAAGTGGGACCTCATCGAGAAGGACGGCAAAACCATGGACCGGATGCGGGAGGAGGTCAGGCGGGATCTCGCCTATATGACCTACGCCCCCGTCCTCTTCATCTCCGCCGCCACGGGCCAGCGGGTGGACAGGCTCTTTGAGCTCATCCAGTACGTGAACAACCAGGCGGCCACCAGAATTACCACCGGGATGCTCAACTCCGTGCTGGCCGACGCCCAGACGCGGGTCCAGCCCCCCACGGACAAGGGGCGGCGGCTGAAGATCTACTATATGACCCAGGCGGGGGTGAAGCCCCCCCACTTCGTGTGCTTCTGCAACGACGCGCGGCTGTTCCACTTCTCCTACCAGCGGTATTTGGAGAACCAGATCCGCACGGTGTTCGGGCTGGAGGGAACGCCCATTAAAATGACGATCAGACAAAAGGGCGATAAGGAGGAGTGATGGGGCATGCCTGTAAGTTTCATGGATTGGCTGCGGTATTTCGCCGCGGCGCTGCTGCCAGCGGCGGCCATCGCCTATCTCTGCGGCTGCTTCAACGGGGCGGTCATTGTGTCCAAATATATTCTGCGGGACGACGTCCGCAGCCACGGCAGCGGCAACGCGGGGCTGACCAATTTCTACAGGACCTTCGGCGGCTTTCTGACATTAATGGTGATCCTTACCGATGTGCTCAAGGCGGTTGCGGCGCTGCTCCTCGCCGGGATGCTGGTCGGCGGGATCTTCGGGCAGTACTGGGCGGGGCTGTTCTGCCTGCTGGGGCATATGTTCCCCTGTATGTTCCGGTTCAAGGGGGGCAAGGGCATTCTCTCCGGCGGGGCCATCGCCATTATGATCGACTGGCGGATCGCCCTGGTGGTCTGGGGCGGGTTCCTGCTGCTGACGGTTTTGACGCGGTATGTGTCCCTGGGGTCCCTGTGGGCCGGGGGCAGCTTCCCGTTTATTACCTGGTACTGCTTTCCCAGCCCGGGGATCGTTGCGCTGGCCTTTGCCATCGGCGGGCTGATCGTGTGGCAGCACCGGGCCAACATCCGGCGGCTGCTGAAGGGGACGGAGCGCAAGTTCAGCCTGCATAAAAAGCGGGAGTAGAGGGCGCTTTTATCTCTTTAATACATGATACATTTTTTTAAAAACCGCATGCCGGATCGGGAGGTCTTTTGATATGCGCATCACCGTACTGGGCAGCGGCGGCTGGGGAACGGCCCTGGCGCTGCTGCTGACGGACAACGGACATAAGGTGACGCTGTGGTCCCACAGCGCCCAGCGGTGTGAGCTGCTGCGCCGGGAGCGGGTCAATCCCCGGCTGCCGGGGGTGGCCCTGCCGGAGGCGCTGGAGCTGACCGACAGCCTGGAGGCGCTGGGAGAGAGCGAGGTGGCGGTGATGGCCGCGCCGTCCTTCGCCGTGCGGGAGACGGCCAGAAAGGCCGCCCCCTTCCTGGCGCCGGAGACCCTGTGGGTGTCGGCGGCCAAGGGCATCGAGCGGGACACCGCCCTGCGCATGACGGAGATCCTGGAGCAGGAGACCGGGCGGAGGGCGGCGGCGCTGTCGGGGCCCTCCCACGCCGAGGAGGTGGGCCGGGGCGCGCCCACGGGCTGCGTGGCGGCGGCCAGAGATCTGGAGACCGCCCAGCGGGTCCAGGATGTGTTTATGAGCCCCCGGTTCCGGGTCTACACCAACGAGGACCTGGTGGGGGTGGAGCTGGGGGCGGCGCTGAAAAACGTGCTGGCCCTGTGCTGCGGCATCAGCGACGGCATGGGGCTGGGGGACAACGCCAAGGCCCTGCTGATGACCAGGGGCATGACGGAGATGGCCCGGCTGGGGGTGGCCATGGGGGGACGCAAGGACACCTTCGCGGGGCTGGCCGGCATGGGGGATCTGATCGTGACGTGCACCTCCATGCACTCCCGAAACCGGCGGTGCGGCATCCTTATCGGCCAGGGGCGCTCCGCCAGGGAGGCCGCCGGCGAGGTGGGGGCCGTGGTGGAGGGCTGCTTCGCCGCCCTCAGCGCCCAGCAGCTCGCGGAGAAAATGGGGGTGGAGATGCCCATCTGCCGGTGCGCTTACCGGGTCATCTACGAGGACGCCAGCGTGGAGAGCGTGGCGGAGGAGCTGATGCGCCGGAGCAGGCGGCGGGAGGTGGACGAGAGCTGGATCGGGGGTATGTAGCAGGGAGGGCATCCCCCGGTTGCAAAGAGAGATTCCAGGAGAGCAGGTGCGTATGCGGATTGAACAGATCAAGGAGTCCCAGCGGAAAAAGGGGCGGCTGCTGGTCAGGCTGGAGGACGGGAACGTGCTGCGGGTGACGGAGGAGGAGCTGCTGCGGTTCGGCCTGCGGGCCGGGATGGAGCTGGACGAGGAGACGGCGGAGGCGCTGCAGGCCTCCGCCAGGGCCTCCGCGGCCAGGGCGGCGGCGGCCAGCATCATCGGCAGCCGGGCCCTTAGCAAGCAGGAGCTCACAAGGCGGCTGGTGAAAAAGGGAAATGAGGCCTCCGACGCCCAGGCGGCGGCGGACTGGCTGGAGGACATCGGGGCGGTGAACGACGCGGCCTACGCCGCCTCCCTGGCGCGCCACTACGGCGGGAGGGGCTACGGCCCCGCCAGGGTGCGGGAGGAGCTGCGCCGGCGTGGCGTGGATCGGGCGCTGTGGGACGCGGCCCTGGAGGAGATGCCGGAGGCGGCGGAGGCGCTGGATAAGCTCATCCGGAAGACGTGCCGGGGAGAGCTGTCCGACCCGAGGGAGAAAAAGCGGGTCAGCGACGCGCTGCTGCGCCGGGGCTTTGGCTGGAGCGAGGTGCGGGCCGCCATGGGGCGGTATACGGAGATGCTGGAGGACGCCTATGATTAGGGACGTTCGGTTTTATGACGAGGCGGAGGACGCGCTGCTGAAATTCGCGGTGATCGCGGCCCGGTCCGGGGGGAAATGGGTGTTTTGCAGGCATAAGGAGAGGACCACCCTGGAGATCCCCGGGGGACACCGGGAGCCGGGTGAGAGCGTAGATCAGACCGCCGCCCGGGAGCTGCGGGAGGAGACGGGGGCGAAGATGTTTACTTTGCGGCCTGTTTGCGTGTATTCCGTGGTGCGGGACGACGCGGCGGAGTCCTTCGGCGGGCTGTATGCAGCGGAGATTTCTTCTTTTGGGGCGTTACATAGCGAGATCGAGGAGATTTTTTTGCTGGAGGAGCCGCCGGAGGGGAATTGGACGTATCCGGAGATTCAGCCCAGGCTTGTGGAGGAGGTCCGGAGGAGAGGGGCGGTTTGAAAGATGCTGCCTATGTGCTGTCCGCCTGCTGGCAATATTATAAAGCGACAACTAAGCGGACCGGTTGGGCCGTTCTGTCAACAAGGAGATCGAACAGCTCATTATCCGGCACATCGAGACGTGGGAAAAGTCCCATGGGCCGATCCTGTTTGACGGCGGGTTCGTTCCCCGCTCAAGATCATAATGACCCCTTGCCGCCCCAATACGGCGGCAGAGAAAGAAGGCAACCATGCCCTATAAACTCCATTTTATTTCCCTCGGCTGCGCCAAAAACGTGGTCAACTGCGAACAGATGATGGCCCTGTGCCGTGAGGCGGGCCATACCCTGACGGACGCCCCGGAGGGGGCGGACGTCGCCATTGTCAACACCTGCGGCTTCCTGGCCTCCGCCAGCGAGGAGGCCATTGAGCACATCCTCCGCATGGGGGAGCTGAAGGCCGCCGGAGGGCTGAAAAAGATTCTGGTCACCGGGTGCATGACCCAGCGGTACGGGGAGGATGTGCCCGCGGAGCTGCCGGAGGTGGACGGCATCCTGGGTACCGGCAGCTACGGGGACATTGTCCACGCCGTGGAGGCGGTGATGGCCGGGGAGAGCCCCCGGTGCTTCGGCGACATCAACGCCCCGGTGGACGAGTTCGGCCGGGTGCTGACCACGCCGCCGTGGTACGCCTACCTGCGCATCGCCGAGGGGTGCGACAACTGGTGCGCCTTCTGTATCATCCCCAAGCTGCGGGGCAGGTACCGCAGCCGGCCCATGGAGAAGGTCCTGGAGGAGGCGCGGGGACTGGCGGCGCGGGGGGTGAAGGAGCTCATCGTCGTGGCCCAGGACATCACCCGATACGGCACCGACTGGGACGGGCGGCCCCATCTGGCGGAGCTGCTGGAGGCGCTGTGCCGGATGGACTTCCCCTGGATCCGGCTCCACTACCTCTACCCGGACATGATGGACGAGCGGCTCATCGCGGTCATCGCCGGGGAGCCGAAGATTCTGAAATATCTGGACATCCCCCTCCAGCACTGCAACGACGGCATCCTGCGGCGGATGAACCGGCGGGGGGACAAGGCCTACATCGAAAACCTGCTGGAGACGCTGCGGGAGCGGATTCCCGGGCTTGTGCTGCGCACCAGCCTCATCACCGGCCTGCCGGGAGAGGGGGAGGCGGAGTTCGAGGAGCTGTGCCGGTTTCTGCGGGACCAGCGGATGCTCCGGGCGGGGGTCTTTCCCTACTCGCCGGAGGAGGGCACGCCGGCGGCCAAAATGGAGCGGGTGGATGCCGACGAGGCCCGGCGGCGGGCGGAGCTGGTGGTGGACATCCAGTCCCGGATTATGGACGAGTGGAACGAGCAGATGCAGGGGGAGGTCGTCGAGGTGCTGTGCGAGGGCTTCGACGGGCAGGCCATGATGTACGCGGGCCGCAGCTGGGCCGAGAGCCCGGACATCGACGGGAGAATCTATTTCACCGCCGAGGGCGAGCCGGAGGCCGGCGCCTTCGTGCAGGTGCGGGTCACCGGGACCATGGACGGGGAGCTGACGGGTGAGCTGGCGGACGAGACTGAAGTCCAGAGGGGGTGAAGGGGATTCCTTTTACATGCAGCTATACCCAGGACTGGGAACGGGTGCAGCGGGTCAGCCGGATGGAGGCAGCGCGGGACAGGCGGTGGAAGCGGCGGTGGCTGGTATGGCTGGCGGTCTGCCTGCTGATGCTGGTATTCTCATTGGCGACGCAGGTGAGCGGCTGGCTGGGGGCGCTGTACGGCGTGCTGGCCCTCTTCTGCCTGTATCGGGCGCTCCTGCGGGGGCCGCTGCGGGTGCGCCGGCAGTGGCGGCGCAGCTGCGCGCTCATGGGGGCGGACCACTACCGGGTGGCGTTCCTCCTGGGGGACAACATCCGCATTGAGGAGGGCGGCAGCCACGCGGTGGAGCTGCCCTGGACGCAGCTGGGGGCTGTGACGGAGACAGAGGAGTTTCTGCGGCTGGAGGGCCGGGAAAAACGGGAGAGAGTCTGCTTCTACCTGCCCCGGGCGGGGTTCGGGGACGGAACGGGGGCGGCCTTTCTCGCCTGGCTGGACCGGGAACACCCGGAGCTGCGGGGGAAGGCGCGGTGAGGGACATGGAGCTGTATCATGTCTCCCCCACGGCGGGGCTGACGGTTTTAAGGCCCAGCGTGACGAAATTTTTCGGGAAGCCGCGGCAGGTGTGCCTGACGGCGCTGAAGCCCATGGCGCTGCTCTATGGCGTCCGGCATTTTGAGTATACATATGGATACACGCGGGAGGGGAAGCTCTACTATGAGGAGTATTTCCCCGGCGCGCTGGAGGAGCTCTACCGGGGAAAGCGCGCCTCCCTCTACCGCTGCGCCTGGCGGGAGGGGATGGAGACGACGCGGATTCCTAACGAGTACGTCTCGGCGGCGGAGGTCCCCGTAGAGGAGGAGACGCCCATACCCGACGTCCTGGAGGCCCTGCTGGAGCAGGAGCGGCGGGGCGCGCTGCGAATTGTCCGCTGGCCGGAGGTGAGCGGGGCGAGGCGGGACTGGATTGTGCGGGCCGGGGCGGACGTCATCCTGGAGAAGGGCCTGCTGGGGCAGGAGACGGACTTTGCACGCTACATGCGGGAAAAATACCCGGAGAGCTGGGAGCTGGCTCTGAGAAAAGGAGTGGTGAGACATGAATCTTCCCAATAAGCTGACGCTGCTGCGGATCGTACTGATTGCGCCCTTCCTGCTGGTGCTGTACCTGGACGTTCCGGGGGCGGCGTATATCGCTTTGGCTATTTTTATCCTGGCCAGCCTCACGGACCTGCTGGACGGAAAGATCGCCCGGAAGTACGGCCTCATCACCGACTTCGGCAAGTTCGCCGACCCCCTGGCGGACAAGATGCTGGTCACCGCCGCTATGCTGTGGTTCGTGGAGAACGGGCAGATGCCCGGCTGGGCCCTGCTCATTGTCATCGTGCGGGAGTTTGCCGTCAGCGGCCTCAGAATGGTGGCCAGCGACAAGGGGCGGGTCATCGCCGCCGGGTGGTCCGGCAAGGTGAAGACCGCCGCCACCATGGTGTGCGTCATTTTGATGTTCCTGCCCATTCCGCCGGCGGTGAACGCCCTGTGCGTGGGGGTGATCGTGGCAACCACCCTCTACTCCGGGGTGGAGTATTTCCTGAAAAACAGGGACTGCCTGAGCGAGATGTGAGGCATAAACCGGCTGTGCCGGAAAATGGCGGCACAAAAAGCCCATCTTTGGCCATTTCCCCACTTGCAGCCGGAGAGGTTTCTTGTCATAATAGGCGGTAAGAGGGCGCTGTGCGCCGAAACCGCTTGAAAACAGGAAGAAAAGGATGTGACAGACGATGCAGCAGCTCAAGGACCGCATTCGCCGGGAGGGTAAGGTGCTCCCCGGCAACATCATCAAGGTGGACGGGTTTCTCAACCACCGGGTGGACACACGGCTGATGGCCGACATCGCTGACGAGTTCGCCAAGTTCTTCGACGTGGAGGGCATCACCATGGTGCTCACCGCAGAGGCCAGCGGCATCGCCCTGGCCACCATCTGCGCCCAGAAGTACAACGTGCCCATGGTCTTCGCCAAGAAGGCCAAGAGCGACAACATCGAGGGCGGCCTGTACCAGAGCGAGATTTTTTCCTACACCTACAAGAAGAAGGTGACCCAGATCCTCAGCAAGGAGTGGCTCACCGCCAACGACCGCGTACTTATTGTGGACGACTTCATGGCCAACGGCGAGGCGGTGCGGGGGCTCTGCGACCTGGTCAGTCAGGCCGGCGCGGAGCTGATGGGCATCGGCATCGCGGTGGAGAAGGGCTTCCAGGGCGGCGGCGACAGGCTGCGGGAGATGGGGGTCAATTATCACGCGCTGGCGGTGATTGAATCGGCAGACGAGAAGGGGATTGTGTTTCGGGAGTGAGAGCGTCGCGCCCGCCGGGCGCGAGGGGGGGGCTGGGTTGCAGCCCTACAGCTTGCGGGGCCTACGCGCCCCCGCGCCCCCGGGGCCATCATTCAGCCTTCGGCCGAACGACCGGCCCGGCGGCCACAGGCCGCCCAGTTACTTTTTGTGCGAACA
>ERZ779624.90-NODE-90-length-37742-cov-10.855627_pt1 | contig 37742 bp, 31 predicted proteins | sample MGYA00514190_ERZ779624 | MGnify/ENA primary metagenome ERZ779624 (study PRJEB29562, sample SAMEA4376706) | mouse gut metagenome | isolation source: Cecum | study: EMG produced TPA metagenomics assembly of the A DSS colitis mouse model was used to assess the... | reverse complement strand
AGATCTGGCCGTCGGTGATGGAGATGATGTTGGTGGGGATATAGGCGGACACGTCCCCCGCCTGGGTCTCCACAATGGGCAGGGCGGTCATGCTGCCGCCCCCCAGCTCATCGGACAGGTGGGCGGACCGCTCCAGCAGGCGGGAGTGGAGGTAGAACACGTCCCCGGGATAGGCCTCCCGGCCGGGGGACCGCTCCAGCAGCAGGGACAGGGCCCGGTAGGCCACCGCGTGCTTGCTCAGATCGTCGTAGACGATGAGCACGTCCCGGCCCTGGCCCATGAAGTGCTCGCCCAGGGCGCAGCCCGCGTAGGGGGCGATATACTGCAATGCGGCGGAGGCCCCGGCGGGGGCGGAGATGACGCAGGTGTAGTCCATGGCCCCCCGGCGGCGGAGGTTCTCCACCAGCTGGGCCACGGAGCTGGTTTTCTGCCCGATGGCCACATAGATGCACACCACGTCCTTGCCCTTCTGGTTGAGGATGGTGTCGATGGCCACGGCGGTCTTTCCGGTCTGGCGGTCGCCGATGATCAGCTCCCGCTGGCCCCGGCCGATGGGGAACATGGAGTCGATGGCCAGAAGGCCCGTCTCCATGGGGGCGTTGACGGGCTGGCGGTCCAGGATGCCGGGGGCGGGGGCTTCGATGGGGCGGCGGCCCTGGGGGCGCAGGCGGCCCTTGCCGTCGATGGGCTGGCCCAGGGCGTCCACCACCCGGCCCAGGAACTCGTCCCCCACGGGCATCCCAGCGGTTTTCAAGGTGCGGCGCACCATGGCCCCCGCGCTGACGGCCTCGCTGTCCCCGAACAGGATGCAGCTCAGTCCCTCCGGGCGGAGATCCTGCACCATGCCCCGGACGCCGGAGGGGAAGATAAGGATCTCGCCGTACTGGGCGTGCTCCAGCCCGGTGACGGTGGCGATCTCGCTGTCCACGGTGAGGACGGTGCCGATCTCCTCGGGGACGGCGGCCAGCTCCCAGTCGTCCACCGCCTGCCGCATCAGGGGGAGGAGATCGTCCTTTCCCGGCTGGAGCTGCCGCAGGTAGTCGGTGAACTGCCGCACCCGGCCGTCGAAGGTCCAGTCGTACACGTCGGAGCCGACCTGGAGCCGGAAGCCGCTTTTCAGGGCGGGGTCCTCCTCCCAGTGGAGGGGGACGGTGCGGTGGTAGGTGCGGTTGAGGAACATCTCAAACCGGTGGAGCTGATCCCCGGTGGGGCGGGCGGCACTGCGCAGCTCCGCGCTGAGGCGGCTTCTACTGGCTCTCATGGTTCCCGCCTCCCTCTGCCAGGTCTAAAAACTGGTCGAAGGGGTCCTCGTGGAGGGCCAGCCGCTTGGCGGCGGTCTCCGCCAGACGGCGAATATCCTGCTGGGAGTCGTAGAGGGCCTGCTCCCTGGTGCGCTCCGCGTCGGCGTGGGCACGGGTGACGATGAGCTGGGCCTGGGCCTGGGCCTGATCCAGCTGCTCCTGGACGGACTGCTGGAGGGACTGCTGGGCCTTGGCCCGGGCCTGGTGGATCTCCTCCTCCGCGCCGTCCAGCTTCTTCTGGTAGTCCGCCTGGAGCTGCTCCGCGCGGGCCAGCTTGTCCTGGGCCTGCCGGTCCAGATCCCGGTAATACTCCTCCCGCTTGGCGAGGAACGCCTTCACCGGCTGATAGAGCAGGAAATACAGCCCGCCCGTCAGAATCGCCAGGTTCATCCAGTGCAGCAGAATCTGCTGCGGGTCAATGTTCAAAGGCCACGGCATTTGAAAACGCCTCCTTTATTACAATACGAAGATGATCAGGATGACCACCAGCAGGGCGTAGATGATGGCCGTCTCAATGAACACAAGGCCCAGCATGAGGGTGGTGCGCACCTTGCCCTCCGCCTCGGGCTGGCGGGCGATGCTCTCGGTGGATTTGGCGGTGGCCAGGCCCATGCCCACCGCGCCGCCCGCGGCGGCGATGCCCACGGCGATGCCCGCGGCGATGGCCTTCAGCCCGATGGTGGAGCCGCCCTCCGTTTCGGACTGGGCGGTATCTTCTCCCTGGGCGGGGGCGTCGGCGGCGAAGGCGGGGGCGGCCAGGGCCAGCGTCAGCACCAGCGCGCCGGCCAGGACGAGAATCTTTGTCAGCAGCTTTTTCATGGGGTAGTACCTCCTTGAAGTTGTGTAATTTTGGTGGGGACGGTTTGTCAGGTGTGCTCCGCGGAGGAGGCCGCCTGCTTCTTCTTTTTGGGCTTGGCGGGGGAGGGCTCGGACACCTCGCCGTAGTACATGGACGTGAGCATGGTCAGCACGTAGGTCTGGATGATGGCGTGGAGCAGGGTGAACAGCACCCCCACGATCACCGGGAGCACAAAGCTGAGGCTCACATAGTAGTAGACCAGCTCCGTCACCAGCAGGCCGCTGAGGAGCGCGCCGAACAGGCGGAAGCTCATGGAGATGGGCAGGGAGAACTCCTTTAAGGTCTTGCCCACCCCCTTCAAGCCGTTGGCGGCGATGCCGCCGGACAGGATCACCAGATAGGACAGGGTGCCCAGGGCAATGGCGGCGTTCACGTCGGACAGGGGGGCGGGGAGGGTAATGGGGTGTCCGTTCACCGTCACCGCCTGGATGCCCAGCAGCTCGAACAGGGTGCCCACGAAGATGAACGCCCCGGCGGCGAAAATGTAGGCTCCCACAAACCGGAAGCGGTGGGGGCTGCTGTTTTTCGCCATGCCGTCGAACAGGCCCACCGCCTGCTCCAGCAGGAGCTGGAGCCTGCCGGGGATCATCTGGAAGCGGGGGATGGCGAACACCCGGATCAGGACGGCGGCCAGCAGCAGCACAGCCGTCACCAGGAAGGCGGAGATCAGCCCCGGGTTCACGTTTTTCAGACCGAACAGGCTGACCTGGTTCACGTCATGGAGCACCGCGTCCCGCATGGCCTCCTGCACAGTCTCCGCCCGTGGGTGGGAGCCGGCCAGCAGTGCCCCGGCCAGCAGCAGCAGGACGATCAGAATCCACACCGCCAGCCCTTTTTTGTGTTGGCCCATCAAGCATACCTTCTCTCAATGAAATCCCTGGGTCCGGTTGCCCTGGACCCAGCGTCCGCGCACGGACGTATCGTCCCCATTGTAGCACCGTTGTCAACAACTTTCCACCTGGCGGGGGCCACTTTTTTACGGAAAAACGCACAGACTTTTGGTTGGAGTTTTGTAATTTTTGTAGATTTTACCGGGGCGGGGGTGCTGTCCCGCCGCTTCGGGCACTCAAACCTAAAGCCCCCGCTCCTGCAATCCCGCCACCAGCGACACATACCGCTCCGCCGGGTCCACAGGGCCGTCCTTCCCCTTCAGCGGACGGCGGCGGAAATCCACCTCGTCCATATGGGACATCCCCCGGCGTCCCGATCCCCGCCACACCCCGGTGAAGCCGGACCACCGGGCGGACTCCACCGTCACCAGTCCGTCGTTTTCCCCCTCCACCCGGCTGATGATAAGATTGCTCCACCACATGAACAGGTCGCTGCGCGCCCCGGCCATGGCCCCGGCACAGCTCTGGTAGAGCACGCCCGGCACGTCCGGGTTCCGGCGGTTAAACTCCTCCGCCCAGGCGGTGGTGAACTGGCGGCATACACCGCAGAAATCGGGGGAGGCGTCCCCGATCAGGCGGTACCAGCCGTTGACAAAGAAGCCCAGCAGCCGGAACACCCACCGGGGCAGACGGTCCAGGGCGTCCATGGTTTTGGAGCCGTGGTGGGGGATGGACACGGTGGTCAGGGAGGCCACTCGGTCCCCGTACCCCAGGGAGGAGATCAGATGCCGCGCGTCCAGCCCGCCCTTGGAGTGGGCGATCAGGTTGAGCTTTTCGCACCTTGTCTCCGCCAGGATCTCGTCCACCCGCCGGGCCAAATGGCGGGCGTTTTCCTCCACCGTGGCCCAGCCGTCCTGCTGTCCGAAGTAGACCGACGCGCCCCGCTGGCGCAGCAGCTCCGGGATGCGGCCCCAGTAGCCCAGCCGCTTCCAGTCCCGGAATCCGGTGCCGTGGACCAGCAGGATGGGGTAGCGGGTGGAGCAGTCCGGCCCGCTCATTCCGCGCCTCCTCGCCTTGCCCGCGCAAGCGTCCCCAGGGCAGGAAGGCCGTGGTACAATGGATGTGGGGTCCGGTTTTTTCTTAACTCAGTCATGTCCAGCGGTCACCTCACAGCGGTTTTTTACAGTTGGTGTCAATCACGGTTTGAGTATAGGGAAAAGGCCCCGGCCCGTCAAGCGGGTTTTGGGCAGTCGGTATGTTTTGGCGGATAATCGGTCAAAGGCCATCACGGGAGGGCCAAGCCTGATGCGGCAGAGCGTAAAAGGGGAGGCTTTCAAGGCGGCAGGGGCCGCGCTTTTCCCCAGACGGGAAAAGGATAGCCGCGAAGAAAACGCCGCCCGTACCGGATGGCACAGGCGGCGTTTCGCTGTGGCTTGCAAGCGGGCTGGCTGGACAGGCACCGGGGCAGTGAACCGAGCCTGTTCTCAGCCTCCAAGCTCGGTCAGCCCAGTGGAATAGGAGAAATCCAGGATCAGCAGAAGCCGCTGGAGATCCGCCGGAGAGCGGGCATAGTCCTTGACGCTGGCCTTGATCTCCCAGTCCGTGCCGTTGGCGGCGTTATAGGCCTTCGCCATGGAGGGCAGGAGCGTGCCGTCCAACTCCTCCAGCGTCATGCTGTTCTCCAGAACCGTCCCATCCTGGGAGGGGTGGGTGCACCGGGACACCTCCAGATTGCCCACCAGTGCCAGGGCCAGGATATTGTAGGCGTCTACCAGGGAACGCTGTTCCGGACGAATGGGGTTGGCGGATTCCAGGGTCCAGCCATAGGGCGGCTGGGCGGTTTGCAGGCTGAAGGTATAGCTTCCAAAGTAGACGGGGAGGCGCAGAAGGTCGGTAATGCGCGCCGCGGCGGTGGGATCGCCGCAGTGGGGGAGGTTGGCGTCCATGAGGTTCAGGGCCAGCCGGGAGATCACCATGCCGTCCTGCCACAGAAGCCTGCCCGAAGGCCCGCCCAGCCACACCTCCCGCGTATTGCTGCTGATGGGTATGTTTTTCATGCCGCCGCTGCCGTTGGAGTGCAGGGGGGATGCCAGCACTTCCCGTGCGGTGATATAGGAAACGCCCAAGCTGTCCCCCGTGGCCACCCGCCAGCTGTGAAAGGCTTTGCCGGAGCTGATAGAGCTGAGGGACAGGCTGAGCGTGCCCTGGCAGCCCTCCGGCCCCTCCTCTGGGAGGAAGGACAGCTCGGTAATGGCCACCGTCTCATGGTTGAGAGGAACGCCGCGTTCAAAGAGCTGGAACAGGAAGGCCGCGATCACCGCGCACCCGGCCAGAACCGCGGCGGCGGCAATTCTCCAGCGATTGTGTCTTTTGACTTTCTTCAGGTAGTCTACCTCCCGGTTCTGTTCCGCCGCCTCCGCTTCTGGATCGGGAACCGGCTCCCGCATGGCGTCCAGGGCGGCGGTACAGCCGGGGCAGTCCGCCAGGTGCCGCTCCACCGCCTCCTGGGTCTCCCCGCACACAAGCCCCTCCACATAGCTGGGAAGCAGGTCGCGGACCAGGCCGCAGGTCAGATCATTTTTCATCTTCCGCACCTCCATTGCGCAGTTTTTCCTTGCTTCGGTAAAAGGTCACCCGTGCCCAGGCCTCCGTCCGGTCCAGCACGTCTCCGATCTCCCGGAAGCTGAGGCCGCCGAAGGCCCGGAGGTAGACCACCTCCCGCTGAAGCTCCGGCAGGCGGTGGATCTGCCGGAGCAGGGCCAGCCGCCCCTCCTGCTCCAGCAGGCCGTCCTCCGCCGAGGGGACGGGGACCTCCGGCACGTGGTCCAGGGGGACGGGGGCCTTTTGACGCTTCCGCAGCTGCTGGTACCACAGGTGCTTGGCGATCTGGCACAGCCAGACGGACAGCTTGCAGGAGCCGTCGAAGCGGCCGATGGAGCGAACCGCCTGGTAAAAGGTCTCCTGGGTCAGCTCCTCCGCCAGGTCCGGGTCCCGGCACTGCGCCAGGAGAAATTTATAGACCGTGTGGGCGTGACGGCGGTAGATGGCGTCCATATCCTCCATGCGGTTCCCTCCTTTCGCTTGATATATCCCCCGGAGAGGGGATTTGTTACAGGGGAAATCATAGTTTTCCCATTTTCAGCCGAGGCGAGGGGGGAAGAATAAGGGGGACGGTTCGGCCAAACCTTTGCAAAAGGGCGCGGCGTGTGGTAGAATACGGTATCACAACCGGAGGAACACAGTATGAACAACGAGAAAGTATTTCAAATGAAGTTTGGGAAGGTCTACGGGCTTCTGCTGGATAAGGCTGCCCGGAAGGGGCGGACGAAGGCGGAGGTGGACGAGATCATCCGCTGGCTGACCGGATATGCCCCGGAACAGCTGGAGGAGCTCCGCTCCACCGGGCTTTGCTACGGGGACTTTTTCCGGGACGCGCCCCAGCCCAATCCAAACCGCGCGCTGATCAAGGGCGTGGTCTGCGGCGTCCGGGTGGAGAAGGTGGAGGACCCCCTCATGCGGGAGATCCGGTACCTGGACAAGCTGATCGACGAGCTGGCGAAGGGGAAGCCGATGGAGAAGATTCTACGGAAATAGGAGGGGAAAGCCATGTGGATATGTCCCAAGTGCGGGCGGTCATTCAAAAACAGGGAGCAAGGCCACTACTGCGGGAAGCCTCCGGCGACGATTGCGGAGTATATTGCCGCCCAGCCGGAGGAGGCGCAGGACTACCTCCGGCAGATCAACGCCGCCGTCAAGGCCGGACTGCCGGAGGCCCGGGAGAAAATCTCCTGGAGTATGCCCACCTACTGGAAGGGCCGGAATCTGATCCAGTTCGCCGCCTCCAAGCGGCACATTGGCCTGTACCCCGGCCCGGAGGCGGTGGAGGCCTTTGCCGCCCGGCTGACGGAGTACAAGACCAGCAAGGGCACGATCCAGCTCCCGTACAGCAAGCCCCTCCCGCTGGAGCTGATCGAGGAGATTGCGAAGTGGTGCGGGGAAAACAACTGAGCAGGGCGCGGACCTTTTGCCCGGGCATCCGATCCGCTGAGACTGTCGAAAAAAGCCGCTTCTGTTCCGATGGCGGGAAGGAAGATAGTGTGAAAGAAACCCAGGAGGGGTGTCTTTCACGTCCAATCAACGACTTTTTTGAACGTTCTTTGTTCAAAAAAGTCGCGCTCAGCGTGTCGAAAAAGTCTTTTCGACACGCTGAGCGGCCCCGGATGCCATATCCGGGGCCGCTCTCCTATTATACCGTTCTGCCGCGCTTATAGAGCCGCTTCAGATCCTTTTCCGAGTATTCCGTTCCATAATACATATTGATCAGCCTCGCGGCCATGTTAAAGCTCCACTGGTAACCGTCAATGTACCGCAGCAGGGCAGGGAGGATCTCCGCGTCCATGGCCGTCACTTGGCCAGGGTGAACTGATCCACCATCTGCTTGAGCCCGCTGGCCTCGGCGGACAGCTCCTCGCTGGCGGCCGCGCTCTGCTGGGCGGTGGCGGAGTTGGTCTGCACCACGCTGGAGATCTGGTCGATGCCCTCAGTGACCTGGGCGATGGCCTCGGTCTGCTCGTCCACGGCCTTCACCACAATGTCCATTTGAGTGGTGACATTTCCGGCGATGGAGTTGGTGCGCTCCAGGGAGCCGGTGACCATCGCCACCACCCGGCTGCCCTCGGTGACGGCCTCGATGGAGCCTTCGATAAGCTCCTTGGTGGCCTTCGCCGCCTCGTCCGACTTGGAGGCCAGGTTGCGTACCTCATCGGCCACCACCGCGAAGCCCTTGCCCGCGCTGCCCGCCCGGGCGGCCTCGACAGCGGCGTTCAGGGCCAGGATATTGGTCTGGAAGGCGATATTTTCGATGGTGGCGATGATCTTGCTGATCTCCTCGGAGGAGCCGGAGATCTTCTCCATGGCGGTGTTCAGATCCTTCACGTAGTTCACGCTGGTGCCAAGCTGCGCGCCGGCCTGCCCCACAAACTGGCTGGCCTGCTCTGCGGCGGCGGCGGTTTTCTTCGCGCTGGTGGAGATTTCGTTGACGGTGGCGGCAAGCTGCTCCACTGCGCTGGCCTGCTCCATAGAGCCCTGGCTCAGGGACTGCGCACCCACGGAGACCTGGTTGCTGGCGGAGGACACCTGGGAGGCGGAGGAGTCGATCTGCCGCAGGGTGTCGCTGAGGGACAGCTTCAGGTTGCGCATGGACAGCAGGATATTCTGGAACCCTCCCACATAGGTCTCCCGGTGGTCGGAGTTCACATCGAAATTCTGGTGGGCCAGCTCGTTCAGCAGATAGCCGATGTCGTCGATGATGGTGTTCAGCCCCGCGATCATGTCCGCGGTGGCCCGGGTAAGCTCCGCCGTCTCATCCTGCCCCCGGGTCTCGGGGACGGGGGATTTCAGGTCGCCCTCCACCAGCTGCTTCATCCGCTGGCAGCAGGCCCGCATGGGCGCGCTGATGTTGCTGGCCAGCTTCACGGCCACCACGATGGAGGCCAGGGCGGCGGCCACGCTGACCAAAATGTTGATCAGGATGCTTACATAGGTATCGGAGAGGTAGTCCTTTTGCATTGTGGTGACCGCCATGCTCCAGCCATCGGTGCCGCCCACGGGGGCATAGGCCGCGTACCGGGGACCGTCAGAGGCGTTGAATCCGGCGAAGCCGTTCTTGCCCTGGCGCATCTCGGCGTGGATGGCGGCCCGGCCCTTGAGGGAGGAGTCGCTCTGGGCCTCCCGCTCCACGTTCTGGGTGGTGATGGTGTCCAGGGTTATGTCGGCGATGGTATCGCCGTTTTTGTTGATCATGTAGGCGCGGCAGTTCTCGCTGATGTTGATGGAGGACACGATGTCGTTTAGAAAGGTCTCCGGGGGCACGAAGTAGACCACGCCCGCGATTCCGCCGCCCCGGGTGCCGTTGGCGTAGATGGGGGCGGCCACCATGATGGACAGTTCACCGGTGATCTTGCTGACCAGCGGCTCGGACACGTAGACGTTGCCGCTCATGGCCTGCTGGACATACTCCCGGTCGGAGTAGTCCTTGCCGTCGAAAATGCTGATGCCGTCCGCGCCGATGACATTGCCCCGCTGGAAGCCGTGCATAGCCACCCGCTCGTCGATGATGGCCTGTTTGTCCGCCACCGGGGTCAGGGGGTCGGACAGCTGGGGAATGCAGCCGGTGTCTACGGCCACATTCTTGTACGCGGTCAGCTCCTGCTCAATGCGCTCCGCCGCCAGCACCGCAGTCTGGCGCATCATCTGATCCACTGTGGCAATGGTACTCCTGTAGTTCAGGGTGATGCTGGACGCGCCCACCAGAACCAGGGCGGCAAGCACCGTGGCCATCAGGCATACCGTGATCTTTTTCCGGATACTGTTCATTTCTCTGCACCTCATTCTATCAAATCAAGGCTCGGCCCCCGGCCGGACGAAAGCTCCCTGATACCTATTATAGAAGGGGGGAGGTGCCCTGTCAACCTCCAATGGGAAATTGTTCCGTGATTGGGAGGAAGTGCAATTACCCTCTTGCAATTTTTTGGAGAATGAGGTAAACTATATCCTACAGGCAGAGTAGGAGCGCGTGTGTACAAGTGCCGGCGGGACGGGGAGTTGTCCGCCGGACGAAAAGCCGCAAGGCTTGCAGTGCGCCCTCCGCATCCCGCTGCCGCATGGCGGAGTTGCGCCCTTTGGGCTTCCTTTGTGCGGCATACCCGGCTTCCGGGTGCTGCCGAATCTCAAAGGAGGTCTTTTTTCATGGAAATCTTCAAAACGCCCTTCTCCCACGCCTACTGGCAGTGCGCCGCCAGAGACGCCAAAAAGCTGCGCACGGTGATCTTTTCCGCCCTGATGATCGCCGCCTGCGTCGCGCTGGCCCGGCTGGATTCTCTCCCAGTGGTAAACAACATCAAGGTCACCTGGGGCTTTCTGGCCAGGGCGCTGTGCGCCCTGGTGGGGGGGCCGGTAAATGCCCTGCTGTTCGGCGTGGTGGAGGACACGGTGGGCTATCTCATGCAGCCCGGCGGGGCCAGTGGGGGGTATAACCCCTTCTACATCCTCACCACCGTCCTGGGAGTGTTCACCTACGCCCTGTTCTTCTATCGGGCGGAGGTGACGGTGCTGCGGGTGTTCCTGGCCAAGCTGGCCACCAATTTGCAAAACGTGTTCCTGGGCGGGCTGGGCACCTACCTGTTCTACTCCAGCAAGGGCTACTGGGCCATTGTGGGGGCCAGCGCCATCAAGAACGCCATTATGCTGCCGGTGCAGGTGGCCCTGCTGGTGTTTCTGTTCGGTGCCCTGCTGCCCATCCTCCACCGCATGGGCTTCCTGCCCGACCAGGCGTCCCGGCTGAAGCTGTGGAAGCTCCCCGGCTGGCTGGGCGGAAAACAGAGCGGGGAGGAAGAAAACGCCGCCCCCTGGGAGGAGTGACGGCAGGTTCGCATAACCTGTGCCATGTCCGCATACCTTGCTTTAGAGGGTTCCGCGCCGCCGGTCGGGCGGCGCGGAACCCCTTCTATGGGAGGAGCTGGGGACATGGCTTTTTTTGCGCGGCTGGGCGATTTCCTGTGGGGCGGGCCGCTGCTGGCGGCGTTTCTGGCGGTGGGGCTGTGGTACTCCTTCGCCACCGGGTTTTTCCCGCTGTTTGGCCTGCCCGTGTGGTGGAAAACCACCGTAGGCTCCCTGTTCCGCCGGAAAAAGGCGGCAGGGGAGGGGAGGGGCGTTACCCAGCTCCAGGCCCTGTCCACCGCCCTGGCCGCCACCATCGGCACCGGGTCCATCGCCGGGGTAGCCGCCGCCATCGTGTACGGCGGGCCGGGGGCGGTGTTCTGGATGTGGATCTCCGCCCTGCTGGGGATGGCGGTGAGCTGCGGGGAAAAGACCCTGGCGGTGCGCCACCGGGAGAAGGGACCCGACGGACGCTGGCGGGGCGGGCCTATGGAGTACATGAAAAACGGCCTGCGCCTGCCGGGGCTGGGCAGGCTGTTTGCCCTGTTCTGCGTGGCGGAGACGCTGGCGGGAGGAAACCTGGCCCAGGCCAACTCCATCGCCGCCTCCCTGTCCGCCGCCGGGGGGATGGACCGCCGGGTGGTTGGGGTGGTGCTGGCGGTGGTCTCCACCCTGGTGCTGGCGGGGGGCATCAAGCGGATCGGGAAGCTGTGCGAGCTGCTGGTGCCCGCCATGGCCGCGCTGTTCATTGGGGGCGGGCTGGCGGTGATCGCCGCCCACTGGCAGGCGGTGCCGGAGGCGTTCCGGCAGATCGTGGCCTACGCTTTTGCCCCCCGGGCGGCGGCGGGAGGGTACGCCATGGGCATGGCCCTGCGGTACGGGGCGGCCCGGGGGATCTTCACCAACGAGGCGGGACTGGGTATGTCCGCCATCGCCCACGCCTGCGCCGAGGTGGATGAACCTGCGGAGCAGGGGATGTGGGGCATCTTCGAGGTGTTTTTCGCCACCATGATCATCTGCACCGTCACCGCCCTGGTCATACTCACCTCCGGGGTGTACGACGCCGCCCGGATGCTCCCCCTGGTGGAGGCGGGGGCGGTGCCGGAGGGCATGGTGGGCGCGCCGCTGACGGTGGCGGGCTTCGCCACCCTGTTCGGGGAGGCGGGGGAGTGGATCGTGTCGGTGAGCCTGATCCTGTTCGCCTTCACCTCGCTGGTGGGGGCGGGGTACTACGGGCGGCGGGGGCTGGAGACGCTGACCAGCTCCCGGCTGGCCCTGGGGCTGTACCGGCTGGCTTTCCCGGCCTGCGTGATCCTGGGGGCGGTGGGGGATGTGACGGCGGTGTGGCAGCTGGTGGACGTGTTCAACGGCCTGCTGCTGGCGGTGAACCTGCCCGCCCTGCTGCTACTGTCGCCGGAGGCGGCGCACCTGCTGCGGACGTGGCTGGGGAGACGGCGGGAAGGGAAAGGGGTGGAAAATTAGCCAAAAAATATTGACAGGTTCAACAAATTATTGTACAATATTTTTGCCGAATGGAGCGGCAGATCAGTATTAGAAAAAGAGGTGATCGGCATGGCTAAGCGGGAATTTCGCCTGAAGCTCATCGGAACAATTCTCATTCTGGCCTTCATCGCCGCTCTGTGCTGGCTGGGCATCTATGCCAAAAAGCATTCCTACCCCTACTTGTTTGTAGACGGCAGCTACTACTACTTTGTGTATAACCGTCTGGTGGGTGAGCCGGGAAAGCAGTTAGGGACGGTAGAAAGGCAGACCGAGTATAACATATACCCATGGAGCGAGGCGTTAAATCAAGATCTGGACTCTAACATCCTCCCGGTGGGAACGCCTGTCTATGAAAACCCTGTTTATCCGGATTCTGTAATCGTCTACTGGGAAGAAAAAGGAAATTACTATAACTGCTATATCATCAAAGACGGCATGTGTGTTGTCCCCGGGGAAGCCAGCCTGCCATGGGATTGAAAAAGGTGCCCCGTCCGTATTCGGACGGGGCACCTTTTTTACGGCAGCAGGCCCTGGATCAAAATCACCAGCACCAGGATGGGCAATACAAACTGGAACACGGGCTTCAGCCACCGGGGCATCTTGATCCCCTCCCCGGCGTTGGCCTCGGCCAGGTACTTGTCCCAGCCCCAGCCCCATTTGGTGACGCAGAACAGCAGGTACACCAGGGAGCCGATGGGCAGGAGCAGGTTGGACACCAGGAAGTCCTCGAAGTCCAGCACGTCCCGGCCCAGGATGCGCACCCCGCTCCACAGGTTGTTCCCCAGCACGCAGGGCAGGCTGGCCAGGAGGATGAACACACAGTTGATGACGGCGGCCTTCTTCCGGCTCCAGCTGAAGTTGTCGATGGCGTTGGCCTGGAGATTCTCAAACACGGCAATGACGGTGGAGAAGCTGGCGAAGGTCATGAACAGGAAGAACAACGCCCCCCACAGCCGCCCCCCGGCCATGCCCAGGAACACCTTGGGCAGGGTGTAGAAGATGAGGGACGGCCCCGCGTCCGGCTCCACCCCGAAGGAGAAGCAGGCGGGGAAGATGATCAGGCCCGCCATCAACGCCACAAAGGTGTCCAGCGAGCAGATACGCACCGCCTCGCTGGTGAGGGTGTGATCCCGCTTCATGTAGCTGCCGAACACCTCCATGGCGGCGATGCCCAGGCTGAGGGTGAAAAACGCCTGATTCATGGCGGCGGTGATCACGCCGCCGATCCCCGCGTCCATAGCCCGTCCGAAGTCGGGCAGGAGGTAGAACTTCACGCCCTCCAGCCCCCCGGGCAGGGTGAGGGAATGGACCGCCAGCACCGCGATGAGGCCCAGCAGACCCAGCATCATCCACTTGGTGATCCGCTCCAGCCCGCTCTGGAGCTTGAAGCTGCACACCAGGAAGCCGCCCAGCACCGTGATGGCCATCCAGACAATCATCTCAACGGGGCTGGCCCGCATGGCGTCGAACACGCCGTTTACCGCCGCGCCCTCCAGCCCGACGAACACGCCGCCGGCGAACTTGAAGAAGTAGCCCAGCATCCAGCCGGACACGGTGGTGTAGTACATCATCAGCAGGCAGCAGCCCGCCACGCAGAACCAGCCGTGGAGGTGCCACTTGCTGCCGGCGGGCTCCAGGGCCTTGTAGCCCAGCACCGCGCTTTTGCGGCTGGCCCGGCCCACCGCCAGCTCCATGGTGAGGACGGGCACACCCATCGCCACCAGGAACAGCAGGTAGAACAGCACGAACACCCCGCCGCCGTTCTGCCCGGTGACATAGGGGAACTTCCACACGTTGCCGATGCCCACCGCACACCCCGCGCTCACCAGCAGAAAGCCCAGCCGGGACTGAAAACGCTCCCGATCCATAAAAAACTCCCTTTCTCTTTGTAGAATCACTCTCTTTTCGATATGTTTTCCTATCATATCGAAATGCTGCAGAAATGTCAAGGCAGGATTGGGCTGCTCTCTTTTCAGATTGGTGTTGCTGAAAGCGGATTTGCTGAACCATTCGTCAAAATATTCAAAGTGGGCAGTCATCCATTGGTGGATGACTGCCCGATAAACTGGAAGTTATTTACTTCTTATAGTGTAATCCAATATCTTTTCATTTTACATCCATCAACGTCTATGATTTTCTCAAAAACTCCACCATTGGCAATTATTACTTTTTCACTTGCTGCATTCTCACTATTACAAGTGACAAGAAGTTTTTCTATTCCCATTGATTTTGCATTTTGTATATTCAACCGAAGCATTTCCTTTGCATAACCTTTGCCGCGTTCAGAAGGACGCACTGAATACCCACAATGCCCTCCCCACGTTCCAAGAATAGGATGATTTATGTGATGACGCAAGTCTATCACGCCTACAACTTTGTCATCTCTCTTGCGTACAGCTAAGTATGTATGAGAAGGAACAGCCGCTCCCGTATCACCACATATTTCTTCACTTTTTCTAAGTTCACATATTTTTATCCACGCTTCAGAAGACTTACTTACATCAAGCGACATACAACCTGCAAATTGATCTTCATTTTCTGCGTCGCATTCCAAAATTTCTTGACGAAATTTCCATATTTCATCTGCATACATCTGCTGAGGCTCTATGAATAAAATTTGATCCATTCTAATACTTCTCCTAAAATTCGACTTTGTTGAGCCAATTATAGCACAGGATGCTTGTCATATCAATGTTCCTCTATAAAAATCGTTGGGGAGACATGGCTTGGGCAGCTTTTACAAAACAGGTTGATGTGGTAAACGCTGTGTGCTATAATCAGTTGGACAAATCAGATGCTGCGGGAGTGGTGAAATGGATAGACCTGTTACAACCTTGTTTATGCTGATGTCGGTTGACGGAAAAATCAGCACCGGCGCGTCGGACGATTTGGATGTGGACAAGGATTTTCCCCAAATCGCGGGGGTGAGAGAGGGCTTGCACCAATATTATGAGATAGAGCAGACCACCGATTTGTGGACGCTCAATTCCGGCCGGGTTCAGGCCAAAATCGGCGTCAATACGAAGGAAATGCCCAATAAAACGCCCGTATCCTTTGCAATCATAGACAACGGGCATTTGGACGGACATGGCGTGCGCTATTTGTGCGCGCTGTCAAAGGAGCTTGTACTGATTACATCCAATCGGGAGCATCCGGCGTTCAGCACAGAGGAAAACAACATTCACATCATCTATCAGGAAAAGCTGTCGGCAAAAGACGCGCTGGCAAGGCTCAAATCGGAATATGGCTGTGAGAGGCTGACCATACAAACCGGCGGAACGCTGAACGGCTTGTTTCTACGGGAAAAGCTGTTTGATTATGTTGATATCGTCGTTGCCCCGGTTTTGATTGGCGGCAAAGATACCGCTACGTTAATAGATGGCAGATCCCTGCTTTCCAAACAGGAGTTGTCGGAGTTAGGCGCGCTGAAGCTGCGGGAATGCGTGGTTTTGGAAAACTCGTATTTGCGCTTGCGCTATCAGGTGATCAGCTGATAGGTTCTTAAAGATGTGCCGGGCGGCTGTCCGCTTGAGCTGTTTTGACGAACACTGTAAAAGGGAGGAATTGTCATGGCCGGAGTATTTGACGAGGGCAAAATGCGGGAGGTGCTGAATCAGTGCGTGCCGGAGGGGGAGACGCTGACCGCCGGAATCCACGGCATTACGCTCCAGATCAACAAGAAGAAAACATCCTATTTCGATGTGTATATCGGCCTCACCGCCCACTGCCTGCTGGTGGCGGAGTGCGAGGAGCGGGAATACTTAAACAATTTTTATCATATCCCGGATCTGCGGAAAACGGTGGCGGAGGACGTGGGAACGGTGTTCCCCCTGGCCGACATCCAGTCCTGCGTGATCAAGAAGGGGATGATGGGGGCGGTGAACTGCGCCATCACCCTGAAGGACGGCAGCTTCCTCAAGCTCCAGATGCCCAAGCGGGGCGGCCTGGGGGGCGGTATGCCCCGCCACGCCGAGTACCGGGAGAAGATCCTGGCCCGGCTGGAAAGCCTGCCCTGCGCCCACTGAGCCATAACGCCGCCACGCCGCCGTCCTGCTTGGACGGCGGCGTGTTTTCATGCGGCCGCCTCACCCGTTCCAGGGGGCAAGGCCCTCCGGTCCCAGCTCCAGCACCCGGGTGCACACCTGCTCCAGGTACAGCCGGTCGTGGGACACGCTGATGATCGCGCCGGGGAACTGGGCCAGCACCTGGCGGATCACCGGGGCGGACAGGGGGGAGAAGTTCCGGGTGGGCTCGTCCAGCACCAGCACGTTGGCCCCGTTCAGCACCATGGACAAAAACAGCAGCTTGGCCCGCTGGCCCCCGGACAGGGCCGCCGCGGGGTGCTCCATCTCCTCCGCCTTGTACTTCATGCTGCCCAGCAACGTGCGGGCCCGGGTGATGTCGTCCTTGTGCCCGGAGGGGGCCAGCAGCTCCACCGGGGTCTTGTCCTCCAGCAGCAGCTCGTTGTAATTCTGGGGCATATAGGCCGCCCGGATATCCTCCCGGGACAGCAGCGTCTCCGCCGCCAGCTTCAGCAGGGTGGACTTGCCCGCCCCGTTGGCCCCCACGATGCCGAGATGCTCTGGGCCGTCCACCCACAGGCGGACGCTCCGGGCCAGCGTCCGTCCGCCCGCCGCCAGCTCCGGCAGATCCAGCCGCAGCACCGTCTTGCCTGCGGGCAGGGCGGATTTGGCCCCGTCGAAGGCGGTGAGGATGGCCTCCTCCCACTCAGGCAGGGCGGTCATGTTCTCTTTTTCCCGTTCATAGCGTCGCCCGATGGACAGTACCGTGTGCATTTTCGCTTTCATCAGTGCGGCGTTTTTAGGATCCTGCCGGGTGGCAGTAGCCAGCGCATGATCCATCTTGTCTCGGATCTGACGGTATTTGGCCATTTTTGTGCCGTACTCCGCCCGTTCCTTCCGGGCCACCTGCTCCTGGTGGGCGAAGCCCGCCGCCCGCTGCTCCACATACTGGGCGTATCCCGTCCGGGCCACGGTACACCGGGGGGCGGTGCGCCGCCGCAGCCGCTCCAGATGGATGATCACGTTGGCGGTGTGCTCCAGCAGGGGCTCGTCGTGGGAGATATAGAGCACCGGAACCTTACAGCCCAGCAGAAAGCCCTCCAGCCACCCCAGCGTGGCCACGTCCAGGTCGTTGGACGGCTCGTCCAGCAGCAGCACTTCCGGCTCGTCCAGCAGGAGCAGGGCCAGCCGCAGCTTGACCCGCTCGCCGCCGGACAGGGTGGACATGGGGCGGTCGTCCCAGAACAGCCCGGCGTCCAGCCCCACCTGGCGGGCGGCCCGGTCCAGGGCCTTGGGGTCGGCCCCCTCAAAGGCAGGGACGCCCTGGCAGAAGGCCCACACCGGAAGGGCCAGCTCGTCCGGGGACAGCTCCTGGGCCAGAAAGCCCTTTCGAAGCCCCTGGTCCACGATCTCCCCGCTCCACTCGGCGTAAGGCTCCACCGACGCCGGGTCATACAGCAGGCGCAGCAGGGTGGACTTGCCGTTCCCCTCCTCGCCGATAACGGCGGCCCGGTCGCCGGGGGAGAGGGTGAAGGACAGCCCTTCGATGAGGGCGGTGAGATCCTTTTTATGGGTGACAGTGAGGTTTTTCACCTGAAACATACGCATCTTCCTTTCCGCACAAAAAATCCGCCTTTCACAGCGGAAAGGCGGATCACATGACAAAAAGGCAGGGATACAGCGTGCCTGAGACACGCCGACCCCGGTCAAGCAAGCCGCCCTTCCCGCCATGAAAAAACCGATCCATGAGGCATGGATCTCCGTTATCAATCACAGCTTGAAGTTCAACTTACTTGTTGCGCATCTTTTCACCCTTTTCAAGTTGATGGGGCCAGTATACCACAGGACGGGGCGGCTGTCAACCGTCCCCTTCCCGCCCGCAGTTTTCCTCCAGCCGCTCCAGCAGGGCGGCCAGCGCGGCCCAGTCCTCCGGGGAGACGCCCTGGGAGAGCTGCCGCTGGAAATCCAGGTGGGCCTGGTCGATGATCCGGCGCATCTCCTCACCCCCCTCGGTGAGGAACAGGCGGTACTGGCGGCGGTCAACCGGGTCCTGCTCCCGGCGCAGGTGGCCCAGCTCCTCCAGCCGCCGGGCCCCCCGGGCCACGCTGGCCTTGTCCAGGGCGAAGAAGGCCACCACGTCCTCCTGGCTGGCCCCGGGATGCCGGCCTGCGTAAAGGACAATCAGGTGCATGACGCCCACGTACCCGTTGGGGTTGAGGACGGTGCGGCGCAGGGTCTTGATCCGCTGCCGGTTGATCCGAAGCAGGCTGGACAGCACGGGATCGGTCACGGGGTCTCACCTCCGGACAGGGCGGAGCCTTCTATGGCCTGGGCGTCCGCCGCGGCCTGTATACGGGCCTTCACCCGGCGGATCAGGGGCACCGCCAGCAGCAGGGTCAGCACGTCCGCCACCGCCTGGACGGCGGCCACACCGTTGGTTCCCCACAGCCACGCCATGGGGTAGACGATGGGCAGGAAGCAGGTGCCCTGCCGGGAGGTGGACAGCAGCAGCGCGCCCCGGGCGTTGCCCAGCCCCGCGCAGAACATATTGACCACCGCCACCCAGCCGTGTATGGGCAGGGCGAGGCATTGCAGGCGGATGCACAGCGTGCCCACCGCCAGCATTTCGGCGGACTGGTCGGACTTGGCGAACAGCCCGATGAGGGGATCGGCCAGCGCGGCCAGGGTCAGCCCCATGGCCAGCGCGCCCAGGATGGCGGCGCGGGAGGCAAAGCGGTAGCTCTCCTTCACCCGGTCGTACCGTCTGGCCCCCCAGTTGAAGCCCGCCACGGGCTGGAACCCGGTACCGAAGCCCAGGATCACGCCGAAGGGGAACATCATCACCTTGGTGGACACGCCCACGCCCGCCAGCACCGCGTCGGAGATCTGCCCCGCGATGTTGTTCAGCACGATGGCGGACACCACCGCCAGCCCGGAGCGGAACATGGAGGAGGAGCCGACGGTGACTACCTGGGTGACAATATCCCTGGTGGGCCGGAATTTGCGGATGGTCAGATGGAGGACGCTGCGCCGGGTGAGGTAGGGGAACACAAGGATGGCGAAGCTCACCAGCTTGGAGATGGCGGTGGCCAGGGACGCGCCCTTTACCCCCATGTTCAGCTCGAAGATGAAGATGGGGTCCAGGAAGCAGTTGAGGATGCCGCCGAAGCCCATGCCCACCATGGACAGCAGCGCGCTGCCCTCTGCCCGGAGGCATTGGTTCATCACAAAGTTCGCCGCCATGAAGGGGGCCACCAGCAGCACATAGGTGGCGTACTCCACGGCGAACTGCTCGCAGGTGTCGGTGGCCCCCAGCAGCCGCACCATGGGGTGCAGGAAGGTCACCCCCAGCAGGGTGACGATGCCGCCGAAGATCATGGCGGTGAAGAAGGCGGTGGACAGCACCTGGTTGGCCTTGTCCTTCTCCTTGGCCCCCAGCAGCCGGGAGATGTAGCTGGCGGCCCCCACCGCCAGCATGGAGCCCGCCATCATGATGATCTGGTCCAGGGAGGCGTTGACGCTGATGGCGGCCTGCGCGCTCTCCCCCAGGTCGCTGACGAAATAGGTGTCCGCCAGATTGTAGATGGATGTGATCAAAAAGGAGATGATGGAGGGCAGGGCCATTTTGGTGATCACCCGGGGGAGGGAGCCCCGGAGCATCATGTCCTCCCGCTGCTGCTGTCTTGTCTGATCTGTGTCTGCCATGGGACGAAAGCCTCCGTTTTCGTTTCAGTTGTAACTGTTTCATATGATACCTTTAAATCCTGTCCTTGTCAAGGGACGAAAAAAACGGGCCGGATCTATGAGAGATCCGGCCCGTGCTCAAAGGGCTATCCCTTCAGGCGGGACACCATTCCGCCGATGTACCCGCCGTCGATGACCTTGAACCGGTCCTCCGGCGGGTAGAGGCAGCCGCCGTAGAAGATGGCCCGGTTGTTCCGGGTGGAGGGGTCGGCCATCTCCCGGTGGGCGGCCAGGTGGATCTGGCCGCACCCGGTTTCGGCGATGATCCGGTCCATGTTCCGGGCGGTGATCCCCGCCCCGGGGAGGATCTCAATGCGCCCCGCGGCGTAGGCGATCATGTCCCGCACGGTGTCCGTGCCCAGGGACACGTCCGGCTCCTGCCCGCTGGTCAGCACGCGGGTGATACCCAGCTTGATGAGCTGATCCAACGCCGCCCGCCAGTCCGGCACCACGTCGATGGCCCGGTGGAACACGCTCTCCTTTCCTGCGGCCTGGGCCAGCTCCGCCAGCACGCGGGTGCGCTCCCCGTCCAGGGTGCCGTCCTCGTGGAGGAAGCCGAACACCAGCCCGTCCGCCCCGTGGGCCAGCAGCAGCCTGGCGTCCTCCACCGCCGTGGCGAACTCCGCCTCCGTGTAGCGGAAGCCACCCTCCCGGGGCCGCACCATGGCCATGATCCGCATACCCGTCTCCCGCTTGGCCACGATCAGCTCCCCCAGGGTGGGGGTAAGCCCCCCGTGGAACAGATCGCTGTTCAGCTCCACCCGATCCGCCTCTGCCTTGTGGGCCTCGATCACGTCGTCCGCGCTTCCGCAGCAGACCTCCAGCAATACCCGGCTCATACGCCGCACCTCCTGAATGTAGTTGTGCCTATTATAGCGGCCCGCTCCCAGGTATGTCAAGGCTTGCCAGGGGGCGGCGTTCCCGGTATAATGGGGGAGAGGAGGTGGGACTATGCCCAGAACCATGCGAGGGGATTGGGCCGCCGCGCTGGCTTCCCTGGCGGGGGAGGAGCGGCGGGCCATGGAGTTCCTGCAAGATCACCTGCCGTCCAGCGACCTGTACGGCTATCCGGCGGGGCTGTTTTTGGAATTTGTCCGCCATGGGGTTTTCCTCCGAGGGGCGGCCCCCTGGTGCGGGGGGCTGGACTGGCCGGTGTTCGCCCATTACGTGCTGTTTCCCCGGGTGAATGACGAGGATCTGTCCTTCCACCGGAAGATCTTCTTTGACGCTCTCTGGCCCCGGGTAAAGGATCTCCCCGGCATGGAGGCCCGGGTACAGGAGGTAAACCGCTGGTGCCGGGAGCGGGCCGGGTATCAGGCGCAGGACGAGCGCACCGCCTCCCCCTTGACGGTGTACCGGAGCGGCAGCGGGCGGTGCGGGGAGGAGTCGGCCTTCCTGGTGTCCGCCCTGCGGAGCGTGGGCATTCCGGCCCGGCAGGTCTACACCCCCCGGTGGTCCCACTGCGACGACAACCACGCCTGGGTGGAGGCCCTGTGCGATGGACGCTGGCGGTTTTTGGGGGCCTGCGAGCCGGAGCCTGTGCTGGACCGGGGGTGGTTTACCACAGCCGCCTCCCGGGCGGTGCTGGTGCACAGCCGGGTGTTTGGCGGGGCGGAGGGACTGGCCGGGGAGGAGACCCTTGGAACGGTGGACGGCGTGACCTGGCTGAACCAGACCGCCCGGTACGGGGACGGGCAGGCCCGTGTCTTTCGGGCGGAGGTGGACGGGCGTCCTGCAGCGGGGGCGGAGTTCCACCTGCAAATTCTCAACGAGGCGTCGTTCCGCACCATTGCCGTGCTCACGGCGGACGGGCGGGGGGAGGCGCGGGCCGTGCTGGGGAAGGGCACCGTCCACGTACTGGCCCGCCGGGGGGAGCGGTGGGCGGAGGGGGACTGCGGCCCGGAGGGGATCGTCCTCACGCTGAAGCCCCCGGCGGAGGGGGAGACGGACTGGACGGACTTCGACTTCCACGCCCCGGCGGACAGCCGCCCCGCCCCAGCCGTCCTCAACCGCTCGGACAAGGCGCGGCGGGCGGAGGTGCGGCGGCAGGCGGACGAGCTTCGGCAGGCCCGTCTGGCCTCCCAATCCGCCCCCGAGCGGGCGGAATGGGAGGACCTGCGCCAGAGGGCGAGGGGAAACTGGGGAGAGCTGAAGCGGTTCCTGGGCGGGGAAGGAAGCGCGGAGCGGGAACGGCTGGTGCGCACCCTGTCCGGCAAGGATCTCCGGGATGCGGCCTGCGCTGTGCTGGAGAATCACTTTACAGAGCTTCCGGCCCGGAGGCCGGAGGTGCCGGAGGAGGTCTATTGGGCTGATACCGCCTGCCCACGGGTGGCGTTGGAGCGGCTCACCCCCTGGCGGGGATTCCTGAAGGACTGGCTGCGGGGCCGGACGGACGATCCGGTCCGGCTCTGGGAGGAACTGGGGGATTTGCTGGCGGACCCCGGGGACAATTACCACCGCCTCTGGTGGACGCCCCAGGCCGCGCTGGAGGCGGGGGCCTGCAATGAAAACGGCCGCTGCCTGCTGTGGGTGGCGGCCCTGCGGACGCTGGGCCTGCCCGCCCGCCTGCGGCCCCTGGACGGTGCGCCGGAGTATTGGTCGGGGGACGGCTTCCGCCCCGTGCTCCCGGAGGAGACGGGGACGCTGTGCCTGACCTGTCCCGGCGGCGATCCCCCGGCGGCGAGCCGGGACTGGAGCCTGTCCCGGTGGACGGGGGAGGGCTGGCGGCGGCTGTCTCCGGCGGAGGGCTGGGCGGAGGACGGGCTGGTGCTGACCCTGGCCCAGGGCCGCTACCGGGTGATCACCACGGTGCGCCTGCCCAGCGGCGATCAGCTCGCCGCCCGCCGGGAGGTGGAGCTTCGGGCGGGGGAGGCACGGACGCTCCCCCTGTGCCTGCGGTCTTGGACGGCGGAGGATCTGCTCACCCGGCAGACCCTCCCGGCCTTCTCCGCCCGGACGCTGGAGGGGGCGGAGATCCCCGACCTGTTCCGGATGGGCACAGGTCCGGTGGCCGCCCTGTGGGTGGAGGAGGGGGCGGAGCCCACGGAGCACGTGCTGAACGAGCTGCTGGCCCGCCGGGAGGCGGCGTCCCTGCCGCTCCTGTTCCTGGTGCGGAGCCGGGACAGCCTGTCCCAGCCCACCCTGGCCCGCGCGCTGGAATGCCTGCCGGAGGCCCGCGTCCTGCTGGACGATTGGGAGTACGATCTGGAGGCGGCGGCCCGGCACCTGGGCCGGGACCCGGACGATCCGCCCCTCATGGTGCTGTGCGACGGGGCGGGGACGGCCCTGTACAGTGCCTGCGGCTACTGGGTGGGGGCGGTGGACCTGCTCCTGCGGGCGGCGGGATGTTCGGCGGATATTTGACGGATATTTGTTCCGGCTCCCTTGACAAATCCCTGGAAAATCCGGTAAAATAAAACAGGAAAGGATCGCTGAATCCAACGCTGGCGGAGCGGGCGGCTGTCCGCCTCCGGGAAAGGAAGGATCAGGTATGAAAATTGTGACCATCAGCCGGGAGTTTGGCAGTGGAGGCCGTGAGCTGGGCAGGCGGCTGGCCGATTTGCTGGGCTTCGATTACTACGATAGGGAGATCATCACAGCCATCGCCCAGGCCCAGGGAATGGACGAGGGGTATGTGGAGAAATCCCTGGAGGACCACGCGTGGCAGCACATCCCCCTGACCTACGGGCGTTCCTTCAGCAGCAGCGCGATCATGCAGTCCACCCAGACCAGCCTGCTCATCGAGCAGAAGCGGGTGCTGGACGGCATCGCCAAGGCGGGGAAGGACTGCGTGATCGTGGGACGGGATGCCGACGTGCTGCTGGCGGAGCAGAAGCCCTTCAGCATTTTCGTGTGCGCCAGCATGGAGGCCAAGGTTCGCCGCTGCATGGAGCGGGCGGCGGAGGGGGAGAACCTCACCCCCAAGGCCCTGGAGCAGAACATCCGCCGGGTAGACAAGGCCCGGGCCAGGAGCCGGGAGATGATCTCGGACACCCGCTGGGGCCAGGGCAGCAGCTACCGCATGACGGTGAACACCACCGGCTGGGACTTGAAGGAGCTGACGGCGGCGGTGGCCGATTTTGTCCGCCGCTGGTATGATCGGGGAGGGGGAAAGGTGGGTAGTATGGGATAGCATGAAACTGATAAAAATGAATAAGGTTCTTTTGGCGGCAACGCTTCTGGTCGCCATCGGCATCCTGCTGGGAATCCTGTCCGTCATGCAGATGAACCAGAACAAGAAGCAGGTGGATCAGACGACGGCCATCCTCCTGGATCAGATCTGCAAGGTCATCGACAGCAACCAGGCGAAGGAAAACGTGCTTGTGGAATCCCTGAAGGAGGATTACATCACCAGGGCCAAGGCCGTCTCCTATACCATCGACTGCAAGCCCGAGCTTGAGGAGGACATCGAGGAGCTGATGAAAATCGCCCACATGATGAAGGTGGACGAGATACACCTCTTTGATGTGGGCGGGTCGATCTACCGGGGGACGGAGCCGCAGTATTACGGCTTTTCCTTTGACTCCGGCGAGCAGATGGGCTACTTCAAGCCCATGCTCACCGACAAGAGCCTGTCCATGTGCCAGGATGTGACGCCCAACACCGCCGAGGCAAAGATGATGATGTACGCCATCTGCTGGAACGAGACGGGGACGAGGATGCTCCAGGTGGGCATTGAGCCGAAACGGCTGATGGAGGAGCTTCGGACCAACAGCGTCCGGGAGATGATGCAGGAGATGCCCACCTACCTGGGGGTCACCATGGTGGTGGCCGATGGGGACACCGGCGAGATCCAGGGGGCCACCTCCACGCTGCTGGTGGGAAAGACCTTAGCGGAGATCGGCGTCAACTCCGGCGGGGAAGGGCAGGAGCGGATTCTGGCGGGGAGCGTATATGGAAAAGGCTCCTATTACAAGGTCCGCAGCCATAAGGGATATGTTGTGGCCGTTATACAGGAAAAAAGTGTCGTCCACAAGGATGTGCCGCTGATTCTGGGCATTGTGTCCGTTTATTTTGTCATTGCGGTGGGGGTATCCCTGCTGATCATCCTGAAGCTGGTGGCCCACACGGACAGCGCGCTGAAGCACGCGAAAACGGACGCCTTGACAGGGCTTTTGAACCGCAGAGGCTATGATAACAGCGTATTGGCCCGGGGAAAGGCTCCGCTGGAGGACAATTTTGTCTATGTGTCCATGGATTTGAACGGTTTGAAGCAGGCCAACGACACCTTCGGGCACGAGGTGGGCGATAAGCTGATCAGGGCGGCGGCGTCCTGCATCAAGGAATGCTTTGGGGAGTATGGAGAGCTGTTCCGGGTTGGCGGTGATGAGTTCGCGGCCATGATAGAGGCGGACGATCAGCGGCTGGAGACCGTCAAGGCTGAGTTTGAGAACATAATTGCCCATTGGTGCATCCATATCGGGATGGAACTGTCGATATCCTGCGGTTATGTGCAGCATAAGGAGTTTCCGGACAAACAGCTGGCGGAGCTGGCGAAAATCGCCGACCTGAGAATGTACGAGGCGAAACAGGCGCACTACAGAACCGGGGGGGCGGATCGGAGAAGGAGATAATTGGTTTGGGTATGGGAGGGCTGAACGGCCCTCCCGTTTTGCGTGTCGGGGCAAATGTGGGTAGACAGGGCAGATGGGACGTGCTATAATATGGTACGGCAAAATTCCCCCAAATCCGGCAAACTGCCGCATAGGAGGTATATCTTATGGGGATCAAACGATACTGCGCCCTGCTTCTGTCCGGCCTGCTGGCCCTGGCCCTGTGCGGCTGCGGGGCCGGGCCTGTGAAGGGCGGCGCGAAAACCATCGCCCCCGCCGAGCTGACCCCGGAGGAATCCGCGCTGGCCCAGCTGCTGAACGTGAAGCTGGACGGCTACCGGATCTTCGACTTTGCGGTGGGCAAGGCCGGGGACGGCGGGGTGAAAAGCGTCCAGATCACCCTCTACGAGCTGAAGGGCGGGGAGTGGGCTCCGGTGAGCCAGAACCGCCGCGCCCTGTCCGATCCGGAGGGCCGGCTCGCCCTGGGGTTCAGCAAGATTCCAGAAGGGGTGGAGCTGACCCTCCAGGGCGAAAGTATGATCGGCACCAGCTCCCTGGAGGTACAGCCGGGGGACAGCGTCTCCACCATGACCTTCGCCACCTCCGTGCTGACGGAAAGCGTTCCCATTGAGGTGGACAAGGAGGTTCCGCTGGTGGTGCAGATCGCCACCACCAAGAACGAGATCAGATCCTACGACGTGAAGTATTTCGAGATGCCCCGGGAGTACGACAAGCACGATTATGAGCACGTGTACGCTATTACCGCTTTGTTCAGCGAGAAGTCGGTTTTTGAACTGGCGGAGAGCGCGGCCCCGGAGGGGGACGAGAACTGAGAATCTGTGCCCGCCGCCTGGAGGGAAAACCTCGCCCAGCCGTGTGAATACAGGCTCTGAACACAAACAACGAACCGGGACCCGCCGCTTGGCAGGTCCCGGTTTTCTTTGTCTGCGGTTTTACCCCATCAGGGGAGAGGGGGTCAGCCGCCCTGCTCCAGATCGGCCACCATGGGCGGGATCTGGGAGATCATGTTGTCCATGTCCTCGAACATCGCGCTCTTGGTGGTGCCCAGGCTGCTGGCGGAGTTGATGTGGGTGACGACCTCCTGGTACTGCCCCTTGATCTGGTCGAAGTACTGGCACAGGACTTGCAGCTCCTGCTGGGACGCCTGGATCACCCCGGCGATGCCGTCCTGGACGGTGAGCGCGCCGTCCGCGGCGGAGGTGATCTGGCCGAAGCTGACCTCGGCCTGCTCCACGATGGCGGCGTTCTGGTTCAGGGTCTGCTGGGAGGCGGTGATGCTCTGGTTCAGCTCCCCGGCGCGGGACTGCACGTCGCTGACGCTGGTGTCCACCTCTCCGGCCAGGGACTTGATCTCCTCGGCCAGCTTCTTCACCTGGGCGGCCACCACCGCGAAGCCCCGGCCCTCCTGGCCCGCCCGGGCCGCCTCAATGGAGGCGTTGATGGCCAGGATATCGGTCTGCTCCACAATGGAGACAATCTTTTCCATGGAGCGTTGAATGCCCTGTATGGAGGCTTCCAGCTGCAAAAAGGTCTCCTCCATGGCCACGAAGGACTGCTGTACCTGGGCGGATACCTGCCCCAGCTCGGACATACGGTCCCTGGCCTGATCCACCGACTGGGTGATCTCCTCCCGCACCTGGCCGAACTGGCCCGCCGTATCATTGATGCTGGAGAAGGACTCCCCCAGGTCCTGGAGCTTGGACTGGAACTGGTCGCCCTCCCGCAGCACGCTGGAGAAGGAGGCCCCCACCCGGCTCAGCTCCCACAGGGAGGCAACCTCCTTTTTGACAAGCTCCTGCTGGTATTCCTTCAGGCTCCCCGCCACGTGAAGCACCGGGTAGAGGCTTTTTTTCTCCTGGGCAGGGGCGTTGGCCCGGTCTTTCTTTCCAAACAGCATGGCCGTTTCCTCCTTTTATTCAAAGACCACGCAGGTCATGGACTGGTTGACGAACCGGTTGTTGTAGTGCTCCCCATAGCCCACAAAGCCCGCGTGATTGCCCAGGGCGGCCATATCCCGGAGGTAGTCCTGCATATAGCCCTGCTCGGAAAACAGCTTGTACCGGAACAGGCAGTTCACCGAGAAAACGGCGGAGCGGCGGGGGAAGTCCCGGCAGATCTGGGCGATGGTCTGCTGGACGATGGCCCGGTAATCCCCCAGCTCCAGCAGAATCAGCACGTCGGAGTCGTTCACCTGCCGGAAGCAGGCCAGGGCATTGCCCTGCACCTCCTTGATGGAGATGATGCAGGTGTCGTCCCCGTTGAGCTTGCCGAAGGGGTTCTGGAAGGTGCGGGTGAGGATCTCCTGGTCGGAGACGTGGAGGATGTCCTTATACACCTGTTTCGCGCTCTTGCCGTTGAGCGCGCCCAGGATATAATTGGCCCGGTCGGTGCCGGAGGCCACAAAGCGGTAGTCCCCCAGCTGGTGGTAGATGTTTTCCTTGTAGGTTTTCACCCGCCCGCCCTGGTTGCGGATGATGCCGTAGGCCACCGCGTCCTGGTACACCCGGCCGTTGGCGGCCACCCGGCCCTGATCCCCGGTGCCGCCCATCAGGGAGATGCCCCGCTTTTGCAGGGCGGTGTAGATGGTGGTGAGCACGCAGGCGTCGTTGCCCGCGCAGAAGTCGATGCAGACCGTGTCCCGGGCCGAGCCGCCCACCGTCTGGATATCCTTTTCCAGCCTCTGTATGTATTTCACCGGCATGGTGGACGCCTGCTCCAGCACGTTGGCGGCGGCGGTCACCCCGTCGGTGAAGGCGATGACGCCCACGCCCTGCTCCACCATCCCAGTCTGATAGGCCATGCCAATGCAGCCGATGCTGGGCACGCCGGGGAACCGCTGCTCCAGAGCGGCTACGTGGGCCTCAAACTGATCGTTGTTGGACAGCAGCATGAGAAACTGGGGCTGGCGCAGTCCTTGAAGGGCCTCGTCCAGGTTTCCCCGGCGGCTCATCCCAAAAAATTGCTTCATGGGTCTCCCTCCCGTAATGTCTTGGAATTCCCTCCTATCATAAAAGAAAAGAAGCGGCCTGTCAACCCAAAAACAGGGGGGAACGAGCATAAAATTGCGCCGGCGGAAAATCCTGCCGCCGCAACCTCTTGCGTCCCCGGAGGGAATGTAGTACAATATGGCTGATTTCTTGATCTTCGGAAGGAGCGAACCCCATGAATTTGACGGAACAGTTTATCCTTCTCCAGGCACCCAACCCTGCGGCGGCGGAAAACGGCAGGAAGCTGTCAAAAAAGGGCAGCTTCTCCGCCCACAGCAGGACGGCGGACGACACCCTGTACTGGGCGGAGTGCGCGGGCAGCGGCAAGAACCCCTACCGGGTATCCATCGACTTCACCAGCCAGGACGCGCCCGTCTGCCGCTGCTCCTGTCCCAGCCGGCAGTTCCCCTGCAAGCACGCCCTGGGGCTGATGTTTGAGCTTCTGGCGGCAAAGCCGTTTGAGACGGCGGAGATGCCCCAGGACATCGCCGACAAGCGGGCCAGACAGGCCGCCCGGGCGGCGAAAAAGGAGTCTGCCGCCGCTGAGCCGCCCAAGCCAAAGAAGCCCAACACCGCCGCCCGCAAGAAGAAGCTGGCCAAGCAGCTGGAGGGGCTGGACATGGCGGAGAAGATGGTGGACGAGCTGCTGTCCTCCGGCCTGGGCACCCTGGCGGGCAGCTCCGCCCAGACCTTCGATAAGCTGGCCAAGGAGCTGGGGAGCTGCTATCTCACCGGGCCCCAGACGGCCTTTACCCGGATCGCCCTGGCGGTGCGGACGGTGCAGAAGGAGCCCGCCCAGGCGGACGCGGCCTATAACCAGGCCCTGCGGCTTTTGGTGGCCCTGCGCTCCACCATCAAGAAGGGCCGGGTGTTCCTGGAGGGCAAGCTGGAGGCGGGGGACTTCTCCGCCGAGGATTCCACTCTGTTTGAGGTCCTGGGCGGCGTGTGGAAGCTGGAGGAGCTGAACGCCATCGGCTCGGTGCGGGAAAACGCCAAGCTGGTGCAGCTCTCCTTTGACGTGTCCTACGACGAGGCCAAGAAGGAGCAGGTGGAGCGGGGCTGGTGGCTGGATCTGGACAGGGGGGACCTGCTCCAGACCCTGAACCTGCGGCCCCTGAAGGCCATGAAGTATGTGAAGGGGGAGGACAGCCGGTTCGACCTCATCGAGACCCCCGCCCTCTACCTCTATCCCGGCGAGGGGGACCGGCGGGCGCGGTGGGAGACGGCAACCACCCGGCCCCTGTTCCCGGAGGAGCAGGCTAAGCTGCCCACCCTGGCCCAGCCCAGTCTGGCGGCGGCGGTGAAGCTCACCAAGGGGAAGATCAAAAACACCCTGGCCCCCAAGTTCCTGGCGGTGCTGGTCCCCATCGGTCGGCTGGGCAAAATTGGGGAGGAATACCTGCTGGAGGACCCGGCGGGGGATCGGATCGTCCTGCGGGACCGCCCGGAGGACGGCCCCAACCACGCCTGCGTGGAGCGGCTGGGTATGCTGCCCAAGCGTCTGTCGGCGGGGGGCGCGCTGTTCGGGCTGATGTTTTATGACGGACGGGACAAGGCCCTGTGCCTTCACCCCTACAGCGTGGTCACGCCGAAAAACGTGGTCCGCCTGCAATATTGAGGAGGTGCTCCGATGAATTTACAGCCTCTTTACGACGTGAAGGAGCGGCTGGAATATGCCGCCATCGCCGGGGTGTCCCTGCTGGGGGAGGATTTCCGGCTCCAGCGGGGGCTGGAGAGCTTAAAGCCCCTGGCCGCGGCCAGTCCGGTGTTTGGGAAGATCGACGCGGGGCTTGCCAAGCTGCTGTCCGTCCCGGCGGACCAGCGTCCGGGCCTGCTGCTGGACGTGCTGGCCCTGGTGGACGCGGTGGCCTACACCCAGGCGAAAACCGGGATGGAGGGGGAGCTGGAGCCCCTGCCTGTGGGGAGCGGGCAGTACCGCCAGATCTCCTATGGACAGATCCAGCCCCTGCTCACCGCCCTGACCACCACCGGCGGGGGCCGGGTGGAGGTGGTGAACTCCGCCTGGGAGCGGTGCGCCGATGATTTCCTGGACTACCGGGTACTGCCCGCCCTGGTGGGCGGCCTGGGGGACAGCTATGGCGAGATGGCGGATCTGTGCGCCCAGCTGCTGAAAAAGCTGGGATCGTCCGTGGTGCCCGTGCTGAAGAAGGGCTTCGACCCCGCCGGGAAACGGGAGATGGCCCGCCGGGTGGAGGTTCTGGCGGCGGTGGAAGGGGCGGAGGCCGCGCCCTGGCTGCGTGAGATTCTGCCCGGGGCGAAAAAGGACGTGCGGGCGGCGGTGATCCGGGCCCTGGGCGCGGACAGCGGGGACGTGTCCCTTCTGCTGGAGCTGGTCAAGGCCGAGCGGGGGGACAGCCGGGACGCCGCGCTGGAGGCCCTGGCCCGGCAGGACGGGGCGGAGGTCCGGGCCTTCTGGGAAAAGGAGCTGGCGGCCCACAGCCAGTCGGTGAAGTTCCTGGAGCCCTCCAACGCGGACTGGGCCGTTGAGCTGGTGACTGCCGGACTGCGCCAGCGGCTGGAGAAGTTTTTGGACGGGGAGAAGCGGCCTGCCTACGAGGACGGCACAGACCTCACCGCCTGGTGCTGGAGCCTGGGGCACAAGGACGCTCCGGCGACGCTGGACTTCTGGCGGTGGGCGGACAGCCGTATGGAGGACATCGACCAGCTCAAGGACGAGAAGGACCGCTCGCTTTTCTTTGGGGTGAAGCTCACCGACCGGCTGCGGGACATTATGCTCCACACCGGCCCCGGCCTCCTGCGGGACTTCTGTTTGGGCCTGTTTGACAGCCACCCCGCCATGACCCGGTATCTGCACATCAGCTTTCAGGCGGCCCTGCTGTCCCTGCCCGCGGCGGAGGTCTATGACAAGTACGGCTCATACATCCTGACGAAAAAGCCCCTGCTGGATAAGGATCGCAAGGAGACGCTGAACAACGTCATGTTGCGGGCACTGAACGATCTGTACTGGAACAACAGGCAGGGCCGTCACGTCATTGTGGCGGGCCAGCCCGCCGCCCAGTCCCTGGATGCCCGGTGGATCGAGCGGCTGGTCCACGCGGCCTGTAAGCCCAATATGGGGCACTACTACCCCTTCGGCGGCGGGGACGAGGTGGACGGCTTTGACAAGAATCTGGCGGAGCTTGCCGACCCCAACGACCCGGAGCAGTGCGCCCAGCTTGTCCCCTACCTCCGCCGGCGCATGGTGGAGACGGGGAGCTGGTACAGCTACAGCCAGTACCTGCTGCGGCTCGGCGGAAGCCCCAAGGGTGTGCTGGGCGAGGCTATGAAGAAGGGCAAGCCCGCGGCCATCTATTACGTCTGGTTTGTGCTGAACGAGGCATACAAGGTGCTACCCGCCGCCGAGGTGGCGGAGCTGTGCCGGGAGGGGTTGGATGCCAAGCAGATCCGTTCCCAGGGCCGGGAAGCGGGCATGGCGGAGCTGGCCCTGCCCTGGACGATAGAGCAGCTCAAAGCCGGGAAGCCCTTCCCGGAGTGGGACGAGTGGAACAAAATGCGGCCTTAATGGGAGGAAACGAAGATGGCAGACAAAAACGTACAGCGTCTCCCGGCGGAGGAGCTTTACCAGACCGAGCTGGACGCGCTGATCTCGGCGGAGACGGAGCCTGTCCCCACGGGCTGGCGGATGTCCCCCCGGTCGGTGCTGACTTACCTGACGGGGAACGCCAAGGTCAAAGGGGTGGAGATCACCCCCAAATACATGGGAAACAAGCGGCTGGTGGAGATCGCCATCGCCACGCTGGTGACAGACCGGGCCCTGCTGCTCATCGGGGAGCCTGGGACGGCCAAATCCTGGCTGTCGGAGCATCTGGCCGCCGCCGTCAACGGGGACTCCACCAAGGTGGTGCAGGGCACGGCGGGCACCACCGAGGAGCATATCCGCTACTCCTGGAACTACGCCATGCTCATCGCCCGGGGCCCCTGCCCGGAGGCCATGGTGAAAAGCCCGGTGTACCGGGCCATGGAGACAGGCTCCATCGCCCGGGTGGAGGAGATCTCCCGCTGTGCCAGCGAGGTGCAGGACGCGCTGATCTCCATCCTGTCGGAGAAGCGGCTCTCCGTCCCCGAGCTGGGGCTGGAGGTGCCCGCCGCCAAGGGCTTCTCCGTCATTGCCACCGCCAACACCCGGGACAAGGGCGTCAACGATATGTCGGCGGCGTTGAAGCGGCGGTTCAACATCGTGGTCCTGCCCACGCCGTCCGACATGGAGACGGAGCTGGACATTGTGCGCACCCGGGTGGCCCAGCTGTCCAGCGGGCTTGACTTGAACGCCCGCCAGCCCGGGGAGGACACGGTGGAAAAGGTGGTCACCATCTTCCGGGAGCTGCGGGCCGGGGCCACCCTGGACGGCAAGCAGAAGCTGAAAACCACCTCCGGGGTGCTGTCCACCGCCGAGGCCATCTCCCTGCTGGCCAACTCCATGGCCCTGGCCGGGAGCTTTGGGGACGGGCGGATCTCCGACGGGGATCTGGCCGCCGCCCTGCAGGGCGCGGTGGTGAAGGACGAGGAGCACGACAAGGTGACCTGGAAGGAGTACCTGGAGAACGTGATGAAGAAGCGGGGGCATGAGTGGCTGCCGCTGTACCGCGCCTGCCGGGAGCTGAACGGGTGATGAGCGGCCCGATCTTGTTTGGCGTGCGCCACCTGTCCCCGGCGGCGGCCTTCCGGGTGCGGAGGGCGTTGGACGAGGCCCAGCCGGAGCTGGTGCTGGTGGAGGGCCCCAGCGACCTCAACGGGCAGATGGAGTGGCTGTGCCACCCGTCCACCCAGTTTCCGGCGGCGGTTCTGGCCTACACCAAAGAGCCTCCGGTGCGGACGGTTTTGTGGCCCTTCGCCGTCTACTCGCCGGAGGTGCAGGCCATTTTGTGGGCTAATGAGCACGGGGTGGAGTGCCGCTTTATGGATCTGCCGTCGTCCGTGTTCTTGGCCTTTGCGGAGGCGGCGGCAAAGCGGGACGAGCCGCCGGAGGGGGACGGGGAGGAGCGGCAGGAGGAGCCTGTCACCACCGAGAGCGTCTACAAGCGGCTGGAAACCCTCACCGGGGAGGATCACGACACCTTCTGGGAGCGGAATTTTGAGCAGCTGGGGGAGCGGGAGGATTTCCAGGCCGTCAACAACACCTTTGGACGGCAGCTCCGGGCGGCCACCGTGGAGAGCGGGCGGGACATGGCGGAGACGGTGGTGCGGGAGGCGTATATGAAGCGGGTGATCACCCAGGCCACCGCCTCCGGCATTTCCCCGGAAAAGATTTTCTGCGTGTGCGGCTCCTTCCACGTGGCGGGGCTGGAGGAAAACCAGCCCATGACCGAGGAAGAAGAAAACGCCCTGCCCAGGGCGGACTGCTGCGCCACGCTGATGCCCTATTCCTACTACCGGCTGTCCTCCCGCTCCGGCTACGGAGCGGGGAACAGGGCCCCGGCCTACTTCGAGCTGCTGTGGGACGCGCTCAACGGGGCCGGGGTGGGGGAGGGGGCGTACCTCTACCTGACGCGCCTTGCCGCCGCCCACCGAAAGGCGGGGAACCTGGTGTCCTCCGCCGAGGTGATCGAGGCGGTGCGGCTGGCGGACACCCTTGCGTCCATGCGGGGGAGCAAGTATCCTGCCTTGACAGATCTGCGGGACGCCAGCGTCACCACAATGGGCCATGGCAGCTTTTCCGAGCTGTCCATCGCGGCGGCGGACACGGAGATCGGCAGGAAAATCGGCTTCCTCCCGGAGGGGGTGGCCCGCACCAGCGTACAGGAGGACTTCTACCGCCAGCTCAAGGCCCTGCGGCTGGAGAAGTTCCGCACCGTGGAATTGCAGCGGCTCGACCTGGACTTGAGGGAAAAGCTGAACGTGAAGTCGGAGGCGGCGGCACTGGGGGATCTGCGGCGGTCGTTTTTCCTCCACCGCCTGCGGGTGCTGGGGATTCATTTTGCCAATCTTCTGCCCTCCCGGCAGGACGGGGCCAACTGGGGGGAGTATTGGGAGCTGCGCTGGACCCCCGAGGCGGAGATCGAGATCGTGGAGTCCGCCCTCATGGGGGATACGATTGAAGGGGCGGCGGCCTTCGCCCTGAAGGAGCGGGCGGACAACAGCTCCTCCATCGCCCAGGCGGCGGCCATCTTCCAGGACGCCTTTTTGTGCGGTATGCCCGCGGCTGCGGCCCACGCGCTGTCGGTTTTGCAGGGGCTGAGCGTGGACTCCGCCGCTGTCTCGGAGGTGGCGGAGACGGCCTCCCGGCTGTCCCTGGTGGTGCGGTACGGCGATCTGCGGCGGTTTGACCCGGCCCCGGTGGTGCCGCTGATCAAGCAGCTCTATTTGCGGGCCTGCCTGACGCTGGCGGACGCCTGCGTGTGTGACGCCAAGTCCGCGCCCGCTGTTACCCAGGCAATGGACAGGTTAAACGCTTTACAGCTTAATCACGAATTTTTGGAGGAGGGCCGCTGGCTGGAGCTGCTGGCAGATATCTCCGACCGGGATGATCTCAACACCCGGTGCTCCGGCTTCGCCATGGCCATCCTGCTGGAGCGGGGAAAGGCGGACGAAGCCCTTCTCTCCCGGGAGGTGGCCCGGCGGCTGTCCCCCGGGGTGCCCGCCGACCTGGGCGCGGGGTGGTTCGAGGGGCTGGCGGGCAAGAACCGCTACGCCCTCATCGCCCGGCTGAGCCTTTGGCGGCAGTTGGACGAATACCTGAGCGGACTGGACGATGAGACCTTCCGGCGGGCGTTGGTGTTCCTGCGGCGGGCCTTTGCGGATTTTTCCCCCAATGAGAAAAATGACATCGCGGAAAACCTGGGGGAGATCTGGGGTGTCAATGCCCAGCAGGCGGCAGAGCTGCTCATGAACGACGTGACTGAGACAGAGCAGGCGGTGCTGGACAGCCTGGACGAGTTCGATTTTGATGACATTTAGGGGGTGGAGCGCAATGGCGCAAACCGAGCAGCTTTCCCGCTGGCGGCTGATTTTAGGGGCCGAGACGGAGGATTCCTTTGCTGGCATGGGGGGCGGCGCGCTGTCCCAGGAGGAGCTTCTCATGGATGGGGCGTTGTCCGCCATTTACGGCGGGCCGGGAGAGGGGTTCGGCGGCGGGCCGGGATCCTCCGGCGGGGCGGGGAAGGGCCCGTCCTCCCCGGTGATCTCCAAGTGGCTGGGGGATCTGCGCTCCCTGTTCGACCCGGAAATGGTGGCGGTGGTGCAGAATGACGCCATTGAGCGCAAGGGTTTGAAGCAGCTTTTGCTGGAGCCGGAGCTGCTGGAGGGGCTGGAGCCTGATCTGAATCTGGCGTCCACCCTGCTGATGCTCAAGGATCAGATCCCCAAGAAGTCCAAGGAGTCCGCCCGGAAATTCATCCGCAGAATTGTGGAGGAGATCAACCGGATGCTGGAAAATGATGTACGCAGAGCGGTGACGGCGGCGTTGAACCGCCGGGCCCATTCGCCCCTGCCGTCTGCGGCGGCCATTGATTTCCCCTGCACCATCCGGCGGAACCTGCAAAACTACAATCCTGAGCTGAAGGCCGTCATTCCGGATCGGGTGTGGTTTTTCGACCGCTCCAGCAAGGTGAACCGCTGGCACGTCATCCTGGACATTGACCAGAGCGGCTCCATGGGGCAGTCTATCATCTACTCGTCCGTCATGGCCTGCGTGCTGGCCTCCATGTCGGCGGTGAAAACCAGCGTGGTGGCCTTCGACACCCAGATCATGGACCTCACCCCCCTGTGCGCCGACCCGGTGGATCTGCTGTTCGGCTTTCAGATGGGGGGCGGCACCGATATCGCCAAGTCCATCGCCTACTGCCAGGGGCTGATTGAATCCCCGGCGAAAACCCTGTTTTTCCTCATCTCCGATCTGTACGAGGGGGGAAACCGGGCGGCCCTGCTGCGCCGGGTGGAGGAGCTGAAAAGCTCCGGGGTGAACGTGGTGGTGCTGCTGGCCATCGCCGACGGCGGCAAGCCCTTCTACGACCCGGAGACCGCCCGGCGGATTTCCGCCATGGGCATCCCCTGCTTCGCCTGCGCCCCGGAGCGTCTGCCCGAGCTGCTGGAACGGACGCTGAAGGGGCAGAGCCTGGACGGCCTGGCGGCAGGCGCAAAACAGTAAACGCAAGGAGAGAAACGCATGGAAGCGAATCTGAACTGGCTGACCGACCCTGCCGTGTTCCAGGTGAACCGCCTGGACGCCCACTCCGACCACGTGTGCTATGCCTCTGCGGAGGAAGCGGAGCGGGGGGAAAGCTCCCTGCGGCAGTCCCTGGACGGGGCGTGGCGGTTCGCGTGGAGCCGCAACCCCGCCTCCCGCCCCGCGGATTTCTGGCGGGAGGACTTTGACGATTCCGGCTTTGGGACGATCCTGGTGCCCGGACACATGGAAACCCAGGGGTACGGGCAGATCCAGTATATCAACGCCCTCTACCCCTGGGACGGACGGGCGGAGCTGCGGCCCCCGAAGATGGACTGGGAGGACTGCCCCGTGGGCAGCTACGTCCGGGAATTTGACCTGGACCCCGGTTTGCGGGGGAAGCGGGTGTGCGTCAGCTTCCAGGGGGCGGAACAGGCCGTTTACGTGTGGCTCAACGGGCAGTTTGTGGGCTACGCGGAGGACAGCTTCACGCCCTCCGACTTCGACCTGAGCCCCTATGTGCGGGAGACGGGGAACCGCCTGTGCGTGGAGGTCTACAAGCGTTCCAGCGCGGCCTGGATTGAGGATCAGGACTTTTTCCGGTTCAGCGGCATCTTCCGCCCGGTGTTCCTGTACACCAAGCCTGCCGTCCACCTGGAGGATGTGTGGTTCCAGGCGGGGCTGGAGGAGGACAACACCACCGGAACCCTGTCCATCCGGCTGGCGCAGGAGAGCGGGCAGACAGACGCCCGCGTTTCCTGTACCATCACCCACGGGGCGGGGGAGACGCTGTTTGACGGCCCCCTGAAGCTGCGCAGGGAGGGGCGGTATCTGTACAGCCAGCCCTTCCGCTTTGAGGATATCCGCCCCTGGAGCCATGAGCATCCGGAGCTGTACCGGGTGACCCTGACCCTGGCCGCCCCGGACGGAACGGTGTGGGAGGTGGTGCCTTACGACATCGGCTTCCGGCGGTTTGAGCGGAAGGACGGTCTGCTTCTGCTCAACGGAGAGCGGCTGGTGCTCAACGGCGTGAACCGCCACGAGTGGAACCCGGACACCGGGCGGGCCATCGGCATGGCGGACATGGCCGCCGCCATGGACACCTTCAAACGGAACCACATCAACGCCGTTCGCACCAGCCACTACCCCAACCAGACCCCCTGGTATCACCTGTGCGACCAGAACGGCGTCTATGTGATGGACGAGGCCAATCTGGAGAGCCACGGCTCCTGGCAGAAGCTGGAGGCCATCGAGCCCTCCTGGAATGTGCCGGGGAGCCGCCCGGAGTGGCGGGAGTGCGTGGTGGACCGGGCCCGGTCCATGTTTGAGCGGGACAAGAACCA
>ERZ779624.88-NODE-88-length-37797-cov-7.004001_pt1 | contig 37797 bp, 32 predicted proteins | sample MGYA00514190_ERZ779624 | MGnify/ENA primary metagenome ERZ779624 (study PRJEB29562, sample SAMEA4376706) | mouse gut metagenome | isolation source: Cecum | study: EMG produced TPA metagenomics assembly of the A DSS colitis mouse model was used to assess the microbial... | reverse complement strand
GACACCCCATATTGACCACACAGGCTTTGGGAAGACGGCCGTTTTCCCGTTCAAAATCCTTTGCCCATTCCCGGCATTTTGCCATGAAATAATACTGCCTGTCCGGTTCCTCCGTGGGCGGCTTGGCATGAATGTCTATTACATCTAAGTCGATTTCATAATACATTTTCCTTGACTTTTTTCCCTTTCCAACATATACTATAGAAAAAGAAGCGGGTTTTTTACCGTACAGCTTTATGGCTCAAGCGGGGTACTCGTTTCTTTTTTTATGTTTATGATATCGTATAAATACAGTTTTCTATTCTCAGAATGTCTTATCACCAGTTCTGCATGAAATATATTATACCGCAAAACATCATTATTTTCATCAAAAACTGGTATTGCAAATCTGGAATCATATCGATACCAGCCATATTTCGCATTTTTATCATGTTTTCTTTCCAGATTTTCCCGAAATCTTTTATTTTGGGCAATTTCTATCATCTCTGGGATTCCTTGTGCAGCATTTGCTTTTGCCTTTGCCAATGCTCCTTTTAATTTTGCAGTATAATTTGAACCAGAATATTCATCAGGAAGATCACTGCCAATATATATGATTTCTTTACTTTCTGCGATTTCTATAAATTCTCCAACATACTGTTTTAAATATTGTTCAACCTCATCCCAGTCTATGTTTCTTTCCATAATCCTCCCTTGTACGCTGCCCTGCAATAACTTTTCAGAATCCTGTTTACTCACACGTTTAGTCACCCCATATTGACCACGCAGGCTTTGGGAAGACGGCTTGGCATTGATATCTATTTTGTCCCAATCGATTTTGTTATGATGTGAATCATTATGATATATTTTTCTTGACTTTTCTCTCTTTCTATCCTGTTACTGCTCTGCGTACATCCCCGCCAGCCTGATCAAAAGCTCCGTCACCGTCTCCATGGACTGGACGCAGGCATACTCAAAGCGACTGTGGTAATTGGCCCCTCCGGTGCACAGGTTGGGACAGGGAAGCCCCATATAGGACAGTCTCGCGCCATCGGTTCCCCCTCTGACAGGCGTGATCACAGGCTCAACCCCCAGCTCGCGCAGCGCTCTGCACGCATTCTCCATCAGATGAGCGTGAGGCTTTAAGACCTCCTTCATATTATAGTAGGAATCCTTCACCTCGGCAGTGACCGTCCCATCGCCGTACTTTTGGTTCAGGAATGCGGCGCACTGCAAAAAGAGCGCTTTCTTCTGTTCAAACAGCTCTCTGTCATGATCTCTGATAATATAGTCCGCCGTGGTCTTCTCTACGTTGCCAGAGATGCCGTCCAGGTGAAAGAACCCCTCATATCCTTCGGTGTACATGGGATTCTGAAATACCGGCAAAAGGCTCTGAAACTCCTGGGCCACCAGAATGGAATTCACCATCTTCCCCTTGGCACTTCCCGGGTGAACACTCCTGCCGTACACAGTCAGCCTGGCTCCGGCCGCGTTAAAGGTTTCGTCCTCCAGTCCCCCCAGCTCTCCGCCATCCACGGTGTAGGCAAAGTCCGCGCCGAAGAGCGCCACATCAAAGTGATCCGCGCCTTCCCCGATCTCCTCGTCGGGCGTAAAGCCCAGGCGGATCTTTCCGTGGGGCAGTTCCGGATGCCCAAGCAGATATTCCGCCATGGCCATAATCTCTGCGATGCCCGCCTTGTCATCCGCTCCCAGCAGGGTGGTGCCGTCCGTGACGATCAGATCCTTTCCCGCCAGCTGCCGCACTTCCGGAAAATCCTCCACCCGGAACACAATATTTTCCGCCTCGTTCAGCAGAATATCCTTTCCGTCGTAATTCTCCACAATGCGGGGCTTTACATTCGTACCCGTCACCGCCGGAGAGGTATCCATATGGGCAATAAAACCCAGCACGGGAGCATCCTCGCATCCGTCAGCGGCAGGTACTGAAGCATAGACATAACAGTGCTCCCTGTCATAGGTGATCTCCTCCGCTCCCATATTCTCAAGCTCCTCCACAAGGAGCTCCGCAAGCTTATGCTGCTTTGGCGTGCTGGGCGTGGTGCCTGTGGTCTCGCAGGACCTGGTGTCGATCTTTACATAACGCAGAAAGTTTTCTATTGTCTTTGACATGATAATCCTCTTTTCTCTCAAAATAATTGAATAAGGTAATTATATCCCAAAGAAAAGAAAACCGTCAATCAAAAAGAAAATTCTTGTCCCTGCGCTGCAGCTCTTTGCAGATCCCACCGGACAATGCCAGCACACAGATCAGGTTTGGAACCGCCATCAGCCCATTGCAGATGTCCGACAAACTCCACACAATCTGCAGGGGACAAATACAGCCTGCGAACGCCACAAGACCATATAAGAAGCGATACAGAAGATTATATTTCACCCGGCCGCCCAGAAGGAATTCAAAAGCACGCTCTCCCTGATACGCCCAGCCTATGATCGTGGCAAAGGCAAAGAGCACGATGCTGATACCCATAAACTGCCCGCCGAACTCGCCCAGTGCCGACTGGAAGGCCGCCAGGGTCAAAGCAGTGCCCGTCAGCGGATTTCCCGCACTGTCCGTGGCCCCCAGCACCCCTGATGCGGCAAGCGCCAGCCCTGTGGCCGTACAGATGACCACTGTATCCAGAAAAACTCCCGTCATACTGATATAACCCTGCTTTATGTAATCCTCCGTATCTGCGGCGGCAGCCGAGATTCCAGACGCCCCAAGTCCGGCCTCATTGGAAAAAATCCCGCGGGATACCCCCCACCGCAGAGACTGAAAGGCCGAGGCCGTCACCTGCCCGAACAGCCCCCCGGAAACCGCCTGGGGAGAGAGCGCTGCCGTAAAGATCCCGCCGATGGCCATGGGAATATTTTTCCAGTGAAAAAGAATCACCGCAACCGTTCCCACCATATAAGCAATCCCCATAAACGGCACCACAAACTGCGTCACCCTTCCAATGCTGCCGATTCCTCCCAGCACCACAAGAATTGTCAGAATCGTAAAAATAAGCCCACTCTTTGCCTTCGGCACCCCGAAGGTCACCAGAAGAGCATCCGCAATAGAATTTGCCTGCGTCATATTGCCCATACCAAAGGAGGCACACACCGCAAACAAGGCAAAACTGACCGCCAGAAGGTGTCCGATCCTCCGATTGGGAAAAGCCCGCTCCATGACATACATTGGCCCCCCGGCCACCTGACCCTTTTCGTTTCTTCCCCGGTATTTTACCGCCAGAGTAGACTCCACCAGCTTTGTGGCCATACCGGTGACACTGGCGGCAACCATCCAGAACAAAGCGCCCGGCCCGCCCAGCACCATGGCTGTAGACACCCCCAGAATATTTCCGGTACCGATGGTAGCGGCCAACTCCGTTGTCAGAGAGGAAAAGGAGGAAACTCTGCCGCTCTTCCCTGCCTTCCCACGCCTTCCTGTCTCCCCTGTTTTTTTCTCCCGCCTTCCATCCTCCAGCCCAAACGCACACTTCAGCGCAAAACCCAGTCTACGGATATTCAAAAACCGAAGCCTGATCGTCAGATAAATTCCTGTTCCCAGAAGAAGCACCAGCATCCAGGGTCCCCACACTAAATCGTCTATTTTTTCTATCCACTCGTTCACAGGCAAAATAAATCACCCCTGTACCGTTTTCTAAAATATATCGGTACAGGGGTAAAACTATTCCGAAACCATTCAAACTTTGCGGCAGATTCCAATCAATTTCGCTATTGGACAAACTCCGGAATCCGTTCGTAGATCTCCGGAAAACCTAAGAGAAACATTCTGGGACAGACATACGTCCTGTTCCATTCATTTCGGATCCTCAAAAAATCCCGCATCTCCATCCTGAACCGCAGCTCGTAACTTTCCGCCCCTAATCCGTCCCTGAAATAAGGAAAATAGAAATCCAGCTGGTTTCCGTCATCATCAAATTCCCATCTGGCCTGTTCCAACAGCTTGGCGCCGATGTCCGAGCTTGAGGATGCCTGTGTCTTATCATTATGGTTTTGCATTATGAATTCATCTACCTCCTGCATCTGCTGAGTCTTCTCTTCCACATAAGCCTCCAGCTCCACACCGCCATACCCAATACCATACGATACGCCATATGTATCCATAATGCTCCACAATTCTTCCGGATCCCAACCACTGTACAGATAACACATATTCACCCACATATCAAATCCAACACTTTCCAGACCGATACTGAATATATCCTGCCAGCTGTATTCCAGCTCTCCTGTAAGCGTTTCGTTCTTTGCAAGATAATCCTCCCGCCTGACGGAAACCGCATAAACAGAGCCTGTCTCCGCGTCCACCAAAAGCTGAAATACCGGCGTTTCCGGGTTTCCCAGTTCAATATACCACAGCAGAAAATTCACGCCCTCTGAGAAATCATCCCCGTAAATAACATATTGCTTCCACTGTATCAGATTGTAACCAAACGTCTCTTCCGGAATATAGTCATCCAGCAGCGATATGATCCCTTCCTGATACAGCCCCTTGTCAGACATCAGAAAATCCAAAATTTCTGAAGTTGGCTCCAGCTCCTTTACCGCCACATAATATTGCTTACCCTCCGCCAGCCCCTGTGCATACCGCAGAAAACGCTGATACAGATCCTGCTCATAACCCGTGCTGAAGGAAGTGATATCCATTCTCTCCAGCCCTTCCAGCTCAACCTTTCCGCACCTTAAGTCGTCCTGAACGGCAAAGACAATACGGGGTGTAAGGAAAGCCCCGATCACCAGCAACACCACTGCAAAAGCGCCTGCGGCATATGCATACAGTCTCTTTCGCTGATCCGTCCTCTTCTTGCCCTTCATTCTGCCGTTCCCTCCGCCGTTTTCCTGCGCCTGTCTCTTTGTCTTGCGCCCTTCTTTTCCGCCGGCCTTTTCTCCTCCCGCTCCATGGCAGGAAAGACCACCTTCATCACGGTTCCCTCTCCCAGCCTGCTGTCGATCATCAGCGTTCCGCCGTGGAGTCTGATGATCTTATGGCACAGAGCCATACCGATTCCGGCTCCTCCTTCCTTCCGGGAACGGGATTTATCCACCATATAAAACGCCTCCGTGATACGGCTGATTTCCTCCTTTGGAATTCCTCTTCCGTTATCCACCACCTTGACCTCATATCTGCCGTCCGCCAGCACGGTTCCCTTCAGAAAAATAAACCCCTTCTCACCCTTGTCCGTGGCCTTTGCCGCATTATCCAGCAAATTATAAAACAACGACAGCAAAAGCTCCTCGTCTCCGAGAAGCACACTTTTATCCATATCCACCTTCCCCTGAATACGACGCTGTTCCCAGACAGGACGGACAGTGGTTCTGATATTTTCCGCCAGTTTTTTCGTCTGTATGGCCTTCAGATCCAGCGGATTTTTATCCATGCTCACCAGTTCAAGCAGCTTGTGAGATAAGCTTTCCAGACGCTTTCCCTGACTGTAAATATAATAGGTAGCCTCCGCCCGCTCCTGGTCGCTCATCCTCATGGTATTCATCATATCAGCATAGCCGATGATGGACGTCAGCGGCGTCTTCAGCTCGTGGGCAAACGCAGCCGTAAAATCCTCCTTCTGCTTTGCCTCCAGCGCCTTCGCTTCCATCTGTTCCACCAGCCGGTCCGCCATGCGGTCAAAATTCCTGGCAAGCTGGCCGATCTCATCCTGCCCACGGTTGCCGCTTCTCACCTCATAATTTCCGTCTGCAATCCGCTTTGCCGTCCTTCCAAGGCTGGTGATGGGTCTTGTGATATATCTGGAGAGAACATAAATACTTCCGCCTCCCAGCACCAGCAGAAAAGCAAGGGCGATATAATACTGCCGGATCAGTTCCTGCCTGATCATATAAATATCCGTCAGCTCCCGGCACATTCCCAGAAAGACATCCGAGCCCACCAACGCCCGGGAAGCCGTCAGCAGATAAAAGCCGCTCTCCGTCCGTTGAATCACATAGCCGTAGGAATCCTCCCCTTCCAGGGAAGCCGTCAATTCTCCGGCAGCCTCCAGCAGCCCCCTCTCCTCCATGTAGTCCTCTCCGTGCATCCAGAGTTCCTCATGCTGTACAAAACAATGGCTTCCGTCCCGCTCCACACTGTCCGCGATGCTGTCTATGGTTCTCCGGACGGCATACTCCTCCCCGAATTCCACCATGGACTGATAGCCCGTCTCAAACAGAAAACGGAACATTCTGCTCTCGGTGTTCCCTCTCTGGATCTCCCGCTCCAGCAGACTGGAAAAATTGGAGGACAGCATCCATATCCCCAGGATGGTAAAAATACATGTCAGCAGTACTGTTGTCGCAAGAAAAAGCTTATCCGCAAATTTCATTCAACATCCCCGTCCGTTCAGTCTCCGCTCTCCAGGCGATATCCTACCTTGTAGACCGCGGAGATCTCCCTGTCCCATCCCAACTTTTTCTTCAGTCTCTGGATATGCAGATCCACGGTTCTGCTCTGCCCCATGTATTCCCCGCCCCAGACAGTTTCGTAGATGGTCTCCCGGTAAAGCGCAATATTTCTGTTCCTCGCCAGCAAAAGCAGCAGATCAAATTCCTTCATGGTAAGGGAGATTTCCTCCCCGGCCCTTGTGACGGTTCTGGAAGAGGTATCTATGACTACATCAAAGACCTCCAGCGATGTCTCCGTCTTGTGATATCTGCGCAGCACCGCCTCCACCCGGGCCAGCAGCTCCACGATTTCAAAGGGCTTGGTCAGATAATCATCCGCCCCCATCTTCAAGCCCTTCACTTTATTCTCCGTACTGCCCAGCGCCGTCAGGAAAATAACCGGCAGCTCCAACGTTCTGGCATAGTCCATCAGCTCGTACCCGTCAATACCGGGAAGCATGATATCCAAAAGCACAAGATCAAAGCGCTCGCCGTCCATCAAGTCTGCCGCCCTCTCCCCGTCCGGAGCCCAGACACAGTCATAACCCGCCCTGCGCAGATTCATTTTTATCAGATTGGCGATTGGTTCCTCATCTTCAGCAATCAGAATTCTCAGCATAACAGTCTCCCCACCCATCGAAAATCCTTCTGTAACATACTATGTCTCATACCTGTATCATACTTGTATCTGAAAAAACTGTCAATGTAAGTTATGTTTTTTGTTTTTCTGTCAGGAACCGCTGGACTTATATTTTCGCACGCCATACCGCCACAGCCCGTAGGCCGGTATCAGAAACCACAATGCCGCAAGAGGCAGAAAGATAAACGCCGGATTTTTCCTTTGATCCAGCAGATACAGCAAAGGATAATATTGCACCAGGGCATAGGGAACCACAAAAGTAGTCAAAATCAACATCTTTTTTCCGTAAACTCCAAAGGGATACTTGCCGTACTCCCTGGCGCCGTCCGTAAACAGATTCATAAATTCCAGCCCCTCCAGGGTAAAAAAGCTCAGCGCGGCATGGATCATAAAAAGAGCGGAGAAGAGTCCCACTCCTCCCACCAGCATGAACACCACCGTCACAAGCTTTGCCGCCGTCCAACGCACCTCCACATGCGTTACCGCGTATCCAAACATTACTGCGGCCTGCAGCGCCCTGCCCAGCCTCACCAGTTCAAATTTGCTGCCCAGCACCTGCAGTACCTCGCTTCTGGGACGCAGCAGTACTCTGTCAAAGGTTCCCTGCCGGATCATAGAGGGAAAAGTATCAAAGCCCCTGGCCCAGATTTCCGCCAGTGAAAATTCCATCAACATAATGGAAAAACACAGAAGCACCTGGTTGTAGGTAAAACCCTCTACATTGGAAAAACGCTGAAACATAAAAAACACACCCAGAAACACATTAAACGAAACAAAAAAATGCCCTATGACCATGATCCAGAAGGACGCTTTATACTGCATGGCACTTCTGAAAATAATGGATAGATAATGAAAATACAGCTTCAGCCAACTCACTCTTCCTGTTTTCACATTCTCACCTCCTCAGCCGCCCTGGACGACTGCTCTCTTCTCGCCCCCGGCACACAACAGCCTTCCTGCCGCCACCAGAACCACCAGCCAGATCACCTGCAGACACATGGCCCGAAGCATTTCCTGTCCCGCAAGGTCTCCTCCGTAAATCCGAAAGGGAACATTCCCCATGGAAGCCCAGGGATTCAACTCCAGAATCCGTTCCACCTTCTCCGGGAAAAAGGGAAGCGGAATCACCTGGCCCGCCAGAAACTCCGACAGGGAGGCAAACAGAATCCTCGCCCCGTCTCCCGAAATCGTAAACAGACAGGCGCCGTACACCAGCATATTCAGCGCCACCATCACCAAAAGTCCAACCGTAAGAGAGAACAGAAAGCAAAGGAACGCCCCCGGCGAAACCGGAAGCCCCAACCCGTATCCTCTGGGCAAAAAAACTGCCACCACCAATATGGGCATACAGCGGAGTATCGCCTTGGATAAACGGCTTGCCACACTTCTGGCAAACCACATGTTGTAAATACGAACAGGCCTGCACAACTCATAGGCAAGATTTCCGGAGCTTATGGTTGCAAAGATTTCCCCATCGAACATCCACGCCCCGAAAAATGCAAGAAGCGCCTGCTGCAGCCAGACATAGGCGGCTGTGGCCTCCATGGTCATGGGATAAGCCGCAGGATCCGCCTTATAAAAGGCATGAAATACCACGATCTCCATAAATCCCCAGAAGAACTGCGTGACCATTCCCGCCAGCGCCGCCGTGCGGTACTGAAGTCCCGTGACAAGACGCAGTCTGAAAAAAGAAAAATATTTTTTCATGCTCCCACCCCCTATATCTCATAGGCGCGGTAAAGCTCTGCCAGCGTCTCATCCATGTTCTCTCCGCCCCGCCGGATATCCTCCAGCCCGCCATCCATGAGAATCTGTCCCTTGCCGATAAGAATAATACGGCTGGCCAGCGCCTCTATGTCCTGCATGTCATGGGTGGTCAGAATCACCGTAGTGCCGTGATTTTTATTCAGACGCTTCACAAAATCACGCACCGCAAGCTTGGACACCGCATCCAGACCAATGGTAGGCTCGTCCAGAAAGAGAATGTTCGGACTGTGCAGCAGGGACGCTGCAATCTCGCACCGCATCCTCTGTCCCAGGGAAAGCTGCCTTGTAGGCGTCCTCAGCAATTCGCCAAGATTCAATAATTCAGTTAATTCCTCAAGATTTTTCCGATATACAGATTCAGAAATAGAATAGATATCCTTCAGAAGCTCAAAGGAATCTATGACCGGAACATCCCACCACAACTGTGAACGCTGCCCAAAGACAACGCCGATCTGCCTCACATGCTCGATACGGCTGCACCTTTCCTGTCTGGAGGATGGCGATCTGCGGCCGGAATTCCACAATAGCCGTCCGTCCACCGTCACCTGTCCGCTGTCTGGTGTCAATATTCCGCTTAGAATTTTGATTGTGGAGCTTTTGCCCGCTCCGTTTGGGCCGATGTAGCCCACCATCTCTCCGTCCTTGATGGTAAAGCTCACGTTTTTCAGGGCCTGGACCTCCTCATACTCCCTGTGAAAGAGCGCCTTGCAGGCCTCTTTCAGCCCTGCATTTCTCTTTGCGATCCGATACGACTTACACACATTCTCCATCGTAATCATACTGCTTCCTCCTGGTAGTTTAGATTTTGTATCTACTTTCCAAGTAGGCGGCGTCAACACGCCAAGCCTGTCGGATTTTGCCGACAGAAACCTGCTATGAAATTGTATCCGTGAATTACACGGACTTATATGATAGCAAAGTTTTTCTGCTCAGTCAAGAAAAATTTGTGTCCTCCCACCGGATTCCGCCTCCATCCCGCACACTTTGTTTGGAAAGCCATATGATAGTATCAACAGAAGAACCCGAGAAAGGAATCAAAATGCAGGACTCAAAGCATGAAAATAACATCGACAGATTTCCCATCGCCATGGCCTATGTCCCCTGGCAGAAATTTGACAAGATGTATGACGATCTGGAAAAGGCATTCCACCACGGAACCATATTTCCTGAACTGAACAAACCCTTTACAGGAAGGAGATGCGTATAATGGGAAACAAAGAACAGCTTTATCACGATATCGGCATCGTAAGCTTTGTTCTCACGGAGCTGAGCCTTTACCTGGATACCCACCCCACCGACAGAAATGCCATCGAATATTTTAACCACTATAACCGGATCCGCCACCAGATGATCAAGGAATTTTCCATGAAATACTTCCCTCTCACCCTGGATCTGGCCGAGAGCAACAAGGAATGGAGATGGGGAGACGCCCCTCTGCCCTGGGAAGGAGTGTGTGCATAAATGTGGAATTATGAAAAAAGACTTCAGTTTCCCGTAAACATCAAAGAACCCAATGCAAAGCTGGCCCAGGTGATCATCTCTCAGTTCGGCGGCCCTGACGGAGAGCTGGCCGCCAGCATGCGGTATCTTTCCCAGCGCTACGCCATGCCCTACCGGGAAGTGGCGGGGCTCCTCACCGATATCGGCACGGAAGAACTTGCACACATGGAGATGGTCAGCGCCATCGTTCATCAGCTGACCCGCAATCTCTCCATGGAAGAAATCGAAAAGAGCGGCTTTGCCACCTACTATGTGGATCACACCATAGGCGTATGGCCCACGGCAGCGGCAGGTATCCCCTTCAACGCCTGTGAATTCCAGGTGAAGGGCGACCCCATCACCGACCTGACAGAGGATCTGGCCGCAGAGCAGAAAGCCCGCTCCACCTATGAGAACATTCTGCGCCTGATCAAGGAACCTGACGTGTGCGAGCCCATCAAGTTCCTCCGGGAACGCGAGGTGGTTCACTTCCAGCGTTTCGGTGAAGCAATGCGTCTGGTTCAGGATAAACTGGATTCCAGAAACTTCTATGCCTTCAACCCTGCCTTTGATCTGTGCAAGGACTGCGACGACTGAATAAAAAACGGATAACCGCAAAGAAATGCCTCCGGACGGCAAAACCGGAGGCATTTTGTATATTTTCAGGCTCTCCTGCAAATACTTTCTCAAAAAGGATGACCGTGCCATACTCATCCGGAAAGGAAATCAATCACTATGGATCTCAACAAAACCGTGTGCTATTGCATGTCCGTTACAAACGGAATGATCAAGGAGGCTGTGGAGGCCGGCGCAAAGACCGTAGAGGAGGTGCAGGCGGCCACCGGCGCAGGCACCGTGTGCGGCTCCTGTCTCGAGAATATTCAGCATCTGGTGGAGGAATTTACCCGGGAAAACAGCTGACACAATAAAAGAGCCCTCAGGCTCTTTTTTGTATTGTGGATTTCAGCGCTCCTCTCCCATAAAGAAAAGCGCGATGGTGCCGGGACCGGAATGGGCTCCGATGGTAGGACCGATGTTGTTGATCAGAAAACGTTCCATGCCAAAGCGCTCCTTTATCTGATCTCTCACATATTCCGCATCCTCCAGGGAATCGCCGTGGCTGATAAATACATAGTCATCCCTGTTCTCCTGCGCCCAGGAGCCCATCTTTTCCTCCATGTAGTCCACCAGGGCATTCAGGGATTTTTTCCGCCCCCTGACCTTGCCGATAACGATCAGATGTCCCTCATGATCCACATGAAGCCTGGGCTTGATGGAGGCCAGGGTGCCGATGATGGCCGTGGTTCTGCTGACCCGCCCTCCCCTGTAGAGATGGAACAGATCATCCACGGTAAAAGCATGCACAAAGTTCTGCACATGGTCGGTAAGCCACCTGGCCGTCTCCTCCATGGTCTTTCCCGCATCCCGCATCTGCACTGCCTTATGTACGAACAGCCCCTCTCCCAAAGACGCGCAGAGACTGTCAATCACCATAACCTTCACCCCGGGGTGCTCTTCCATCACTTCCTCCGCCGCAATCCGGGCGCTGTTGAAGGTGCCGCTCAGCCCCGAGGAAAACGCCAGGTACAGAACTTCACTGTTCTCTTTGATGCACTCCTCAAAAAAAACCTTGGCCTCCTCCGGATTCACCTGGGAGGTGGTGGGCATCTTGCCGTCGCGCATCATGGCATAGAATTCCTTCCAGTCAAGCTCCTTCTCCTTCCCGTAGGCTACCCCGTCCACGATATAACTCAGAACCATATAATCCACATTATGCTCTTTCAGATACTCCGACGGCAGATCTGCCGTATTGTCAGTTACCAGTTTAAACATAGATATGTACCTCCCTGCACAACGGCCCGCCCGGATACCCGGGCGGAGTCCGAAAATTAGATTTCTGTCAACTATTTGGCCGGCTTTCAGTATATCATCTTTTGGGGCTTTTTACAATTCCTTTCTATTCGCCGTTCCTGCCTTTCGTTTCTATTCCGTTTCTACTCTGTCTCCATTCTGTTCCTATTCTGTTCCTATTCTGTTTCCATTCTGTTCCTATTCGCTGTTCTGATTCACGCTTCCGGGCAGCCGCCTGCGGATCAGTCTGTTTTTCAGGTTCTTCCAGTCAAAGGGAATCAAGGGGTAAATATAACTGCTCTTTGAAACCGTCCTGTTGCAGCAGATAGACAGAACCGCAAGCAGCACGCCGCCGATATAGCCCCACAGCCCGAACAGCTGCGTCAGGACGAGATTAATCATGCGGAGAAACTTCAGCGCATATCCCAGCTCATAGTTGGACTGGGTATAATTTGCAATGGCCACAAAGGCCATGTACAGCATGACCTCGCTTGAAAACCAGCCGCTGTTCACCGAGAATTCCCCCAGCACCAGCGCCGCCATGACACTCAGCGGTGTGCTGAGCATATTCGGCGTATTCACCGCCGCCAGCTTCAGACCGTCTATTGCCAGCTCCAGGATGAGGAACTGCCAGATCAGCGGAATGTTCGGCTCTTCCTTCAGCATGACAAAGGAAAAGCCCTCCGGCAGCCATTCCTGATGATTCATCAGAAGCAGAAAGGTGGGAGTCATAAAATAGGTAAACAAGGTGATCAGAAACCTGGTGATCCGCAGATAGGTCCCCGTGACAGGCGGAAAATAATAATCGTCCGCCTCCTCCACCACGTCAAAAATGGTGGTGGGCAGGATCATGGCGGCGGGCGAATTATCCACCAGGATCACCAGATTGCCCTCCAGCACCTGCGCAGCAGCAGCGTCCGGCCGCTCTGTGTACTTGAACTTCGGAAAAGGATTGTACCAGCGGCGCTGATAAAGGCACTCCGCCAGAGACTCCTGGTTCATGGTGAGAGAATCCACCTTGATATTCCGGATCTTACGCCGGATTGCACTCAGCAGCTCCTCATCCACCCTGCCCTTCATATAGCAGAGCACGATATCCGTCCTGGAGCTTTTTCCCGCGCTCATCATCTCCATGTGCAGATCGGTGCTGCGGATTCTGCGCCGGATCAGCGCCGTATTAAAGACCACTGTTTCCACAAATCCGTCCTTGGAGCCCCGCAGCACCTTATCCTTCTCCGGCTCCTCCACGCCCCTGGCCGGATAGGTGCGGGAGTCAATGAGCAGTGCCTTGTCATATCCGTCTATCAGCAGCACGAACATACCGGACAGCAGAGAATCGATCAGCGTCTCGAAACGTCCCTCCACATCCACCTCCACATAGGGAGTAAGCTGCTTTGATATTCCGTGCATATCCTCCGGCAGTTCCTTCGGCTTTTTATCCATAAAATACTGCAGCAGCTTCTGGATCAGGTCGTCCTTGCAGAAGCCGTCCACCAGATACATACAGGCCTCTTTTCCGCCGATAGTGATAACCCTGTAGATGATATCAAAGTTTTTTTCCACGTCCAGCACACGGTTCAGGTATTCCATGTCCGTCTTCAACATGCCGCTCAACCGTCTGTTTTCTTCTCTCTCCAAAATAAAGACTCCCTTCCAGGTATTTTCATACAACATTTGCTGCATTAGTATACCCGAAAGGGAGCGACTTATTTATTTTCTTTTGTGGTACTGCCAAAGCCGCCGTTCCTGACGCCCTCCGCTTCATCGTCCACGGTGATGCCGTACTCCAGAAAGATCCCCTGGGCAAAACCCATGCCCTGCGCGATCTCCACCGCTTTTCCCTCCCTGGAATCGTTGGTCAGCTTGACAAAAATATGTCCCTCGTTCTCCGAATCGAAATAATCACTGTCGATGATGCCCACCGTATTATTCATTTGCAGCCTGTACTTAAAACCCAGGCCGCTTCTGGGATAAAGCTTCAGCACCCAGCCCTCGTCTATCCTGGCACGGATTCCCGTGGGAACCTTAACGGATTCACCCGGCTCCAGCCTGAACGGAAAGGGGGCAAAAAAATCATACCCTGCGCTGCCTCTGGTCGCCCGCTTCGGAAGCGGCAGAGACTGGTACATCAATCCGATCTCCTTCTCCGTATACTGCGGAAATTCCTCCCTCACGGAACGAATGAAGTTCTCGGAACTCACTTTCAAAAACTGTGCTGCTCTCTTCATATCCCTGCTCTTCTCCTTTGACTGATGACTGACGTACCGGCCACACTTAATCGCAGCAGCCGCAGACATGCTCCGGCTTCTCCACCGGCTCATAGGACTCCGCATAATCCCCGCAGTGCAGCACGGGCTTGCGCGGATCCGCCTGGGCAAGCGATTTCTGCACGTCGATGACGCGTTGGTTTGCGCTGCCCTTCCAGAGCAGCTTCACATCCTTCTCCTCCTCGTGGAACTCTCCGTCCACCAGCACATCCACATATTTCATGACGGGATAGTTCAGGATGTCCTCCCAGGAGTCCCCGGTGTACAGCCAGATGGTCTTTCCCGGAAACTTTTCCCGGATCTCCTCCATCAGCTTTCTGACTCCCGCACTGTTGGCAGGATGCAGGGGATCCCCGCCCGAAAAGGTGATACCGGAGATATAGCTCTTCTCCAGCTGCTCAAAAATCTCCTCCTTCGCCGCGTCGTCAAAGGCAAGACCGCCGTCGGGATCCCAGGTGACGGGGTTCTGACAGTTTTTACAGCAGTGGCCGCAGCCCGCCACCCACAGCACCACACGCAGCCCGTCCCCGTTTCGCATATCATCCTTCGTTATATTGTGATATCTCATGTCCTACATCGATTTCCTTTCCGCAATCTCCGCCATTTTGGCATCATTGAGCCTTGTGTCCCCGTGCACTCTGGAATAGGACAGATAACCGTTCATGCGGTCGATCTTTGTCAGATTACGGCTGCCGCACTTGGGACACACATCCATTTCCAGCTCCTGATGGCCGCAGTCGTCGCAGTAGGCCAGGGAGAGATTGACTCCCTCGTAAAAGCCCATATCCATAGCCCGGCGGATCAGCGTCTTAATGGCCTCCACATTGTAGTCGATGGGATATTTCACATACTGGATCTTACCGCCGTTGCAGAGATTCCAGAAACGATCCTCCATATCCTGCTTCTCAATGGGAGTGATGTCCTCCGACACATGACAGTGGAAACTGTTGCTCACATATTCCCGGTCGGACACGCCCTCCACAATACCGTATTTATTGCGGAACTGCTTCACCTGAACTCCGCAGAGGTTTTCCGCCGGCGTCCCGTAAATGGCGTACAGATAACCGTCCGCCTCCTTGAACTCATTCACCTTTGCATTGATATACTCCATGACCTCCAGTGCAAAACGGCCATCCTCCACCAGAGACTTTCCGTTGTAGAGCTCCTGCAGCTCATTTAACGCCGTGATGCCGAAGCTGGCGGTTGCAGACTTCAGCAGGGGCTTGATCTTGTCATGCAGCCCAAGCTTTCCGCCCAGGAACCCTCCCTCGCAGTAGGCAAGAGGGTTGGTGGACGCACGCATCTCGCCCAGATAAGCATAGGTGCGGATGTGCAGCTGACGGATCAGATTCAGGTAATAGTCCAGCACCTCGTAAAAATCCCGGCTCTCTTTTTTGGCCTTTGCAAGAATCATGGGAAGGTGCAGCGACACCGCACCCACATTGAAACGCCCCACAAACACAGGCATGTCCTGATCGTCGGCAGGATGCATACCGCCTCTCTCATACCAGGGCGACAGAAAGGCCCGACAGCCCATGGGGGAGATAATCCTGCCGTACTGCTTGTAAATGCTGGCCACATAGCCCTTGCCGGTCAGACTCAGCCAGTCGGGATACATGGTCTTTGCGGAACATGTCACCCCCGCCTCAAAGACATCCTCCAGAGGCTTTCCGGGACCGTGAAGATTCTCGTCGTAGAGAAACACAATCTTGGGAAAAAGCACCGGCTTTTTGCACTCTTTCTTTCCCTGTCCGCCTTTTCTTACGTTCAGCATGGTGATGGTTGCCAGCTTTGCAAACCTGCCTGTGCCCGTGCCCGCCGTGACGGTGATAAAAGGATAATCTCCGCGGCTGCTTCCCACCGTGTTAAACTTGTACTCCCACCCCTGAAAGCCCTGCTCAAATTCCCTTACCACATCCTCATAGGCTTCCTTCTTGGCATTTTCAGCCCCGATTCCCAGACGGTTATACTTTTCCACATATTTCTCGTAGGACTTTTCCGCGTAGGGCTCCAGAATCAGATCCACACTGGGTACGGTAAAACCGCCGTACTGCTGGCTTGCCGCGCTTAACACGATATCTCCGATCACGTCGAAGGCAACGTCAAGGGACTTTGGCTCATTGTACCACACATTGCCCATCTCAAAACCGCCCCGCAGCACATTTTCCACATCGAACAGACAACAGTTCATGGTATCTCTTCTGGCCGACATATCATGCACATAGATATAGCCGTCCCTGCATGCCTGTATCTCCTCGGTAGTCATGAAAAACTTCTGGTAGAGCTCCTTGTTCAGCTGATTGAAAATCAGGCTCCGCTTTGTGGCCACCAGGGCGGAATCCGTGTTGGCGTTCTCCTTGTCCCCGATGTACATGATGGACTGGCTCTTCTTATAGACATCGTCCAGCATACGCACAAAGTCCTGCTTATAATTCCGATAGTCCCGGTAGCTCTTCGCCACCACCGGCTTCACCTGCTCCAGGGCGCTCTCCACGATATTGTGCATCACCGGAATGGGAATCTCCTCCGTGTCCAGCTCATTGACTTTATCCACCACATACTGGCAGATATGGCGCTCCTCCTCCTCGGTAAACTTTGTCAGCGCCCTGTATGCGCTCTTGCCCACCGCGTTTACAACCTTCTGTACATTGAAGGCCTCCTTGCTGCCGTCCTTCTTGATCACCTGTACGGTTTTTCCCGGCCGGAACTCCGCCCCGTAGTTTACATTATCCCTTACTGCCTGATGAAAATTACTGCTCATTCACATCAATCCTTTCGCAAAAAAAGTGTAAAAAAGATACGGCTTTGCCCGGCGGAACTGTTGCTTTTACGCCCCAACGCACAGGCTGAACCGAATCGTCATACAAAATATTGAGATTTTTCTCTTTACATCTCTATATATTGTGTTCGCTATATAACAGTATAAAAAAGAATTGGCTGCTTGTCAACGAAGACCTGTCCTAAATTATAGACAAAAAAGACACCTGAATTTTATGAAAAATTGGGATGTCTTTTTTCTGATTGTATATTGACATGCTCAAAATGTGTGCTCAGGCGGCTCATGGGAGTTTCCCGGCAGGCCATCTGTCAGGCGCATGGTATTTACAATGTCACCCAGCCATCCTGCATACCGCTCTTTTACCTCTGCGGGACCCACAATCACAGCCTCCCGTCCGATACCGGCCAGCCAGCCGAAAAACTGTCCGCTGACCGAGACCTTTACCCGCACCCGGAAAACTCTGTCTGTCATGGGACGGATATCGGCCTCCCTGCCGAATCGGTCAAGCACCACACCTGCCAGCCGGTTGGGAAACTGCAATGTCACCGTCTCCTCCGTCCCGCCGAACATGCCGAAAATCTGATTGGCATACGCCGCAGGATCCGTACCTGAAAACTGATCCAGTCCCTCTCTTGCTTCCTTTGCCACCTTCACCTGCCCCATCTTATCCACACGATAATGCTTCATGATGCCGTCCACACTGTCATAAGCTGCCAGGTAATAATTCTCCTCCCGCCAGATCAGTGCCCAGGGGCTGACCTTCTTCCTTCCGCCCACCCGGGGCGCAAGCTCCTTCTTCAGATTCCACTCCAGATATTGGAATTCTATCCGTTTATTCTCCTGGATCGCCCGGTGAATGGTGTCTATATTGTAATAAATACTCTCGTTTTCCGTCTTTATGCGCCCGGCTACATAAACCTGCCGCTGAAGCTTTCCGGCGTCATACTTTCCGGCCATGCGCTCCAGCTTTTTGATCAGACTTCTGGACTTCCTTGTGGTGATAAACCGGGAGGACTGTACCGCGTCCACAAGAAGCTTCAGCTCCGCCAGTTCAAAGTCCCTGCCTGCCAGATAATATCCGCCCCCCAGCCTGCTGTGAACCTGAATGATATCATAGCCGAAATCACACAGCTTTTCGATATCGTCATAGATGCTCTTCCTCTCGGAGTGAATCCCGTTGGACTCCAGATAAGCGATGATATCCGCTGTGCTCACCGGATGGTTTTCATCCGTATTTTCCGTCAAAAGTCTGATAATATACAGAAGCTTCAGCTTCTGTCCCGCCGATCTCGCCATTCCTACTCAGTCTTTCCGTTCTTTTTCTTTGCAAGAGTTATGCCGACCGTGATCGCAGCGGCGCCCACCGCAATGATAATCAGCATAAGCAAGCCATAGGACAGAAATACTCTTCCGAATTCCACTAAATTTGTTGTCATAATAAACCTCCATGCCAGATCGTATTAAAAGGGATTCTCTTCCGAAAACCGCCACACTACCAGTATAGCAACGCCGCCTGTTTCCGTCAAGTAAGTTTCCATTCTCCCAGAGCCAGAAAATGCTCCGCCTGCCGGGAAGCCCGCTCTATGATCTCCTCGTCATAGCCCATCAGCTCCAGCAGCCTGATCGCGTTTCTGGTGGTCGCCTTGCCGGAATACAGCCTGTAGCTGAAGAAGATATCGCCTTCTCTCACATCCTCTTCAAAATGATAATTATCATAATCATTTCCAAGAAGCTCCGTCAGTTCGATGTCATGGGTAGCGGCGAAGCAGAAGATACCCGCACCGCCCAGAGACTGCAGAATCTGGGTGGAAGCCGCGATCCGCTCCACGGTGTTGGTTCCCCTTAAGACCTCGTCCACAAAGCAAAGCACCGGCCGCTCCCCTGCGGCAGCCGCATCCAGAATGCGCTTCAGCGCCTTGATCTCCACGATATAATAGCTCTCCCCGCTATCCAGATCATCCCGCAGCGCCATGGAGGAATAGACGTGAAAGAAGGGCGCACTGTAACCGTCTGCGGCACAGGTGTGCACTGACTGAGCCAGTACCGCATTGACCGCCACGGTTTTCAAAAAAGTGGACTTACCCGAAGCATTGGAGCCGGTGAGCAGCACGCCGCGCTCCGCCGTGATGCTGTTTTTCACAGGCTCATGCAGCAGCGGATGATAGCCCTCCTTCAGAGAGATCCTCTCCCCTTCCCCAAACTCCGGCACACACCAGCCGTTCTTCAGGGACTGGCGGAAAATCCACACAGCAGCCGTCGTCTCCAGATAACCCAGCGTACCGATCAGCGCATCCACATCCTCCACATGACCTCTCAAAAACTTCAGCATCCGGTTGAATTTGATCAAATCCACATGGAACACCATCCGCACATAATCCATCAGCACGCCCACGATATCCCCCGACGCGTTTGCGCCCCTGCCTGCGGAGGCGGACATCACCCAGAAGGAATTCCGCCGCATGGCCTGAAGTCTTTTCTTGTGGGTGCTGATCCGCTCCAGCTCCCGGCACAGCACCGACCCCTTTTCCGCGGCATTTTTCTCCTTCTCCAGCTCGTCACAGACTGCCATAAGTCTCAGGATATAAGCAAAGCTGATGACATAGGGGTCTATCTCGTTCTTCTCCCGGAAATAGACCGTGATATTGTATACCATCAACAGGATAAGCCCTATGACGCCCACGGAAAAATTCACCCAGAGCATGCCGATCAACGGAAGAAACAGCAGATCCAACACCAAATGTTTTGTGTTGGAACGCTCTCCCAGGTAATCCAGATTGTCTATATAATCATAAAGGGAATACTTTCCCGTGTAGCCCAGTTTATGCATCAGGAACTGAAAGCGCACCCGCCGGTCGGGATGCCCTTCCCAGAAGGTCACCAGCTCCTCAAAACGCCCAAGCTCCCCCTCCTCCTGCGCAAGCGTCCGCAGCGCATAGTAAAGATACTCCTCACCGGAGGCCGAGAGCGTATAGTTCATCCGCCTGAAAATATCGTCCATCCCCAGATCGTTCCAGGTAATATCGTCAATCTGCCCGTCCCTCTTGTGGCGCAGATAATAACTGTCAATATTGGCAAATCTCTCCAGGGAATATTTTTTGTCGGACAGCCGGAAATAGTCCTCATACAGTCCCTGAATAAATTTCTTTTCCTCCTGCCTGGCCCGGTACGCCTCCAGAATCAGGAGCACAATCACAAACGCGGCGATTGCCGCCGCCATCACAATATATTCCATACGATTCACACTTCCGCCGCCTGAGGCGGCCCTGTCTACACAGCAAAAAGAATACCAGGCGGACCGGCACTGAACCGACCCGCCTGTCTTAACTTCTCTCTGAAACCTTTTCAGCCAAAACTGCCGTTTACGCCACCAGGAAGAACTTTACAAGGAAAATCACCGACAGCACATAGGTCAGCACGGAGACATCCTTGGCCTTTCCGGTAAACACCTTGATTACAGTATACGCAATCAGACCAAGTCCGATACCATGTCCGATGGAGCCGGAAACAGGCATTGCAATCAGCATCAGCGCCACGGGCAGGGACTGGGTGATATCGTTGAAATCCACATTCTTCAGACCGGTCACCATCAGCACACCCACATAGATCAGTGCGGAGGAGGTGGCAGCTGCGGGGATGATAGCCGCAATGGGAGCAAGGAACATGCAGGCCAGGAACACAATACCCGTGGTCAGGGCGGTCAGGCCGGTGCGGCCTCCCGCTTCGACACCGGATGCAGACTCAATAAAGGTGGTGACGGTGGAAGTACCGGTTGCGGAACCCACTACCGTACCCACTGCATCCGCCAGCAGAGCCTCCTTCATCTGAGGCATTTTTCCGTTCTTATCCAGCATGCCTGCACGGCTTGCGGTACCCACCAGCGTTCCGATGGTGTCGAACATGTCAATGATACAGAAGGTCACGATCAGAGTGACTACGGTAAACCAGCCGATCTTTGCAAATCCTGCAAAGTTGAACTTGAACAGCGTGGTTGCTGCCATGTCACCGAAGGGCGGCAGGAAGGAAGCCCCCTGCAGGGATGCAAAGGGATTGGCATTCAGGAACACCGCCTGACCTGCCCAGTTGATCACGCTGGCTGCCAGCATACCGATGATAACCGCAGCCTTAACCCCTTTCTGTGCCAGAATCACGATGACAAACAGGCCCACGAACATGGTCACGACGGACAGTACCATCGTCGTGTACCCGCCTTCTCCCATGGTGGTTTGTGCAATGCTGGGCGTCAGCGCGCCGAAGAAGTCTCTCATGACAAAGAAAGGACCTCCGGTCTCGGAATATACCCCGGCATTGGAGCCGACGCCGATGTTCAGCAGCATGAGACCGATGGCAGGTGCAATACCCAGACGCACGCCCAGAGGAATGGCCTCCACGATCTTCTCACGCACATTGAACACGGAGAGCACCAGGAAAATAATACCCTCGATCAGGATGATGCAGAGCGCAGCCTGAAAGGATGCCACATAGGTCATTCCGGTCATCATGGCAATGTTGGCCACAACGATTGCAAAAAAGCTGTTCAGACCCATGCCGGGCGCCATGGCAAAGGGCTTGTTGGCGAGAAACGCCATGACAAACATGCCCACGGCAGACGCGATACAGGTTGCCAGGAAAACGCCGTTCCACAAATCCGCACCCTCGGCGCCGAAGCCCGTGAGCAGATTGGGATTCAGGGCGATGATGTAGGCCATCGTCATGAATGTGGTGAGACCGGCTATGATCTCGGTTCTCACCGTGGTCTTGTTCTCCTTCAGTTTGAAAAATTTCTCTAACATGTTTTACTTCTCCCTCCTGTGTATATGTTTGTTTAGAGAATATGTCAAGCGTTCATGATACGCTTCACAATCTTATCGCATCTGGCGTAGATCGTCTCCACGCTCTCCCCTGTGTTGAACTCGCCGTTCCGGTACAGGATCCTTCCGTTTATCATGGTCATGAGCACATTGGACTTGCTTCCGCTGTACACCAGATTCTTTGGAATGTTATGAATGGGCTGCATATTGGGCTGATGCAGATCTATCAGAATAATGTCCGCCAGCTTACCCTTGGCAAGCAGATCCGCCTTCGGCAGGCGCATGGCCTTTGCCCCGTGGAAGGTAGCCATTGTCAGAACACGCATGGCGTCCAGGCTGGCCGCATCCTCCTCCCGCACCTTGCTCAGCCCCGTCACCAGAAACATCTCCCGGAACATATCCAGACAGTTGTTGCTGGCAGGTCCGTCCGTGCCGATGGCCACCGGTATCTTTCTTCTGTCAAGCTCGGCCACAGGCGCGATTCCGCTGGCCAGCTTTAAGTTGGAGGCCGGATTGGTGACCACATACATTCTCCTGCGGCGGAGAATCTCCATATCCTCCGGCGTCAGATGTACACAGTGATAGCCGCCTCCGCCAAATTCAAAAATCCCCATGGTATCCAGAAATACCATCGGCGTCATGCCGTACCTGGCCTTACACTCCTCCACTTCCCGCTTTGTCTCTGCAAGATGGGTATAGACCGGCGCACGATACTTGTGGGCAAGCTGCGACACCTGATAGAGCAGCTCCTTGGAACAGGTATACTCCGCATGGAAACCCAGCTGATAGCTGATGAGGGAATTCTTTTTATTCCACTTCAGGTACTCCTCCTCCACCTGCTCTATGGATGAACTGAAATTGTTCAGGCCGCTGGTCAGCACACACCGCATCCCCATATCCAGACAGGCCTCCGCAATGGTGTCCGGCATCAGATACATCTCAAAAATTGACGTGATTCCGGAGGTGAGATACTCCAGAATGGCCAGCCTTGTAAACTCATAAATATCCTCTTTGGAAAGCTTCGCCTCCATGGGAAACACCTTTTCGTTCAGCCACTGCTGCAGCGGCACATCGTCGGTGTAGGAACGCAGAAAAGTCATGGCGGAATGAGCGTGGGCGTTCTTAAATCCGGGCATCAGAAGGTTTCCCTTACAGTCCAGCTCAATATCCCAGCTGATCCTGGGGAAATCACCCTTCCATTCGCTCTGCAGCTCGCTCTGCTCCGCCACATAGGCAATCCTGTCGTTTTTCACCCAGACCTCGCCCTCAAAGACCGGCCTGTGTTTCTCCATGGTCAGTATTTTTGCATTATACAGTCTGATATTCATCTGATCGACTCCCCTCCGAATCCATGAGGCAGGAGCTGGTCCAGACGGTATTCCTGATAATCCGCCGTACTCCTGGCCACTATAACCTGAAAATCCTCTGCCGCAAACTCGTTCATCACCTGACGGCAGATACCACAGGGATAAGCGTAGTCCACAGGCTCCTTCCCCTTTTCACCCCCGGCTATGGCAATGGCCCGAAAACGTCTCTTTCCCTGACTTACCGCCTTAAAAACAGCCGTCCGCTCGGCGCAGTTCGTGGCACCGAAGGAAGCGTTCTCCACATTACAGCCGGCAACAATCTCACCGTCCTCCGCAAGAAGCGCCGCACCCACGGCATAACCGGAATAGGGCACATATGCGTTTTCTCTGGCGGACAGCGCCGCCCGGATCAATTCTTCTCTCATACGATAAACTGCTTCATTCCTTTCACGGATTCCGTCACCAGTTTCTTAAAGTTGGGAGCCGCCATGTCCGCCGCCTCCTGCACCTCCTCATGTGTCAGAGGATTGTCCGTCATCCCGGCAGCCAGATTGCTGATACAGGAAATTCCACAGACCTTCATGCCCATGTGATTTGCGGCAATGGCCTCCACCACGGTACTCATGCCCACCGCGTCGCATCCCAATGTCCTCATCATGCGGATCTCCGCAGGCGACTCAAAGGAAGGCCCGGTCAGCTGCGCATAGACGCCCTCCTGGAGATAAATGCCGTTCTCCCTGGCTGTCCCCCGGATCAGCTGCTGCAGCTTTCTGTCATATATGGTGCTCATATCGGGAAATCTCACGCCCAGTTCATCGATGTTCGCCCCGATCAGCGGGTTGGGCGCAAAAACGGAAATGTGATCTCTGATCAGCATCAGATCTCCGGCATGGAAGGATGTGTTGACGCCGCCTGCCGCATTTGTGAGGAACAGGATCTGCGCGCCCATAAGCTTCATCAGCCTTGTGGGAAGCACCACGTCGCTGACGGGATACCCCTCGTAATAATGAACTCTCCCCTTCATACACACCACGGGAATTTCGTCGATAAATCCGAAAATAAATTTCCCGGCATGTCCGGGAACCGTGGATACGGGAAAGCCATCGATCTCGCCGTAGGGCAGCTCATACTCCACCCTGACCGCCTCCGCGTAATCTCCCAGGCCAGAGCCCAGCACAATGGCCGCTTTCGGAACAAAATCTGTCTTTTTCCGGACACATGCAAGACAATTCAAAAGCTTTTCGTAAACTTCACTCATCCGTGCCACTCCCCTTTCCGAAAATCTGTTTTGACGATACTCATTATGTTTTGACGATACTCATTATACAGAAAAAAGAATCAAAAAGCAATTTATATTTTGACAAAAAAGAGAAGTGCGTAACAATTCAGACAGGTCAGTATCTGCTGCGGAATGGCAAAACGGTCTGGAACGACAAAACGGTCTGAAACGGCTAAAGCGCCCGGCCATCAGGGGCCGGACGCTTCGCTTTCCGGGAAAATTAAATAATAATGCAGACCATGCCTCCGTTGCTGTCGTTGACAATCTTCTGCATGGTATCCTGAAGTTTCATCTGGCTCTCTTCACCAATCACCGCAACCTTCGCCGTAATTCCGTCGTTCACCAGCTGCTCCACCGTCTTTCCGAAGATGTTGGTTCCCCAGATCCCGTTCTGGGCGTCCGTCTGGTTGATAAAGGCGATCAGATCCTCCGCCTGCTCCTGTGTTCCCACAATGGGCGCAATCTCCGTCTCGATGTTGGCCCGTATCATGTGGATGGAAGGACTGGATGCCTTGATTTTCACGCCGAACTTGTTTCCGTGCTTGATCAGCTCCGGTCTCTCCAGTATGATCTCATCCTTGTCGGGTGTGACCACGCCGTACCCCTTGATGCGCACCATATTCACCGCATCCAGTACCTTTGCATACTCATGCTTCATGGCGGCAAAGCTCTTTAACTTGCTGATGAGCTGGTACTCATCGGAAATATTTTCCCCCACCATCTCCGTCAGCATCTCGTAATAGTACGACTCCTCCACATCCAGGGTGATCCTGATGCAGCCGTCCGAAAGCCGGACCGTATCGGTCTTGCACCGCCTTATGTACTCGCTTTCCAGGTCCACCGGCTTCTCCAGCACGTCACGAATGGTATTGTAGTCCTTCATCAGCTGCTTCACACGCTGCACCAGATCCTGCTTCATCCGGTTCTCCTCCGGCAGCATCTCCACCCACTTGGGCATGTAAAACTCCATGGAGGAAATAGGGAACTCATAGAGTACATTCTCCAGCAGCATGTTAATATCATCCTTTTTCAGCTGCTCGCAGTTTACCGTAACCGCGGACACCCCGTATTTCTCACCGATTTCTCTTGCCGTCTTCCTGGCCTCCTCCGAGTAGGGCTTCTGGCTGTTTACCAGCACCAGGAAGGGCTTGTGAAGCTTCTTCAGCGCGGTGATGGTTCTCTCCTCCGCCTCCAGATAGTTCCCTCTGGGAATCTCACCGAAGCTGCCGTCCGTAGTGATGACAAGGCCGATGGTGGAATGATCGTTCATCACCTTGTCGGTGCCGATCTCCGCCGCCTGGGTGAAGGGAATCTCATAGTCAAACCACGGAGTCTTCACCATTCTCTCCGCCTCTTCCTCCATATGGCCCGCTGCGCCCTCCACCATATATCCCACACAGTCAATGAGCCTGACCGACACGGCGATGTCACCGTTTAAGGTCACCTCTGCCGCCTCGTTGGGAATAAACTTGGGTTCCGTGGTCGTGATGGTCTTTCCGCCCGCGCTCTGGGGCAGTTCATCCTGGGCTCTCGCCTTCGCGTGCTCATCCTCCATGTAGGGAAGCACCAGTTCCTCCATAAATCGCTTGATAAAGGTGGATTTTCCGGTGCGCACCGGCCCCAGCACACCGATGTAGATCTCTCCTCCCGTGCGCTGCTGTATATCCCGATATAAGTCGTATGTACTCGCTGCATGATCCATAGAAAAAGCCTCCTGTCATATCCTATAGTATAGATATGTGGGAAAGCATGAAAAAATACCCTGTATTGCAAGTTTGTGCGTTTGCCTTTTGAATCTGCCTATAGTATACTTGTGTGGAAAATACTTATGGAAAAGGAGTCTGTCCCATGCGGAAATCTTTTACAGATATGATAAAACCTGCCCTCCTGCGCTTTGCCGCCTGCCTGAAACGCTGCCGGTACGCCCTGGCCCTGCTTTTCGCAGGTGCTCTGCTTTTGCACCTGCCTGCACTTCACAGCATCCTCCCCGGCATCGACACGGAAGGCGTCATTGCCGGGCCGGAGGGCATGTACCAAAGCTGGCTCTCCATCGGACGCCAGGGCCTTGTTTTCACCAAATACCTTCTGGGAAACAGGAGCTTCAATCCCTTCCTGGCCTCCGGCCTTTCCCTCATCCTTCTGGTGACGGCCTGTGCCGCCGCAGTCTGGCTGGGTGAAGAGCTTACCGGCAGAACGGAGGGCTTCCGGGGAGAATCTCTTCTCGCCTTCCTGTTCGGCATGGCCGTGCTCAGCCATCCCATCGTCACGGAACAGCTCTATTTTTCCCTCCAGAGCCTGGAGATCGCATTTGCTCTTCTGGTGCTGGAGCTGTGTCTGCTCCTGGCCCACCGCTGGGCGCTGCAAAAGGACAGGCTCTGTCTGCTCCTCTGTGCCCTTCTGCTGCTTTTGCCCTTCTCCTCCTACCAGGCCATGGTGCCTCTGTTCATAGCCGCAGCGGCCACCGTGATCTTCCTGCGCAGCTTTGGCAGTCCGGCGCCTCCCGTCAGAGAACAGCTCTTCTACACCCTGCGCATGGCGGCGGCTTTTCTGATTGGTTTTCTCTTAAACCAGCTGATCACAGCCCTGTTCTTTTCTTCTTCCTCCTACCTGGCGGATCAGTTCAGCTGGGCAAAGCTGGGCTTTTTCACCGCGCTGCGAAAGCCTCTGGCACATGTGCGGGACGTATACATGGGATACGGCATTTACTATTTTGCGGAATATGGCATTCTGTGTATCGTACTGGCTGTCTTTCTGATCCGGCACATTTTTACCGCACCGAAACGAAAAAAGGGGGACAGGCTCTGGCAGCTCTTCCTGCTGGCCGCAGTGTATGCCGCGCCCTTCTACATGTCCGTCCTTCTGGGGGAGCGGCCCGTGGTTCGCGCCCAGCTGGTTCTGCCCTTTTCCACCGCCGTGATTGCCTGCCTGTGCGGCGGACTCCTCCTGGGCAGCGGAACCGTTTCTCCTGATAAAAAATTGCCTCTTCGAGATAATTTGAAGAATGCTTCGCAATCTTCCCCGGCCGCGACGCTTCTGCGCCGGGCAGGTTCCCTTCTCCTGGCAGGCCTGATTCTTGTCACCCTCTGGCATCAGGCCTCCGTCACCAACAGACTGTACTACACCGACAGCCTCCGCGCACAGGGCGACTATACCCTTGCCTGTCAGCTGCACCACGATATTCTGAAATATACCGAAGACAGCGATTACGACGGCACAGTGGTATTTCTCGGCAAAAGAGATGCCCCCTGGAACCCCTCCTGCATACAGGGCGACGTCATGGGACAATCCCTCTTCTCCTGGGACACGGACGCGGAACCCAGATATTATTACAGCAACGGACGCATCCACAGCCTCTTCCAATGCCTTGGAGTTCAGTGGAAAAGTCCCGATCCGGAACAGATACAGACCGCTATGGAGCATATGGATTCCATGACCTGCTACCCGGCAGAGGGCAGCATTCTGCAGTATGACCACATGGTGATCGTAAAACTCAGCGATTAACAGAATCTTCTCGCTGCATACACCCATCTCTGACGCACCGTCTTCTATACGCAAAAACATATCCCGCAGCTCATTGGCATTTCTCCTGAGCTGCGGGATACGGTAGTACTTTTCCCCTTTATCGATTTTTGAGATCCAGGTCTTCCAAATACGGCGGCAGATCCTCTCCTCTATTCGGCTGCGGGGCATCCGCCCGTCCACAGCACATTTATACTACATAAATTTTCGGCACAATCTCCATTTTCCCCGAGAAGTGTTTCTCCGTCCATTTCTTCCGGCCCGACCTCTTTGCCGGCTTCCATACTTCATCTAATGTATCCTTCCGCCGGTCTGCGTTTTCTCCTTTTCTACCACCTCCATAGCACAGTTTCCTTCCCACGCGCATGAAAATTATAATAATAGTAGTAGGTTGCAGCTTCCTGCACCATGTCGTCTGACGAAAATTTTTCTTTTCGTCAGATAGCATGGTTTTTCGACAATATCAGACTTATTCTGACACTATCAAACAACAAAGGAGAACAACCTATGAAGAAAATTTTTGCTACGTTACTTTGCACTTCTCTGCTCTTTACCGCACTGAACAGTTCCTGCGCCATCGCTGAAGAGGCTGCTGAAACAACGCCTTCAGCAATCCTGGTCTGCGAAGAAGATCCCCTTCCCTTCATCAATGCAACCATCTAATTTGTTAAGCCTGCTACGAACTTCCTTTGCCGCATCATTTCTTCCTATCGACTCAAATAAACTGATGGAACGCTTATAATATACTTCTGCTTCCTCAGATTCACCAAGTTTGTGGCAGGCTTTTCCGTAATAAAATAAATGTTCTGCAAAGCTATTCAGGCGACTTTGGCTAATGCAATAATCCATCCCTTTCTTACTACATATTTTTACTTCTCTGTATCTGTTTTCTGCCTCATAAAGTTTCACTAAATTACACAACAAAACAGGATAATACTTACCCGGAGACTCCACATTTAATTTCCCCTTTTCCAGATAACGCACTAAAAATTCCAAAATGCGGATTGCCTTATCATTTTCTGTCTCCTTTGCGTAGGTCAGCGCAATATTGTTCAGAATCTGCAATTCTGCTCCGGAGAGCAGCTTGATATCGTCAATTTGCTCGATATCATATCCCGGCAACGTGATCCGCAGTGCCTCCGTCAGTTGCTTTCTGACCCGCTTCCACTCCCACATCTGTCTGTAAAACGCCTGTATGGCCTCTGCCATTTTATAGAACTGTACCTCCAGCTGTTCCTCAGTTCCTCTGACGGCAATCAGGCTTCGGTATTCCTTCAACAGACTGTCTATTTCCTGCCAATGCACCATCCGGGCAAGTATCTCGTTTTCCAACCTGTGCTTTTTGATCTCGCTGTCCTCCGCGTAGATCACCAGATTATCCGTATTGTGTCCCAACCGTTCCAAAATGGCTTCCTTCACCTTGAAGGAAGGATTCTGCGTGCCGTTTTCTATCCTTGACAGCGTTGACACAGAGCAGATGCCAAAGCACAGTTCTTCCTGCGAAATCCTTTTCCTGATTCGCTCCTCTTTGATGATTTCTCCAATCCGATATGTTTCCATTCTTTCAACCACAGCCAAACCATTACTTTACCCGTTTTCACAGGCGGCTAAGTCTCTTTTCTCCAGATGCGCGCTCCATAGCCTTCCAGCAGCTTTCTGTCCCCTCCCCTGCCCGTGCCGCCATGGCCCACGCTTGTACCTTCTTCTGTCTCTTCCGTATCGTATACCAATTTCCAGTCTTCCCTGAGAGGATAGGCCCTGCAGGGAACCGCTCCCAGATTGCAATCCACTAGAAACGTCCGCTCTCCCAGCTTCCGCTCATAGACAAAGCGGTTTTTCTTTCTGCTCAGGACACGGAATCCGCCGTAAACCAGCGTTTTCTCCTCATGTCGCAGCCGAAGTAATTTTCTGTATGCCTGTGTAACCTCCTTCTTAGGCTCCTGGCAAAGCCCCTCATGCCAGGGCGGCAGCTTTTCATTCCAGGGCAGGAGAACGCGGCAGTGCTCCCTTGTCCCCGCCAGAACAGCGGCAAACACCTGCTCCTCGGACTCCCTTTGAATATGCTCCGCATAATATCCCTTCGCCTCCACATCCGTAATCTGATCCATGGAAGTAAAGGCGTAGTTGGCAAGTCCCATCTCATCCCCCTGAAATAAAAATGGCGTCCCCCTCAGCGTAAACTGCATGACTGCCAGCAGCTTCGCCAAAGCTCCATGGCATGCCTCATTCTTTGTAATCTTACTGATCATCCGGGGATTATCATGATTGTTGTAAAACAGGGACATCCAGCAGTTATTTCCATAATGCTCCATCCAGTCAATCATATAATCCCGGAAATAGTTCAAATCATAAGCGTAGTCCTCCAGCCGCACATGTCCCGGCGTCTCCAGATGGTCAAAGGAAAAGACCATATCCAGCTCCCTACGCTCCTCCCCCGTCACAAGCCGACACATCTCCATGCCAAGACCAGGAGTCTCACCAACAGAAAAAGCCCCGTGGGGCTCAAAAGCTTTCTCCCGGATCTCCCGCAGATACTGATGAAGCCTGGGCCCGTAGTAATAATGTTCGATACCCGGATATCCCATCAGTCCTCCGATGGTCTCATTCCCCTGGGGAAGCCCTTCTTCCTTGGAGATGTAATTGATGACGTCCATGCGGAAGCCGTCCACTCCTTTATCCAGCCACCTGTTCACCATGGCGATGATCTCTTCCCGGACTTTCGGATTGTCCCAGTTCAGATCCATCTGCTTTTTGGAAAACAGATGCAGTGACCAGCTGTCGGAGGCTTCATCATAATTCCAGGCAGGGCCGGAGAAAAAAGAGGTCCAGTTGTTGGGCGGCGTGCGGCTGCCGTCATCTTTGCGGAAAAAATAATACGAACGGTAAGGAGACTCCGGATCCTCCAGCGCACGCCTGTACCACACATGCTCGTCGGAGGTGTGATTTACTACCAGATCCATGATCAGCCGCATGTCCCGCCTGTGCACTTCGTCCAGCAGTCGTTCAAAGTCCTCCATGGTGCCGAATTCCTTCATGATGGCATCATAATCCCGGATGTCATAACCGTTGTCGTCGTTGGGCGAGTCATAGACCGGGGACAGCCACAATGCGTCTACCCCCAGCTCTTTCAGGTAGTCCAGCTTTCCCGTGATGCCCGGTAGGTCTCCGATCCCGTCCCCGTTGCTGTCACAGAAGCTGCGCGGATAGATCTGATAGAATACTGCCTCCTTCCACCACTTTGGCACGATTTCACCTGTGGAAGCATCAAGATCATCTCCTTCACTGTTTACAAGATGCAGCAGCGCATCATAAAAGTCTGTCCCAAGCCTTTTCCCTGTCAGCCGGGCCACTGTCTTCAGCTTCAGTCCGGAAACCAGCCCATTGGTAATCAGCCCTTCGGGCAACCCAAGCTGCAGCAGCACCTTGGCAAGCGCGTCGTGCCCTACCGGGGTCCGGTACAGTTCTCCGATACTGCTTTCCATGGTAATCCCGTCTGCCATAGTGAGCCTGTTTTTTTCTGTTTTTCCCGCCATTGATGTCCCTCCGGTTCCCGCCGCCCGCTCCATAGGATCCTTTTCGAACTGACTGAATTATTTCCGCTTGACGCCCTTTTCCAGTTCACCGCAAATCCTGTCGTACTCTTCTTCATCCAGCCTGTATTTTTTCCGATACAGGAAATAAGATATCAACATCAGCGCGCAGGGAAGTACCGTCATGGCCACCAGAAGCCCCGCGCTCTGACCGCCGGACACACCGGCCTGTCCCTCTGCGCCGAATATTACCCCCGAAATCTCCACAAGCTTCTGCTCCTCGGAAATCAGGCCCTGGGCACACTGCTGTTCCAGCTCGGAAATCCGGTTGGTGTAATCCGTAACCCCAAAGATCAGATAGGTGACGGAGGTGAGCGCCACGATCAGCGCGGAAGCCATCTTTGTGATAAAGGGCCGCAGAGAAGTGATAATCCCCTCTTCCCTGACGCCGAATTTATACTCGTTATACTCCACCGTGTTCATAATGGAAATCATCATAATCAGATAAAAACAGTACTGGCCAAAGTTAGACAGCATATACCCCGCCACCATCAGCCAGAATCCCACCATTCCTGCTCCGGACAAAATCAGGGGCGTCAGCATCAGCACATACCCGCAAACGGCAATCACAGACATGATCCCCATGAGTTTCTTTCTGTGCATGCGCCTGGAGATGGCCGGATAAAAAATCATCAAAAACGCCGTAGCCGACATGCCCACCGTGGTAAACAGGGAATACAGCCCCCCGTCATATCCATAGGTAAAATAAATGTAGGTGGAACTGATTCCGCCGATGACCAGTCCGTTGCCCACCTGCTGAATCAGAAAAATAACCGCTGCCCAGACCAGCTGATCGTTTCTGGCAATGGTCTGAAACACCTGTTTCAGGGAAAACTTCTCCCGTTTCCTCTCCCCTCCGGCAGGCTCCCTGTGCTCCCTCACCCCCAGAACGGTAAACAGAATAAACAGCGGAGCCAGGATGGCCACGATCAGGGCGATTCTGCCGTACGCCACCGCCGTGTTTCCGCCGATTGCCCCGGAACCCGCAGTAAACAGCGGAATCAGAATGGAGGCCAGCGTTGCGCCGATCCCCGCAAACAACGTAGCTCTGGAGGTAAACTGATTCCTGGCATCCGCATCGGAGCCCAGCGCCGGAATCATCCCCCAATAGGAGATATCGCTCATGGTATAGGTGATGCTGAACGCAAAATACATGGCCCCAAAGAAGCACACAAAAGCCCAGCCCTCCAGCCTGACATTGAACATCAGATAGATCACCACAGAAGTAGACAGGCCGCCTGCCACCAGCCAGGGTTTGAATTTTCCGAATCTGGACCGGGTTCTCTCGATGATGTTTCCCATAATGGGATCGTTCAGCGCGTCAAACACCCGGGCTGCAATCATGATTCCCGTAATGGCGGCAATCTGCGCCCCGGTCAGGGAATGGGTAAACAGCACAAAGGTCAGCAGATAGCTGTTGATCAGACAGTAAACGGCGTCCCGCCCCACAGTGCCCAGCGGAAAATAAAGCAGATTCTTTTTTGTGATTTTTTCCTTCTCCATTGCTCCTCACTTTTCCCCGGACACCCGGCTGCAATATCTTTTTAACCTTATTCCCCTGCCTCAGTCATAAAATACATTCTGGAGCCAAAATCCTGATAGATCCTCACCTCTTTGCTGTAGCCAACCGACCCGAAGGCCTGCTTCAGCTTCACCCCGTGGTACATCAGCTCGTCACCGTAGACAAGGCAGTCCTCCGTCTCGCCCTCCAGCTTCACAAGCCTGGCCGCCACCGCCTCCACCAGGGAATCCTGTTTGATATGAACCGGAGAAAGCATGTTTACAAGTCCCCCGAACTCCTTCAGATTGTATTTCAGACTTCGGTTTGTAAACCGGTAACAGGTATCCTCTCTCAATCCTCTGGCCTGATAATACGCAAAGGAATCGTTGGGAACCACCAGCTTCTGAAACAGCATGCCCACCGCCCTCTTTTTGTTCGGCGCAACGCAGGTCCATTCCATGGTGTTCTGTCCGTTCATGCCGATTGCGCTGTGAAAACCGCCGTCTTCCCCGGCAAAGCTTCTGCCCCGGTAAAAATCACCGAACTGCAGGACTCTTCTCCATCTCTTGTACAGGGCTATCTGGTTTTTGACCGCCTGCAGCTGTTCCCTGCTCATGTCGCAGAAATTGCATTCATATCCGCAGACGCCAAAGGCCGCCACATGAAAACGGGTCTCCAACGGTGTGTTGCGGAGGGTCTGATGATTGGGACAGGAGGACACATGGGCGCTGACCACAGACATGGGATAGCCGTAGCTGTAGCCATTCTGGATTTCCGCCCGGCACATGGCATCCGTATTATCTCTGTCCCAGATATGCTTAAAATAACACAGGATCCCCAAGTCAAAGCGATTGCCGCCCGAACTGCAGCCCTCAAACAAAATCCCGGGAAAACGCTCCGTCAGAACCTTCATGCATCGGTACAGACCGCACACATAGCGGTGAAACACCTCACCCTGCTCCTCCGGCTTCCGGTTCCTGGAATACACATCCGAGAAAATGCGGTTCATATCCCATTTCACATACGAAATATCCGCCGCCGAAAAGACCTTCGTCATTTCTTCAATCAGATAATCCTGCACCTTGCTGTGGGTCAGATCCAGAATGCGCTGGTTACGCCCCTCGGAATGCTCCCTGCCTGGAATATCCATAACCCAGTCCGGATGTGCCCGGTACAAATTGCTCTCCACGTTCACCATCTCGGGCTCCACCCAGACGCCGAACTCCAGCCCAAGAGCCCTGACCTTATCACAGATTCCCTTCAACCCGCCGGGCAGCTTTTTTTCGTTTACATCCCAATCCCCCAGCGAACGGGTGTCGTCGTCCCGTTCCCCAAACCATCCGTCATCCATGACGAACAGCTCAATTCCCACCTCCTTCCCCGCCTTTGCAAGGTTCAGAAGCTTTCTTTCATTGATGTGAAAATAGGACGCCTCCCAGCTGTTCAGAAGCACGGGGCGCACCTTCCGCTTCCAGGTTCCCCGCACGATGTGCTCCCTGACAAACCGGTGCATCTGCCCGCTCATACCGTTAAAGCCTTCATGAGAAAAGGTCATCACCGCCTCCGGCGCTTCGAAGGCTTCTCCCGGTTCCAGGTTCCAGGAAAAGGATTGGGGATTGATTCCCGCCACCAGACGCGTCTTCCCGAAGCCGCTGACCTCCGCAGCCTCGTAATGATTGCCGCTGTAAATCAGATTTATGCCGCAGCAGTCGCCAGCGTCCTCCGTGGTATGCTCCCGGGAGAGCATCACAAAGGGATTTGCCCTGCTGGAGGAGACGCCTGCATAGGAGGAATTTACATGCTTTCCCGCCTGGATCCGCACGTCCGTACGCTTCATCTCCCTGGCCCAGCCTCCGGTAAAGGAAGTAAATACATAGCCTGCCCCGGGAAAGTCCAGTTGCGTACTCATGAGACGCTTCACCACCGCAGACTGCTGTCCCTCGTTGATCAGTCTTGCGCTCCTCCCTATCACATCACATTCCGGATACACATAGTAATGCAGCTCCAGCACCATAGCATGACACCGTTCCCGCAGCCTTACGCACAGATGCTCCACTCTGCCGTCCTCGCTGTAGGAGCCTGGAAGGGAAGCGTACTCCTGCTTTGTCTCCGTAATTTCAAAGGATTCCACCAGAAAATCCGAGGTAAAGCTGCCGTCGGCATACACGATTTCCACAAAGGGTTCCCGGATGTCTCCCTTTCCGAAGGAGGACATTTCCAGACAGGCATCCTCCAGGCTGAAGTTTTTGTGCCCGTCGTCATAATAAATTCCGTTTCCCGGACAGAAAGCATGCTTTTCCCGCAGCGCCCTGTCGTCCCGGATACGGATCTTCCTTCCGTAGTAGAGATGCTCCGGGTGTCCCGTCTCTGTACTCCCGAACAGATAGGAGGTATGTTCTGTCTCCAGGACGAAAATGCCGTTTCTTTCCGTAATCATTGTGGACTGCCTCTCCTGTTTTGTATACCTTCTTTATTTAAACAAGAACATTATAACATTTCTGAACAAAGATGTATATCAAAAAATATTTTCATACAAGTCAGACATTATCCGTAATTATTTTGTCAATTTTAAGGGACAAAAAAGGGAACACTCACGTTCATGTTCCCTTTTCAGCTCAATTGAAAAATTTTCTAAGCAGGCATCAAACACTCTTAATGATGCGTTCTGTCATGCCGTCAGCGACGACACAATCCTATTCCAGAGATTTGAAACATCCTGTATTAGTGATGCATGGAATGACTGTCCGAAGACTCCGCTCTGCTGAACATATCTGAGCAGCTGCCACATATATATACCACGTTGTAGTGCCTGCGCGTCACTGTACATCCCGGCGTAACACATTTTATTGTTTCGACCTTCACTTCATCCTTTCTGTAAACACGATAAGAATGGTCATGGCTTGCCACTGCTTCCGTACGTTGTGTCCCCCCTACCGCAACTTCCTGCGCGTTTACAACAATAGAACTTCCGAAAAGCAATGTAAATACAGTACATAACAATATAGCCTTTTTCTTCATGCAAATTCCTCCTTTATTACAATGCCTGCTTATCATTATAATACATTATTTATATTTTTATGTCAATATCTTTTTATCACACAAAAAGGCCGCCAGATATTTTGATCAGGCGGCCTTTCTCCCTATTTTACAACAATCTTTTTATAGTTCTTTTTTCCTCTTCTGACAACGATTCCGTCTCCGGCAAATGCCTCCGGTGCATAAGCTGTCTTCAGGTCGGTAATCTTTTCATTGTCAACGGTGACGCCGCCCTGCTCTACGGCCCGTCTCGCCTCGGAACGGGAAGCGGTAAGTCCCGCCTTCACCAGAACTCCCAGAATATCAATGGTTCCGTTTTGGAAGTCTTCCGCCGTCAGCTCACAGGTGGGCATATTGGCATCCGCCATACCGCCTGCAAACAAAGCCTTTGCACTCTCCTGTGCCTTCTGTGCTTCCTCCGCCCCATGCACCATCTGGGTCAGTTCAAAGGCAAGAATCTCCTTTGCACGGTTCAGCTGGCTTCCCTCCCAATGATCCATCTCCTCGATCTGCTCCAACGGCAGAAAGGTGAGCATGCGCAGACATTTCAACACATCCCCGTCATCAACATTTCTCCAGTACTGGTAAAACTCGTAGGGAGAGGTTTTCTCCGGGTCAAGCCAAACGGCTCCCTTCTGGGTTTTTCCCATCTTTTTTCCCTCGGAATTCAGCAGCAGGGTGATGGTCATGGCGTAGGCATCCTTCCCCAGCTTACGACGGATCAGCTCCGTACCGCCCAGCATATTACTCCACTGATCGTCTCCGCCGAACTGCATATTGCAGCCGTATTTTTCATACAGGCAAAGGAAATCATAGCTCTGCATAATCATGTAGTTAAACTCCAGGAAGCTCAGCCCCTTCTCCATCCGCTGTTTGTAACACTCTGCCGTCAGCATGCGGTTCACGGAAAAATGCGCGCCAATATCCCGGATAAACTCAATATAATTCAGATCCCGAAGCCAATCCGCATTGTTTACCATCATGGCTTTTCCCTCTCCGAACTCAATGAAGCGGCTCATTTGTTTTTTAAAGCATTCGCAGTTATGATCGATCATTTCCGTGGTCATCATGTTCCGCATGTCCGTGCGCCCGGAAGGGTCTCCGATCATGGCTGTTCCGCCGCCCAGCAGGGCGATGGGCCTGTTACCTGCCATCTGAAGCCTCTTCATCAGGCACAACGCCATAAAATGTCCCACATGAAGGCTGTCCGCAGTGGGATCAAACCCAATGTAAAAGACCGCCTTTCCATTGTTGATCAGCTCTTTGATCTCCTCCTCATCCGTCAGCTGTGCCAACAGCCCTCTCGCTTTCAGTTCCTCAAATACTGTCATTTTCTGTTCTCCTTCCTTTCTGACTCTTCCAACCTTCACTTGTACCTGTACGGCTCTGTCGGGCCTTCTGCTTATGCGCGCAGGCTCGACTCCCGTCTCGCTGTCGCGGCGTTCGTCAAACGCTCGTGCAAGCATGGCGCTTTCCTCTCTGCTTATGCGCGCAGGCTCGACTCTCGTCTTGCTGTCGCGGCGTTCGTCAAACGCCCGTGCAGGCATGGCGCTTTCCTCTCTGCTTATGCGCGCAGGCTCGACTCCCGTCTCGCTGTCGCGGCGTTCGTCAAAC
>ERZ779624.87-NODE-87-length-38050-cov-9.545651_pt1 | contig 38050 bp, 33 predicted proteins | sample MGYA00514190_ERZ779624 | MGnify/ENA primary metagenome ERZ779624 (study PRJEB29562, sample SAMEA4376706) | mouse gut metagenome | isolation source: Cecum | study: EMG produced TPA metagenomics assembly of the A DSS colitis mouse model was used to assess the microbial... | reverse complement strand
CCAGCTCCTCCAGCCTGCTCTCCAGGATCTCCAGCTTGTCTTCCCTCTGGCTGCCGCCGATGATCTCCCCGATTCCCGGCACCAGGCAGTCCATGGCCGCAACGGTTTTGCCGTCCTCGTTCAGCTTCATATAAAACGCCTTGATCTCCTTGGGATAGTCCGTCACAAACACCGGGCGCTTGAATACCTCCTCCGTCAGGTAACGCTCATGCTCTGTCTGCAGATCGCAGCCCCAGTACACCTTATAGTCGAAGGCATCGTTATGCTTCTCCAGAATCTCTATGGCCTCGGTATAGGTCACATGGCCAAAGTCGGAATTCACCACATGCTCCAGCCGCTCCAGCAGTCCCTTATCCACAAACTGATTGAAAAATGCCATCTCCTCCGGCGCGTTCTCCATCACATAACGGATCACATATTTCAGCATGCTCTCCGCCAGAAGCATGTCATCCTTCAAATCCGCAAAGGCCATCTCCGGCTCAATCATCCAGAACTCCGCCGCATGGCGTGTGGTGTTGGAATTCTCCGCCCGGAAGGTAGGCCCGAAGGTGTAGATATTCTTAAACGCCATGGCAAAGGTCTCCCCGTTGAGCTGTCCGCTCACGGTCAGATTGGTGGGTTTCCCAAAGAAATCCTGGCCGAAGTCCACCTTTCCCTCCTCCGTCCGGGGCACATTTGTCAGATCCAGCGTGGTCACCTGGAACATCTCCCCCGCACCCTCGCAGTCGCTTCCGGTAATCAGAGGAGTATGCACATAGACAAATCCTCTCTCCATAAAAAAGCTGTGGATGGCGTAAGCGATCAGCGAACGCACACGAAATACGGCCTGAAAGGTGTTCGTTCTGGGACGAAGATGCGAAATGGTACGCAGGTACTCAAAGGAATGTCGCTTTTTCTGCAGCGGATAATCCGCCGTGGAAACGCCCTCCACCAGTACCTCCTCCGCCTGCATCTCAAAGGGCTGCTTAGCGTCCGGAGTAGCGACCACGGTTCCGCGGACGATCACCGCAGCTCCCACATTCATCTTGCAAAGCTCCTGGAAATTGGAGAGCTTCTCCCCGTATACCACCTGCAGCGGCTCAAAGAAGGTTCCGTCGTTGATCACCAGAAACCCGAAATTTTTGGAATCCCTGTTGCTGCGAACCCATCCTCCCACCGTAACCTCCGTACCCAGGTACTTTTCACGGCTGCGGTAAAGCTCCCTGATGTCTGTCAAATTCATGCTGTTATCTCCTTTTCTATTCATTTTCCGTGACGGTCACCTTTTGAACCAGATATTCCATCACTTTCTCATTCATAAAAAAATTGCGGTAATTTTCTCTGGAGATATTCCCCATATATTCCTCCACCGTTCCATATCCCGTGGCAGCGGCCTGTTCCTCCAGGATAGACTGCAGTTCTTCATCGCTGACCGCAAGCCCCTCCGCGTTGGCAACTGCCTGCATTGCGAGATCCTGCTTCAGCGTCTCCTCCGCATAAGTATTGATCACTTCCTCCTTTGTCATACCAAAGGCGTACATGGCGTAGGAATCCGCCGTACTCCCGTACATGGCGGCGTTTCTCTCCAGGCTTTCCGAGATCATCTCCCGATAATCCTCCACCAGCTCCTCCGGAAGCTCACCGAAAGTGCAGCACTCCATCAGCGCTCCCATGATGCCGTTCTGGACGCTGTTATTGTAATTCGCCTGCGCGTCGGAATACAGATAGTCATACAGATACTGGTTCAGCTCTTCCACGGTGTTTACATTCTCCATACCCAGAGACGCAGCCACCAAGTCCTGCATCTCCTCCACCGGAATCTTCCCTGGAACAATATAATGAACCGTCACGGTGAACACCACCGCCTGCCCGGCCAGATCCGCGTTTTTGTACCCTTCCGGAAACCGCAGATCCAGATCTACCGTCTCCCCGGGCATGACGCCCACCAGCCCGTCCTCAAAACCGTCAATAAACTGACCGCTGCCTATGGTGAGTCTTGCGCCCTGCGCCGTTCCTCCCGCAAAGGCAACACCGTCCTTCTTTCCCTCATAGTCCATGACCACAATATCCCCCACAGCCACGGCGCGGTCGGTGATCCCCCCGGTCTCTGCGGTCACACCGCTCAAGTAGACATCGTTCAGAAGCGCTTCCAGCTCCTCCGGATCCACCGAGGCGGCATCCGCCTTCACCTGAAGATTGGCGTAATCCCCCAATGTCACATATTTTTCCACCTTCATCTGGTTTAACGGTACGTCCACCTGGCTGCCGCACCCGGCAAGAAGAACTGCCGTCACCAGCGCCGTCAACGCTCCCGCAAGCTTTTTCTTCATCTTTTCTGCCTTTCCTCGTTTTTCTTTTATTCTTTATAACATATCATTCCACATTTTGCAATTACAACAACGGCGACATCAGCCTGCACACCTGTTCCTTGAAACGGATTTTGAGGCATCTTGCCGCATAAGAATCCATGGTGATCTGCGTGCAGTACTTCAAATCCTCCCGAAAGATCTCCTCCATCTGTTCCGCCTTCTTTTTGCTGTACACCACGGCGTTCACCTCGAAATTCAGCGCAAAAGAGCGGATATCCATATTTGCCGTGCCATAGCAGAGGATCTCCCCGTCCACGATGATTCCCTTGCTGTGGAGAAAGCCATTGTCATAGGTATAGCAGTTGGCTCCTGCCCTCAGCAGCTCGCCCATATAGGAATAGGTCGCCCAGTACACAAAGGGATGATCCGGCTTGCAAGGAATCATCAGATTCACCTCTATGCCGGAACGCACCGCAATCAGCAGAGAATTCAGCACCGCTTCGTCCGGAATAAAATAGGGCGTCTGAATACAGATCCTCTTTTTCGCCTTTGTGATCAGGCGGATATAGTTGTCCCGAATCTGCTCCAGCGAATTATCCGGGCCGCTGCTGATGATCTGAAGCGCACAATGATCCCGCTCCCCCCTGGGAGGAACCAGCAACAGGCGGCTGTCTTCAAACAGCTTCTCCCCGGCAGCATAATTCCAGTCCAGAATAAACCGAAGCTGCAGCCCCAGCACTCCCTCTCCGGTAATGCGCAGATGCGTGTCCCGCCAATGCCCGAACCTGGGATCCAGATCAATATACTCCCTGCCGATATTAAAGCCTCCCACATAGGCTGTCCTGTTGTCGATGACCACGATCTTCCGGTGATTCCTGTAGTTGATACGAAGCTGCAGCCTGCCCAGTATGGCAGGAAAGAATTCCGCAGTCCGGATTCCCGCAGCCTCCAGCTGTCTCCAGTAGCTGCGCCTGACGCTGCGGCAGCCCATTCCGTCAAAAAGCACCCTGACTGCCACCCCTTCCGCCGCCTTTTTCTTCAGCACCTCCACAATCCGCTGAAAAAGCACGTCGTTTCGGATAATATAGTACTGCAGATGGATAAAATGCTCCGCCGTCTCCAGATCCGCAATCAGAGCGTCAAATTTTTCGTTTCCGTCCGTAAAGATATCAATATCGTTTTCCCCCAGCAGAACGGCATCCGCCGTCTCCATATTATACATGATCAGATCCGTATATTCCGCAGCGTCGTCTCTGTTTTTATCCGGCCGGTCTTTCAGCAAAAGCTTCTGATCCCGGATAATCTCATGAATGTTGTCCTCCAGCTCCTTTTCCTGAAACATTTTCCGCTTGCGCAGATCCACGCCGAGGAACAGATAGAAAACAAAACCGATGCCGGGCAGAAAGAACAGCAGAAGCAGCCACGCCCAAACACTCTTCGGATCCCGCCTCTCAAAAAAGACAATCGCTATGGCAAAAAGCATGTTCCAGAAAAGCATACTTCCCGCCGCAAACATTATTACCTTCCACATGGTACTCATATTATCCACAACAAATCCCCGCCGACATTTTTTCACCGGATCCGGCTTCCGCCGGCCCGATTTTATTAGCATATCATAATTTGCGAAAAAAATCTCCAAAAAAGACAATTATGTTGCTTCTTCCGGGGAAACTGTGCTAGAATGATGCAGTAAGGAGGAGTGTTATTTTATGAAACCATGGATGATTGTTCTAATCGTTGTCGCGGTGGTACTTATCGCAATTATTGTAGTTCTGTATTTTCTGGGAAAAAAGGCGCAGAAAAAGCAGGCAGAGCAGCAGGCAATGCTGGAGGCAAACAAGCAGACCGTCTCCATGCTCATCATAGACAAGAAACGGATGAAGCTGCGGGATGCCGGACTTCCGCAGATGGTGCTGGATCAGACCCCCAAGGCCATGCGGGGCTCCAAGCTTCCCATCATCAAGGCAAAGGTGGGGCCGCAGATCATGTCTCTCATCTGCGATGACAAGATTTATGATTCCGTTCCCGTCAAGAAGGAAGTCAAGGCCGTGGTCAGCGGCATCTATGTCCTTGATGTAAAGGGCCTGCACGGAAAGCAGATCGTCCAGCCGGAGAAAAAGAAGAGCCGTTTCAAGCGCGCCATAGAGGCCGCACAGGAAAAAGCCGGCGCCAAACCCATCAAATAGCCTGCGGCAGATTGCCTTGCAATAACGAACAGACCAAACCAGCCCCCGGGATAATGATATGCCCCTGTCTGCCTGACAGGGATATATGGGCCAACATCCTGTGGGGCTGATTTTACTTTCTGTTGACGAACCCGGCAGGATTGTATATAATTAAGTACAATCTTGTATACAAAATACAAACAGTAATCAGACAAAGGAGTACCTTATGGATCGGTGCACTCTCAAGGCATACGCCAAAATCAATCTTGGCCTGGATGTGACAGGCAGGCTTCCAAACGGATACCATCAGGTGAAAATGATCATGCAGTCCGTGGGGATTTGCGACGAGCTGACTCTGGAAAAGACACCGGAGGGGCTCTCCATGACTGCGGACTCGGAAGAACTCCCCACCGATGAGAGCAACCTGGTCTGCAAGGCCGCGCGCCTGATGCAGGAGACCTTCCACATCCCGGGCGGCGTTCGCTTCCATCTGAAAAAACGCATCCCCATAGCAGCCGGAATGGCAGGCGGAAGCACCGACGCCGCCGCGGCCATGAAGGGAATGAATACCCTTTTCCGGCTTGGCCTCCCCGACAAAGAGCTGATGGAGCTGTCGGTGTCCGTAGGCGCGGACGTTCCCTATTGCATTCTGGGCGGAACCGCCCTGGCAGAGGGCATCGGAGAAAAGCTGACCCCGCTTCCCTCCCCTCCCGCCTGTCAGGTACTGGTGATAAAACCGGATATCGGCGTATCCACAAAATACGTCTATGAGCACCTGGATGCTGCAGGGTCTCTCAGCCACCCCGATATCGACGGAATGGTAAACGCCCTGAAGGAATGCAGCCTGCAGGGTATTCTGGACCGCATGGGGAATGTGCTGGAGACCGTCACCGTCCCCGCATATCCCGTCATCCGGGATATAAAGGAAAAAATGCTGTCAGCCGGCGCCGCAGGCAGTCTCATGAGCGGCAGCGGTCCCACAGTCTTTGGAATCTTCACAGATCAGGAAAGGGCACAGCATGCCTTTGACACGCTGAAGGCAGAAGCTTTTTCAGCACAGATTTTCCTGACCACATTTCTGTAGAAAACAAGAGGTGAAATACATGCAGGATTTTCTCCAGTCGGAAATGAATGAATTTCTGCCCCTGCGGGACGTGGTTTTCAACACGCTTCGCCAGGCGATTCTCACAGGAGAACTGAAGCCCGGCGAAAGACTCATGGAGATCCATCTCGCCAACCGGCTCGGCGTCAGCCGCACCCCCATCCGGGAAGCCATCCACAAGCTGGAGCTGGAGGGGCTTGTAACCATGATTCCCCGCCGCGGCGCGGAGGTAGCTCAGATCACGGAAAAAAGCATGAGCGATGTGCTGGAGGTGCGCAGAGCGCTTGACGCCCTGTGTGCGGAGCTGGCATGCGACCGGATCACGGAGGCCGGACTGGAAAGTCTCAGACAGTCCTGCGATGCCTTCGAAGCCGCAGTAAAGACCGGCGACGCCAAAAAGATTGCCCAGGCAGACGTTGCCCTTCATGATATCATTGTGCAGGCCACCGGAAACCAGCGCCTGATCCAGCTTGTCAACAATCTGTCGGAACAGATGTACCGTTACCGCTTTGAGTATATTAAGGATTCCAGCCAGCATGAAAACCTGGTGGAGGAGCATAGAATTATCTATCAAAGCATCGTGGGGAAGGATAAGGAGACAGCTGCGGAGGCCGCAAGAACCCACATCGACAACCAGAAAAAGGCCATCATCCGCCGGATCCGCCTTGACAGCGGAAATCTCCGGGCCTGAAACGGTATAGAACCGGTTTCTCCGGCAATAATCTATCTTACAGAAAGTGAGGTTATTGCATGAGAATCGGATGGAATACAGGAAACGACAGGGAAAAAAACAGAAAAGAAAGAATCAGAATACGCATTGTCACAGCGTTGTGCGCAGCACTCGGCTGGTGGGGGCTTCTGTATCCCGAGCTCACCCTGACCCCCGATACGGTCAAGGTAATTGCCGGAGCACCGGACGGGTCGGAAGTCCTTCAGGAACGGGATTTTGACTTAAACGGCAGCCTCTATCTGGAACTGCTGAACGCCGACCGCGGCAGCATCCGGTTCCGCAGCCGCCTGCTCACAGAGCTGAATGCTTTATGGGAGGCATTTTCATGGGACAGATCAACAGAGAACTGATGCGCAGGGACGCCCCCATCGGGGTCTTTGATTCCGGCGTCGGCGGACTCACCGTAGCCCGGGAGATCATGCGCCAGATCCCCAACGAAAAAATCATATACTTCGGAGACACCGCCCGGGTTCCCTACGGCAGCAAATCCAGGGAGACGGTGACGCGGTACGCGGAACAGATCGTCCGGTTTCTCCGCAGCTTTCAGGTCAAAACCATTGTGGTGGCCTGCAATACGGCCAGCGCCTATGCCATACATAAGCTGGAACAGGAAACGGACATCCCGATCATCGGCGTGGTAAAGCCCGGCGCAAGGACTGCCATCAATGCGACCCGCAACGGCCGGATCGGAGTCATCGCCACAGAGGCTACCATCAGCAGTCAGATGTATACCAGATACATAAAAGAGCTCAATGATGGCGTTACCATCTACGAGAAAGCCTGTCCCCTCTTTGTCCCGCTTGTGGAAGAGGGACTGTGGGAGGATCCCGTGACGGATGAAATTGCCCGCCGTTATCTGACGGAGCTCATCGACATCGGCATCGACACTCTGATCCTGGGCTGCACACATTACCCGCTGATCCGCTCCACATTGGGCAGGATTATCGGGAAGGATGTGACTCTGGTAAATACCGCCTATGAAACCGCTCTGGAGCTGAGACAGATGCTGTCCGACAACGATATGCTCAACCAGGATCCTCCGGGACTGGGAAGCAACAAATATCAGTTTTATGTCAGCGACAAAGCGGAAAAATTTGTACGCTTTGCCAACTCCATTATCAAATATGGAATTCTGTCCGCAAAGACAGTCAACATAGAGGAGGTATAGTGTGCCCACGCAGGAAGTATCCATAATCGTCAAGGGTTCCCAGCTGGACGAAGAAGGCCTGGAAACAATCACTGAACTGAATATTCAGGGACAGTATTTCGTGCAAAACGGCAGCCGCTATCTCCTGTATGAAGAGCCCGACCCGGAGACGGGCGGCAGCACACGCACCACGCTGAAGATAAAAGATCATGTCACGGAACTGACCAGAAGAGGCACCGTATGCTCCCGCATGCTCTTTGAGGCGGGAAAGACCTGCCGCACAGACTATGTGACACCCTATGGCTCCTTCCCGCTTGAGGTGTGCACGGAGGATATGCGAAGTCTCTGGTCTGACGACGGCGGAACCCTTCAGCTTACCTATCGTCTCCTGGCGGAAAACAGGCTCCTTTCCCGGAACAGACTCTCCGTAAAAATCAGAATTTTTTCGGAAAAAGGCTAAATTCTCCCCGCGGATCTGCCGAAATAAAATATACCAAATCATGGATGATGCAACATTCGCGGCATTCGCCAGGGATTCCTGAGACAGAGCTTCCGGAGGCTTTGGCCATTGTCCGCGGAAATAAAAAGGGCGTACAACGCCAGAAAGAGGGATAATTATGAGTGTAAACGGAGTTACATCAGCAACCCAGGTTACAGCTGCCTACAACTATTCCAACACCGAGAACACAAAGGCTGCCGAAACCAACGAGTCAAAGACAGAAAACAAAAATACCACTGCCGGCACCGGCGTCGTATATGAGCCTTCCAAGGAGACTGCGGCCTCCACTACAAAGAAGACCTACAAGCCGGATACCAACCTGATCAACAAGCTGAAGGCAGATGCCGATGCGCGTACCGCTCAGCTGCGCAGCCTGGTAGAAAAGATGATGTCCGGACAGGCAAACACCTACGGCAAGGCAAACGATATCTGGTCCTTCCTGAGAGAGGGTAACTTTACCGTTGATCCCGCCACAAAGCTGCAGGCTCAGGCTGATATCGCTGAGGACGGCTACTGGGGCGTAGATCAGACCTCCAAGAGAATCCTTGACTTTGCCACCGCTCTCACCGGCGGAGATCCCGACAAGATCGAGGAAATGCGTTCCGCCTTCAAGAAAGGCTATGAGCAGGCCGAGAAGACCTGGGGCGGCAAGCTTCCCGACATCTCACAGCGCACCTACGATGCGGTAATGAAGGGCTTTGACGAAATGGCTGCGGCAAATAAAACCCCGGTGGATGCCGAATAAACATACGCCGTCAGGTACACCATGTATTTTAAGACTCCGGTCTCCTCTGAAAGACCGGAGTCTTTTTCCGTTACTATAAGATCTGCCGGAAAAGATTAAGGAAGCGCTGATTCCCTCAGCGCCCCCTTATCGTTTTCAACTTCCTTTTACAATCAGCAGCTTCTGCCCTGCCTTCAGCTCATCCGTCTCCAGCCCGTTCAGTCTCCTCAAGGTATCCACAGGCGCATAATATTTCTTACCAATATTCCACAGGTTATCCCCATCCTTCACCATGTAAACTACCATACCCGGAAGGTTGCTCATCTTTCCGGTATCCAGCGGTGCGACGGAAACCTGGCTGATCAGTTCCACAGGCACCGATTTGAACACTACTGTGGAGAAGCAGAGAACGGCTTTCACATCCATCTCCTCTCCGTCCAGCATGGTCACCTGCAGCTGTTCCACCTCCGCATGAACGGTGTCTGTATCCTCAGGGGCAATATCCGGCACCTCCAGCGTATATTTGTAAGGAATCTGCGCCTGGGCACAGCCGTAGGGTGCGTCATCCTCACCCGTGATATACATAATCTTCACCGTAAGGCTTCCCTGAAGAAGAATCCCGTTTTCAACAACCGTCTGCTGTTCCGGCGTTACCGTTCCCTCGCTGTGCAGAAGCTGCAGCACGTTTCCCACCTTCATGTGAATATGATCCGTCACCTTGGTCTTTCCCGTCACCTTTGCCAGCAGCCTGCGCAGATCCGCCTTGTGAGTCACAGTGGTGATCTCGTTGGATACGCCGTAAATATCGGAGATGATCTCCAGTTTTTCCTCCTCATAGATGCGGATCACAAAATCCAGCACCAGCTCCAGGGCAATACTGCGCTCCTCCCCGTCAAAGTCGGGGCGGACGGCAAGCTCCTTCTGTCCCAGCCGATAACGAATATCGGGCAGCATCCCCTCCCTGCATCCATGGCACTCCAACGCGCCGCTGAAGGGAATGGTGGTCTCAAAGGATCGGACGGGATGTTCCTCCCCCTCACCCTCATACAGCAGAAATACATGGATATCCCCCGACAGCGTGATTTTCTCCTCCATGGCCTTAAATTCCACATCTCCCAGCGAAACGGTATCCCAGAGGATCTGAAAGATATTGGGATAGTTGGAGGGCAGCGTAATCTCTTCCTTCAGGCGGAAAATATCATTTTTACATATGGCGATCTGTGCGATTTCCAGCGGCATACGCCGATATTCCGCCTTTTCCTCCCCGTGCACGGCAGTGGGCGCTTCCTCGTCGTAAAGCTCCTCCACCTTCGCCGTCAGCGTCACCAGCGACTGAATATTCAGCTTCCGCGAATTGATCATATTCACGGTCAGATCCTCCACCTCGCCCTCCACGCTGACGCTGTCCGAGGGCACCACATCCCGCAGATTCACCTTTTCGTCAAAGGGCAGCTTCCCCTCTGTCACCACAAGACTGCTGCCCTCCTCCAACGTGTGATAAAGCACCACATATGACAGATACCCCCTGACGTTCACGGAATCCGTGCCCGGCTTTATCTCGTCGATGACAAGCTCTCCCTTTTCCAGGTTCAGCGCGTTCACATCCGGTTTGCTGTCGGGGATATTCACGTCATCCTCGATGGTAAACTGCGTGACCGCCTCCGTCTTGGTGCGATCCATATGTATATTCCTTTTTATCAGTTCCACAAAAATACCTCCACATATATACTGGTATAAGTATATATATGAAGGTACTCCTCCGGATATTCCTTTCATGCCGAATGCGCCGGCACAAACAAGCAAAGGGCCTGATGATTTCCTTTACACCTCCACCGCTCCGATCAGCTCCGTCACATCTTCGACCCCGTACTTTTTCATATAGGCCTCAATGCCTTCCACCACCTTTACCGTGGTACAGGGATCCACAAAATTCATTGCCCCCACGCTGACAGCGGTTGCGCCCGCCAGAATAAATTCAATGGCGTCCTCCGCAGTACCGATGCCGCCCATGCCAATGACAGGAATCTTTACCGCATGTGCTGCCTGGTACACCATACGCACCGCAACGGGCTTGATGGCGGGGCCGCTCATCCCGCCGGTCTTGTTTGCCAGAGCAAATTTCCGACGGCGAATGTCGATCTTCATTCCCGTCAGCGTATTAATCAGGGAAAGGGCATCCGCACCTGCCGCCTCGGCCGCCTTCGCCATCTCCCCAATGTCCGTTACATTGGGACTGAGCTTCATAATGATCGGCTGCCTGGCATGTTTTTTGACTTCCCGGGTAATGTCAAACAGCGCATCCGCCTTCTGTCCGAAAGCAATGGCTCCCTCCTTCACATTCGGGCAGGACACATTGATCTCCAGCATGGAGACGGCCCTTTCGTCTCCCAGCCGCTCCACTACCTCCACATAATCCTCTGTCGTCTTGCCGCACACATTGACAATAATCTTTGTGTCATACTGCTTCAGAAAGGGAATATCCCGCTCCAGAAACACCTCCACACCCGGGTTCTGCAGCCCGATGGCATTCAGCATCCCCCCATATACCTCCGCCACCCTGGGCGTGGGATTGCCGGGCCAGGGCACATTTGCCACACCCTTGGTCACCACTGCCCCAAGCCTGTTCAGATCTACAAATTCGGAATATTCCATACCTGAGCCAAAGGTTCCGGATGCCGTTGTCACAGGATTTTTCAATGTCACACCTGCAATCGTTACTTCTGTCTTCATTCTTACCCCCTGTACCCCTTATATTTCCACATCCTCCGCGTCAAACACAGGTCCTTCCGTACAGATACGCGCATTGTGCACTTTGGAGTGATGATCTGCCTCTTTCGTCTTCACCACACAGCCCAGACAGGCCCCGACACCGCAGGCCATATGCTCCTCCAGGGAAATATACGCCCGGACTGCATGCTCCGCCGCATATGCCTTTACGGCGCGCAGCATGGGCATGGGGCCGCAGGCATAGATCAGGTCAGCCTTCAGGCCGTTCTCCCGGACGGCATCCAGCACATTGCCCCGGACGCCGACGCTGCCGTCCTCCGTGGCAACGTATACCCTGCCGTGTTTTTCAAATTCCTGCTTCAAAAATGTCCTGCTGTCCCGATAGCCCAAAATAATCTGACTGTCCGTATTCAACTGCTTTGCCAGCTCCAGCATGGGCGGGACGCCGATGCCGCCTCCCATGAGAAAAACCTTCTTTCCATTTGCCTCCTGCAGCGGAAATCCGTTGCCCAGCACTCCCAGAATGTCAATCTCTTCCCCTGCGCCATATCCGGAAAATTCCGCGGTTCCCTTCCCCGCGATGCGGTACACAATGCGCAGCGCCGTCCTGTCTCCGCTGACCTGGCAGATGCTGATCGGCCTGGGCAGCAAAGCGCTCCTGTCCCTGGTATACACGCCGATAAACTGACCGGGAACCGCCCGCTCCGCCAGCGGGGTCTCTATCCACATATCAAAAATGTCTGGTGCAAGCTCCCTCTGCGAGAGTATAACCGCCTTTTGCTTTGCCTTCATTGCAAACTCCCATCCGCCCACCCCCGGCAGGCACTCTAATCAGCCCTTTTCAATAAAAATACCAGTTCCTATTATAGGCAGGATACGGGGAAAAATCAAACAAAATCTTCGTACACCACTTTTCCGCCGCATATGGTCTTTACGACCTTTCCCTTTAAATTCCAGCCCGTAAAAGGTGTGTTGCAGGACCTGGACGCATACTCTGCGGGCGTCCACCGCGCTTTCTCGTCAATCAGCACAATATCCGCCGGTCCTCCCTCTGCCAGATACCCTGCATTCAAATGATACATTCCCGCCGGATTTACACTCATCAGCGTCAAAAGCTGCCCCATGGAGAGATAACCTTTCTCCACAAGCTCCGTGATTCCCAGAGACAGCGCCGTCTCCAGCCCTATGATGCCGCTGGGCGCTTCCGTGACAGGCCTGGCCTTCTCCGCCGCCGTGTGAGGCGCATGATCCGTGGCAATGATATCAATCGTTCCGTCCGCAAGCCCTTTGATGATCTCCTGCCTGTCCGCCTCCTCCCGCAGAGGCGGATTCATCTTGGCAAGAGAGCCATAGCGGATCACCGCCTCCTCCGTGAGGGTAAAATGATGGGGCGTGGCCTCGGCATGGATATCCGCATGGATTGCACGCCCTCTCTCCTTCGCCCTGCGCACCAGCTCCACGGATTCCCTGGCGCTGATATGCTGAATGTTTATGGATGCCCCTGTCTCCAGTGCAAGCTCCAGGTCACGCTCCACCATGGTGATCTCCGCCTCCCTGGGAGAACCGCCGATTCCAAAATGCCGGCTGGCCTCCCCCCGGTTGATACCGTTGTTCTCTATCAGACCGGGATCCTCCTCGTGAAAGCTGACCGGCATATCCATAACCGCCGTCCTCTCCATGGCCTCCCGGACAATTTCTTCGTCAAGAAGGGGAATCCCGTCATCCGTAAAGCCCACTGCCCCCGCATCTGCCAGCGCCTCCAGGGGAGCCAGTTCCCGTCCCTTCATACCCATGGTCACATTGGCGCAGGTATATACATGGATTCCCGTTCCCCGTCCTCTGTTTATCACATATTCCAGCGTCTCCACATGATCCACCGCAGGAAAAGTGTTTGCCATCAGCACCACAGAGGTAAAACCGCCTCTGGCTGCCGCGGCAGCGCCACTGTCAATGTCCTCCTTGTCGGGGAAGCCCGGATCCCGAAAATGCACATGGACGTCCACCAGTCCCGGCGCAACCAGAAGCCCCCCTGCATCTATCACCTTGCAGTCCTCTTTTGGTGCTTCCAGTTCCCTTCCGATTCTCAGTATGGTATCCTTATCCGTCAGAATATCATAAACTCCGTCCAGTCCCGTCTTCGGATCCAGAACATGTCCGTTCCTGATCAGCAGCATGACCGTCCTCCCTTCTTTACACCGTATTATTTACCATTATTCTATCATGAAACAGGAAGTTGATAAATCATTTTTTATCCGAAATCAAAAGGAGGCTGACAACCAAATCCTTGTCAACCTCCCGTTTCCTGTTTTTCCGTCAACTGATCCAGACCTACCCCCAACGCAACAGAGATCTTATAAAATGTTTCAACAGAAAAATTGTACCCCACCTTCTCACTTTCTATCTGCCTTATAAAATCATGAGAGAGATCCACCATTTCTGCAAGCTGAGCTGAAGTGAGCCCTTTTTCTTTACGGTACTTTTTGATGTTTCGTCGTATTGTATTATATATATTACTGTCAAATTTCAACTGCTCTTTTTCATTTTGCATATCAGTCATCACCCACTAAATTGTAGCGTCTGATAACGCAAAAGTATGTGAGGCTATAACTCACATTGGAACCTTTATTACAACATTATTTCTCAATTAATTTATCTAAGCTGACCCCTAATGCAATCGCTATTTTATATAAAGTTTCAACTGAAAAACTACCTTTCACCTTCTCACTTTCTATCTGTCTTATAAAATCATGCGAAAGATTCACCATTTCTGCGAGTTGCGCTGCTGTCAATCCTTTTTCTTTACGATATTTCCTTATATTGCTCCGTATTGTATTATAAATATCATTATCAAATTCCAATTCATCCATTTTATTCTGCATGTGAAATACCACCTAACAAAATTATAGCGTACACTCTGCAGGTTGTATGTGAGTCATTAGCTAACAAATTGTTCTTGCAGTATTAACACAACTATGCTAAAATATCCATGAGGTATCACCTCACATTTTCAAAAAGAGGTGTATATAACATGACCCTATATAATTTTAGCTTGTTAATAAATAATGCTTTAGCCGATCAAGCGGAAATATGTCAAATAATAAACTCCAACAGTTCATTACTGGTTAAATGCACTGACAAGTCAGGCTTCTTTATTAACTTACTGGAGTCCAAACAAGTATTTATCCATAATGATCCTATAGAAGAAAATACACACACCTATAAAACAACACACTCAAAGGAAGAATTTGCCAAAGACGTTTTTAATATGGCAACTTATCACCCCGGATTTTTTTTGTATTTTATTGTTTTTCAGAAATTAAAAGAATTGGGAATTATTGACCAAGGCTTATTTTATCACCTTACCGACAGTATAATACATTATGAAAATGAATTAGATGGATTCACAATAGACCTGATAAACCGTCTCAAAATGAACAAAAATGATACGAAATAAAACATTAACCAACTGTACACTTCGCCCCTGTAATCTACTGGATTCCAACGCCTAAAATATAGTGAACACATAAGCATAAAACTTTTATGACCGGCGCAGACAGTTCCTGCTTATTAATATTTTCCCGGAAACGCAGTTGCTACTGAATTTCAGCAGCCCTGTCAGAAGAAGCCTCTCTACAGGATACTTTACACAGGTGAACGCTTCCACAAAAACTCAAAGAATAGATTACCAATGAGACAGTAGATAAACGCAGCTGAATAAACCGGACAGACAAGCCAAGGGTGCCTTAAAACAAGGCTCCCCTGTATCATCTGCCACAACAAATCCTTTGTAACTTCTACTCAAATATCACCGTCTGCTCCAGGAACTCGGTCTTCAGCACAATGAACGGATAGGACGGAGACTTTTCTCCCTTTTCCGAACCGTCCGGTCCCAGCAGGCTGGTGTTTACACAGATATTTGCGTCCGTCAGGTACAGATCCTCCACGGCAATACTGTAGCCGCCTGTCTCCTGCTCCCCGTAGCCCACGCATATGTACAGATTCTGCTTATCCGTATAGGTGATCTGGAAGGGTGCGCTCTTCTTTTCCTCCAGAATGGTCTTCAGTTCCTCCGGTATCTTCTCTTCGCTCAAAACGGTAAAATCAAGATCACGCAGCTTGATTTTTTCCTCGCTGAGCAGAGTACAGCCCGACAACAGCACACATGCCGCCATCAGGATCCCAAGTAAGCTCTTCACTGCAATCCGTCTCTTTTTCAATGTTGCTCCGCACAATTCCTTTTTCTTTTGCTGTATTCTATGTACAGCAAAATTTTTTTATGCTAAACTGGAACTATATACAATAGATTATGTGAGGTGTATCATGTTTCGATTCATTCTGATCGTTCTATATCTGGTCCTGTATCTGATCCTGTCCCTGCCCGTGCTTTTTGTGGAATGGATCATCGGAAAATCCAATCCCCGGCTGAAGGCCGACAGCTCCAAGGCAATTGTGGGCTGGGGCTTCCGCTGTATCGGCCATATCGCCGGGACAAAGCTCATTGTAAAAGGGCAGGAAAATATCCCCCGGGATACCGCTGTCCTCTATGTGAGCAACCACCGCAGCTTTTTTGATATCGTCCTGACCCTCTCCTGTTTTCCGGACGTCACGGGCTATGTGGCAAAGAAGGAGATGGATCGCGCCCCCATTCTCCGTCTCTGGATGCGGAATATCCACTGTCTCTTTCTCGACAGAGAAAACATCAAGGAGGGCCTGAAGACAATCCTCAAGGGCGTGGATGAGGTGAAAAACGGCTATTCGCTGTGTATCTTCCCCGAGGGCACAAGGAACAAGGTAAACGATACCTTCCTGCCCTTCCATGAAGGCAGCTTTAAGATCGCGGAAAAGGGAGGCGTTCCCATTGTGCCGATGACCCTGGTAAACACCGCCTCCGTCTTCGAGGATCATCTCCCCAAAGTAAAAAAGAGCACCGTCATCATCGACTTCGGCGCTCCCGTCTACCCCGGACAACTGGATAAAGAGACTCGGAAAAACCTGGGATCCCACGTCTCAGGCATCATCAAAGACCGCTATTTCAAGCTGAAGGAAGAATACTCGGAAGTTCTACGATAAAGCTTGTGACTTCGTCTTCGCTCTCAGCGAAGATGGTACCGCCGTGGAGCATGACGATCTCCCTGGCTATGGCAAGCCCCAGACCGGCTCCGCCGCTGTTGGTACTGCGTGCGTCATCCAGCCGGAAAAACTTTTCAAAGATCGAATCCAGCTTATGTCTGGGAATGGTCTTTCCACGATTGATGAAAGCAATGCGGAGCCCGCTGCCCGCCTCCTGACACCGGATCACAATCTCCGTGTCGGGATAGCTGTAGGCTACCGCATTTTTCAGAATATTGTTGAACACCCGGGCCAGCTTCTCCGCGTCAGCATAAACTGCTATCGAATCCCCATCCTCCGGCAGCTCTACCCGGATCCGGTTCCCGTGTTCGCTTAAGATCGGGTAAAACTCGTCCGTCATCTGCACCAGCATAAACGCCAGATCCACCGTCTCCTTCTCCAGCACAATCCTTTGGAGATTATATCTTGTGATCTCAAAAAACTCGTTGATCAGCCGTTCCAGCCGCAGCGCCTTATCCAATGTAATGTGCACATACTTTGCTTTCTGTTCCGGCGGCATGTCCGGCGCTTCCTCCAGCAGACTCAGATATCCCACCACGGAGGTCAGAGGCGTTTTCAGGTCATGCGCCAGATAAGTGATCAGATCGTTCTTCCTGGCAGCCTCTTCCTTCAATGTCTGCTCATGCCGCTGCATGTTGGCCTTGATCTCTGCAACCTGGGCAGAAATTCCCGCATACTCCGGCGGAAACACATCTGTCACATCACGTTCGTGCTTCATATACTGACTGATCATTCTTCCGGCTTCCCGGATGACCTTTTTTTCCCGCCGTGCTCCATAGGTCAGCACAATCAGCCGCGCAACCAGCACAAAAAAAAGAATAAATACCGCAAACGCCCGGAACAGATACTCCTTCACCCGCTCCCAGCGTATGCTGGTATAAAAATATCCATCCTGCTCAGGAGAATAACGCACCCACTGATGGCTCACAAACTTTTTGTCCAGCCAGTCCAGCATCACACCGTTCAATCCCCAATCCAGCAGAATATAGAGCAGCCAGCAGATAACCAGACCGCAAACCATCAGCAGCAGCGCAGACCATGTCTTCTTTATCTTATCCTTCAATTTTGTATCCGCACCCCCAGATCGTTTTGATATACTTCGGATTTTCAAAGGAATCTCCCATCTTCTCCCGAAGATGCCGTATGTGCACCGTTATGGTATTATTATTCTTGGTGTAGTACTCTTCCTCCCAGATGAGATGGAAAAGTTCCTCCGCGCTGACCACCTGCCCCTTTCTTCTGCACAGGATACTCAAAATGGAAAACTCCGTCGGCGTCAGGTTCAGCTCCTTTTCATTCAGGCGGCACTCGTGGGTCCGTTCGTTCACCACCAGTCCCGACACGGAAAGCACGTCCTCCTCCTTCTCCTCTGCCACGTTGTACCGCTTATAGCGGCGCAGCTGCGCCTTTACTCTGGCAACCAGCTCCAGCGGCAGAAACGGCTTGGTAATATAATCGTCCGCCCCCAGGGTCAGACCGGTGATCTTGTCTGTCTCCTCCCCTTTGGCCGTGAGCATAATCACCGGATAGGTGTGATTTTCCCGTATTTTCCGGCAAAGCTCCAGCCCGCTTATTCCCGGCAGCATGATATCCAGAATAGCAAGATCCGGCTTTTCCTCCCGGATATACTCAAGCGCCTCCCTTCCGTCATAGTACTTTGTCACCCGGAAACCCTCATTCTCCAGGTAGAGAGCTACCAGATCCGCAATCTCCCTCTCGTCATCCACGATCAATATGCTTTCTTCCATCTCATTCTCCCCCTCAAGTCAGCAGTTTCATGCCTTCGTTTTTTTCGTTCACGCAAAAAATCCTGATCTTATTCTGCCACAAAATGCGCACAAAGGGATTAAGATTTTCATAAGAATCATCAACCTCTTTTTACAATCGGTTTCTTATTTCTTTGCCTTTATCGGTGTATAATAATCCATTTGGCTGTATCCCATTATCTCCTGCGCAAGCGGTGATGTGATGACATTCCCAAGTTCCGCACGCGATGTGTCACGTTCAAGCCCGTTTTCACACAGGAACTTGTCTACCTCCGTATCCAAAAGCTCTTTATCCGTTTTTTGGTCAATGTCGGTTGCAACGGCATAAAGCCCTCCCTGGAAATCAATTATTTCAAATTCCGGCGGAACCTCCATGCCCTCCTCAAACAGATGCAGCCAGACAAAGCCCTCTCCCGCCCAATACAAAAAATCCCTTGGAAACATACTGCGCTTTTGCGAGGAAAACCACTGCTCAAACAAATCGAATTTTTCCTCCCCAAACATCCCCATTCCCGATGAAACCATTCTGCAGGCCGGCATTTCATAAATTCTGACACCTTGCATTTTATTTTCCTCGCAATCCTGATTTTTTGTTCTAAACATTATAGCATTTAAATCCCTTGCCTTGTCAAGCGTCTGTTGTAAACAGGATGGTGCATCGGACTCTGCGCACACACCTGACGGTGAAGTTTCCTATAAGGGTTAAAGCAAAAAAGACGCATGGTTTACATTAACTGTTCCATGCGCCTTTGCGTTGTTATAGATTTTTAAAATCCTTGCTATGCCATAGCGGGTGCTGCCAGCTCCTTGACTTCATCAACCGACAAGCCGGAGTACAACGCAATTTTTTCTAATGATAATTCTCCGTCCTTAATCATACGGAGCGCACTCACTGCCCACGCTCCGCTTCGGAACCGCCCTGCTCTTTCAAATACTCCAGCACCTTCCCGAACTCCATGCCGTGAGAAGCCTTCAGCAGCACCGTACAGCCGTCGGGAATATATTCCTGCCTTTTCTGGGCAAGCACTGAAAGCAGCGCGTCCCTGGTGGGAAAATGTGCAATCTGCCTTGTGTCCTCCGCGTGATCCGACGCCGCCTCAAACAGATGCGCCGCCTGCTCTCCCACACATAGTATCCTGTCAATGCCCTTCCTTGCCGCGTACTCTCCCACATCCGCGTGAAGCGCGTCGGAATGCTCCCCCAGCTCAAACATATCTCCCAGGACAGCCACCTTCTCGGTGTCCGCCAGAGACAGCAGGTCAATCGCCGCACGCATGGAAACAGGATTTGCGTTATAGCAGTCGTCGATCACCGTATAGCGCTCCAGCCGGAGCAGATTGCTCCGCCCGCTCACCGCCCTGACACGCTCAATTCCCGACGCAATCTCGTCCTCTGTCAGACCAAGCAGCCTGCCCACACAGGCGGCGGCCGCCGCATTCAGCACCATATGCTCCCCCGGCAGCGGCACATGCACCTTCAGCTGCCGTGGGCCGGAACCGTCGCCTTCCCCGTCAAAGGTCAATACCGCATCGCTCCCCCAGAGCCCCCGGCTCTGAATCTGCCCTGCCGACACCTCCTGTCCCGTACTGCCGCCCAATCCGAAAAAGTGGGGCTTATGCCCTTTCACACAGGTCAGTGTCCTCAGCTTGTCGTCCTCGCCGTTGAAACAGATTTCCCCGTCCGGAGCCATATAGTCAAAAATTTCGGATTTCGCCTTCAAAATACCGTCTCTGGATTTCAGATTTTCCAGGTGACATTGCCCGATGTTGGTTATGACACATATGTCAGGCTGTGCCATCCTGCTCAGCCGGTGCATCTCCCCAAAATCGCTGATGCCCATCTCCACCACAGCCAGCTCATGCTCCGGTCTGATACGAAGCAGCGTCAGCGGAACGCCGATTTCGTTGTTAAAATTTCCCTCCGTCTTTAACACCCGGTATTTTTCCGACAGCACCCCGGCCACAAACTCCTTGGTGCTGGTCTTTCCCACGCTTCCCGTGATACCCACCACAGGGATCCCCGTCTTCTTCCGGTAGGCGGCCGCAATGTCCCGCAGGGCCTGCAGGGTATCCTCCACCAGAAGATAACAGCCCCAGCCGGAGCAGTCCACTCCCGTCTCCTGCTGCACCTGCTCCGGTGTCTTCTGCGTCACCGCCAGGGCAGCCCCTTTCTCAAATACCTGGCTGATAAATCTGTGTCCGTCCACACGTTCCCCCACTGTGGCAAGGAAAACGCTGCCCTCCTCCACCAGGCGGGAATCAATCACAACAGATGTGACACATCTGTCACTGTCTGTATTCTCTCCCGGGAAAAGCCTTCCACCGCACGCTTCTGCTATCTCCTTCCCTGTAAGATCCATCCTTTCCATCCCCCTTGCATCCATCAATCCATGGCTTGAAAGCTTACTTTCCTGTGCTTCGCATCTCCGGACACCTGTCATCTGGTCCGAAACGCACAGGCCAGAATCCTTTCGCAAAGCTCCTCAAAATCGATTCCTACCGCAGCCGCCTCCTGGGGAAGGAGCGAGGTAGGAGTCATTCCGGGCAGCGTATTTGCCTCCAGGCAGAAGATCTCCCCGTCATGGTTCATTCTGAAATCCATCCGGGCATAATTATTCAGCCGCAGCACCCGGAACACTTTCTCTGCAATCTCCTGCAGCTGTCTTGTCTTCTCCTCGGGAATGTGGGCGGGGCAGGTCTCCACCGTACTGTCCGCCTGATACTTGTTTTTATAGTCATAGAAGCCTGCCTTGGGCGCAATCTCGATGACGGGAAAAGCCTTTCCGTCCATAACGCCCACCGAAAACTCCCGGCCCTCTATGTACTGCTCGATCACCACCTCGTCGTCATAGCGGAACGCCTCCGCCTTTGCCGCCTCATACTCCTCTTCGCTGCGGGCGATGCACACTCCCACGCTGGAGCCGCCGCAGCAGGACTTTACGATGCAGGGAAACGGAACCTTCTGCTCTTCCGCCTCCCCCTTCTTCATGCGGATTCCCGCAGGCGTGGGAATCTGATATGCCCGGAACAGATCCTTGGTAATCCCCTTATCCATAGCCATGGCCGAGCTGACAAAGTCCGCTCCCGTATAGCAAATACCCATCAGCTCAAAACAGGCCTGAATCTTGCCGTCCTCGCCGTTGGCTCCGTGAAGGGCCATGAAAACACAGTCTGCGCGCTGGCAGAGCTCCAGGACATGGGGCCCGAAAAAGCTCTTCCCGCCGTCCTTTCTCATTGCCCTGATCTCCTCCAGATCAGGATTTTTCTCTCCCACACTGCCGATTTCCGCAGCAAAGTCCCACTCTCTTTCAAATATATCCCCGGTCTCCCCCTCGTACCCCAGGTACACATCCAGAAGGATCGCCTGATGTCCTCTTCTCTTCAGCGCTTTGTATATCATGCTGCCGGAGCTTAAGGAGACATCCCGCTCCGTGCTGGTTCCACCTGCCAAAACCACAATTTTCATCTCTTCCTCTTCCCATTCCTTTCTCACGTTTCAGGCCGTACCGCCAGCTGTGCCAACAGCAGCAGATAACCGCCCCGATTCTCATCTTCCTCATAAAAGCAGACGGACTCCGGGTTCTGTCCCATCAGATAATGAAAAAACTCCTCCGCAATCCTTGTATATTGATAGTTATTCATGATATAGTTTGCACATGACAGTTCCACCGCGCATTTCAGGATATCTTCGGAGCCGTTGTTCTTTGATGCCACCGGATGTATCATATCCGCGTAACGGTTGGAGACCTCCTCGCTCCGGTTCATCAGGTTCCCCATAAATTCCTCGCACAGCTCCACATCCACCCTCTGCCTGGTAGACATATAAGTCATAATGGCGTACAGATAACCGTTCTCCTCCAGATAACTGCTGTTGTTTTCAAAAAAGCTTTTGTAATCCGCAATCTGATTTCTGTATGTATACAGCCCTGTTGCCCGATATAATTCTGTCAGTGCAAAAAAAGTATCGGCGTCCCTGCCCATTGCGGTCTGAATCTGACCGAAGACGGTAGATGCCCGCTTCAGGCAGTCGGTGGCATACTCGTGGTCAGATTTCTGATACAGATAGCTGAATTTTGCCAGCAGCGCGGCATAAAGCGCCTCCTCACCGGTTTCCACGCCGTTTTCCTCCATGTGGGAAACCCAGCCGCGAAGTTCCTTCAGCACATCTGCGACCTCGTCCCCGTCATCATCCGGAAAAAGACTGCCGTACCACTCATATACCTCCAGCAGCGCAACGGCATCCCTCAGGGACAGCGTCCTCCTGCGGCAGTTTTCCATCAGTTCCTCACTGATTTCCGCAAACAAATCCTCATACAGACGCTGCCGGATCTCAAAATCCAGGGACTGCCCCACGATATCACACTCCAGATAATAGGTTCCCTCCCCCTGGAAGTCGTCAAATTCCAGCTGTCCGGAATAGAGCCCCAGCTCCTCGCTGTAGGCCACATCCTCCACTTCTCCGGTATACACGATTTCACCCGTTGCGGCGTCCACCAGCCGGAACTGTCCGGGCAGTCTGTGCCCCTTCACCGCAGCGTCCATCTCGCCGCCCAGGGAGTAACCTCTGGCCGCCATGATATTCGGGAACTGCCTGGGAACCGTATAATCCACCACAGGAGTGCCCTCCATGGCCGTGATCCCCGCATATGGATTTTTTTCATCTTCCGTCTCCTGTTCCGCTCCGCATCCGGCAAGCAAACCGGCCGTCAGTGCGCAGACAGAAAACAGACAGAATCCTCCGTATCTTCTCAATGGCTCCTCCCGCCTCCAGGCTCTTTTCACTACCTGACTATTATAAACGCAATGCTGCGGGAACGCAATCTTATTCGCCCGATTCATAGACAATATTTCCGTCTATAATCGTGTACAGAGTCCTGGTGAAAATTTCCATGGGATTGCCCGAAAAGACGGCGATATCAGCATCCTTCCCCACCTCCAGGCTTCCCACCCTGTCCTCCACTCCACAGACCCGCGCCGCGTTGACGGTGATGGCACGATATCCTTCCTCCAGGGGCAGCCCTGCCTTTACCGCAAGTCCCGCGCAGATGGGCAGCGATGCGATCAGCGAAACCGGGTGATCCGTGGTGATGGCTGTCAGCACCCCCGCCCGGTTCAGCACACCAACGGTCTTAAAGGCCATGTTCTGCACCTCAATCTTGCTGCGGCTTGCAAGGTCAGGCCCCACAATGGCCGGAAATCCCTCCGCCGCCAGCTCTTCCGCAATCAGATGTCCCTCGGAACAGTGATCCAATGTCATGCGCAGATCAAATTCCCTGGCAATCCGTATGGCAGTAAAAATATCGTCCACCCGGTGCACATGCGCCTTCAGCGGAATCTCCCGGTTCAGCACGGGAAGCCAGCACTCCATTGTAAAGTCTTCCTCAAAATACTCGCCCTTCTCCTGTGCCGTCTTCCGCCTTTGGGCATATGCCTTCGCTTTATACAGTTCTTCTCTCAGCATCGCGGCTATGGCCATCCGGGTGGAGGGACTTTTTCCCTGCCCGGAATAATTTACCTTGGGATTCTCTCCAAAGGCTACCTTCATGGCGGCGGGTGCCTTTACTATAAGGTCGTCCACCCTGCGGCCCCTGGTCTTTAAAAAAGCAAACTGGCCGCCTGCCACGTTGGAGCTGCCTGGGCCTATCATGGCCGAGGTGATTCCTGCCCTGACCGCATCGTCAAAGGCAGCGTCCATGGTATTGACGGCGTCAATGGCACGCAGATAGGGGGTAATGGGGTTTACCGTCTCATTACAGTCGTCCCCCTCCATCCCCTTTTTCTCCTCCGTGATCCCCATATGGCAGTGAGCCTCAATGATACCTGGCATAATCAGCCCGTCCTTCACCTCGATAACCCGCTCGCAAGCGGCGGGATGAATCCTGATTTCATCCCGCCTGCCAATCTGAACTATTTTTCCTTCCGCAATGCGGATACATCCGTCCTGGATGTCCCCGCCCGCCATTGTCTTGATCGTTCCGCCTACAATATACATACGTCTCCGTCCTCCTAGCGGAACAGTGGTTCCGGATCCATCTCTTCACCGTTGGCCGTAAGTTTCAGGTACAGATTTGTGCCCTCTCTGCAAAAGGATCTGGTAGGCTGCGCAACCGTACCCACGGAGTCGCCTTCGTTCACATAGCTGCCCAGACTCACGTTAATGTCCTTTAATTGTCCGTAGGTGATCAAATAACCGTCTCCCAGGTCCATGGTAACCAACTTGCCAAACTTGTAATCCTCAGAGATATCCACTACCTTACCATCGGCGCAGGCGGACACATTCATCCCTTCCTGGGCCACGATCATCACGGCAGAATTGTAAGCATAATGCCCCAGCGTGGCAAAATACACACTTTTATCCATGCTGTAGGGAATCAGAATCTCTCCCTCCAGAGGGCGAAGCAATCCCTCGCTCTGCGCAAAATGCAGTTCTCTTGTGTCCGCCGCATTCTGGCTGTTATCAGGCGCAGGCTGTACGGGCTGTTCCGGTTCTATGGGCTGTTCCTGCGCGACCTGGTCTTCCGGCACTGCAGGCTGTTCCTGGGTAACCTGGGCGTCCGGCACTGCCGCCTCCTGGGATGCCCCCTGATTCTTCTGCTCATCTCCGTCCTTGTCCTTCTCTGCGCCGTCCTCCGGTTTTTCCTCGGGCGAAACGGTATCCGTCAGACCGGGAATCTCCACCTTTCCGGAGTCTACCTCCATGGGCAGATAATCCAGATCGTCCTCCAGTCCCCCCTGTTCCGACAGGGCAAGCCCTTCCCCCGCAGGGAAGTCCATCAGTCCCTCCTGCGCATTGTTTTCCGCGATCTCCTCCAATATGCTCTCCGAATGATCATCCAAAGCGGTAAAATCAAGGGTATATCCGTCGTCCCTGTTTTCTTCCTCTCGGGTCTGCATATAGATGCCTGTCATTGTCAACGCTGTAAGCACAAAAGCCGACGAGGCAAGCATGATGATTCTTTCCTTTTTTGCATTATTTTTTCTATTTCTTCTCATGGCCGCTTTCCTTCCTTTTTCGCTGAAAATACATTGTAAGAACTGTTTCTTCACAATCATTTTTCCCGAAACAAAAGAAAGTATTCAGCCATTTTATTTTGCGTCCGGTGGATTTTCCGGCGCAAAAAATGCCGCGACACAATTTCCTGTAAAGCAAAAAACGCAGGCGAACTCTGCCGCCTGCGTTTTTTCCATATTAAAGTACTTTATGCGCCTTTGTCATATTTTGCCACATCCACATGCTGCACGGTTCCCACATTTCCGTTTTCATACAGAAATACTCCCGTGTTGCGGATTGCGCCCAAGGTCTGTCCGGAAGCGCCCTTCTGCGTAAAATCAGTGGACACATTCTGCAGACAGATGGCGCCTACGCCTTTATCTGCCAGACGATACAGAACATCATTTCCGTTTTCGTCCTTCGTCCATATTTTTAATTTGTCCCAGATCGCATCGTTTTCATCAATCCAGCCGTTTCCGTCCTCATCATATTTTGCAAGATCCGCAAAACCGTTGCCGCTGGAGGTGCCGAACAATTCGCTGCCGTCATTGATGATTCCGTCGCCGTTCTTATCCAGCGCCAGATAACCGCTCCCTGCGCCAAGGCTGGAAATTTCATCCAGTTCCCCGTCGGCGTCAATGTCAAAATAAAAGGTCTGATCCTCCAACTGTGCCACATCCGTGTCCAGATTGATCACCAGCGGATCACACATGGTAAAGGACGCAAGCTCCAGATCTTCCCTGTAGTACTGCTGGAATTCCCTGCTCATGCCAACGTTGACATTAAAGCGGATCTCCCTGCCGTCCGCCGTCTTTACCGTTCCCACCGTGGAGAAGCTTGCGCTTTCCGTCTCAGCAAAAAAGGTTTCATGGCTGAAGTTAAGCACCTTCATGCTGCTGGTCAACGGCCGCTGGTTCGACGCCAGCAGCTGGTCAAACACCCCGTTTGCATTCGAAGCGTTGTTTGCACCTCCGGTGCTCTCTGTCCCGTTCTGTGTGCCTCCGGTCTGCGTATCGTTCGACTGAAAACTATTCATCCGCGGCCATCTGCCAAACTGGGTTCTTCTGGCCCCAAATAACATGTCAAATATATAGCGGATGGTCTGCTCCCTCAGCTCCATGAAAGACTGGCTGACAGAGCTGCGAACCGATACATTGGAGACCGTGGACTGAAATCTGGTCTGCCATTCCTGCATGGTAGTGACGCTCTTCTCGCCGGATCCCTCCGCCTTTTCTTTTGATGTATTTTGTTCCGCATTTGCGGTATTTCCCGTATTGCCGCCGACTGCGGCATTCAGAGAATGATTTCCCTGATTCAGCCTGCTCTGATAATCCATTATCGTAAATCTTCTGGCTGTCGTATTGGAAGCTTTGTAGCTTCTGGCGGATTCCATTCCTATTGTACTGGAATCAATTCTCAAGTATTATCCTCCTGCCCCACCTTCGGCGCTCGTCAGCTTAACCGAATAAAAAAGACGGCATACGGCGAGAATCTCCTTTTCTCGCTGAAATACCGTCCGTGGTCCATATGTTCATACTCAGTGGCAGTTGGCCGAACCGCCCCCCTGTATAAACTATATCGGCAGAAATACTGTTTACTTTAGGTTTTATCAGGATTTTGTATCCGGTTCACCGACTCCGGCCGGGTTCTTTGCCGCAGGCCTCCTTACCATCTGCTGCATCTGTCCCATCCTTGCGGCCATGATTCCGGCCACCATCTCCCTGGGGATCACGATGTTCTCCCCCAGCGGGTTGAGTACAACACCCAGGGCAGGACTGGCATTCCCCTGAGAATCCTTCCGAAACAGCATATTTGCATAGTCGTCAAACCGCAGGGCAAAAAAGGGCAGATTGTTGTTTTTTTCCGCCCACTTCCGATACTCCACCGCATCGGTAAAGCCCATGAAAAATCGCTTTCCGTCCGGTGTAGACAGCATGGGAAACTGAATCATGCTGCCGGACGCCAAAACCAGCCTGCCCTCCTCATCCTCCACGGGCGCCGGCTCGATGATGGCCGGAGCCTGAAAGGACGCCTTTACAAGCTCTGCCACAAACATGTTTCTGTGCTCCGGAGTATCCTCCGCTCTCATCAGCTGAACGCATCCCACCAGCATGGGGTTGGACACGGTTTTATTGAATTCCATAATATACCTCCCTGCCCGCTCCTGCGGGCGTAAATTCTGCTTTCTTTTTCTTGATCTTATATGTATAACATGATATACTTTCGTATAGGGAAACCAAAATGCCAGGCGGCTGCCTCCTTTTCGGAGGGAAAACCCTCCCTATTTCAGAAAGGAGGGATGCCAGTGATGATAACCTATTCTGACCTGCTTCAAACCGGAATATTCATTATCACGCTTGTGGGATTGTGTTATACAATCTTCACAAGAAAGGGAAAATAGCCGCCACTACTGCAATAGTGACGGCTGTTGACATATAACAGTGTGTACTTAGGGTAGCCGCTTTCTGGTTTCCCTTCTATATGATTCTAATATAACACATCCATCCCGTACCCGCAAGAAAAAATTTCAGTATTAATACCACGATTTCGATTCTCACCCCACCCGATTGTAGTTAATCAGGCATCCCTTCAGGATGATCTGCCGCTCCTCGTCGGTGAGTTCCCCCAGCTTCAGCGTAAATCCCTTTAACGCCCCGTCCTTCACCACATAGGCCTCGATGGTCTCCGTCTTCTCCTCCACCGCCCTTCTGATGCCGGGCAGGAACAGATAATCCAGATTCCGGAAGGGAAGCTCACCCTCTGCAATCAGGAAAGGCAGCATCCCCCAGTTGATCAAGTTGGAGCGGTAACGCTTGGTGGCGTATTCGTTTGCAATATTTGCCCAGCCCCCCAGCACCTTCTGACAGGAAGCCGCCTGTTCCCTGGCGGAACCATCCCCCGGCTTCACCGCAAAGATCGTGGAACCAAAGCCTGTGTTCACATGGCTGACCCCCGGGAAACGCTCCTTTATGGGATTCATCACCTCCCGGATGGCGGGAAGCACCTGGCAGGGATGTCCCCCTCTGCTGCGTTCCTCCTCCAGGCCGCGCATGACCTTCGCCCGCCCCACATACTGGGGATCCTTGCGGCTCAAGGTAAACTCCGCCAGCCCCAGCGGATTGGAACGGTAGGAAGAAGTTTCCCCGGAGGGAATCAGCTCGTCCGTGGTGGTCACCGGGTCGTGAATCTCGCTGACCACCTGAAGCACCAGGTTCTCCGGCAGCTCGCCCAGGGCAGGCCAGTCCTTAATGTTGGGGCCGAACTGGATTTCCGTGTCCGGGTCAGCCGCACCGTGGGAGTCAAACACACGGTTGGCATATATTTTGCTGTCAAAATGATATTTGTATTTTCCGATCTCCCCGTCAAAGTCCGTGGCGGGAGTCAACACACCCTGGTTTGCTGCCGTAGCCGCAATGGAACGTGCGTCCATCAGGGCCACGGAGGAAATCTGTCCGTTCTGCAGCTTGCTTCCCTCACGGTTGGGGAAATTCCTGGTGGAATGCCGGATGCTGAAGGCATTGTTCGCCGGCGTGTCCCCCGCGCCGAAGCAGGGACCGCAGAATGCCGTCTTCATCACGGCTCCCGTCTCCAGAATCGTCGCCGCACATCCGTTTCGGATCAGCTCCATATACACAGGCATGGAAGCGGGATATACGCTGAGCGTAAAGCCGTCAGAGCCGATATTGCTGCCCTTCAGGATATCCGCAGCCGCACAGATATTCTCGAAGCCGCCTCCGGCACAGCCCGCAATAATTCCCTGATCTACCAGGAACCTGCCGTTCTTCACCTTGTTTTTCAGGCCAAACTCCACCGCGCCGTCCAGGCTCACCCGGGCGCGCTTCTCCGTCTCCTCCAGAATATCCATAAGATTTGCATTCAGCTCCTCTATGGTATAGGTATTGCTGGGATGAAAGGGCATGGCGATCATGGGACGGATCTTGGAAAGGTCTACCTTAATCAGACCGTCATAGTAAGCAACCTCACCCGGGTTCAGCTCTCTATACTCTTCCTTACGCCCGTGAATCTCATAAAATGCTTCAATTTCCGCGTCCGTCTTCCAGATGGAGGACAGACAGGTGGTCTCCGTGGTCATGACGTCGATGCCGATTCGGAAATCCGCGCTCAGGGACGCAACGCCGGGACCCACAAACTCCATCACCTTGTTTTTCACATAGCCGTTTTTAAATACAGCGCCGATAATGGCAAGCGCAACGTCCTGCGGGCCCACGCCCTTCACGGGAGCACCGGTGAGATACACGCCCACCACACCCGGCATATTGATATCGTAGGTCTGGTTCAGCAGCTGCTTTACCAGCTCGGGACCGCCCTCCCCCATGGCCATGGTGCCCAGAGCGCCGTATCTGGTATGGGAATCGGAGCCCAGGATCATCCTGCCGCCGCCTGCCAGCATCTCTCTGGCAAACTGATGAATAACCGCCTGATGAGGAGGCACATAGACTCCGCCGTACTTTTTGGCGCAGCTCAATCCAAACATGTGGTCATCCTCATTGATGGTGCCGCCCACCGCGCACAGAGAATTGTGGCAGTTTGTCAGCACATAGGGCATGGGAAATTTCTCAAGTCCGGAGGCCCTTGCGGTCTGGATGATTCCCACAAAGGTAATGTCATGGCTTGTCAGCTTGTCAAACCGAATCTTCAGCTTATCCATGCTTTCGGAGGTGTTATGGCTCTCCAGAATACCGTAGGCAATGGTATTTTTTGCCGCCTCCTCCTTCGTCAGCTTTTTCCCCGTCTTACTCTCAACCGCCGCCTGTGCGTCCGGGGCATCGACTATGATTTCCTCCCCGTTTACCAGCCAGGCGCCGCCCTGTAATAACTCTATCATAAAAATCCTCCTTCGGTCTCACAACTGTTCCTGTCCGACAAGTATTTATTATAAAGGAAAGAGAAGGCGAATGCAATGAAAAACGTGCATTTTGTGCCGCTAACCGAGCAGGTTGTGCTGAGCCGTTAAATGCGGAAAATGCCGTGATAAAATGATGCCAAGAACAGGATCACTTCATGATCCAAAGGAGGCAGGACTATGAATCAGAAAAAAACGACGCTCCGGCAGCTGTTTCTTTTTTTTATCATAAGCAACGGTGTCACCTTGCTGCAGCTGGCCTTGATGCCCCTGTTAAAGCATCTGTTCGGTCTTACCGGACTGGCCGAAATACCATTGCAGCTGTTTCCCTTAGGGCAAAGCCCGGAAGGAAAGCGAATCTTTCTGATCGATTACGCAGGCGGCGCGCTGAGCGATGGCGGCGGAGGCGGCACGGCCTATTTTCTCGCCGTGGAACTCACACTCCTCGCGGCTCAGATCATCAATTTTTTTCTCCAGCGCAGAATCACATTCCGGTCCCAGGTCAGCGTCCTGAAGGCGGCGCTGTGGTATTTTGCCGCATGGCTGCTCATCTCTTCCGGAGCCTCCGTGCTGAACGGCCTGTACAAACCTTATATCTACCGCTTTCTGGTCTTCCGCTTCGGAAAAGACGGCGGAACCCTGGCCGGCGATATCGTCACCATGCTGATTAATTGTGTTATCTCGTTCTGGGTCTTTTTCCCAATCATGAAATTTATCTTCCGTGCCGGCGATAAGAGAGACACTATCAGAAGAAAAGAGGATACCAAATGACAACAGAATGGAAACATGGGAACATCATTTCCCGGATGTCCCTGGAAGAAAAAGCAGCTATGCTGAACGGGGCATCGGAATGGACCACGAGAGAAATCCGCCGTCTGGGAATCGAAGCTCTGGTTTTTTCAGACGGCCCCAACGGAGTGCGGCGGCAGCGGGGCAAGGGGGATCATCTGGGTCTGAACGCATCCGTTCCAGCCACCTGTTTTCCGGCGCTCTCCGCTCTGGCCTGCAGCTGGGATGAGGCGCTGCTGTACCGGGTGGGGCAGGCGCTGGGGGAAGAGGCCCGGACACTTGGCGTGGATGTCCTTCTCGGCCCCGGGCTGAACATCAGAAGAAACCCTGCGGGAGGAAGAAACTTTGAATATTTTTCCGAGGATCCCTATCTGTCCGGAAAAGAAGCCGCAGCCTTCATCCGGGGAATTCAGAGCACCGGAATATCCGCATGTCCGAAGCATTTCGCCGTCAACAGCCAGGAACTGCACAGAATGACCGTGGATTCCGTTCTGGACGAGCGAGCCCTCAGAGAGCTGTATCTGACCGGATTCGAGATCGCCCTGAAGGAAGGCGGAGCCCATGCTCTCATGACCAGTTACAATAAAGTGAATGGCAGCTATGCCAATGAAAACCCTCATCTGCTCCTGGAAATCCTCAGAAAAGAATGGGCATATGACGGCTTTGTAGTAACCGACTGGGGCGGCTGCAACGATCCTGCAAAAGGCGCCGCCTGCCGTTCCGACCTGTCTATGCCCGGAGCCGGATATGTTCTGGTTCACGAAATCGTGCAGGCTGTCCTTGACAGCAGGCTGCCCATGGATGCTTTGGAACAATGCGTGGAGGATACGCTGGAACTGCTGCGGAAAACAGCGCCGGGAAGGAAGAATCGCGCCGCCGGATACGATCCAGAAAAGCATCATATCCTGGCCCGCAAGGCGGCGGCTCAAAGCGTGGTACTGCTGAAAAACCAGGGAAAGCCCTCCCGGCTGCTGCCCCTTTCGGAAAATACCAGAGCCGCGTTGATCGGCGCCTTCGGAAGCTCCCCCAGATATCAGGGGGCAGGTTCTTCCGCAGTCAATCCCTCCTGTCTGGAAAGTCTTTCTCAGGTGATCGGAAACTATCTGCCCCGATATACAGGATATGCGGCAGGATATACGCCCGGCCGGAAAAGAGATCCGGCAAAGGAACGGAAAGCATTATCTCTTGCTGCGAAATCCGAGCTTATCCTTTACTGCATGGGCCTGGACGAATGTTCGGAGCTGGAGGGCCGGGATCGGAAAGATCTGGCGATTCCGGAGGAACAGATTCTGCTCCTGCAAAAATTGTACGAGGTCAATCCGAACATCGTAGTCCTGTTATCCGCCGGAGCCGCCGTAGATCTTTGGTGGGAAAACTACTGCAGCGGGATAGTGTACGGTCAGCTGGGAGGACAGGCAGGAGCTTCCGCCGTATTGGAAATTTTGCTGGGAAAAATATGCCCGTCCGGCCGTCTGAGCGAAACCTGGCCTCTGCGCTATGAGGATACGCCGTCGTATGGGTGCTTTCCGGGGCCGGAGCGAACCGCCGAGTACAGAGAAAGTATCTTTGTGGGGTATCGCTATTACCATTCGGCACAGATCAGGGTACGCTATCCCTTTGGGTACGGCCTGTCCTACACCTCCTTTTCCTACTCTGATCTGAAGACAGACGACAAAGGCGTGTCCTTTGAGATCAGAAACACCGGGGACAGGGACGGCGCCGAGGTGGCTCAGCTGTATGTCGGAATCAAAAAAAGCAGGGTCTTTCGAGCCGCCAGGGAGCTGAAAGGCTTCCATAAAGTATTCCTCCGGGCCGGGGAAAAAACCACCGTAAAAATTCCCTTTGACGAAAAAACTTTCCGTTTCTGGAATACGGCTACCGACAGCTGGGAACGGGAGGAGGGAGAGTACACAGTCAGTATAGGCGCCAGCGCGGAAGATATCCGCCTGGAAGACCGGATCTTCCTGAAAGGAACCACCGATCTGTTTCCAGAAGATCAAAGCCTGCTGCCATCCTACTGTGCCGCTGCGGCAGCACACATTCCGCAGAAGGAATTTGAAACCCTTCTGGGGCGTCCTCTTCCCGTTTCCGGCTGGAGCGGCGAGCTTAGTGAAAATGATGCGCTCTGTCAGATGCATTACGCCGAAAGCAGGATCGCGAGAATTTTCTGCCGGCTGATCCGTGTGAAAACAGAGAGAATGCGGAAACCGGATATGAATCTTCTGTTTGTATACAATCTCCCATTCAGGGGGATTGCCAGAATGACACAGGGTGTAGTAGACTCAAAAATGGTGGACGGAATTCTGGAACTTGTAAACGGCCGCCCCGGAAAAGGTCTCAAAACATTGTTTTCCGGTATGCTGTCAAACAGGAAACGAAACAGAGCTTATCGGAACGCGGAAGACCTGCGGAATAGATCAGCCAGACAGGGGAATCCTGTCTTACATGGAAAGGATGAGCCATGATCCGAATCGCATTGGTGGAAGACGAAGCTGTTTATGTAAATCAGATGCAGGAGTACCTGGAACGATACAGCCGGGAAAGCGGCCACAAAATCAGTCTGAAGGTGTACGGGGACGGAGAGGATATTCTGGAATATTACACCGGAGAATACGATGTCATTTTGTTGGATATTCAGATGCGCTTTATGGACGGAATGACCGCCGCCGAAAAAATCCGGGAGCTTGACCGGAAGGTGATCCTGATCTTTGTCACAAACATGGTTCAGTACGCCGTTCGGGGTTACTCCGTGGACGCCATGGACTACATTCTGAAACCGGTGGATTATTTTATGTTTTCCCAGAGACTGGATAAGGCTGTGGAAAAACTCCGAGAAAAGGAAGATCACTACATCTCCCTGCGGACAAAGGCCGGCATCCGTAAGGTAGCCCTGTCCGATATCCTTTATATAGAGAGCCGTAAGCACCAGCTGTGCTATGTGACCGCACAGGGCGAGTATGTAATGCGAAGCAGGATCAGCGATTGCGAGGAAGCGCTGAAAAAATTCGGTTTTTACCGGGTTCACAAGGGATATATCGTAAATATGCGCAGGGTGGACCGCATCGAAGGCGACTGCTGCCATATTCATGGAGAGTGCATTATGATCAGCCGGGAAAAGAAGAAGGAGTTTATGCAGGAGATGCTTCGCTATATAGGCGACATCTGAATGCTGTAACAGAAAGGAGAGGGTAATGCAGGGAATTTACAGGGATATTCCACGACTATATACCGCCATTGCAGAGTGGGGCGCCTGTGTGGTTCAGATCACGGTACTGAACCGGCGTCTGCGCGGCTGGCGGCTTTTTGCAGCCTTGTCCGCAGCTCTGCTCCTACAGGCATCATTTCTGATGTTTACGGATCATCTGCCCACTGTCTTATGGATCCCTTGCATGGCGGCAGCTACCGGACTGATGCTGTTGTATCTGTTTCTTTGCTGCAGGGAAAAGTTTGTGACTGCTGCTGCCGCCTGCGCAAGAGCCTTTTTGCTGGCGGAATTTGCCGCCTCGCTGGAGTGGCAGCTCCACTGCTATATACTGATGCGTCTGGGTTCTCTCCCCCGGCCGATTCAATGGGGCATGGCGGCGCTGACCTACAGCGTCATTTTTTTCGCAGGTTACCGTCTGGAAAAAGTCATTCACAGAGGGGAGGCCGGGGGACAGGAGTCCTTAAGTGAGATCAGCGTCGTTATCATCGTATGTGTTCTGGCCTTTCTGCTCAGCAATTTAAGCTTTGTGGTATCCAGCTCTCCCTTCAGCGGAAACATCATCCAAGACATATTTTATATCCGCACCCTGGTAGATCTTGGAGGGATTGCAATCCTGTATGCCTATCAGGGACATATGAGAGAAGTACATGTCAGAAGGGAACTGACTCACATCAACACTTTGTTTCGGAACCAATATCACTATTATCGCAATTATCAGGAAAGCGTGGACCTTGTCAATATCAGATACCATGATCTGAAACACCAGATCGACGCCCTGCGCAATATGAAGGATGCCGATGAAAGAAACGAATGGCTTGACGCCATGGAAAAAGAGATCGAACAATACCACATTTCAATTCATACCGGAAACGCCGTTCTGGATACGATCCTGGCAGGAAAAATGCTCCTCTGCAAAAAGCATGATATCAAAATGACCTGTGTGGCGGACGGAAAACTGCTGTCCTTTCTGCATGTCACGGATATCTGCTCCATCTTCGGAAATGCACTGGATAACGCCATAGAAAATGTGACGGACATTCCGGACAGAGAAAAGCGTCTGATCCATATTTCCGTTTCTTCCAAAAAAGGATTTACCTATATACGGATCGAGAACTATACCGAGAAGCCGCTGAAGCTGAAGGCAGACGGACGAACTCCCGAAACCACAAAGGCCGACAGGGAAAATCACGGCTATGGCCTCAAGAGCATCGGACGCTCGGTGGAAAAATACGGAGGCAACTACACCTTTGGCCTGGAAAAGGGATGGTTTGTCTTACAGATCCTGTTTGAAAACCAGCGTTTTGTGTAAAGAAACCGACATTTTATGCCACCCGCCGTCTGTCTGAAATAATTGTGCTACTATGAAGAAAAGGGAGAGAACAGACATTGGACGCCCTGACAAAAAAAGAGAGGAGAAGAATCATGAAGAAAGGAACAAAAGTAATGGCGCTGATGCTGGCCGGTATTTTAGCGGCTTCGACAGCAGGGTGCGGAAATCCGCAGCCGGAGACGAAACCGGCCGAACTGTACCAGGGACATAATTCCGGCCTTACGGAAAGAACGGCCGCAGAAGGCTACTATGTTCAGTATCTGACCTGTGAGGATCTGGGCGAGGCCATATTCGGCCCCCTGAGCCATGAAGGAAGCGACGTTTCCTGCTTTCAGGTGAATACGCTGGTGCTGACAAACAATGAATTTGCTTCCCGCGGCAATTGTGCCTATGCATACGAGCCCGGACAGCGGTACGAGTTGACAAAGGATTTCCGGGATACCCAGAGAGGTATGCACTTTTGCTTCTCGTTTTACGGGACATACACAGTAGACGGAGATCAGGTTACGCTGAGCGAGCCGGAAACCTTCAGTTATAATCTTTGGACCGGCGACGGCGGTCCCATCGCTGAACCCACAGATGCAGGCGGGTTCTCCGCAGATCCGGCGACGGATCCCTATGTGGACGCCTTTAACACGTCGATTATGAATTACCGCTGCAGCTACGGCCATGAGTCGATGACAGTCACCATCGACCAGGAAAACTTTACATTTACTTTTAACGAAGTGAACGAGGACGACTGACAGAACCAGAACTGCCGCAGGAGCTGAAAAGACCGGCGGCAGTTCTCCTTTGAACGGAAAGGCTGGATTTGCATATGAAGAACAAGAAAAAAATGCTGATTATCGGAAACGTGCTGCTTGCACTTTTCCTGATCCTGGTAATCGTGGTCAACAGCGTTGCACTGTACTGGAGTCAGGCACTGCTGCTGTTTTTCGGTACGATAGGAGGCGCCCGCGGCTCCTCCCAAAATCTGTTCTCCAGCACCTACGGAAATCAGAAGCTGCTCTTGCGTGATCTGGAGGAATTTGTAAAAACCGTGGTGGATGAAGGCGCTATTCTTCTGAAAAACGAGAATACCCTGCCTCTGCCGGAAGGAGAAAGGGTGACTCTGTTCGGACAGGGATCGGTGAACTGGCTCACCACCGGCACCGGCTCCTCCGCCATCCAGAAAAGCGATTATCCGGATCTGACACTGAAAAGTTCCCTGGAAGACGCAGGCTTCCGGGTCAACGGCGCCGTATGGGACTACTATTCCGGCACAAACAAAAGGCTGGGGCAGGGCGGCGGAGGGATCAACGCGAACTGGAAGCTGAACGAAACAGACTGGACCACAATTCAGGAACAGTGCGGCAGTTCCTTTGAAAGCTACAGTGATGTAGCGGTAGTGGTAATATCCCGGATAGGATGCGAGGGCGGCGATCTTCCCAGAGATATGTCGGGCCATGAGGGAACCGCCGCTGAGAGTTACCTTCAGCTGAGCAGTGCCGAAAGAGAAATTCTGGCAGGCATAAAGAAGGCCGGCTTCGGGAAAACGGTGGTGCTCCTCAATACCTGCAACGCCATGCAGATGGACTTCATCAACGATCCGCAGTTGGGTGTGGACGCCTGTCTGGTCATCGGCGGAACCGGCGCAAACGGCCTTGCAGAGATCGGGAAAATCCTGAGCGGAGCGGTCAATCCCTCCGGCCATACGGCAGATACCTATGTTTACGACAATTTCAGCAGCCCCGCCATGCAGAATTTCGGCGACCAGCGATATATCACAGAAAGCGGAGAACTGCTGGGAGACGACTTTGCCCTGATCAATTACGGCGAAGGGATCTATGTGGGATATAAATATTATGAGACCAGGTATGAGGACAAGGTTATGGGCACCGGTAATGCCGGCGACTATGATTATTCCTCTGTCGTGGCGTACCCCTTTGGTTACGGCCTGAGCTATACGACTTTTTCCTACAGTGACTTTACCCTCACGGAGCAGGAAGGCATGCTGACGGCACAGATCAAAGTCACAAATGCGGGAACGGTGTCAGGCAAGGATGCCGTAGGGCTTTATTACCAGGCTCCCTACACGGAGTATGACAGAGAAAAGGGAGTGGAAAAGGCATCCGTCAACCTGGCGGACTTTGCCAAAACAAAGGAACTGGCTCCCGGAGAATCGGAACTCATCTCCTTTACGTTCGACGCAAAAGATACCATGAAATCCTATGATGCAGGCGGTGTCAGAGGATATATCATGGAGCCGGGGACATACTATGTGACGATTGCCCAGGACGCCCATGAGGCCGTAAATCAAATCCTTGCCTTAAAGGGTTATGATACGGGACACGGAATGACCTCCGAGGGGAATGTATCTTTGGCCGGAACCTATGAGGTCAATGAATTCACAGAGATCGAGGCCGATTCCGTCACCGGAACCACTGTGACAAACCGTTTTGACGACGCCGTGGCCCGGGACGCCGTATATCTGTCCAGAAACGACTGGTCCGTCATGGAAAACAACGGACTGCAATATTGCACAGAGACAAGAAGCATCGACGGCCGGCTGGAGGTGGGTGTACACACAGCGGATGCAGAACTGATCGCCAATC
>ERZ779624.86-NODE-86-length-39469-cov-7.119526_pt1 | contig 39469 bp, 50 predicted proteins | sample MGYA00514190_ERZ779624 | MGnify/ENA primary metagenome ERZ779624 (study PRJEB29562, sample SAMEA4376706) | mouse gut metagenome | isolation source: Cecum | study: EMG produced TPA metagenomics assembly of the A DSS colitis mouse model was used to assess the microbial... | reverse complement strand
TCCTGTCCGTCCTATCACGTTCCCGGCTACAGTGTACACGGGCAGGAGATAAAGCCCCGTTTTCCCGCCTCCACCGCCTGCCCTGCCCATCAGTGTGACGCTTTTCTTTGCGTTTATATATATCCTGTCCGCCGTCCTGCCGAAATCCAGTGTCAGCTGGCCGTCTGGCTCTTCTGCCAGTCCTCCGCTATCCGTTCCAGCAGCGCTATTTTCAAGATCAGCGGGACTTCCTTCTGGCGCTTCCGTGCCCGTTCCAGGATACCCCAGCAGGCTTTCGCACTCAAAAAGTATTTGTCCGGCGTCTCCGCCTCCAAAATCATGGACAAGATAGACTCTCTTCCTACGTTGGGGGACTCCCCAAAATTGAGCGTCAAGCCTTCTCCATGCTGTAGTACGCAATTCCCCCCCCTGGTCCCCTAACTCCAACCATTCCGGCTGCCGCCCACTTTCCACTTGCAGGCATTGGAATATTGCTCTCTGTGATCTCTTCAAGGACCCGCCGGAAGTCCTCTCCCTTATTGCTTGAAAAAGCCCCGGCCACGTTTTCCCAGATGATATATTTTGGGTATTCTCCATTTGTCTTTGCCCTCATTTCCCGTATAATCCGCACCGCCTCCAGGAATAGCCCGGAACGGGACCCGGACAGCCCGGCCTGCTTCCCGGCCACGCTTAAGTCCTGGCACGGGCTGCCGAAACTGATAATGTCCACCGGGGGGATTTCCGCCCCGTTTATCCTGGTTATGTCCCCCAGCTGGGCCGCCTGCGGAAAATGTCTTTTTGAAATGTCAATGCAATTTTCTTCAATCTCGCTGGTCCAGATCGTTTCTATGCCCTGTCCGGACGCCGCAAGCGGAAAGCCAGCTATGCCGTCAAACAAACTCCCTAAAGTCAGCCCCATGCCTCCGCCCCCTCTTAATTCCCGTAACGCTCCGTGAACCACCTGGCATATACCCTGGCCATATCCTCTATACACCCGCATTCTGTATAGTCAGCGCCGCATATGGCGGCTTCCAGGGTGGTTTCCAGGAATGCGTCCTGCTTGTCTTCGTCCTGTCCCTCGATAATGTCAATAATCCTGGCCGCCGTCTCTTCTCCCAGGACGGCTTCCAGCTTCACCTGGCGTTCATGACGATCTGCAAGGCGGGCCATTTCCTCCTGGGCCAGTTCGCTTTTATAGTCCAGGAAGAGGCAATGGCCGTTGAACTTCACCCGGAAGGCTTCCAGATCAGCCGCCGTCATGTACTTGTGCCCATAGATTTCTTTCATCTTCCGCCAGGTGCCCCAGGGCACAAAGCCGAACACATCACCAATTCCCACACATACCCCGGCCATTGCGCCTGCTGCCCAGTGCCGTTCTAAGCTGTCCCACTGGGTCTTTGTGATCACGGACTGCAAAATCCTGTCCGTGCTGGTATACTTCGCTTCAAAGCATATCGCCTGGCCGCCCCGCAGGGTGCCCATAAAGTCCGGCTGTGCATTCGCAGTAAAGCGCCCCGTGAAAGTCCCGTCCCTGCCCGTGCCTGTCGTTCTGAACGGCTCCGGGATTTTCTCCACGATTGCCCGCCCGGTGTCCTTATAGTACCCGCAAGCGCCGCTTATGTAGCCTTCAAAGAAATGGCCCTGGGCATTGTTCTTCATTGCCTGCCAGCTTTTATTTGTCCGTGGTTTACGTCTGTTCATTCCGCCTTCCCTCCCTTCCTGGCCAGCCAGGTGTCTTCCATGTCTGCCAGGTGGACCATGACCGCCAGCGGGTATTTTGCCCAGGCGTCGGAAAGACTATGGCCGTCTGTCCTGGCCCTGGCGTCAAAACCGCCCATGTGCCAGTTAATGGCCATGATCTCTTCGTCCGTCAGCTGTATATAGCGCATGATCAGCATAACCGACTTTTCCCCGTGCCCCGCCGGGAACTGGTTATCATATCCCCAGCACTCCACCTGCTGCCATTCCCCGTTTGCGTCCTTCTGGTTCTTTGTGTACTTCGTATAGAAATCCGCCTTGCACACGTCATGCAAAAGGCCCACTATGGCGATACTGTCCAGATTATGCCCCACGGCACGTTTTAACAGGCTTTCATATACCCCCAGGGAATGTTCCAGCAGGCCGCATTCATGCGCCCCGTGGTACTTCGTGCTGGCCGGGGCCGTGTAAAAGTCCGTTGTTTCCAGCCAGGCCAGCAGGTCTGTTATACCCTGGCGCTTCACGCTCCGCAGAATGGCCCTAAAAGCCATTATCATTTCTTCTTTGCTGTGTCCTCTCACCTTCATACCTCCGTTTTCAGATATTGCCACGACTGCGGCGGGCGGCTTATGCCGTATGCTTCCAGGGGGACGGGCTTTTCATACTCCTGGACTTCGGATATTATCCAGCCCCACATGGGCCTGCCGCTGTTCCCTGCGTACTTTTTCAGCTGTTCTTTTTTCAGACAGCTGGCCGCCTGTACGTTGTATTCCCCCGCCGTGCCGCATACGCTCTGCACCTCCGGCAGGGTTCTGATCTTCTGCACTCCGGGGCAGTTAAATTCCCCGCATACCCCCACGCCGCCCGTGATATATACCAGCACCCGCAGGGGCCATTCCTCCGGCGCTATATGGGGATACGTCTTTCTGATTTCCAGCAGCTTTTCCCTGGAAACCATTTTCTTCCACCAGCGATCATGTAAAGACAAGATCACCGTTATCCTGCTGCCCACTTCCTTTTTCCTCCTTCCCGGCCTTAAATTCTTCCAGGTCAAGCCCCGGCCCCTTCATCATGCCTGCCCTTCCAGAATAATCCTGGTATAGATCAGCATTTCCAGATCACTGAACTGGAAATCACTGATACTTTCCGCCGCCACCGCTGTTTTCGGTTCCTTCTGGCCTCCCAGGTATTTCCCCCTGTTCTCTCTGCGGAAAATGTCCGTTTCCAGGCCGAACTGTTTCACCTCCCTGGTGGGGTCAATCTCTCCGTGGTACTGGATACAAGCCATATACCCCCGGTATATCTCCCGCCCGTCCGCTTCCCGTATGATCAGACGGTCACTGTGTACCGCCTTTTTCAGCATTTCTCCCAGTGTCACTTCTGCTTCCCTCCCTTCCCTTTGGTTTTTTTCTTTTTCGGCTTCTTTGCCTTGCGCCACATTTTCAGATAAATGTGCCACCCGGTTTCCTCATAAAATTCTGTCTTGACTTCACTAATCGTATAATCCGGGAACTGCTTTTCAAAATGCGCCTTCCCCAGGTCATTGGACTTTGCCAGTTCTTCCACTTTCTTTTTGCTGTGCTTGTGGTCTGCGTCCGGCTGCCTCACTGGCCGTTCCAGGTTCCGGGAAGAGGACCAGCGCTTTTTCCCATTGGGGTTCTTTGTCACATACATGCAAAGGGCCTCTATGCCGTTTTTGTCCACTTGCAGGCGGTCCGCATTCACCCACCCCAGCTTCCCCACCTGGTCCATATACTCCGGGTCCGTGTCGTACTTGTGCCAGTTTATCCGCTCTGCGGTCCACATCATTTCCACTTCATCCCGGCTCATGCCTCCATTCATGATTATGTGGTGGTGTATCCTGGTGATCTTGTCCCCGTCCTTGCTGTATCCGTATTCCGTCACCAGTATGTATTTTAAAGGGGGCAGTTTCAGCTTTTTCCGCCTGTAGGCAATCCGCCGCAGGTAATTCCCCGCCACCCGTTCCGCCTCTTCCTCTGTCTCCGGCAGCGTCCCCTTTGCGTATGTGCAGGTGACATGCAGATCACCTATACCAAAATTGCCATTCCCCAGCTGTACCAGATACCGCCTTGCATTTTTATCATTCAGATTTTTCTGCTTCGGCTCTGTAACCTTCTGCCTCTTCCCCCTCTTCCCCTTGACCGCCCTTTCCGCATTGTCCGTCCTGGGTATTATGTCCACCTCTCTGTAATCCCGGCAGTCCACTTTCTTTTCCCGATAAAACATTTTCTGCCTGCCTTCCCTTGTACCAGGGGCAGGGGTATTCTTACCAGGCCAGCAGGGGAACCTTCCCCCTCCTGTACTACTCCCTTATATTCACCCGTTGACAGGTATCATTTACATTTTTTGGGTATGGTAAGAATGTTAATACCCCATACAAGCCCGCTTTCCGGGGCATTCTCCCGGATTTTTGCTTGCCTTTTTCCTGCCAACATGGTACAATATAAGTGTGATTTATATATCTGTTGGCAAAAAGCCTTGACCGTGTTTCCCGGCACTGTCAAGGCTTTTTTCTTGCTTCCTGGCTGCCTGCGGGGCGTTGTCACGCCCCGATCAGTTTGCCAGTGATCTGTTTCCAGTCTTTCACATACAAAGCGGAACGGAAACCAACGCGCACATCGACGTCACAACGGGGGTAGAGCAGATTGACAGCGGACGCCCCGGCGAAGGAAGTGCTGCCGAAACCCGACCCCCGGAACGGCACGGCTTCTGCCAGTTCGCTGTCCACATATATGCCGTCTTTGCGTTCTTTGTAGTCCGGCGGCAGGATAGCCAGGTCAAAAATAATCTGCGGTATGCTTTCCAGGCCGTCAAGCTGTATATCCCGCATGTGCACCCCGTCCCAGTCTTCCTTTGCCTGGCCCGTGGTGATCGTCACGCCATCACCGCCGGAAAGATAGATAGGCTTCCCGTCCGCCGTCTTCGCCTGCTGCCAGGCGGCGCTGTCCCTGGCCATGCTTACCGCTGCGGCGTCATTATTGGGGATATACTCCACCCGGCCTTTTTGCAGGCGCAAGCCCGTTACCATCTCCCAGACGTTCCCTTTCAGCCCATACACGCCGTTTTCCGTGTGGTCATGGCTCCACGTCACCGGGTCAAGCCCTGTCAGCGTCCGGCGTCCGTCATATGTAACGCCGCATTCCTCCGGGAAATCATAATCCCTGCCGCCTTCCGTGTTCCCGTGCGGCTCCGTGCCCAGGTCCCGGCTTTCCGCCAGCAGATAGGCATATTCCGTATTGGTCAGCAGGTGCCAGCCTTCCCCCTTCGCCCGGCAGGCCTTGGCGGCGCTGTCCAGATCAATCTGCACCCAGGGTTCCCGATACGGCAGGGAATATGGTATGCCCTGTATGTTGGTGTTGTGGAACTGGGAAATTAAAATAGCGTCCACAACTTCCCCGCATACCACGAACATGGGCGGGGCCTGCGCCGGGTCTTTGCTGCCGGTCCAGGAGAATGCCGCCATATAGTTGGGCACCCCTCTTTCGTCCTTGATGATTAGTTTCTGTCTTCTTACCATTTGTCTGCCCTCCATTCATTTTTTATCTGAACCCCTGGCGGGGTATCATTCTGTTACAGTTTTCTTTCTCCCCGGCCCGGCGTCTTCAAAACGGTATGTGAAGCCGTCCAGGGCATAGGGGTCCTTTACTTTCCCGTTGCACCGGTCCAGTACAGTCTGATAACTCATGTGGTTAGCTTTCGCCGCCTCCCTGGCCGATCTGTAAACCTCCACTTCCCTGCCGTCTCTGTCAACTTTAAAGACGGCTTTCCTCTTGCTGCTCATGTGCCCCGTAAGCCTGCCCAGGCTCACCCGGTCAATGAACCCGATATTTTCCAGGCGATTGTCCCAGATATTCCTGTTGATATGATACGGCACCTTGTTTTCCGGCCATGTCCCGTACCAGGTCACGGCCATGATCGTTAAAAGCTGTACTTCCGTGCTTTTCCCGTCCTTCGTCAGCTTGACAAAAAGCCTCTGCCGGAATTTCTTTCCGCTCTTCCTGTATGCGGTCATATCCCGCACCAGGCCGGAAGGGAAGACACGGCGCACGTCAGCTATTCGGTTCACCTGGTATTTCCCATCATATCCGGGAATATCCCGCCACCAGCCCGGCCCGGCGTCCTCTGGCATGTATGCCTTCATGCCTGCTGCCCTCCTGGCATTAACATGGCCCGCCCTCTGCCCCTCCAAACGCTCCGGCAGGGAACCGCCAGTTTTCTGTATACATGCGTTCCACAGGGAAAACCCCTGTTTTGATCTCTTCTATGGCCTCCTGGTCCCAGTAGACGCAACTTTCAGCGCTGCCTATATAGGTTTCCAGGTCTTTTTTATTATCCAGGGTGAAGCCCAGCGTTTCTTCATCACGTTTCACTGCCTCCACCTCTTCCGGGAATATGTCCCGTATGCCCGCCCAGTGTTTGGGCAGGGAGAATATGCACATCATACAGCTGCACCTATTCCAGCCCGCCCTATAGCAGGAATGCGGGGTCACTTTATGCCTTTTGATGATCTCCCATATATCCCTTTCGCTATGGTCTATCACTGGCCGCCACTGGTGGACCAGCCGCCGGGCCTTTTTATATGCAAACGTGCGGTGCAATTCCATTTCATTCAGTTTGGAACGGCAGGCGCTTTCCCCTCTCCGCTCCCCGGATACCACCAGAATTTTGGTATTCGCTTTTGTCTTCTCCAAATTCGCCGTGACGCTGCCCTGCACCTGCATTTTCAGCGCCCCACTGCACCAGCGCCCAGACTGCGGGCTGCTCTTTGCGGGAAACTTCATTCTTTTCCCTAACAGTTCCAGATCAGAAAGACTTTCCAGATTGCGGATAGTGCTTTCCGCCACCATGACTTTCAGATAGGCACTGCACCAGCGTGTTGCCAGACTCCCGGCTTTCGCTGGAAATTTCATTCTGTAGCCGTATCCTTTCAGTTCCTGTATGTCCTTTTCTTCTGCTATCCCTTCCAGTATCTTTTCCCGCAGTTCGTCACTTCTCTTTTGCTTTTCGGTCAGCGGCACCGTGGCCGTCTGCCCTTCTTCATCTTCATACTGTACAGGCCAGGAAGCGCCCTGGCGGTACACTTCGCCCCAGAACCCGTTCACCCTCCAGGATTTCCGCAGGTGGACCCCTTCCGCCTTCGCAAAGGCTTCCACATAGGACTGGGTGACTGGCCAGTCCATGCGCCTGTCCGGGTGCCCTCCGTCAATATCATGGTGCCACAGTTCAATTTTTTCTTTGGGCACTCCCCATTCCAGCAATTTCAGATATGCCGCCAGGCTGTCTTTGCCGCCGGAAAAAAGGACAATGATCAGGTCATAGTTTTCCAGGGGCAAAAGCCGGGGCAGGTATGATTTTTTGTCCGTGGCTGTCTTCCGTTTCCCAGGGACACGGGGGCGGAAGCGCACCTGGCGGCCATATACGGGGCGCTCCTGCCTGCCGTACACCACCGGGGTGTCTTTGGTGCAGTCAGCATCTTTTATGAAATTCGCCTCCGCCGTGTCTTTCCCTTTCACGCTTTTATTCCTCCTACGGCTTCTCCCCCTTCTTATAGGGGACGCCGATATAATCTAATACTTTCGCCCAGCCGTATTTCTGCCCGTTTTCGTCCGTACAGCATTCATACAGCCAGAACTGCCATTCTTTGGGGTTTCTCTCCCTTAATTGGTCAAATCTATGCGGGGGCTTTTCCAGATGGACACCAAAACCGCACATGCTGCACCCGGTTCTTTGTGCTTTGGTGGTGTACATAACCCCATCTTCCCTTTCCGCAATCTCCCCGTAAATTTCCGGGACAATGCTTTCCGGCATTTCATATCCTTCCGGCAGGTATCCTTCCCGAACCCCTTTCTGGTAAAACTCTTCTTTCCACCCCTCCTTCCACTTTTTATCCATTTCCTGCGCCAGGCGCAAAAGGTCATTGCGGTAGAAAATGGCAAACGGGGCAGACCGTGTGATATGTACTCCAAAATAATTGCAGCCATTCACCATTAACCCTTTGGCTCTTAATCCGCCTTCGGACGCCATAATCCCCATAAACGGCACGCTGTTATGTTCTTTTGCCCAGTCATCACACGGCTTTTCTTTCAGATAGTAACAGCACTTTGCAGATACCTTGAAATCCGGCTTGTCATAGTTGGTCCCTTCCACTTCATTTGCGTATCCGCCGAACTTTTTCAGCCATTTCTGGGCCATTTTCATTTTCTTGCTTATCTTGAAACCGCCACGCTCTCCCGTCTGGCCTGTAACTATGGCGTGTCTGTACCCTTTATTTTTTTCTGTCGGGTTTGCCAGGGCCTCAATTTTTTTGGCTGTCTCTTTTGAAATTACAGGGAAACCAAATTCCTGTAATATCCTGGGTTTTGTCCATGGCACCCCTTCATCATCTTTTGCCGCTCCTAACCGCTCAATTCCCAGCGCACGGTGCATTCTCTGGATACTGGTATCTTCCAGGGACGAAACGCTAATACCAGGGGCGTCAATCCCTATGCTTTTCAAGAAGAGAAACAGTGTAATGCTGTCCAACCCCCCCACGGAAACATGGAAATTCAGTCCCCGTTTATAGCATTCATTTTCAAATTCGTGCGCCCGTATCCTGGCATATGCTTTTTTAAAGCTGTATCCCTGCTGCTGTTTGACCATAAAATCCGCTTTTTTCTTTTCCTGGCTTATTTGATCTTTCCCCATTCCTCCTTCATGCCTCCTGCCTATTTTCTGTCATTGCCTTCCCCTTTCAGTCCGTCCACCTGGAAATCCGGGTGTGTGCTTCCCTCTAACCAGGCGTTTTTCATGGTCACTTGCGGGCAGCCGGTCCTGTCATATGTAACCGACGCTTCCCCATAGTATCCCCAGACAGTGCCGTCATTCAGATACACGGTGACGGTGCCCTGGGTGTCCTCCTGCCCTGGAAAGTGGGAAAGCAGTGCCGCCCTGGCGATCTGCCCCAGGAAGACAATTCCCAGGACCAAAAAAATCCACAGAACCAATACGGCCACTTTTTCTTTCACCCTGCCGCCTCCTATCCTGCGGCCCGCATTTCCTCTGCGGGCCGCTCCTTCTCTGTCACTGTTACCGTTATTTTCACCTGCTCCCGTTTTGACAAAATCGCCGCCAGGGCGGTGAAAAAAGCCTGGGCATTAAACGTGCCCTTTACTTCAATTTCTGCCATGCCTGCTGCCCTCCCTTACCCTGCCACGGCAGTACCAGCCCCCATGCGCTTGCCAAACTGTACACCCCGCAGGAAAGCCAGCATTTCTTTTTCTTCGCCGTCTTCCAGCGTCCGCAGAAAGTCCAGCACTTCCACGGCTTCCTGCCTGTTGTCCTGGGGTATCATGGTTTCAGTCCGCCCAGCACTTGCCATTGTGTTTGCCTTATTCTTTTTTGCCATTTTCTGTACCTTCCTTTCTGGCACTGCCGCTGCCGCTTTCACCTTAAAAGCCGCCTGCCCGAAAACCTGTTGACCGTCTACATGCTTTATAGCTGGCATGACCGCTGCCATTTGCAGTGCCTTTTCCTTTGGGTGGCGTCCCTATTGCGCCCGGCGGGGATTGAACCCGCTCCGCAGGCTTTCACGCCTGCTGCCCCTCTGGCTCCCGGTGCCGCTTTCCTCTTTTTATTTCCCCTTCCCTCTGCTATACTGTACTTGCCAGCCATGCCGGGCTGGACTATAGAGGGAAGGGGGTGCCATGATGACCGATAAACAAAAACTGATTTATGACTTGTCTTTACAAGCCGCTGCGCTTCATGTGCAACGTGGTGAATGCACTGGGCATTATCTGGAAGCCGATCTGTTGGACTGTTTTACTTCCAGCCTGCAAGCCTACAGTGTTATGGACAGTAGCGCTTTTGAAGAAGCGCTGGAAACTCTTAAAACGGTTTGAGTTTCACCACTGTTTCTTCTACTGCTAATCTTGTCAGTTCTTTTTTTGTGCTTTGTAGCTTCACTGAAAGATTTGCCAGTAATGCGTCCATTTGCTGGAATGAAAACCCTTGTTTCTGGCATTGCTCTATAATGTCATTTGCAAGGGCTTTTGTTTTTTCGTCCACCCTCTCACCTCCCTTTTAACAGTGACTTGTGTACTTTTAGCAGTCACTTGTTTTATGTCTCAATAATATACCAGTCACTTGTATTTGTCAACAACATTTTTATCGTTTGTATTGACTTTTTGACAAGTGACTGGTATTCTATATGCACAGGCATGGGAAGGGGGTGAAAAAATGACAATCAATGAACGGATAAAGTATTTTAGAAAAGACGTGCTGGGACTGAACCAGCGACAACTTGCTACTGCTTTGGGGCTTACTCAGTCCGGGGTCAGCTACATGGAACAATCCGGCAGTAATGTGTCAGACGGCAGTATTAAATCACTTTGCCTGGCGTATGGCTTGAATGAAACCTGGCTCCGGGACGGCTCCGGCCCTATGTACACGGCGGAACCCACGTTCTCCCTTGACCAGTTTGTCCGTGACCACCACGGCACTGATCAGGAAATAGAGATTATGAAAGCCTATTTTGAACTGGACCCGGAAATCCGGCGCAAGGTCTGGGAGCATTTCCAGGCCAGGTTCCCAGCTTTGGGGCCGCCTGGACCGTCTGGGCTTGATGGTGTGCCCGAAACGCCGGAAGAACTGGAAGGACAATTCCCGCCAGTTAAGTCTCCCGGCTCCCAGGTCAGTTGACGCCCAGCCTGCTGTATCATTTGAAAATGATAATCTGCGTGGTTCCTTTGAAGTCCAAGTTAATATAGATCGTGTTGTTACTGCGGTAATAGATAGCGTATACATAGGGCTTTCTGTAGTGAATGTATTTTCTTGCCATGGCCATTCCTTTCTGGCCAGGCGTCAAGCCTAAATAATGCCTGTTCTTGTCTTCTTGCGGAACCATGCGGACCAGCAGCTGTGCAAAATAAAAAAGAAAGTGGGTGTTTACTATGTCATTTCGTTTTCGGAAAAGCATTAAAGTTGCCCCAGGGGTAAAGGTAAACTTTAATAAAAAGAGTACAAGTGTCACTGTCGGCGGCAAGCGGGCACATATTACAAAAAATACCGCCGGGCGAACCACCACCAGCGTTAATTTGCCTGTTAAAGGACTTTCATATGTTGATGTAAAAACCAACAAAAAGCGCCAAAATGCTTCCGCCGTCACAGAAAAATATACCCCCTCTGCTTCTGCTGTGCCTGCAAAAGAACCTGTACAGCGGGCGAAAATCATAGCCGCAGAACCTCCCACCGTTGGCACTGGGGTTTTAGGTGGTATTATTGTTGTGGCTGGCTTTTTTCTTTCTGGCGCTTCTGTCATTGGCGGGGTGGCCGTTGCCATTATCGGTGCATGTTTAATTTATGCTACTATTGACCACAGACGGCACCCGGACAAAGGAAAGTATATCACGGAAGACGATCTGTGCCGCTGGCGGCAGCTTCTTTCTGCAAATGGCGGAACTGTAAAAGAACTGGGTAACGCCTCCCTCCCTGTGCTTATTGCATTAAAACAAGAAAGTCTTGAGCATTTGAAGTGCTTTACTGTTGCTACCACGACAAAAGAACGGCAAAAGTACGGTGATCTTCTTATTTCCTGCCAGCAAAAAATAGTTGATTTTTCGGAATTTGTCATTTTAAAGGGTGATGACCCACGCAAAGACTTGAATGAGTACGCCGCTTTAATTAACCGACCCATTGAATAATTTTTTATCTTCTGTAAAGGGGATATTATGGACAATTTACGTTATGACTGGAAAACCCGCACGGCGGAAGGCTCCTGGCAAAAGACGCCTGCCGGGAACTATACCACCACTGCGATCTACAGGGCCGCTATAGGCAATTATATTGTGCTGTCCCTGTACCAGACAGACGGCGGGCGCAAATACGGCCTGTTTCTTTCCTTGAACGTGTGGAAGGAAGACGGCTGCAAGACGAACAAAGAATGCCAGGCCCAGCGGGTGGCGTCCTTTTCCACCAAACTGCCGCCGCCTGCTGCCCTGGCCCTGGCGGAAGAATGGTTTTCGGGCTTTCTCCGGGACCAGATCAGCTTTTCCCGCCTGGGCCTCTCGGAACTGTTGAAATGATCTCTACAGGAAGGAAAATACCATGATTATTAGACTAACCTTAAATGACAATGACTTTGGGGAACTCCTGGGCGGCTTCTGCCGGTCCCTGGGAAACGGGTATCCGCTTCCCTGCCCGGCGCTCCAATCGGAAGCGGAACCAATAGGGCAGACTTCCCCGGCTCCCCTGCCCCACTATGAAAACGCCGATCTGATTATAGAATACTTTCACGCTTCCCGGCGCTGGCAAGAACTGTACCACGCCGACACGCTGCCGCCGGAAGAAAAAGCCTGGTTCTGCGATCAGATCACCCAGGCATGGGCGGCACGGGTCCGGCTTCACAAAAGCAAAGACTATCTGGTCAAGAATTTTGAATGTTCTTTCGTTGACAGCATAACAGGGCAATGGGAAAACGGGGAAGCATTCTATTTTTTCCCTGGTGGCTATGGAAACAAAACCATCAACCTGTAATAAAAATGTCCGGGGGTGCTGCGAACACTCCCGGACGGTGCAGAAATATATGATCTACCAGATACAACATACCACTGCCCCTATAGTATACCACATAGGGGCGGGAAATGACAGGCAATCAAAAGGTGATATTATGAAAAAAGCTGAAAATACCGCCCTTCGTGTGGCTTTATATATCCGGGTATCGGGAGAAGAACAAAAAATCAAGGGGCTGTCCCTGGAAGCCCAGCAGGAACGGCTGGAAGCATACGCACGGGAACGGGGCTGGGTGATCGTGGGGGTCTTCGTTGACGCCGCAAAGACAGCCAGGAAGAACATTCACAAAAGAACGGAATTTCTCCGCATGATGGATTTAGTCAAGCGGGACGGCGTTGATCTCCTGCTGTTCTGCCGCCTTGACCGCTGGTTCCGTTCCGTGGCGGACTATTACAAGGTCATGGAAGTGCTGGAAGCCCACGCCTGCGGCTGGAAAACCATTGATGACGGGGAAGGATACGACACCACCACCGCCAGCGGGCGGTTATACATTAACCTGCGGTTATCCATTGCCCAGAATGAAGCCGATCTGGACGGGGAAAGAATTGCCGTTGTGTTTGACAGCAAAATCAACCATGGCACCGTGGTTTCCGGGTCCTGCCCCTTCTGGCTCCGGGTGAATGACCAGAAACGTTTTGAGGTTATCCCGGAAAAGGCAGCCATATTGCAGGACGCCTTCAACCATTTTGAGGCCACGATCTCCCAGCGGGCCACCGTGAAGTATATCCGGGAAACCTATGGGGTGAACTGGTGTGACGCCACTTTCCGCCGTATGCTGCGGGACAAACTGGCCATTGGCGTATACGACAAAAACGGCAGGTACAATGAAAATTTCTGTGAAGCCGTGATCAGCCCGGCGCAATTTGAACGGGTCCAGAAACTTCTGGGGAACAATGCGAAAAGCACCCCCACTGGCCGGGTATTCCTTTTCACGTCCCTGCTTGTCTGTGAGGAATGCCGCCACAAATTAGTGGGTGCCTTCACAAAAGGCTATTATTATTATCGTTGTAATCAATATTTTCAGCGTGGGCGTTGCTCTCATAACAAGTTTATACGGGAAGACGTGGTGGAAAAGTGGCTTTTTGACCACCTGGGGGAAGAACTGGAAAAATACCGCCTGGCGTGGGAAGTGCAGGAAGAAAAGCGCCGGAAGGCTGCCGCCTCCGTTGACCGGGCCGCTGTCCGCCGGAAGCTGTCCAGGCTTAAGGATTTATATGTCAATGATCTAATCGACATAGAGGAATACAAACGGGACTATGACAAATATAACGCCATGCTGGAAGAAAAGCCGGAACCCGCCGCAGATCAGCGCCCAGACTTTGCGGCAATAGAGAACCTTCTTTCCCAGGATTTCAAAACCATCTATGACGGCCTGGAACGGGAAGAAAAGCGGACCCTCTGGCGCTCCGTGATCTCCGAAATCAGAATGGACAATGACCAGCACGTCACGGGCATTTCTTTTTTGTGATCATAGTTGTACCAACTTAACAGTGCCCGTGGGTTCGTCCGCCAAAAGCATCTGCGGTTTCGTGATCAGCGCCCGGGCCACTGCAGTCCGCTGCTTCTGTCCTCCCGAAACCTCATAAGGATACTTCTCCAGAAGCTTTGCAATGCCCAGCTTATCTGCCAGCGGTACGATCCGCTCTTCCATAATATGTCTGTCGCACCCCGCCAGCACCAACGGCAGAAAAATATTATCCTTCAGGGACAGGGAATCCAGCAGATTAAAATCCTGGAACACAAAGCCCAGATTATCCCGGCGGAAGGCACACAGCTCCTTTGCCCGAATATCCGACATGCTCTTTCCCGCCAGAATGACCTGCCCGCTGGTGGGTTTATCCAGCGATGCCATAATGTTCAGAAGCGTCGTCTTGCCGGAACCGGATTCTCCCATAATTGCCACATATTCTCCCTGCTCCACCGAAAAGCTTACATTATCCAGCGCCTGGACTTTATTTCCTCCCATGCGTGTGGTATATACCTTCTTCAGATTTTTCACCTCCAAAAGTGCCATCTTGACTCCTCCTTGTTTTCTGTATTATCAATCTGGTACAATAATACACAAAAAGGAAATGTTCAGCAATCGAATTGCCTTACATTTCCTTCTTCTCACCTTACGGTTTTGTAAGGTTTCGGTATGGTAAGCCGCATCCTGGTGCCGCAGCCCACCTGGCTCTCCGCCCGGATTTTGATTCCAAGATGTCCCAGCACCTGCCTGCACAGATACAGACCGATTCCCGTGGACCGCTTATCCAGACGGCCGTTATAGCCGGTAAAGCCCTTTTCAAAAATACGAGGCAGATCCTCCGCCCGAATGCCGATGCCGGTATCTTCCACTGTCAGGCAGATTTCCCGCTCTCCCTCCTCCGCCAGGAAGCGGATCCCTCCGGAACAGGTGTATTTAATGCTGTTGGAGAGCAGCTGCTCCAGGCAGAAAGAAAACCATTTTTCATCGGTGACAACCCTGGCATTTGTATCCGGCACTTCTGCACTGAGTCCCTTGTTGATAAATAATACGGAATATTTTCTCACCGCCTGTCTGATTAACGGAGCAATCTCATATTCCTGTAAAACCAGATCGGATGCCATATCATCCAGCCGCTGATAGGTGAGCACCATCTCCACATACTGCTCTATCTTAAACAGCTCCTCCCGCATCAAAAAGCCGTCCCGACAGTCCGTATTATTCTCCAGCAGCAGCTTCAACGCCGAAATGGGCGTCTTGATCTGATGCGTCCACATCATATAATAATCCCGCCTGTTTGCGGCTTTTTCCTCCCAGATGCCGCGCTCCCGCCGTCTTCTTTCATCCAGCAGCGAAAGCATTTCCGCAAGACACTCCTCCGCAGCAGTCCGGTTAACGTCATCGTCATACCCCCGAAGAGACAGTTCTTCAGACTGTTCAAACTGCAGCATGATCCGCTCCAGTTCCCCACACCTGCGCACATATTTTCTCCCCAGAATCACACCTGTAATGCACCACACCGAAAGGGTCAGCAATGCGGCATATAGCAGCATTCCCAGATTTTCCATATGCCAGAGGCAGCCTATACTCAAAAACAATGCCGCCGTAATCAGATACAGAAAAACGGCTGCTCTCTTTTCCCGCAGATAACATATCCAGAATTTCATTTTCCCTCCAGACAATACCCCAGACCCTTTCTGGTATGAATCAGCTCTCCCCTGCCAAGGGTCTCAAGCTTTTTTCGAAGTCTTGTCATATTCACCGTTAATGTATTGTCGTCTACAAAACAGTCATTGTCCCAGAGCCGTTTCATAATCGCCTCCCGGGATACGGTCTGTTCCGCATTTTCCATCAGCAGCTGCAGGATCCGAAACTCATTCTTTGTCAGCTCCTGCCTCCGCCCGTCTATCACCGCCGCGGCATCCGTCATATCCAGCAGAATCCCCTGATATTCCAGCACACTGGTCTGTCCCCGGAAAGAATAAGTCCGCCGGAGCATGGCCTGCACCTTTGCAGCCAGCACCTCCGGTTCAAAAGGCTTTGTCACAAAATCGTCACCGCCCATATTCACGGCCATGACAATATTCATATTGTCTCCCGCCGAAGACACAAAGATCACAGGCACCTGAGAGACCTGCCTGATCTGGGCGCACCAATGATATCCGTTATAAAAGGGCAGCCCGATATCCATGAGTACCAGATGGGGCTGTGCCTGGGAAAAATCCTTCAAAACATTCTGAAAATCCTTCACACAGACCATATCATAGCCCCAACGCTCCAGGTAGTCCTTAACCTGCTCCGCGATCACATTGTCGTCCTCCACAAGAAGAATCCTGTATTTCTCCACGCTTATCCTCCCTGCCTGCAATATCAGTACAGCCATATATCATGCTGATGAATCCATTAAGGCATTTCTTTATTCTGTTCAAATCCCTTCGGGAAAAAGGCCACGGCGAGCACCACCGGCAGCGCAACAAAAAACAACAACATATAGCGCACCAACGCCATCGGTCCAAGCAATACCGTAATCATATGAAACACAAATACCAGCATTGACAGCAGCATGCCATATTTTCTGCGGCTCCAAAAGTAAAAAAACAACACCACCGTACAAAGAAAATACCAGCCCGGACTCAGCAGTAAAAAGGCAAGGGGCTTCGCTTGGGCCTGCAGGTCATGAGAAAGCGTATCATAAAAATCATGCAGTCCCCGCAGAAAGACCTTCTCCTCCCCCGGAGGCGCCACACGATAATCAAAATAGCTTCCCCTGCCGTCTCCATGACGATACCCATCGATCAGGGCATGCGGATACCACGCATCTACCGTATTGATCAGAAAGGAATTTACATAGGTCAGCGGATGATCCATCCCCATTCTGATCCAAAGCCCCAAAAAATCCCATTTGTGCGTCTGAAACTCCTCCCGATGAAAGCCCTGCTTCACCGGGTCAGACACAGTGGGCTTGTATTGACTCAGGCTTTCCTCTTCTACAAAACGGTAAAGTGTGTCCAGATCCTCTCCGCTCAGCGAATCAATGTCATATTTGTATACCCGGGCCATCTGCTGCAGAGGAACGGAAAGCATTTCCTCGACTCCGCCCGGCTTTACATCCAGCACCCTGTACATTGGTCCGATATATAGAAAATATGGTACAAATATCACTGCCAGAAAGATCACTGTATTTTTTTTGTACTCTATCAGCTTCCTCCCACAGGCCACCGCCAGAACAGGCAGCGTCAGAAGCACAATATACAGTCCATTGTTCCGAAAAACCATGGTGCACAGCGCTGCTGCCCCAAAGCAAATCATTCCCTTTGTATCCCCTGCCAAATCTTTTCTGATCAAAAATCGCAGCACATATAAGAAAAAGATCAATTCAGCGCCGGTAAAAAGCACATCCTTGGTCGCGCAGATGGAAAACAACTGTATTACCGGAGATAAGGCATAAAACACCATTGACAGCATCCGCCAGAAACGCGGTACACCGGCCTCCGCCATAAAGCCCACAGCGGACGAAAGCGCCCAGGCAAGAAGCAGCATCTGCAAAAGACTGTACACGGCAATTCCTGCATTATAGCTTCCTGTCAGCCCAAAAAACCCCTCCACAAGTCCCCCCAGCAAAAGCACATGGGCCACCGGATGATGTGCGGTGAGCATCCAGTCCCGCACCTGCTCCCATTCGGCAAAGGCATCATAGGAAAATACCCCCGGGAAAATCGAAAACAGCGCTGGCAGCCAGCACAAAAACAAGAATACCGTCCCCGCCAGGCGGGTTATCTTCCGAACCTTTTCCTTCTGAACCGGCTTTTCTTCCCATTTTCGCGAAACCCGGTCAACCGCCTGCCAGAAGACTGCTATGACTACACTGATGACTACCGTTGCCACCGCCCACTCAAAATAAAATGCTTTATCCCCAAAGTCCAGCGAATCCCAGCGATCCAATCGATATCCCGCCACATAACAGAAAGCGACAAAAAAAGCTGTAATCATGGAAAATACACCTTTTCTTATGGTTTCTCTGCCCTTCAACTCCCCTGCCTTCACCAAGATTTTCACCTCCTGTGCTGTATCGACTGTTTATAACGCTGCCGTGACACTGTAATCCGTTATTCCTGCATATCTTCCATAGCCCCGGGCCTTTCAAGCCCTTCTATGGTTATACCGCTTTTTTCCGCGTAGTCCCAAAGAGCGGCATGGATGGCTTCCTCTGCCAACAAAGAACAGTGTACCTTCACAGGGGGCAATCCGTCAAGTGCTTCCATCACCGCCCGGTTTGTCACCTGCATGGCCTCCTGAACCGTCTTTCCCTTTACCAGCTCCGTAGCCATGGAACTGGACGCCACAGCCGCGCCGCAGCCAAAGGTGCGAAACTTTACGTCACGGATCACGCCGTTTTCGTCAATATCCAGAAAAATCCGCATAATGTCCCCGCATTTTGCATTCCCCACAGTGCCTACACCGCTGGCATTCTCGATCTCACCCACATTTCTGGGATTCTGAAAATGATCCATTACCTTTTCACTGTACATAAGCTCCTCCCCTTTTCAAAAAATCCTCATACAGCGGCGACATTTCCCGCAGCTTCCTCAAAATCTCCCCCAGGCTCTCCACCACATAATCCAGCTCTTCCCTTGTGTTTTCCTCCGACAGCGTCATGCGAAGAGAGCCGTGTGCCTCCTCGTGACTCCGTCCCAGAGCCAGAAGCACATGAGAGGGATCCAGCGCCCCGGAGGTGCACGCAGACCCGCTGGAAGCACAGATTCCCTTCATATCCAGCATAATCAGCACGGACTCCCCTTCCACAAAGGAAAAGGAAAAATTCACATTGCCGGGCAGCCGTTTTGTCCTGTGGCCGTTCAGACGGCAATAAGGGATCTCCGCCTCAATTTTTCGGATCAGATAGTCTCTGAGCCCGGATACTTTCTTCGTCTTTTCCTCCATCAGCCGCATTGCTCTCTCCGCGGCAGCCTCCAGTCCCACAATACCCGGCACGTTCTCGGTTCCCGCCCTGCGGTTCCTCTCCTGCGCGCCGCCGTGAAAAAAAGAACCCAGCTTCAGCCCGGATCGCACATAGAGAAACCCGATTCCCTTCGGCCCGTTCACCTTATGTCCGCTGGCGCTGAGCAGGTCAATCCGCAGCTCCTCCACATCCAACGGCAGCTGCCCGAAGGCCTGTACCGCGTCCGTGTGAAACAAAATACCATGCTCCCTGGCCACTGCCCCGATCTCCGCCACCGGCTCTATGGTTCCGATCTCATTGTTGGCAAACATCACACTGATCAGAATCGTGTCAGGCCGGATTGCCGCCTTCAGCTCCTCCAGATCCACCAACCCCTCCTCGTTCACCGGAAGATAAGTCACCTCAAAACCTTTTTTCTCCAGCCAGGCACAGGTGTGAAGCACGGCGTGATGCTCTATCCGCGTGGTGATAAGATGCTTCCCCTTCTCCTGATAGGCCTCCGCCGCACATTTCAGCGCCCAGTTGTCCGCCTCGGTTCCGCCCGACGTAAAATAGATTTCCTCCTGCTTCGCCCCGATTGCTGCCGCAATCGTCCTTTTCGCCCGGTTCACCGCCTTTTTTGCAGCAGAGCCGAGAGAATAGATCGCACTCGGATTTCCGTACTGCTCCCCGAAATACGGAAGCATGGCCTCTATTACCTCCGGCGCCGTCCTTGTAGTCGCCGCATTGTCTAAATAAATCATATCGCTGCCTCTCTATCCATACTTGTTTACTAGGAATTCCAAGGCTAATATATCATCGAAACTCAGTTCTGTCAACCTTCCGGACGGAATATACTGGAAAAAACAATACTGTGAAGCTATGGTTTACTCTATGAAATCTGCAAAAAACCATCCTCTTGTCATCGGCACACTCATCCTCACACTCACCGGACTGCTCAGCCGCGTCATCGGCTTTTTTTACCGCATTTATCTTTCCCGCCTTTTTGGCGAGGAGGGTATGGGACTTTATCAGCTCTTGAGTCCTGTCCTGTCGGTCTCCTTCTCCCTCACCGCAGCCGGCTATCAGACGGCCATCTCCAAGCTGGTGGCAGAGCAGGCAGCCGCCGCAAAGACACCTTCCCTGCGTCCCATGGCGGTGGGCATGGCTTTTTCCCTGCCCCTGTCTCTGCTCTGCAACGCAGTGCTGTACTTTTTCGCAGAGCCTGTGGCCACGGTTCTTCTGCAGGAGCCCCGCACCGCCGGGATGCTCCGCATCCTCTCCTTCTCCGTTCCCTTAAGCGCCGTTCATTCCTGTGTCAACGGCTACTTTTACGGCATCAAAAAGGCAGGCATCCCGGCTGTGTCCCAGCTGCTGGAGCAGCTCACGCGGGTGGGATGCGTATACATAGCTTCCGCCAGCTATCTGGCGGAGGGAGGTCTTCCCCCCATCCAGATCGCCGTTCTCGGACTGACTGTGGGAGAGCTGTTTTCCATGCTGTATTCCGCCGCTGCCATATGGCAGCAGGGCTGCCGCGTCAAAGCTTTTTGCCCTGCGCCCATACACGGTCTCTCTCCCGCTCTGTGCAAAAGCCTGCTGGCCACGGCGCTCCCCCTCACCGCAAACCGCATTGTGCTCAATCTGCTCCAAAGTGTGGAATCCGTCTCCATTCCCTCTCGTCTCAGGCTTTACGGTTACGACAATGTCACCGCCCTGAGCGTGTACGGTGTTCTCACAGGCATGGCCATGCCCTTTATCTTCTTTCCCAATGCCCTGACCAGCTCGGTTGCCGTTCTGCTGCTTCCCCTGATCTCGGAAAACTATGCCCTGGGAAATTATGACGCCGTCCGGCGTGCCACCGTAAAAACCGTCCGCTACTGCGGACTCATGGGCGTCTGCTGCATGGCGGGCTTTGTGGGCCTGGGGCGCTGGGCCGGAACCACTCTCTTCCACAGCCCTCTCTCCGGCTACTTCATCACCACCCTGGGATTTATCTGTCCCTTCCTCTATCTTGACACCACATTGTCCAGCATTCTGCAGGGACTGGGCAAGGCAGGCCATATCTTTTTCATGAACGTGGCATGCCTGCTGCTGCGGTTGGCCTTTGTCTTTCTGGCTGTCCCCCGCTTCGGCATCGCCGGTTACCTCTGGGGGCTTCTGGCCAGTCAGCTTACCCTGGGCGTTCTCTACCTGACCTGTCTGTACCGTCTCCTGAAAAAAATGCCGGCTGCATAACCAGCCGGCATTTTTTCCCTATTCCAATACCTTTTTCAATTCATCCATAAAAGTATTTACGTCCTTGAATTCTCTGTAGACCGACGCAAAGCGCACATAGGCCACCGCATCCAGATTCTTCAGCTTGTTCATCAGCAGCTCACCGATCACCTGGCTGGAGATCTCCTTCTCCTCCCTGCTGCCGATCTCGTTTTCCACCTCATCCACCAGACAGGTAATCTGCTGGGCGCTGACCGGGCGCTTATGGCATGCCCGCAGCACGCCGGCCTCGATCTTGGAACGGTCATAGGTCTCTCGGTTATTGTCTTTCTTGATGATGATCAGCGGAATCGTCTCCACCTTTTCATAGGTGGTGAAGCGCTTGCCGCACTCATCACATACCCGCCTGCGCCGGATGGAATTATTGTCCTCTGCAGGCCTGGAGTCGATTACTCTGGTATTTTCATGATTGCAAAAAGGGCATTTCATGGGCGCTCACCTCTTTCAAACATTTTTCAGTAAAAAGTATACTGTTTAACATTCAATCTAACATGTTTAACAATGAATGTCAACCAGAATGATATCCGGTCCGATCTGTCTGATGTCCTTGTAGGGGATCACAATATTCGGCTCGCAGTTTAAAAAACTCAAAACCTTATTGCAGCCCGGCACCATAATCTTGCAGATGCAGCCGCTGCAGGAGTCAAATTCCAGATCGCACACCTTGCCAAGCTTTCTGCAGTCCTTGACATTGATCACATCCTTGCACTTCAATTCCGAAAATAACACCGCATTCACCCAAAGTCATTTTTACAATATATGCTCTTCTTCCTGTCTGAAAGAACAGGATTCCCCTGTCCGCCCAAAACAAAAATATAGCCTGCTGCGTTGGAATAAATTTCTCCGCCGGGTACATACTACCACTATTGAAACAGGAAAAGCGCCCACGCGCGGAAATGAGGAAGAACATGGCACAGGGAAAAGTTGAAATCTGCGGGGTAAATACTTCCAAGCTCCCGCTGTTGAAATCGGAAGAAAAGGAACTGTTATTTCAGCAGATCGAGGCCGGCGACACAAAGGCCAGAGAAACCTATATCGAAGGAAATCTGCGGCTGGTCTTAAGCGTAATCAAGCGCTTTTCCTCCAGCAGTGAAAATGTGGACGATCTGTTCCAGATCGGCTGCATCGGGCTCATCAAGGCCATCGACAATTTTGACTCCTCCCTCAATGTAAAATTTTCCACCTATGCGGTTCCCATGATCATCGGGGAAATCAGACGGTTTCTGCGGGACAACAGCCAGCTGCGCGTTTCCCGCTCCCTGAAGGATACCGCCTATAAGGCCATCTATGCCAGAGAGGCTCTGACCAGAAAACACATGAAGGATCCCTCCATTGAAGAGATCGCCGCAGAAATCGGCATCTCCAAGGAGGATATCGCCTACGCTCTGGATGCCATCCAGAATCCCATGAGCCTCTATGAGCCCATCTTTACCGACGGCGGAGATACCCTCTATGTCATGGATCAGATCAGCGACAAAAAAAATAAGGAAGAGACCTGGGTGGAGCATCTCTCCTTAAGCGAAGCCATGAAAAAACTAAACCCCAGGGAACACGAGATCATCTCCCTGAGATTTTTTGAGGGCAAAACCCAGATGGAGGTAGCAGATACCATCGGCATCTCCCAGGCCCAGGTATCCAGACTGGAAAAAAACGCGCTGCGCACCATGCGTGCTTATTTGAGCGCCTGACAAAGCGCCGCAGGCGGCGCTTCACTCCTCTTCCAGGTCATACAGCTTTCCCGTGGCAAAAGGGCTTCCCACATCACACCTCCCATGATGATAAGCTCTTTTTGCACGTCCTGTCTCCAGATCCTCCGACATTTCCACCTTTATGCGGCTGACGCCTGCATTCGTCAGCGAGTCCAGCATTTTCAGTAGTTCTTCTTCACAATCCATACTCTTCCTCATTTCTGCGACGGCCCAAACAGCAGCACGATCACCCGAAACAACAGCCAGCCGATGACGGTTCCCAGCACATTGGTCAGGATATCGTCGATCTGAAAAAATCCCCGTCTCGTCACCAGCTGCAGAAACTCAATCCCAAAGCTTGTAACCGCGCCAAACAGCGTACACTTCCACAACTTTTTTGCCCATCTGAAATTCCAGCTGCACAGAAAACCATAAGGAATGAATAAAAGCACATTTTCCACCACAAAGGCATTGTTTCTGTCATTAATCCCCCAGGTGGAAAACAGATCCATGTCTATCACACCCTTGCTGCTTCCGCTTTCCCTGGATAAAAAGGTAATCATTAAAAGCACGGCCAGGTAGATCCCGAAAATGACCACCGGGACCCAGGACAACGGCTCTTTTTGTTTCTTTCTGCGCTGCCTGTTGATCAGCCAGACGATGAAAACCGCCACGGGAACTCCCAGCGCCAGCCCGTAGGGAAGATACCGCACCGCCCGCGAAAGATCGCTGTATATATATTTTAACATGAAAAACTCCTCTGTTCGTAACTATCCCATTTTTCTCCCGCGTGTTCCCACCTGTCCTTTTCCTCAAACAGCCTGTCGTTCATCCACGCAACCGCGTCCGTCACACCGTCCTCGTCAAAGGAAAACTCCGCCCGCTCCTTCTCCTCCTCCGGTGTGGTAAAAAAATTGAAGGGCTCGGGCCAGACGGTACAGCCAAGTCTCTTCCCGCCGTCCGCACCCTTTATGCCCTCCAGACGATAGCGCATCCCCTGATGGCAGCCCGTAAACTCTGTTTTTTTCAGATATTCCATAGACAGGATATCACTGCGTTTCACCATAGCCCAAACCTCTCTCTATCAGTATTAGTATATACCATAGAAAGCATACTTGCCAAGGGCTAAATGTGATTGCTCATCTCCTTTTTCAGCTGCCGCATGATCTTTTTTTCCAACCGTGATATGTAGGACTGGGAAATCCCCAGAAGCGTGGCTACCTCCTTCTGCGTCATCTCCCTGCCTTCCCTGCTTCCCAGGCCAAAGCGCATATTGATAATCATCCGCTCCCGGTCGGACAGCTTGCTGATGGCTCCCAGCAGAAGCTTGCGCTCCACCTCGTTTTCGATATCCCGGTAGATCACATCCTCCTCCGTCCCCAGAATGTCCGACAGCAGAAGCTCATTTCCGTCCCAGTCCACATTCAGCGGCTCATCCAGGGAAACCTCCTGCTTATGCCTGCTGTTCCTGCGCAGATACATCAGGATTTCATTTTCAATGCATCTGGACGCGTAGGTGGCAAGCTTGATGTTTCTCTCCGGATTAAAGGTATTGATGGACTTGATCAGCCCTATGGTTCCGATGGAAATCAAATCCTCCACGCCCACCCCCGTGTTGTCAAATTTCTTTGCTATGTAGACTACCAGCCGCAGATTGTGCTCGATCAGCGTCGCCTTTGCCTCGGCGTCCACCTCCGTTCCCAGATCATTAATCACCTGGCTCTCCTGCTCCAGCTCCAGCGGCGGCGGCAGTACCTCCGCACCGCCGATATAATGAATCTCTCCCTTTTTCCGCAGAAGCACATTTTCTCTGCGTATAATTTTAAACTGCATTTTTCCCGGTATTGCCACTTTCAGAATCATATATCCTCACATTCTGTCCCTTTTGGGACTTCCCCGCATTTTTCTCCCACAGGAGCCGGGGATTTACAATCATTTTAATGGAATCCGCCTCTCCGCCCTCCGACGCCGATATGCCTTCGGGACTCGCGGCGATATACACATTTCGGAATACCTTACAGACCCCCTCTGTCTCCAGCTGCAGCTCCGGCAGCAGATATCCCTCCAAAATGCCTTTCTTTTTACCAATGCTGTGATAGGGAATGACACGGAACCCCGGTCCTCCGGTTTCCCAGAGGCTTCGAAGCACCGCCTCTTCCACCACCGACACCGGCTTCCCGCTGACAGGCTCCATAAGGCTGTTTCCGGAATCAATGAGCGCCGTGACAGTAACCTTCGTCTCCTCACAGACCAGAGTCGCCTGGCAGACATAGTTCTCCTGTTCCGACCTCCGCCGGGAACGGCCCAGAAAGAGAAAAAGAATGCCTCCCGCTCCCAGAATGCCGAAAATGCCGGTCAGACTTTTCCCCGCAAAATGCAGACGGCGGATCAGAAAGAGCAATCCGCCTCCGATGCAGAAGGAATAAAACAGCATTTTTTCCGCAAGCTTCAGAAAATTTCTCAACCCCTTTACGCGAAACGCTATCAGAATCATTCCGAAGGCGCCTGCCGCCCCCAGAATCAGTCTGAACCACACGGCTCCCCTCCACATCAGAAGAAGCAGATAGCTTCCTCCTCCGAACGCCGCTCCCGCAATCAGACGCCCCGGCGTGGCAGTGCGGAGCGAACTGCGGTTCACAAGTATCAGCAGATAGAGGTTCATCACGAAGTTAATCAGAAACAGACTGTCAACATACAACTCATAGCGCATAGGCATCATCCTTTTCATAATGATTATAAGGGGCTGCGCGTATGGAATTTGTCAAAAAGGAGGCAGAAAAGAAGTGATTTATTCGACAAAAAAACAGGTGAACTTTCTTCACCTGTTTTGTAAATCCGCTGTATTATTTGCGCTGCAGAAAATCGGGAATCTTCAGCGTCTTCTCCTCCACGGAGCTTCTGATATCCACGGGCTTCTGAATCCCGGGAGCCGGTCTGGAACCGGGCTGCGCCGTCCCCGGCTGTGTTCCTGCTCCGGGCTGCACATTCAATCCCTTCATGGAATTGGGGGCGATATGAGCGCCGGGCTGTCTGTAGGCAATTCCGGCCCCCAGCCTGGGCTGAACAGCCACACCGTCTCTGGGCACATCCAGCCCCGTTGCGATGACAGTAATGGTACAGCTGTCCGACTTTGTGGCATCATACATGGCGCCGAAGATAATATTGACCTCCTCGCCCGCCAGATTCTGAACATAGCCGGCCGCATCGCTTGCGTCAGCCAATGTAATGTCACCGGATACATTGATGATGACATGGGACGCTCCGGTGATGGTGGTCTCCAGAAGAGGACTCTCCACGGCCATTTTCACGGCCTCAAGAGCTTTGTCATCTCCCTTGCCGTCACCGATGCCGATATGTGCGATACCCTTGTCCTTCATGACAGTCTGAACGTCCGCAAAGTCAAGGTTGATAACGGCAGGCACATTGATCAGGTCGGTAATTCCCTGAACGGCCTGCTGAAGTACCTCATCCGCTTTCTTAAGCGCCTCCGGCATGGTAGTACGCCTGTCCACAATTTCAAGAAGCTTATCGTTTGGAATCACGATCAGCGTATCCACGTTTTCCTTGATGCGCTCAATTCCGTTGATGGCATTCACCATGCGCGCCTTGGCCTCGAAACGGAAAGGCTTGGTCACCACGCCCACGGTCAGAATCCCCATCTCCTTGGCCAGCTTTGCAACTACGGGCGCAGCGCCGGTTCCCGTGCCGCCTCCCATTCCGCAGGTGACGAATACCATGTCCGCCCCCTTGATGGCGGCAGCGATCTCCTCCGCGCTCTCCTCGGCGGCTTTCTCTCCCACCTCGGGCTTTGCTCCGGCTCCCAGACCCTTTGTCAGCTTTTCCCCGATCTGGAGAAGCTTGGGCGCCTTACAGAGCTGCAGCGCCTGTTTATCGGTATTGACACCAATAAAGTCCACTCCGTCAATCTGTTCGTCTACCATTCTATTAACAGCATTATTACCTGCACCGCCCACGCCGACCACAATGATCTTGGCTGCAGATTCAGCGTCATTTGTCTTAATCTCAAGCAAGGGTATATCCTCCTTTTACCATACTAAACTCCATATAGACTATCATATAATTATTTCTGGATTTTCGCAACAGTTTTCTAAAAAAGTTTCTTCCATATCAGTCCGGCTTGAATGTATATTTTACATCCACCCCCGGCATCTGAAGGGTGCCTGCCTTCCCCTCCAGTGTGGGAAGAAGCTCCGGCAGAAGCATCAGCTTGTCCTCCAGCGCGCCGGAATCGCTCCCCAGCGCAACTCTGACCTGTCCGAAATAGATCGTGACCTCTCCGGCGTCGTTGAAATGGATTTTTTCCGCCGCCAGTTCATACTTGCGCAGAAGCTTGGTCACGTTCAGAATACTGTTGAACACATTTTCATCCTTCACCGGCAGTTGTTCTCCCACCACCACATGATCAAACCTCAGCCCCGTGATCTGGGGCACTCCCGCCGTTCGAACGCCGGAATTCTCCACCACATAGCCGTCCTTATCAAAATACAGATAAGTATCCATGTGCTTGATGTACCCCGTCAGAATCTTTTCATAGACCACGATGCGGATGGTATCCGGCGCAAGAACCTTCACATCCATCACATCCACAAAGGGAATGTTTTCCACTCCTCTGTTCTTGTATTTGAAGGAGAGATACAGGGAATTATCTCCCAGCAGCCCGTCCATAACGATCTCCTTTATCTCTTCCTCCGAATAATGCACATTTCCTTCCACATACACGGTCTTCACCGTGTATGTGGCACTGATCCAGGCTCCCGCTCCCAGCACCGCCGCCGCCAGGACGGCCAGCCCCAGGAGAAGGAAACCTGCCTTTTTCTTCTTATACACTTGTGATCCTTGCTCCTAATTCTCTGAAATCACGGCAGATGTTCTCATATCCCCGGTATACAAAAGAGCATCCCGACACCGAAGTCTGTCCCTGAGCCATCAGTCCTGCCGTCACCAGCGCCGCTCCTCCCCTCAGCTCCTTCGCGCACACCTCTGCTCCCGTCAGGAAGGGAACGCCCGTGACCCGCACCCGGCGGCTGTCTGTCTGTTCGATACAGGCGCCCATCCGCCGAAGCCCCTCCACGACCCTGAACCGGTTTTCAAAAATGTTCTCCTCAATTTCCGTGACCCCGTCTCCCCTGGCTTCCACCGCCAGCGCCATGGACTGGAGATCCGTGGGAAAACCGGGATAGGGCGCAGTCCGGATCCGTTCCACCGCCCTTGGCCTGGAAGGCCCCTGTACATAAATCCCCTGCTCCGAGATACAGAAATGGCCGCCCATGTGCTCCGCCACCTCCATCACCGCTGTAAGCTCCTCTCCCGGAGCCCTCTCCAGAAAGGCGCTTCCGCCCGTTCCCATACAGGCCAGCAGGTAGGTGCCCGCCACGATCCTGTCTGCCGGAATCGTAAAGTCCGTTCCGGAAAGCCGCCTTTGTCCCCGTATCACAAGCCTGTCTGTGCCGGCGCCCTCGATGCAGGCCCCGCAGCACTGCAGGTATCTGCACAGCGCCGTGATTTCCGGCTCCCTGGCCGCCCCTGAAAGAATCGTATCTCCTTCCGCCAGGACACCTGCCAGAATCACGTTCTCCGTGGCTCCCACGCTGGGCGTGGGCAGGTCGATTTCCGCCCCGTGAAGCCTGTCTGCAATCGCGTGAAGCCTTCCCCTCTCCTCGCTGAACACAACACCCATCTGCCCAAGCGCAGTCAGGTGCAGGTCGATGGGACGCTCACCGATGACACATCCCCCGGGATGCTCCATCACCACTTCTCTGCAGCGGCCAAGCATGGCCCCCAGCAGACAGAGGGAAGAACGCATACAGGTCGCCGCCTCAGAGCTCATCTCCCCGCACTTCACCCCGGAGGAATCCACCATGATACCGCTTTCCTGCCAGCACACCGCGCAGCCCAGGCTCTGCAGCAGGCTGACCATGGCATAGACGTCCAAAATTCTGGGACAGTTTTTCAAAACGGAGCATTCCCCGGTCAGCAGGGATGCCGCCAGTATCGGAAGCGCCGCGTTTTTAGAACCTTGAATACAAACATTACCCTGCAGGGCGACTCCGCCCCGAATGCAAATAGAATCCATAGTTCTCTGCCTTGAATAAGGTTACTATATCCTATGAGGCAGAGCTTTTCCATGTACCTTGTTTTTACAATTCCTTCAGCTGGATCCTCTTGGCCACACTGAGCACAAACCCGATCTCGATCAGCAGAAACATCACCGACGAGCCTCCGTAGCTGATAAAGGGAAGCGAGATTCCCGTGTTTGGTATGGTGTTTGTCACAACCGCAATGTTCAGGATAGCCTGAATGGCAATATGTCCCATCACCCCCACCACCAGCATGGCGCCGAAAAGATCCGTGGCATTGTTGGCGATGACCATCATTCTCCAGAGCAGCATGATAAACATCAGGATAATTGCCACGGCTCCGAAGAGCCCCAGCTCCTCACAGATGATGGAAAAGATCATATCATTCTGCGCCTCCGGCAGAAAGCTCAGCTTCTGCATGCTCTTGCCAAGCCCTTTCCCAAAGATGCCGCCGCTGCCGATGGCATACAGCGCCTGTAAGGTCTGAAAGCCCTTGCCCTGAGCCTGACTCTCCGGATCCAGCCAGGCCACGATCCGTTCGCTTCTGAAGCCTCCTTCCCCGCCGGAGGACACGATGGCAAACACGAGGAGCGCCACTGCGGCCACACCCCCCAGCCCCATGATGACAAACTTCTTATAGTCGGGACTGGCCACAAACACCATCAGCACCGATATGCCCAGGATAATAATGGCGGAGCTCAAGTTCTTCGTGATCAGATACACCTCCAGCACCACCGGCAGGGGAAGAAGTACCATGAAAATAAAACCTCTCATGGTTCGGACCCCTTTTCCCATCTTACAGACCATCACCGCAAGGAACAGGATCATCCCCAGCTTTGCCACCTCCGCCGGCTGCAGGTTCAGGCCGATCACCGGAATCTTGATCCAGCGCCTTGCACCGTGGGATTCCACACCCAGGGGCGTCAGCACCAGCGGCACCAGCGCCATGGACACGATATAGCCCAACAGGTAAAACCGCTCCCAGAAATGGTACGGGATATTGGCCACCAGAATCATCATCACCAGTCCGATGACAATGGCCACCAGCTGTTTTTTCAGATAATACGCCGCATCCTTGAACTCCTGAAACGCCTCGTAGGAGCTGGCGGAATAGATCATTACCAGCCCGAAGCCCAGCAGGAAAAGCACGATGAACAGAAGGCTGTAGTCAAAAAAGTATTCGGATTGTTCTTTTCTTTTTCGTTTTGACGTTCTATGTGTCGCCATACTGCTCCTTAACCTTCCAGACCTGTCACATATTCTTTAAAAAGCCTTCCCCTTACCTCATAATCGGGAAACATCCCCCAGCTGGCACAGGCCGGCGAAAGCAGCACCGCATCCCCCTCCTCTGCCAGAGCTGTACACAGCTTCAGACATTCCTCAAAGGTATCTGCAAAACGAATCCTGTCAAATCCATGCCTTTGGGCGCACTCGGCAATTTTTTCCCTGGTCTGGCCGATGAGCACCAGCCATTTCACCTTGCCGTCAAAGCTTTCGATCCACTCGTCGTACTCGCTCTGCTTGTCGTAGCCTCCTCCGATCAGAACCGTGGGCCTGCTCATGGCCCGGATCCCCTGTATTGCCGCATCCGGGTTGGTTCCCTTGGAATCGTTGTAGTAATCCACCCCGGCCTTTGTGGCCACGAACTCAATGCGATGCTCCACCGCCCGGAATCCCTTCACCACGGAGAGGATCGTATCCATGGGAACCCCCATCGCCTCCGCTATGGCCATTGCCGCCATAACATTTTCCACATTGCACATGCCCACAAGCCGCATGTCTCTGTGGATATCCAGAAGCTCCTCCTCTCTCCCGGAAACACTCTTCACGATTTTGTCGCCCTTCAGCCAGTAGCCCTCTTCCAGCTCTGATGCCGAGGAAAACCAGACTACCCGGGCCGGACACCGCTCCCCGAAGGACCTGGTATAACAGTTGTCATAGTTTAGCACACACACATCCGACTTTGTCTGATTCATGGCGATGGCTTCCTTCGCCCGCACATAAGCCTTCATGGTGTGATGACGGTTCAGATGATCCGGCGTAATATTCAAGATGGCCGATACCGCCGGATGAAAGTCCCGGATGGTCTCCAGCTGAAAAGAGCTGATCTCCCCCACCGTGGCCGTATCCTCTCCTGTCTTCAGGCATTCGGAGGTGTAGGGATCTCCGATATTTCCCACCACAAACACCTTATCCGCCCCCAGGTGAGCCCTCATGATCTCTCCCGTCAGCGTGGTGGTGGTAGTCTTTCCGTTGGTGCCGGTGATCGCCGCCACTCTGCCCTTCTCCTCCTGATACCCCAGCTCGATCTCCCCGATGATCTGTGCGCCCCGCTCCCGCAGCGCCGTCACCAACGGGATATCCACCGGCACGCCGGGGCTTAAGACCACCGTCTGCGCCGTTTCAAAAATCTCCTCCGCAAGCTCACCCGCCACGCAGACAGCCCTGCTGTCCCCGGGCAGCTTCGCTCTGATTTCCTCTGCCGTCAGCTTTTCATTGCTGTCGTACAGCACAACCTCCGCTCCCATCTGCTCCAGAAGAGCCGCGGAGCCCAGCCCGCTGATCCCGGAACCCACCACGAGACATTTCCTGCCCCGAAAATCTTTCTTCATCCACTCTACCTCCTGCGTCCGCCTCAGCAGACCCTTTATGACGACAGCAGCCCCACCAGACACATCAGGGCTGTTATAATCGTAAATACCGCCGCAATTCTGGTCTCGGACCAGCCGCACAGCTCAAAATGATGGTGCAGCGGAGCCATCTTGAACAGCCTTCTCCCTCCGCTGGCCTTAAAGTATGCCACCTGAAGGATGACGGAAAGAACCTCCGCCAGATAAACCGCTCCCACCAGGGCAATGTACAGAGGCATTTGCAGCAGATAACCGCATGCCGCCACAAAGCCGCCCAGCGCCAGAGAACCCGTATCTCCCATAAACACCGCCGCCGGATACACGTTAAACAGCAGAAAGCCCAGAAGCGCTCCCGCCACCGCGCAGGTCACCGGCTCGATGCCACTCCTTTCCCCGATGGCCACCGCCGTAAAAAACACCGTCACCATCAACGTGACACTGCCTGCCAGCCCGTCCAGACCATCCGTGAAATTGACGCCGTTCACTGTGCCCAGCACGATAAAAAAGAGAATGGGCAGATTCCACACGCCGAAGTCCAGGTAGCGATCCGGAAAGAACGGCACCCTCATTGCCAGACTCACATCCGTATAGTGAAGCAGATACCAGGCAAACAGCGCCGTCACCCCAATCTGCCCCGTCAGCTTCTGCAGAGGAGTCAGACCCATGGAACGCCTGCAGAGCACTTTTATGTAGTCATCCAGAAATCCGATCAGACCAAAGCCCACAGTGAGAAAAAGAATAGGCGCAGTCCCGGGGTAATCCTTCAGGAAAATCAGCGTTGTCACTGATACTCCCAGCAGAATCAGAACCCCTCCCATGGTGGGTGTGCCGTTTTTTTTCAGATGTGCCGCGGGACCGTCCTCCCTCACCGTCTGACCAATCTTAAGCCTTTTCAGCCAGGGAATGACAACAGGCCCCAAAAGAGAACTGATGCCGAAGGAAATCAGCACAGCCAGAATACAGACTCTACTCATCACATTTTCCTTTCATTGATTATACCCCATTATTCCCAAATACGGAAGGATATTTTCAAAAAGCTGACGTACCACCGGCGCCGCCACCTGTCCCCCATAATAGACACCCTGGGGATTATTGATGATGGCAAGGGCTATGACCTGAGGGTCATCCGCCGGAGCAAAGCCGATAAAGGAAGAGATATATCTGCCGCTCCCTCTGGGAAGCGTCTGGCTGGTGGCCGTCTTTCCGCCGATGCGAAAACCGGCGATGCCGCCGTTTTTCCCGGATCCTTCCGACACCACCATCTCCAGGATCTCCCGCATGGTGGCACTGGTCTCCTCGGACACAATGCCCGCCTTCACCGGATATTCAAAGGTCTCCAGCACGTTTCCCCCGGCATCCACGGTCTTCACGCCAAAGTGGGGAGTGATCCGGTTTCCGCCGTTCACAATGGAGGAAGCGGTGGTAATCAGCTGAATGGGCGTAATCTGAAAAGACTGTCCGAAGGAAACCGTGGCAAGCTCCACATTGCCCATGTTCTCCTTCTTATGCATGATTGTTCCCGCCTCTCCCGGCAGATCGATCCCCGTTCTCTCCTTCAGTCCGAACTGCTCAAAATATGCATAATATTTGTCCAGTCCCAGACGCAGCCCCACCGAAATCAGCGCAGGATTGCAGGAATTCATCATACAGTGGGTAAAATCCTGGGAGCCGTGGCCGGCAATCTTGTGACAGCGGATCTTCCGGTCATCCACGATGATAAAACCGGGGCAGCTGAAGCTGCTTTGCGTGGTGATCACTCCCTCCTCCAGTCCCGCCGCTGCCGTGATAATCTTGAAGGTAGACCCCGGCTCATAGGTATCGTTGATACAGCCGTTTCTCCACATGCCGTTGAGCAGATTCTGTTTTTCCTCCGCCGAGACCGTCTCGGGAGTGCCCTCCGGCAGCTCATAGGGATTGTTCAGGTCAAACTCCGGCACATTCACCATGGCATAGATCTCTCCGTTTTGAGGGTTCATGACCAGAATGGAAACGCTGTCCGCCTCCTTTGTGGCCATGGCCTGCCGGGCCAGCTGTGTGGCATAGGACTGAATGTTCATATCCATGCTGATATACAGGTCATGACCGCTCTCCGGCTCCAGTCTCCGCTCCCCCGCGGCCTCCACCTCCAGCCCTTTGGCATCCGTCACCGTCAGGATTTTTCCCTCCTTTCCCTGAAGATAATCCTCATAGATCACTTCCAGGCCGATGATGCCCTGATTGTCTCCTCCCGTAAAGCCCAGCACCTTGCTGGCCAGGTCTCCGTAAGGGTAAAACCGCTTATAATCCTCATCCACTTTAACTCCGGCCAGATCGTACTCCCGAATCCTGTCCCCCACTGCCTTCTCCACATTGCTCCTGATTCGCTCCATGGAGGAATATTTCTCCACACGCTTTCTCACATATTCCTCGGACAGGTCCAGCTCCTCGCAGAGAACCCTTATGACCTCCTCCGGGTCCTCCAGCTGATTATGTATCACAGACACCGTGCAGACCGTCTTGTTGTCCGCAAGCACTTTTCCGTTGCAGTCCAGGATCCTCCCCCTGGCTGCCTTGATGCTCCGCTCTCTCTCGTGAAGCTCCGTGGCCATCCGTGAGTAATGCTCCGCCTCCCACACGCACAGGTACACGAGTCTGCCGAACAGGAGAACCTGAATTCCCGCACAGACAAGAAAAATCGTCAGTATCTTCTTTCTGTGAAATATTTTATTGTTGTCCGTCAGCATAAAAAACCTCACAAAAAAGGTGTTGATATACTTTATTCCCTTTTTTATGAGGTTATGAATTTCTTTAGTTGATGTTTGGGTTAACCGGTCCCTCCACGCCCATTACCGCCTCATCTCCTTCCACCAGGAAGCCCTCCTGGGCATCGTATTTGTAACCGGTAGCCGGATCCACCCGATAACCGCTTTCCGGATCGATGGGAAAGCCCATCCACGCCGGCTGGTTCTCCCCCGGCGCCACGGGAGTGTCTCCTCCCTCCGACGGCTGTCCGTCCCCGGGCTGTCTCCTGTATTCCGTGGTGATCTCCAGGTTCAGCGCCTCCAGCTCCCGGACCTCCTCCTCGCTTAACGGCTCCGTCATGAAGATATTCAGATAGGGAAGCAGCTCCGTGAGAATACTGCGCACAAGCCCGGTTGCCATTCTGGCATTGTCCTGCTTTGCAATGTTGGGCCGATCCACCACCACATAGATGGCAATCTGGGGGTCGTCCGCCGGAGCATAGCCCATAAAGGAAACCACATGCTCCGTCTCGGAACGCTTGTGGGTATTCTGGTCAATGGTCTCCGCCGTTCCCGTCTTGCCGCCGATCATATACCCTGCGGGTCTGGCGGTTTTTCCCGTCCCGTACTCCACCACTGCCCGGCAATACTGCCTGATGTACTCGGAGGTATCCTCCGAAATGGTCTGTTTCAATACTCTCGGCTCAATATTCTGCACGGTTGCCCCGGCGGCGTTGGTGATCTTATTCACCATGTGCGGCTCATAATAATATCCGCCGTTGATCAATGCACTGAACCCTGTGATCATCTGCACCATGGTCACGTTAAAGTTCTGTCCGAAGCTGTTGGTAGCCAGATCCGTCGGTCCCATTTTGTCCGCCGTGTAAATCAGCGACGCTGTCCTTGCCTCCCCGGCCAGATCGATGTTGGTCTTCAGTCCAAAATTGAAAATCTCCTGATACTCACAGAATTCCTCCGTTCCCAGGATATTGGCAATCTTCATCATGGACACGTTGCAGGACTTTGCCACGGCCTTCTCCAGTGACACCGTGCCGCACACGCCGTTGTGGCACTTGATCTTATAGCCTCCGATCTCCATCATGCCGGTACACTCAAAGGTATTTCCGGGCGCGATAGCTCCCTTTTCCAGCGCCGCCGCGACAGTGAAGGGCTTCGCCGTAGAACCCGGCTCATAGGTTCCGGTGATGCAGTAATTCTTCCAGAGGTTGTTCAGATTCAGGGTCAGCTGGTCGTCATCCATGGCGTCCAGCGCCGCCTGATCGATAACCTGGCCGTTCTTTTTGATTTGATAGGTGCCGTTTTGATTCGGTACCTTCTCCACCATCATGGAGCCCAGAAGGCTCTGCGGATTTCGGACATCATTCAGATCATAATTCGGCATGCTGGCCATAGCCAGAATCTCACCAGAGTTCACCCACTGAATCACACAGCCCACGTTTTCCGCACCGTTTCCGGGATGCGCCTCATCCTTGTGCTCCTCCATGAATTTTTTCAGATACTTCTCCACAATAAGCTGTGCGTTGGTGTCGATGGTGCTGTGAATGTTGTTGCCGTCCACGGCTGCCTTCACCGTCCGCTCCAGATCCAGATCATCGTTGAGATAACCGTATTCTCTTCCGTTGATTCCGTTCAGGATATCGTTATAATATTCCTCCAGCCCGTATAATCCCTGGCTGTCCGAGGTGGTAAAGCCAATGGCATCCGCCGCAAGAGAGCCGTAGGGATAGACCCTTTTGTACTCCTCCTCAAACCACACGCCCTTTATATTGGCATTGTCCTTCTGTGCCTCCAGAAAACCGCTGATCTGCTCATAGCTCAGCCGTCGGAGCGGCACATACCAGGAGGAGGTTTTGTTGTTGGATACATACTCTCTGATGGCTCCCATATCCAGTTCAAAATTCTGTCCCAATGCCTCCAGCGTCGGATCCAGATAGGGCGTCTTGCCGCCCAGCTTGGTGTTCATAACCTTCGCGTCAATCACCAGATTATACACCTTTTCACTGGTGGCAAGCCTGGTTCCCTTGGCATCTACAATATCCCCTCGCCGGTAGGGCAGGGTACTGGAATCATACTGCTGCTGAATCAGCACCTGCTTCTGATAAAGCGTGCCGCTCTCAAAGGTGAGCATGATAATCCGCACAATCAATATGCTCAGCGCCAGCATCACAAAGATGAACAGCACCACCAGCTTCTTCTGCATCTTGATGGAAAATTTATTATTATTTTGTTTCTCCAATGCCCGCTCCTTCGTCAATTGCTTCTGGGAACCTGACGCATATAGTCGTTGTTCTTGTTGGAATAGGGCACGATCTGCCCCTCCTGCGCGTAAATCATCCCCAGTTCCCCGATGGCGATGCGCTTGATCTCCTCCAGATTTATGCTGTTGATAATCCTGTTATATTCCTCGTCGTTTTCGGATTTCAAGCTGTTCAGCTCGCTCTCCTTTGTGGATACCTGCCGGATACGGCTGGTCAGCTCCGCCTGAAGCTGTACATAGTTCACCAGAATAAACGCCACGGCACACATGGCCGCTGCCAGGAAAATCACATATCCGGCACTCATACGGCGCGCCTTTTCCCTGTTTTTGCGGACCGCAGGCTGTACCTGTCTTACCGGTGCCTCCTCCGGCCGCCTCCTTACCTCCGATTTACGAACCGCGTTCCCGCTTACATAATTCTGACGATTTCCTCTTCCCTCCGGCTGTGTCCTCTGCACGGGCCTTCTCTCAGCATTGTTCTGGCGGTTTCCTCTTCCCTCCGGCTGTGTCCTCTGCGCGGACCTTTTCTCAGCATTGTTCTGACGATTTCCTCTTCCCTCCGGCTGTACTTTTCTTACGGTATTCCCATAAACGTAGGACTGGCGGCTCCTCTGGCTCGTCCCCGACTCCTTTTCATATGCAGGCCTTCTGTCATTCCTTCTGTCATAGCTCATTCCGTTTTCCTGCTTCCTGATCTTTTCAATCCATTCTTTTCTCAAATACTCTCAGCTTTGCACTCTTTGAACGATTATTCGCCGCAAGCTCCTCCCCGGAAGGCAGAATTGCCTTCCTCGTGACCACAGTTCCCCTGGATACCCTTCCGCACACACACACCGGAAAATCCGGCGGGCAGACACAGGGATTCTCAAAGCTTCTGAAAGCCGTTTTGACAATTCGATCTTCCAGGGAATGAAAGGTAATTACACACAATCTTCCCCCCGGGTTCAAAAGCGCCACAAGATCCTCCAGAGAATCCCTCAGTACCTCCAGCTCCCTGTTGCATTCAATGCGAATGGCCTGAAAGGTCTGCTTGGAAGGGTGGCCGTTCTGCCTCATCTTCGCAGGTATGGCCCCCTTGATGACATCGTTCAGTTCAAAGGTCGTCTCTATGGGTTTTTCCGCCCTCCTCATCACAATGTGCTTTGCAATATTCTTCGCGAACCGCTCTTCTCCGTAATCCCTGATGATACGATACAGCTCGCCCTCGGAACAGTTATTAATGATATCCCTTGCCATTCTGGTCTGACGCCGATCCATCCGCATATCCAGCGGCGCGTCATAACGATAGGAAAAGCCCCTTTCCCCCGTGTCAAGCTGGTAGGAAGAAACCCCAAGGTCCAGCAGAATACCATCCACTCGCTCCACACCCTGTTCCCCCAGGGCAGCTCTCATATTACAGAAATTGTTCCTCAGGATCGTCACTCTGTCCCCAAAAGGCGCAAGCCTCTCCCCAGCCGCCGCTATGGCCGCCTCATCCTGGTCGATGCCGTAGAGATGGCCTGTAGTAAGCAGGCTGCAGACCAGAAAAGCATGTCCGCCGCCTCCCAGAGTTCCGTCCGCATAGATGCCGTCCGGTTTTACTTGCAGTTGTTCGATAGTCTCCGCAGGTAACACGGAATAATGTGTAAATTCCATAGACGGCTCCTGTTATGCTGTACTCCTCTTCGGTGTATCAGATGGTGAGTCCCAGGTTGATCATTCCTTCGGAAATCTTGTTGATATCAACCTGTTCACTGTTTTCGTTCCACTTTTCCAGACTCCAGATCTCGATGCGGCCTCCCATTCCGGCCAGCACCACGTCCCTGTCAAGATGCGCAAATTCCCTCAGATCCTGAGGAAGCAGAATGCGGCCCTGCTTGTCCACCGACACATACTGCGCACCCGAAAGAAAAAATCTGGCAAATTGTCTTGCCTCCGCATTGATCAAAGGCAGTGATGCCAGCTTTGCCTCAAAGACTTTCCAATCGTCGATCCCATACACAAATAAGCAGCCGTCCATCCCTCTGGAAACTACAAACTCGTCGCCCAGCACCTCTCGGTATCTGGAAGGAATGCTTAACCTGCCTTTCGGATCAATTGTATGATTGTATCTGCCCATGAACATTGCAATCACCACCAGTCAAAAATGGGTCTGCCACCGGATCCGGCATCAACGCGGGCTTTCTTCAGGCCCTCTATACCACTTTATGGGATTTGATGCCATTTCCATCCCACTTTTAAGTAGATTCTAAACTATTCCGGGGGTTTTTACAAGTAAAAACTTTTGGATAAAGCCAAACAGCAAAAGAGCCTGGCAGAATTTCTGCCGGGCTCTTTGCGCCAAAAGTACAATATATAGTAGGAGGGTCACATCCCAAACGGCACATCTATACCGTTCCTCAGATATGACCCCTCCGGATTTTTTTATTATTTTTCTTTCACGGAACCCTTTTTCAGCCGGAGCCGAATCACAACATCCGCCCCCAGGGCAAAGAGCAGCATGGCCAGTGCCAGCACCTGTGAAACGGGAACAGACGTGCCCGGAATCAACAATGTATCTGTTCGGATACCCTCGATGAAAAATCTTCCCAGGCCATAGCCCCCCAGATAAAGCAGGCACAGCTCGCCGTCAAACCGCTTGTGTTTCCGATAGATCAGCAGCAGGGCAAAAACCAGTAAATTCCACGCGCTCTCATACAGAAAGGTGGGATGCACATTGATATAGTTTGCCCCCTCCGGAATATGAGCGGAGATATTTTCCGTAATATCGCTTCTGTCCCGCACATCCGCAACGGGAATCTGCATGGAAAACAGGCCGTTGTAATAGTCACCGAAAACTTCCCTGTTCATGAAGTTGCCCCAGCGGCCGATGGCCTGTCCCAGGACAAGTCCGGCCATGGCGGTATCCCCCATGAGCAGCGGATTCTTCTTCTTGATCCTGCACCACACAAACAGCGTGATAAACGCCGCGATGACAGCGCCGTATATCGCCATGCCGCCGCTGCGCAGGCGAAAGATACTGAGCAGATTGTCCTTGTAATCATCCCAGGAAAAGATCACATAATAAATCCTTGCCCCAATTACGGAAAAAATCACCGCCCAGATCGCAAAAAAAACGGGTCAGGATCAGGATGACTATTGGGATTTTGCGATCT
>ERZ779624.85-NODE-85-length-39546-cov-8.200375_pt1 | contig 39546 bp, 35 predicted proteins | sample MGYA00514190_ERZ779624 | MGnify/ENA primary metagenome ERZ779624 (study PRJEB29562, sample SAMEA4376706) | mouse gut metagenome | isolation source: Cecum | study: EMG produced TPA metagenomics assembly of the A DSS colitis mouse model was used to assess the microbial... | reverse complement strand
CCGCTCCGGCTATACGGCATTTGAACCATCAGTAAAAAGGCAGATGAAGCAGCAGTCTAAACGGCAGATGAACTATCAGGGAAACGGCAGATGAACCAGCAGGTGAAAATCAGATGAAAAAGCAGGAAAAACGGCAGGTGAACCAGCACATGAAACAACAACGAAAAGTCAGATGAACCAACAGGCGAACCAGCATATGAAACAACAACGAAGCAGCAGATGAACCAACAGGTGAAAAATCAGATGAAAAAGCAGGCGAAACGACAGATGAACCAACAGGTAAAAAATCAGATGAAACAGCAGACAAAAGAACAGATAAAACAAACAAAACAGGAGGAACGGAGAAGGAATACCTGCGGGAATATCCGGAAAATGAGCGACAGAGAGCTTCGGAGCTGCAGACGTGCGATTCGGCTGCGCCGGGCACGCAGGAAAAAGGCCGTTGCGGTGTCCGCAGCCGCCGCAGCTGTCTTCTGCGTGGTACTCACTGCCGCAATCTTTCTCAGCACCATCCGATCCAGCGCAAGCAGCGGTTTCAAGTATTATACAGGGGTTACAGTGGAAGCGGGAGAGAGTCTCTGGGAGATGGCGGAGAGATATATTGACTACAACATTTACCGAGATAAAAACAGTTATCTTGCAGAGGTGAAACGCATCAATCACCTGGACGAGGATGGAGCGGTTTTTGCGGGACAGCTTCTGGTCTTTCCCTACTATTCCATGGAGTATATCGAGTGAGACCGGAATGTAGAAACAGACATTACTGTTCAGGAACAGACATTGCTGTTTGCCAGGTGGGAACCGGAAGCAAACGAGACATTATAAAGGTATAGTCCTTCGCTGTCTGAAAGCTCCGGTTCTCAATCGCGGGCCTGCGGCGGGTTTTCCCGCAGGCGAACCGCATTTGCGGCGCTGCGGCGTCGTTCGTCCGCCTGAGCCGCATAGTGTTTTCTGGTGGTATTTACATCTTTGTGTCCCAGCACATCGGCCACCAGATAGATATCGTTCGTCTCGCGATACAGTGCAGTACCATAGGTGCTTCTGAGTTTGTGTGGGGTAATTTTTTTCAGGGTTGTCACCCGGGAGGCATATTTTTTGACCAGATTTTCCACGGAACGCACGGCCATTCTCCGATTCTGAAGTGACAGGAACAGTGCGTTTTCATGTCCCTCCACGGGAATGATATGATTCCGTTCCTCCATGTAATCCAGAAGAGCCGTCTCTACCTCTTCTCCGAAATAAATGACTGCCTCGTAGCCGCCCTTTCGCCGGATTTTGATTCCTCCCACATCAAAGTTTACGTCCTGAATATCCAGGCCCACACATTCCGACACACGAATTCCCGTGCCCAGCAGTAAAGTGAGGAGCGCCACGTCCCGCACTCTGGTCTTTTTGTGATATTCCAGTTCTTTTTTGGTGAGTTTTGTGCCGTCCTCCACCTGATCCAACAGAATTGCCACTTCATTAGGCTCCAGCCGGATGATTTCCTTCTCATGCTTTTTCGGCATGGGAACCAGAGAAGCCGGATTGTTTTTGAGCAGCTCGCTCTGGTAGAAGTAGTTATAGAGGCTGCGAAGAGCTGCCAGCTTTCGTTCCTTTCCCCTTTCGTCGTTGGTGATTTCCCTACCTTCCTTTTCATACAGAGACATATATTCCAGATACTCCTCAATGTCAATGCGTGTCAGCCGATCCAGCACTTCCAGGGGGATATCCTTCATTTCCAGCTTTGCACAGACAGGGTTGTGCTCTTGAAGATATTCAAAGAAAAGCCGCAGATCATATGCGTAGGCAAGTCTGGTTCGGCTGGAGGTATATTCCTCAATTCCACGGAAATAGGTTTTGCAGAAGGAGGGGAGGGTTTCCAGCACGGCACGCATCTTCAGGATGTTTTGTCTGTTTTGCTCCTCGTGATAATTATTTTGTCTGACTGCGGCCATTGTCTGATTCCCAACCTTTCATATTGCTGTTTTGTATTGCGGTAAACATTCTTTCCTTGACTCCCGGATTTTCAAGATTCAGATTTCGCAGAAGATTTTTTACATATTCCCGCTTGGTATGTCCATCTGCCGGGCAGGGACTTTTGACGACAGGAACCTGGTATTTGTTGACAAACCCGACCACGTCTGCCTCGTTCATATACAGCAATGGACGGATGACCGTAAGATTTGTGCGATCCAGGTAAGTGACGGGAGAAAAGGTGTGAAAACGTCCCTCGAAGATCAGTGACATCAACATGGTCTCCACCACGTCGTCCTTGTGGTGTGCATAGGCAACCTTATTGCAGCCGGCGGCCTGAATTGCCTGATTCAGTGCACCCTTTCTCATTTTTGCACAGAGGGAACAGGGATTTTCTTCCTGACGCTCTTCAAAAACGATCTGGGCTATATCGGTTTTCACGACAGTATATTCTGTTTCCAGGTCTGCGCAGAGAGCCTTTATGGCGTCTAATTTCAGATTTTCAAATCCAAGGTCTACGGTGACGGCGTGTATGTCAAAATGTCTGGGATAGAAGCGCCGCAGGCCATGGAGTGCGTAGAGCAGCGTCAGGCTGTCTTTACCGCCGGATATGCCGACGGCGATCCGGTCTCCCTCGTCAATCATTTGATAGTCATCTATTGCCTTGCGCACATAGCTTAATACCTGTTGCAGTTTCATCTTGTCTTACCGTGCCTTTCTATAACCTGCAGTCCGAGCCCCAGGCCTCTTCGTGTTTTTCTTTTTCCGGAATATTATCTATATTTTAGCTTTTTCAGGAGGGAAAGACAATAGAAAATTATATTTTGGAAAATTTCGGAGATACTGTGGTTAGGTTCAAAAAAGGAACTTTTCCGTAAGTGAAAAAGAAAGGAAGAAATTACAATGGCAACAGAATTTCAGAACAGCATTACAAAGGATAATCTGATGAGGGCCTTTGCAGGGGAGAGCCAGGCCAGAAACCGTTATACTTTTGCCGCGTCTCAGGCGAAAAAGAACGGAATGTATGTGGTCAGCGCAGTATTTGCCTTTACTGCCTCTCAGGAGAAGGAACATGCGGAGATTTTTTATAACCATCTGCGTGAGATGGCCGGAAAAAATATTTTGATCGACGGAGGCTATCCTGTGGATCTCTCGGACAACGTGGTGGATCTGCTCTCCATGGCTCAGCACAATGAGTATGAAGAACATGATGACGTCTATAAGAACTTCGGAGATAAGGCCAGGGAGGAAGGCTTTGATCAAATTGCAGCTGTCTTCCATCAGATTGCGGAGGTGGAAAAGATTCACGGAGACCGCTTCGGAAGATTTGCTCAGCTTTTGAAGGAGGGACGGTTGTTTGTATCGGATGTGGAAGAGGAGTGGATGTGCCTGAACTGCGGATTTGTATTCAGAGGCACCAAAGCGCCCGAAATCTGTCCTGTCTGCAGACACGATCAGGGATATTTTATCCGATTCAGCCTTGTTCCTTTTCTTGGAAAGAATTAAGTGCTTCTTTAGGAAATATTTAGCGGAGCAACCCTTGTTATCTTGAATAAATCAGTGTATGATAAAAATAGAATATACCAAAGAAAGGAAATAACGGTATGAAATTCAGGATTAACAACAAATACTTCCGCTGGGGGCTGACGGCTTTTCTGGTGGTTGCGGCAGGAATCATTTTTTATTATTTTATGTTTCATGGTTCCAATATTCACTCGGGGGTCAGCACCGTCATCAATATTCTGATGCCCGTGGTGGTGGGAATGGCCATCGCTTATCTGCTCACTCCCGTATTGAATTTTATTGAAACAAAAATCATGCTGCCGCTGTGCAGAAAATGTAAGATCAGGGAATCCGAAAAAAGGAATTCCATTGTCAGAGGAGTGGGTATCCTTGTCACGGCTTTTTTGTTTGTGGCATTGATTTATATGATATTCTCCATGCTGATTTCCCAGATTGTGCCCAGTGTACAGAGCCTGATCTCCAATTTTGACAATTACACCACAAACTTTACCGTGTGGCTGAACCGGACGCTGGAGGACAATACGGAGCTGAAGGATTATGTGCTCAAAACCGTGGATAAATATTCCGGAGAACTGGAAAAGCTGGTCACGGACATTTTGCCCAACACCATGGAGCTGATCAAGACGGTTTCCCTGAGCGTGATCGGGGTGCTGCATTTTGTGTGGGATTTTGTCATCGGTTTCATCATTTCCATCTATGTTCTGGCAAGCAAGGAACGCTTTGCCGGTCAGGCCAAGAAGATTTCCTACGCGCTTTTTGAGCAGGAGACTGCCAACACACTGATTAAGAATTTCCGCTTTACCCATCAGACCTTTATCGGATTTTTGGGCGGAAAGATTGTGGACTCTATTATCATTGGTATTTTGTGCTTTATTGGAACCTCCATTATGGGGACGCCCTATGCCGCGCTGGTCAGCGTCATCATCGGATTTACCAATATCATCCCATTTTTTGGTCCGTTCCTGGGCGCCGTACCCTGCTCGATTCTGGTGTTCGTCGTAGATCCGGTGCATCCGCTGAACTGTGTATACTTTGTCCTTTTCATCTTAGTTCTGCAACAGTTTGACGGTAATATTCTGGGGCCCAAGATTCTTGGGAGTTCCACCGGACTTACCGGCTTCTGGGTGATCTTTGCCATCACCTTTTTCGGAGGGCTGCTTGGAGTTACCGGTATGATTATCGGCGTGCCGATCTTTGCGGTTATCTATGCGGGAATTCGCTCCGGCGTCAATATTCTTCTGCGGAAGAAGGATATGCCAACGGAGACGAAGAAATACGAGACAGTGGACTATGTGGACGAAGAAGGCAGTTTTCACGAAACGATTCCGGAAGAAAAACATGAGAAATCTTCCCGGAAGGAAGCAGGTTTTCTGAAAAAAAAGATCGAAACTGTGAAAAATGGACGGAAGGAAAATACAGATGAGGTTTCTGATTCAGAGAGTAAATGAGGCGAAAGTAGAAGTGGACGGCGAGACGGTGGGAAGTATCGGAAAGGGCTTTTTGGTACTGATCGGTATTTCGGGAACCGATGACACGGCAGTAGCAGATAAAATGATAAAGAAGCTGACGGGTCTGCGCATCTTTGAGGACGAGAACGGAAAGACAAATCTGGATCTGAAGGCTGTGGGCGGGCAGCTCCTGCTGATTTCCCAGTTTACCCTTTATGCGGACTGCCGCAGGGGAAACAGGCCTTCCTTTACGGACGCAGGAGCGCCTGACAAGGCTGAGCAGCTTTATCACTACATCATTGAGGGCTGCCGGAGGGAAATTGAGGTGGTGGAAGAGGGACGCTTCGGGGCGGAAATGAAGGTTTCTCTGGTGAACGACGGACCTTTTACGGTGTTTCTGGACTCCGCCGAAATCTGTCATTGATCTATCGTGCATATCTTACCATATTATGCTGCAAAGTATGCCTTAATTTGGTATTTTCAAACACAAACGGATATGCTATGCTTAATTCACACAGCAGAAAGGATTTACCGGCTGCTGTGTGAATTTTTACTTACAACAGGCATATAAATGCCAATACATGGAAGAGAGATCTTCCACAGAGAAAACGGAGGGAGATACTTATGGGACAGATCATTGCAGGTGCAGTGGCAGCTATCGTCATTTTAGTGGTGCTGATCTTTATGGCGGGCTATGTAAAAGCGTCACCGGACACGGCGGTCATCATTTCGGGCCTGAGAAAGAATCCGAAGGTGCTGATCGGTAAAGCCGGAATCAAGATTCCATTCCTTGAGAGAAAGGATGAATTGAATCTTCAGCTGATTCCAATCGACGTAAAGACGTCCAATGCCGTTCCTACAGCGGACTACATCAACATCAATGTTGACGCTACCGTCAATGTCAAGATCAGCGACAATGAGGAGCGCTTAAAACTTGCCGCACAGAACTTTCTGAATAAAAACGCGGAGTATATAGGCCGCGTGGCGAGAGAGGTTCTGGAAGGCAACGTGCGTGAGATCGTGGGAAAGATGGCTCTGGAGGAAATGGTTTCCGACCGGCAGAAATTTGCTTTTCTCGTAAAGGAGAACGCGGAACCGGATCTGGCTGCCATGGGATTGGATATCATCAGCTTTAATGTACAGAATTTTGTGGACGGCAACGGCGTCATTGAAAATCTGGGTGTAGACAATATTGTTAAGATTCAGAAAAACGCCGCAATTTCAAGGGCGGAGAGTGAAAAGGAAATTGCCAAGGCACAGGCTCATGCAAAACGTGAGGCTAATGAGGCGGAGGTAAATGCGGAATCTGAGATCGCTAAGAAAAAGAATGAACTTGCCATCCAGAAGGCGGAGCTGAAACGAGAGGCTGACATTAAGCAGGCCGAGGCGGATGCTGCCTATAAGATTCAGGAAGAAGAGCAGCGTAAGACTGTGGAGATTACCACCGCAGATGCAAACATTGCAAAGCAGGAGAAGGAAATTCTCTTAAAACAGCGCGAGGCGGAGGTAATGGAACAAGCCCTTGACGCACAGGTTAAGAAAAAGGCTGAGGCCGATAAGTTTGCAAAACAACAGCTTGCAGACGCCCAGCTGTACGAGCGCCAGCGGGAAGCCGAGGCGAAGAAGTTCGAGACGGAAAAAGAGGCCGAGGCAATGAAGGCACAGGCTGAGGCAAAGAAATTCACCATGGAGCAGGAGGCAGAGGGTATCCGCACAAGGGGTCTGGCTGAGGCGGAAGCAATCCGTGCCAAAGCAGTGGCTGAGGCGGAAGGTATTGAGAAGAAGGCCGAGGCCATGGCAAAGATGGGAGAGGCGGCCGTTCTGGAAATGTACTTTAAGGCGCTGCCCGAGGTGGTTAAGAATGCTGCTGAACCGCTTAACAGTGTAGACAGAATTACAATGTACGGAGAGGGAAATTCCTCCAAGCTCATGAAGGATATCATGGGAACGGTTGTTCAGGTGACGGATGGTCTGAAGGAATCCACCGGGGTGGATCTGCAGGCAGTTCTGTCAGGCTTCCTTGCCGGGAAAGTGGCAACGGCGGGACAACAGCCTGATCATAATTCTGAAAACTAAGCAAATAGGGAAACCAGGGTCAGCATATGCAAGATGCATGGCATGGCTGTCCTGGTTTTTCCGTATAAAACGCACTTCTTAAAATATATTTGTAAGTTGCAGGCAATTTTGATTTCTGTTCCGAATATGTATGAGATCTGTGAACGCGACATGGACGTGCTTCAGGAAAGGGAGTTATTCTAAGATGAGAGGGGGAACTTTAAGGATGAAAAAGTATCTGAGGTATATATTGCCGGTTGCCATAGTGGGAATCGTTTTCTTAATAATCTATGTCTACAGAGGGTTTCATCAGAAGGATCTTGCCACCTGGATGGTTGGACAGACAGACGAAGATCATTACCCTGATTGGGAAGAGGATGTTGAGATTCTGGAAGCTGAAAGAAATATTCTGAAAGAGGATCATCTATTCTTTTCTAAGGTATATTTCATAAAGCGTTCGGACAGTTATCAAATTCGTTTTCGGATTGCTTACAGTGTTCCGTTTTTACGCAGCAGTCTGTTTGAGGATCTGGATTGGGTGAAACTGGAGGATTCTGACGGGAATGATTATACGGAGTACCTGACGGTTTATACTTCCAGGATCGCAGGGCTGAATTGCGTCAACGCGACGTTGGTCATGGATGAGGAAATTTATTCTGCATTGTCAGGCGGTAAATTAAATGTTTCTGCGGTTTGTACAGAAGGTGGACTGAACGGAAATGAAAACAGTTATGCCAGCTGTCAGGTAGAAATTTTGGTTCCCGAGAGAAACAAAGACAACTTTAACGAATAGCCCATAACTATTCGTTAAAGTTGTCTTTTGCGCATAGTTACATCTCTGCTTCTACAGACCGCACACTGTCTTCTACAGCCCATACTCCGCAAAGAAATAGGCGGCCATCTGTGCCCTGGAGCTGAAGGGTTCCGTCTCAAGCAGGTATTTGACTTCCTCCCGAGAATAGAATCTGGCTTCAATCTGTTCGTTGTCCGAGGTGTGATCCTCCAGAGAACCGTCCACATCCACAAAGGCGTTGTAGACGGAAGTATCCGTAATTGCCACGGCGGCAAAGGACGGGGGAAGAATTTTCCTGATCTGTTTGACCGTTAGCCCTGTTTCCTCAAACAATTCCCGCCGGATACATTCCTCTATGCTTTCGCCGGGCTCTATCATTCCGGCGCAGAGATTGTAGACGTACTTGTTGACACCCATGCGGAACTCGTGCAGAAGAAGAAGCTTCCCCTGGCACAGGGCTACTATGGATACTCCGCTTGCGCCGCCGCCCACATCCTCGATGCCGCTCAGATCGCGCCTGCTGACGATTTCGTATTTCTTTTCCCTGCCGGCCTTATTCAGATAGGTGATCTCATAATTTTTCAGATATTTTCCGTCTCTTACCTTTTCAAAACGAATGAATTCCATGATAGTAATCTCCTGTTTTATTTTGCCCTCAACTGTTCCCAGAGAGGTTTTGTTGTCTTCTTCCGTGTGATCTCCACCAGCCCCAGGGATGTCATATCCACTACGGTGGTCTTCACCTTGTCCTTTTTCACTAGCTCTCTCAACCGATTTAAAAGTTCCTGACAGTGCGGCCACTCTTCCATGTTGATAAAATCAGCCACAATAATACCGGAAAGATTGCGCAGCTTGAGCTGCAAGGCAATCTCCTCCGCCGCCTCCAGGTTGATTTTCAGAGCGGTCTCCTCTTCCGCTTTGTTTCTGGCCTCGTATTTGCCCGAATTCACGTCGATTACCGTCAGGGCTTCCGTTGGCTGGATCACGAGATAGCCGCCCGATTTGAGCCACACACGCTCGTTCAGAGCCGTCTCCAGCCTGCTGTCGAGACTGTACAGCCGGTTCAGCGGAAGCAGGTTATCCTGATAAAGCCGCACCGGCATTTCCGGCATATGTTCTGCCGCGTAGTGTTTCAGGCGGTCAAATGTGGCCTGGTCGTCTGTCAGCAGCTCTGTAAACTCTCCGGGGGAAAAGCTGTTGAAAATACCGGATAACCTGTTGTCCGCATCCCGCAGGCAGCTGAAGCAGGTGCGATGGGCGGCGCTGCGAAAAAGGCAGCGGAATTCTTCCAGAAGGTGATCAAACCGGTTTTGGAGCAGCTCCTGTGGGCTTTCGCTCTCCAACAGCTCTGCCGCCCGGGTTCTGACCACCAGACCTGTGGAAGGCAGCGCAGGCAGCTCTTTTTCGTCCTCCTGGATCTTCAGCTGCCGGCTGCCGTCTATGATGCCTTGGGCGGTGAGGATTTCCGCCAGCCTTTTCTTCTGTTCCTTGTCCAGCTTGGCGGAAAATCCGGTTTTCCTTGAGCCCAGGGACAGGGCAAAATAATCGTTGGATAAGGAGATATGTGCGGTGACGGAGGGCTGTTTGCTCTTCTGCGCGTCCCTTGTGACCTGCACGGGAAGTTCGTCTCCCGCAAGGAGGCGGCCGTCATATTTTCGATTCAGGAGAAAGGGATGTTCCGCCTCCCGAAAGGGCAGAAAGCAGATTTCGCCATTTCCGATTTCCACAAAGCAGGCGTCTATGTTTTTGGTCACATCCTTTACTCTGGCAAGATAGACGGAGCCGATTTTGCTGTTTTCCGGAAAGGCGGCGGCCAGGAGCCGATTTTCCCGCAGCAGAAAAACACCGCTCTTGTTCCGGTAGTCGGTGAAAATCAATTTTCCGCCGTCTGTATTTCGCAGAGCCCTGTCGTTTTCCGGAAGGGATACGCCGGAGCCGGAACCGATGCCCCGGCTCATCTTACGGTCTCCAGGTCTGTCTGTTTCTCGTCTTCCCGGAGGAAATCCGCCTCTTCGAGCAGGCAGTCGCTTGTGGAAGAAGCGGTGCTCTCCGTTTCTTCTGGCAGTTTGTCGCTTCCGATCTCTCCCAGCGACGTGAGGACAGGGGCTTCTTCGGTTCCGGTGTTGGTGTAGAGATCTTCTCTGGTAATCAGGAGCGCGTTTTCCTGCAGGGTTTGGCCACAGCTTTCCAGAAAGGCTCCCATGACCTGAGCCGGTTTGATATTTCCGGCACTGGAGGCATCCAGCAGCATGTGAAATGCACTTCCGTCCCAGGACAGCTCATAGATTCCCGGTCTCAGATTCAGTTCTCTGACACCCTTTTTGGTCTCCTTTTGCCAGGGAATCTGTTCCCTGGAAAGAAAGTCCGGCAGAGCCTGTGTGATGTGGAAGGCGGGTTCCCTTCCCTGTCGGAAACGGACGGTGTATGCCGCTGCCGTCACGCTGGCCATGGCATTTCCGGCGTTGTTCGGCAGAACCTTTACCGATGTGATCTCAATGCCGTCCGCACCGGCCCGGTTCAGGCGTTCCATGGCATCCTCGCAGGATGTGAGGGAATGCACCTCAATATCCATATATTCGCCGTTGCTTTCCATCCCCACGCCAAGGGGGGAGGCAAAGGTCATGATCTGATGAGGACTGTAGCCCCCGGTGTAAGCCACATCCAGACCGGCTCTGCGGATGGCCTTCTGAAAATAGCGCATCACATCCAAATGGCCGATAAATCGAATGGGACCGTATTTTTTAAATTTAACTCGCAGTTTCATCGGATTTTGCTCACTCCTCTCCCCTGGATTCAAAGCAGATGCCGCCGCCGAATCGGGCCGCGCCGCAGCCCTGGCACTTCAGCCTGCAGTTTTCGGAGGTTTCCTCCCGTTTTGCTTTTTCCCACTCTTTCCAAAGATGTTCTCTGGTTACGCCGCAGTCGATGAAGTCCCAGGGAAGGATCTCATCCAGGGGACGCTCCCTGTGGGTGTAAAAATCAACGGAAAGTCCGCATTCCTTCAGGGTATCCACCCACCTGTCATTGTCGTAATATTCACTCCAGGCGTCATAAAAGCTGCCCTTTTCATAGACTCGCCGTATGACCTGGCAGAGCCGTCTGTCGCCTCTTGCCAGAACCCCTTCCAGGACGCTGGCGTCGGCTTCGTGCCAGTTGTACTTGATGCTCTTCTGGTTCAGCTGTTCGGAGATCGCTCCCCTGGTCTGATAAGCCTTTTCAATAAATTCTTCCTTGGTACATTGTCCTGCCCACTGGAAGGGAGTAAAAGGCTTTGGGACAAAGAAGGAGGTGCTTGCCACAATCTGAACCTTGCCGTTGGTTCGTTTTTCCTTTGGAACCGTCTCGAAAAAGGTAGCGGCTATCTTGTTGGAGAGCTCTGCTATCCCCCGGATATCTTCTTCCGTCTCGGTGGGCAGGCCCAGCATAAAATACAGCTTAACCCTGGTCCAGCCGCCTTCAAAGGCAAGGGCTGCTCCCTTCAGGATGGCCTCCTCGGTGAGCCCCTTGTTGATGACGTTTCTCAGTCGCTGGCTTCCCGCCTCCGGCGCAAAGGTCAGGCTGGATTTCCGTACATCCTGTACCTTGCTCATGACATCCAGGGAAAAGGCGTCGATCCGGAGGGAGGGCAGAGAGATATTGATCTGCTGTCTGCCGCATTCCCGGATCAGGAAGTCGATGAGCTCTGGCAGTCTGCTGTAATCACTGGAGCTAAGAGAACTCAAGGAAATCTCTTCATGTCCGGTGTTTCTCAGCATCTCCATGGCCCATTGCTTCAGGGTTTCCACATCCCTTTCCCGGACGGGACGATAGAGCTGTCCGGCCTGGCAGAAGCGGCAGCCCCGGATACAGCCCCGCTGAATCTCCAGAACCACTCTGTCCTGAGTAACCTTGATAAAGGGCACCACGGGCTTCATGGGATAATAGGTATTGGTCACATCCATTTGAATTTCTTTTGTGACAGTGGCGGGAATGCCCTCTTCAATGGGACGAAAGCTTTTTATGACGCCGTCCTCCCCGTAAGTCACCTCATAGAAAGAAGGCACATATATGCCGGGAAGCTTTGCGGCACGGCGGAGGAATTCTCTTCGTCCCGCATGTTCCCGTCTGCATTCTCTGTATAGATCCAGTAGATTTCGATACTGAGTCTCTCCCTCACCGATGTAAAAGAGGTCGAAAAAATCGGCCAGCGGCTCGGGATTGTAGGTGCAGGGGCCGCCGCCGATGACAATGGGACAGTCCTCCCCCCGCTCTGCGGCGTTTAAGGGAATCTGTGCCAGGTCAAGCACCTGCAGAATATTGGTATAGCACATTTCATACTGTATCGTAATGCCCAGAAAATCAAAACTTTTTACCGGATCCTGAGACTCCAGCGCGAAGAGAGGAATCCCTTTTTTTCGCATGATGTCGTCCAGATCCCGCCAGGGGGAGTATACCCGCTCACACCACACGTCCTCCCAGGAGTTGAGCATATCATAGAGAATCTGAATGCCCAGATGGGACATGCCGATCTCATATACGTCCGGGAAACAGAAGGCAAACCGGATCTCCACCTCATGGGGATCCTTCATCACGGCGTTTACCTCGCCTCCGATATAACGCGCCGGTTTTTCCACACGCATCAATATGTCATCACTTAACGCCAGAGTCCGCTTGCGTGGTGTCATTTCTTTTTCTCCTCTCAGATTCGGTTCTTATTTTATTTCAAATCCAATTTCAAAATTTTCGTGCATCAGATGTCCGAAGAACGTCCGGCGCAGGCATCCTGCATTCCGCGGACGTCCTGTCGGGTCGGCTTCTCCGCAGAGTAGCGGGCTTTCTCGTAGTACGCTGCCATCCCGTGCAGCTTCAGCTGTTTTTCGCTGTCTCTGGCAGTGAGGAAAGGCAGTTTTGCCGCTTGGACAGGTTCCGGGGCACAGGCCAGCAACTTCTTTCGGTACAGCTTTCGGATTTTTATCTCAGGGCTCAGAAAACCTGAGAAGGCTTTGCCCCGTGTCTTCCGCTCCCGCACCGGCAGACATTTTTCCCGCAGATCTCCGGAGACTTCTTCCACAGTCGTCTTCTTTCCGGCAAAGCCGTCGGAAAAGCGTTCCCGGATATAGCCTGCCAGAAAAATCAGAAGCCGTACAATTCCGTAGAGAAGCCCCAGGAGGATTGCCGCGGCGATAACCAGCTCCAAAACCTTCCAGAGCCAGAAAGGCTCTTCAGCCGTTGGCAGTAAGGGTGTTTCTCCCACTGTGGGAAAAACCGGCTGTTCCTGGAGATATTCCGACTGACTGCCCTCCTCCGGGGAAAACAGGGAAAAGAACGCCCGCAGCAAAGCAAGCAGGCCGCTTTTGATCAGAACGGCAATCTCCTCCAGCCAGGACAGATTGACACTCAAAAGCATGATCAGGGCACATAACAGAGAATAGCCCAATACGGGCGGAAGCCCGGAGCGCAGGATTTCGGCTGCGGGCAGCGAACCCACGGTAGTTCTGTGCTGTTCCAGGAATTCCTGATAGCTTTCCAGGTAACAGACGATATTGTACAGGGCAAGACAGCCGATCAGCGGGAAAAAGTAAAAGCGGTCCCAATCCGGGCGGCCCTGAAAATGGTTCAGCAGAAAAGAAGCTGCGGCAGCCGCCACCATCAGGGCGGGGGAAAAGGCCGAGGTGGCGGAAGGGGCTTCACGCTCCTTCAGACGGATGGAAAAGGAGCTGATCAGGCAGTAGGCCGTATAAAAAATGCAGAGTATACGACTGCAGATGTCCGCTGTCGGAATCAGGAGCGCCAGTGCAAGGAGAACCAGATGCAATCCGCAGAAACCCGCAAATCTTCTCTGACGCCTGCGGATCAGAAAGCAGAGAAAGGGAAGCAGTCCCACAAGCGCCCACATGCTCCAGTCCGGTTTCCCACTGCCCGTCAACCCTGCCATGAGCCCCATAAGGGTCATGGCAGGCAGGAAAAGAACCCAGTGATTCAGCTGCATGGTCAGGAATTCAATTGTCAGGATGAGCCTCCGGCTGTTCATGGATGAGTATTCCTCCAACAATAAATTGTGCTCACAGGCTGCGGACCGTCCGGATTTGCTTTTCCAGGCCCAGGGGCAGATCGGGACAGAAGCCCTGAACCGGATAGAACCAGACAAAATCCCTTCCGGCGGCCTGATAGCGCTTCAGGAGAAGGACAAAATCCTCGTACTGATTGGGCGCTACAAAACAGGTCAGCACACTGCCGTCCCCGGAAAACAGAAGCTCTTCAAAGGCTCCGGGAAAGCTCACAGGCTCCCTGGCGGTATCCACTCTTGCCAGTGCCCGGCAGACCGCGTCCAGCTGGCCCTCTCCCGCTCTGGCGGGAATCGACACATGCTTTCCGGTCAGTATGTCAACCCCGTTTCCGAAGCAGGATACCTGCATACCCTGTCCGAGAAACCAGGAACACAGTCCTGCAACAATGCGGAGGGAAAGCTCCACGCAGTCCTCCTTTTTCATAATGTTGTTGTCCTGTATGTTGAAAAAGATCCGCACGCTCTTCAGGGAGGTGTAATTTTTCTGATTGACCTTCAGATCCCCTGTTCTTGCGGTAGCCTTCCAGTTGATGCTCCGCATGTCGTCGGAGGGCTGATAATCCCGGATGCCCCGGTATTCAAAGGGATCCTCCAGAAGCCGCTGCCTTGTCAGCACCTCTCCGCTCAGGCTCATCAGAGAGCGCCTCAGTTCCTCGCTTATCCACGGCCTGGGATAGACATAGATTTCCGTCTTCAGGGGTACTTCCGCGATCATCCGGCCTGTCATCAGCAGATCCGAGGCCACCAGGCTGGCGGCGTCCACTGTGTAATACCCCCGCCTGCCGCAGGTGAAGCGCAAGGTTCGGGTCACCTTTTCCCGGCTGCCCACCCGGAAGACATCGCTGCGGTAAAATTGATCCGTGGTTCGGGCTCCCTGTCCGTCCTGGAAATGCAGGTTCCGATCCGTCCGGAATTTGACGGTCAGCATGGCAAGGGGAAGCCGTTTCCGGTTTTCGATGATTTCCTTCAATTCTCCCTGACTGCCCTCAAACAGGTGCTCCGGAGAGAAAAGAATCTCTATGTGAAGCCCGCGGCGCCATAATTTTTCATAGATCAGCTTCTGTGCCAGAATCAGCAGGAAGAACAGAAGTCCGATGCACAGCAGCCGCATCATAGGGAAAAGTCCTCCGTGGGCACTGTTGTGCTTTCCACAATCTGTCTTACAAAACCCCGTGCGGTCTCCGTCCCGCCCGCACCGTAGCCCAGCACGATTCTGTGTGAGAGAACCGGAACCGCCAAAGCCCTGACATCGTCGGGAATAACGTGGCCCCGTCCCTGCAGGCAGGCGTAGGCCTTGGCACATTTTAACAACGCAAGGGCGCCTCTCGGGCTGACGCCGGCCAGAATCTGCTCTCCCGCTCTCGTGGCGGACACAATATCCACGATGTATTCCAGAATGCACCGATGTACAAAGACGGCTCCGGCCTCATCCTTTGCCGCCGCAAGCGCCTCCGGCGTCAGCGACGGGGAGAGCCTGGTCAGGGGATCCTCCCTTGCGTACCGTTCCAGAATGGAGATCTCTTCCTGTCTGGACGGCAGTCCCATGGAGAGCTTCATGGTAAAACGATCCAGCTGAGCCTCCGGCAGAGGAAAGGTTCCCGCCGTCTCCACCGGATTCTGGGTGGCGATCACAAAGAAAGGGTTGCCGGGTACATGACTTTCTCCGTCGATGGTGACCTGCCTTTCCTCCATACATTCCAGCAGCCCGGCCTGGGTTCTGGGAGTGGCGCGGTTGATCTCGTCGGCCAGAAGAATATTGGTGAAAACAGGACCCCTGCGGAGCACAAATTCGTTTTCGCGGCGGTCAAAAATATTCATTCCCGTGATATCTCCGGGCAGAAGATCCGGCGTGAACTGTACTCTGGAAAACTTCAGATTTACGGTCTTCGCCAGAGCCTTTGCCAGCTTTGTCTTTCCGGTGCCTGGAACATCTTCCAAAAGCACATGACCATCTGCCAGCAGCGCCGTCAGAAGCAGACGGACGGTCTCCTCCTTTCCGACGATCACCTTACCGATTTGAGATAAGGCCGTTTCACACAACAGCTTTCCCTTTTCCATGCGTTTGCTTTCCCCTCTCTCGTTTTCCTCCTGCCGCAATAAGATTATTCTATCATAGGGAGGCGGTTAATGCAAATCAGGTTCTGTCCCAGTGTCCTTTTTCATAACATGTAGTAAGCTTTTTTACGAGGATATGCAGCATGAGCAATGTATCTACAGAGCAGAGGCTGCGGCTTGTACAGCAGGTCCGCTCCCGCTACAATGAAAACAGATATGATATGTACAACAGAGAAAGGATTCTGTACGGCAGAGCGTCCTACCCGGAGGAGCTGGAGCCTGGGGATCCGGCTGTGGCGGGCATGGGGCCCATGGATCCGTCCATGCCCGTCTCCACCTTCCGGCTGCGGCTTTTGCTTGCGGTGCTGCTGTTTGCCGCAGTGGTGGCCATGGATATCAACCAGATTGACGTGTCCGGCGTGACGGCGGAAAAAATCATAGAGGCCATCTCCATGGATTATGAAGATAAAATCGATGAATGGGTGGCCGCATTCTCCTTGGGGAAATAAAGCCGCCCATTACATGCTTCGGAGTCTGCCGGTACGCTTTGGCTGTCACAGCGTACCGCAAAGATAGGCGAAGGCGTTCAGAAGATTCTGCTGTTTTCCCGCCAGGAAATAGTAATCCTGCTGTGCCCCAGTCTCGGAGGGAAGCGGTTCCATGCACAGCCAGGAGCCGTAGGCTGGAATGTCGCAGCAGATCACATTTCCCAGGGTGGCCGGAAGGATTCCGTAGCCTCTGTCCGAGAGGAGGAAGGGAAGCATTGTTCCGTCCGAGATATAGAAGGCGCTGCCGCACAGCTTCAGAGCATCCTGTCCCTCGGGGGCTCTGGCAAACAGTTGTTCTTTCTTCTGCCGTTCCCAGAAGAGCCAGTTGCGGTTTCCCTCCAGCTGGCGGCTCTCCGTCTTTTTTTCCGCCAGAAGCAGATTTCCTTTTCCGTCCAGGAAGGAAATTGCTCCGGTGGTCTTTTCCACCCGCACCGTCACCTCGCCCGTTGAGAGCTCCAGCACTTTTGTGCTGTCCCGGTATCGCCAGTTTTTTTCCGTCCGGCTGACGGCGATCAGGGGATGGACGCCGTCCGTGATTTTTGAGCCTCTGGAGAAGGTCATCCGGAGGATGTTGCCGCTCATGGGACTGATGCGCAAGGTGCCGTACTGACTCTGAAGGTACAGCCCGTCCGCCTGTCTGGAGACCCAGCGGATGCCGAGGCTGATTTTTGCGTGTCCGGGGCAGCGCAGCTTTTCCGTGGCGGGCATGTCTCCAAAGGAAATTCCGGCCGTCTGGGTCGGTGCAGCACTTATTTTTTCGGGCGGGGCGGCAGGCCGGGAAGACTTTTCCGGGTACTCTGGCGTGTGAAGAATCACATTGGATGCAGCCTTGGCCCGGGGGCGGTTTCCGGGGGATCCGGGAAGTCTTGTCCCGGGGGCCGGTGACTGTCCGGTTCCCGGAAGTGCGGCGTTCCTTTTTCCGGCGCAGCACCGGCTGGCCGAGGCGGCGTTGTCCCTGGTGTTTTCGTTTTTTGGCCTGTGGCTCTTTCTCTGGTCTTCTGTACTTTTCCCCCCGGCGTCCAGGGAGGTCAGAGGCCTGTCCGGCACAGGGTCTGCAATGAGCCCGGTGAGACTGTCGCGGTAGAGTACATGAAGCTCGTGCAGGGCGCGTGTGGCGGCTACATAGAGCAATTTGGCATCCCCGTCGTCCACGGGATAATCCTCCCTGGTGGGGTTCCAGATCAGAACCGTATCAAACTCCAATCCCTTGGTGTATTCCACCGGGAGCACCATGATACCGCTGCCGAAATCCGCCTTTTCCAGATCGCTTTCCAGAATGGGGATATGCTTTGACAGAAGAGCCGCGGTCCGTTGTGCAGCGCCGCCGTCCCGGCAGACAACGGCGATGGTATCGTATCCTGCGGACTGCCAGTCCCGGCAGATTTCCGCCGCCCGCTTTGCGAGCATATCTTCCGAAGCATCCTGACAGGCTTCCAGTGCAACTGCCTTTCCGTGCCGGATGATGGGTTCCACCGGATAGATGGGAAAGCTGCCGTGGCGCAGGATGGCAGTTGCAAAATCAGAGATCTCCACCGTGTTCCGGTAGCTTTTTTTCAGCAGACCGAAGGAGTCCATGGGATTCGGAAGAATCAGCCTGCGAAGCGCCTCCCAATCTCCCAGACCATAGCCGAAGTGAATGTTCTGGGAGACGTCGCCCATGATGGTATAGGTGCAGTCTCTGATGCAGGCGTGCAGAACCCGATAGGCCATCATGCCGAAGTCCTGGGCTTCGTCGATGACAATGTGGTGGGCCTCGCTGATCACCTCCGTCTCCTTCACCCACTTATAGAGCAGGGCCAGGGCTGCCAGGTCATAAACGTCAAAGGCGTCTGTGGGAGACTCCACGTTCAGACCTTTTTGGCGCTGTTCCTCCAGGAAATCCCCATACAGCTCATAGATGGGTCTTTTCCATTTCCCGGGCCCGTAGTAGCCCCGGTATGCCCTCAGAATGGCTTTTTTCTCCTCCTCCGTGTATTTCACGCCCTTGCCCAGAAATTCGTCCCTGATCTTGACAATCAGCCTGTCATTCAGCATGTTGATCTTGCTCTGGATGGATACCGTCGGATTCCCGGCCACATAGCGTTCCACGGCTTCTTTCTCCACCAGTTTTACGGGTCTTAAGGGAATCCCGGCCTTCCTGTCTTCCTCCCGCCGGTCGTAGATACCGTTTTTTCCGTCCTGCAGTCCTTCCACGAACTGGCGGGGCTCCAGCCAGACGTTGTCCCGCCGGATGGTTTTGAGCTCCAGCCTTCGGATAAAGGCCTCCAGATCCAGAAACCACTCCTCTGTTCCCTTCACAAAAGGAGGTTTGCCGGAAACAGCCTTCACACGATACTTCTTTTCGTCCCAGTCTTCATACAATAGCCGGATGAAAAGCTGTTCCATGGTCATCTGCTTTACCCCGTAGACATCCAGGTCGGGGAGCACCCCTGTGATATAATTCAGCAGAATGCGGTTGCTGCCCACGATGTAAAAATCCTCCGGGCGGAAGCGTTCTTTATAATTGTAGAGAATATAGGAGATGCGGTGCATGGCTACGGTGGTTTTGCCGGAGCCTGCCACGCCCTGGACGATGACATTGTGGCAGGGGGACTTGCGGATGATCTCGTTCTGTTCCTTCTGGATGGTGGCTACGATCTCTCCCAGCACTGCCTCCTTGTTTTTTGACAGGTACTTCATCAGCAGATCGTCGTTGGCGATGACCTCCGTGTCAAAATAATCCCGCAGCTGTCCCTCTTCTATCTCGTAGGTGCGCTTCAGCTGCAGGTCGATGGGCAGTTCCCTGCCGCCCGGAGCCGTGTAGCTGCATTTTCCCAGACCGTTTTCGTAGTAGGCGTTGGCAACCGGCGCTCTCCAGTCGATCACGATCCAGTTCGTGTTGTCCCTGGAAATGCCGCCCTTGCCGATATACAGGGATTCTTCCCTGCCCAGGGTCTCGTCCCGAAAGATAATCCTGCCGAAATAAGGCTTGGAGCGGGCACGTTCATTTCGCTGCAGAGCTCGCTTCATGTGATCGTTCATGGTGATGGTGTTGTTTAAAAGGGTCCAGAGCTCCACATCGTTGTCGTGGTAATGCTCCAGCATCTCGTCGATCTGAGCCTGCATACGGGCAACCTCGCTGCCGTAATTTTCCAGGTTGTTCTCCACCACCTCCAGGGTGTCCTTCAGATATTGTTTTTCAGATTCTCTGTCCGTATGGTCCATATGCACCTCCTGATTTTTCTGTCTGGTTTGGCCGAACCGTAATTACAGTATATAGAAAAAAGAAAATTTTACTAGACTTTTTTTCCCTGGTATGATACAGTGTTATATAGAGTCGTGCTTGAAAAAAGCTGCCGTTTACCGGCAGCTTTTTGACGTTATTCCGAGTGTTACCGTACTTCCGTTTTCATGTCCTGCTGCATGTCTCATGAAGGCAGGCAGATCTCACTGACGGTTGGCAAGTTCTGATGTAATTTCTTCCCAGCCAATCTCCTTTTCCACCATCAGAACCATCATATGATACAGGAAATCACTCATTTCATACTTTACTTCGTTTGGATTGGGATTTTTGGCGGCGATCACGATCTCCGTGGCCTCCTCGCCCAGCTTCTTCAGGATCTTGTCGATTCCTTTGTCAAACAGATAGTTGGTGTAGGAGCCCTCCTTGGGATGTGCCTTTCTGTCCCGGATCACATCCAGCACCTCCTGAAAGACGGTCAGCGGATTTTCGGCCTCCTCATAATCTTTCTTTGTGATCTCATGGAAAAAGCAGCTTTTTGCTCCCGTATGACAGGCCGCCCCCACCTGTGACACTCTGGCTAAAATGGTATCCATATCACAGTCTGCGGTAAGGCTCTTTACATATTGATAGTGTCCGCTGGTCTTTCCCTTCACCCAGAGCTCGTTTCTGCTCCTGCTGAAGTAGGTCATCTTGCCGGTGGAAATGGTCTGTTCGTAAGCTTCCTCGTTCATATAGGCAACCATCAGCACCTCTCTTGTGCGGTAGTCCTGCACTACCACGGGCACCATGCCGTCGCTGTTTTTCCGGAAATCCTTCCACTTGTAAGCGGCCTCAAAGGTCTCCACCTGGATGCCGTTTTCCCTGCACAGCCCCTTCAGGGGCAGAATATCCCGGTAATTGTCGTTGATGGTATTGCCGGTGACGCCGCAGACCTGGTCGTAGGCAAAGATCTCCATCAGCTTGTTCAGTGCGATCCGGTTGATCTGTACATAGAAGGGCAGGTCGAGTATCTCCTCCGTCTCCCGGATCTGATGGGGGTTCAGCAGAAGCATTGCGGATACGCATTTCTCCACAAGATCCCGGTTTGCGGTCAGCACCGCCGGATCGTTGTAGGAGACGAGAAGCCGTTCTCTTCCGAACCGCAGGGACACTTCCTGGGCCAGGGCAATGTTTTCTTCTTTTTCAAAGTCCAGGACAACCCGTCTGCAGCCCGCATAAAACAGCTTTTTTATGTCCTCCGGGCGTCTGATGTTTCCGGCTCCGATGACGTCCATCTCAGCCAGGGCACAGATCTCCTTTATCCGGTCCAGCGCGGTCTCATGCTCCGCGTCTTTCTCGGAAAGGTCGAACACAATAAGCTCGTCGGCATTGTTTTCGTTGTACAGACGCACCAGACGCAAGGGATCCGTCTCCACCACAAAAGGGTCGGAAAGACTTTTTACCGCATGCTCATTGAGCAGATAAATACAGGGTACAAATTTCTTTACAATCATAGTTCCTCTCTTCTGTCTCGTAACTGTTTCCGGACGGCTACAGGCTTCCCTTCGTGCTCAGCACGCCTTCTATGCGGGAATCGGGGCGAACGGCGGCTTCCAGGGCCCTGGCAAAGGCCTTGAACATGGCCTCAATCAGGTGATGGGCGTTCAAGCCGTCCAGCTTTTTTAAGTGCAGGTTCATTCCTGCGCTGTAGGACACCGCGTAAAAAAATTCCCGGACAAGCTCCGTCTCCAGCGCTCCCACCCGCTCCACGGGAAAGCTGCAGTCAAAGTTCAGATATGGTCTGCCGCACAGATCCACCGCGCAGAGAACCAGGGCGTCGTCCATGGGAAGAATTGACGAGCCATAACGGCAGATTCCTCTTTTGTCTCCCACCGCCTCCGCGATGGCCTGTCCCAGTACGATTCCGGTATCCTCCACAGTGTGGTGGCCGTCCACCTGCAGATCCCCCTGTACCGTGCATTCCAGGTCAAAAAAACCATGCCTGGAAAAGCCCTCCAGCATATGGTCAAAAAAACCGATGCCGGTGGAAATCCGCGCTTTTCCTGTGCCGTCCAGATTCAGGCGCAGGGTAATATCCGTCTCTTTTGTCCTGCGGGTTTTCTCAGCCGTTCTGTTCATCTTATTTTCCGTCCTCAAATCTTACTTTAACGCTGTTTGCATGCGCCGTCAAGCCCTCGCTCTCTGCAAAGAGCGCCACATCCTTGTATACTCTCTCAAGTGCCTCCCTGGAGTAGGAGATAATGCTGGTCTTTTTGATGAAGTCGTCCACGTTGACCGGGGAAAAGAATTTTGCGGTGCCGTTGGTGGGCAGGATATGATTGGGCCCGGCAAAATAATCTCCCAGAGGTTCGGAGGCATATTCTCCCAGAAAGATTGCGCCTGCATTCCGCACCTTTGTCATGGTCTCGAAGGGATTCGCGGTCAGGATCTCCAGATGTTCCGAGGCGATCTCGTTTACGGCATCCAGAGCCTCCCCCATGTTTTCCGCCAGTAGAATATAGCCGTAGTTGTCCAGGGACTTTTGCAGAATCTCTTTTCGGGACAGTTCATTCAGGAACAAGTCCACCTGCCGGGAAACCTCCTCTGCCAGCTTTTCGGAGGTGGTGATCAGAATGGCGCTGGCAAGCTCGTCGTGTTCTGCCTGGGAGAGAAGGTCCGCGGCGATATATCTGGGATTTGCGGTCTCGTCCGCCAGAACCAGAATTTCGCTGGGGCCGGCGATGGAATCAATGCTCACATAGCCGTACACCGCCTTTTTTGCCAGGGCGACAAAGATATTGCCGGGGCCGGTGATCTTATCCACTTTGGGAACGGATGCGGTTCCGAAGGCCATGGCGGCGATGGCCTGTGCGCCGCCTGCCCGGTAGATGGCGTCCACACCTGCGATATCCGCGGCCACAAGAGTTCCCGGGTTCACACGGCCATCCGGGCCGGGAGGCGTGGTCATAATGATTTCCGATACCCCCGCCACCTTTGCGGGGATGATGTTCATCAGTACGCTGGAGGGATAGGCCGCCTTGCCGCCGGGAACGTACACGCCCGCCTTTTCGATGGCGGTGATTTTCATGCCCAGAATGGTGCCGTCCTCCTTTGCGTCAAACCAGCTGTTCCGCAGCTGTCTGGCGTGAAAGGCCCGGATATTTTCCGCTGATCTGCGGATAACCCGGATCAGCTGTTCATCCAGCTGTTCATAGGCTGCTGCAATCTCCTCTTTCGTCACCCGGATGTTTTCCGGCTGCAGTGCAAAACCGTCAAATTTCAGGGTGTAGTCAAAAAGCGCCCGGTCTCCTTCCCTTCTCACCCGGTCTATGATTTCGCTGACTGTTTTCTCATATGCGGAATAGTTGTTGGGACTTCTCTTCAGCAGATTGTTTAAAATTCCCTGTTTTGTACTGCCAGAAAGCTTTGTTATCTTCATAGGCAAACCACCTGTGCGCTGCGTGCGCACGATCTGCGGCTGAATACGCAATATTTATCCAGCTCTGTTTTTTTCATCCTGATTCCTCAAAAGGGCCCGGATGCCGTTTACCAGCGCCCCGATGCGCTCCCGCTCCATCTGCATGCTGACGGGATTGACGATGAGCCGTGCGGAGAGCGGACAAACCTCCTCCAACACCTCCAGACCGTTTTCCCGCAGGGTGGATCCGGTCTCCACGATATCCACGATCACATCGGAAAGCTCCACCAGGGGGCCAAGCTCCACGGAACCGTTCAGCTTGATGATATCCACTGTCTGATGCTTCTGATGAAAGAAATAATTTTGGGCAATTACCGGATACTTGGTAGCCACTCTGATCCGCTCATGGTGGCGCAGCAGCTCCCCTGCGGAGGCAGGGCCGCAGACGCACATCCTGCACTTTCCGAAGCCAAGATCCAGCACCTCATAGACATTTCTGTTTTCCTCCAGAATGGTGTCTCTTCCTACCACGCCGATGTCAGCAGCCCCGTACTCCACATAGGTGGGAACATCCGGCCCCTTTGCCAGAAAGAACCGCAGCCCCTTTTCCTCATCCGCAAAGATCAGCTTTCGGGAGCTCTTGTCCTCCATTTCTCTGCAGTCGATGCCCAGCTGCCCGAAGAGCTCCATGGCCTTCTGTGCCAGTCTGCCCTTTCCCAGGGCGAAGGTCAGGCAGCGTTCTCCTGCCGCGGAAGTCATATTATCCATAGCGTTTACTCCTTTTGCCCGCTTCCGGCAGGCTCTTGTCTGCTGCGGCACACAGGGGAATCCTCCGCACTGCACACCAGCACGGCGGCATGGCCTTCCGCCCGCAGTCTCTCCGCCTCGGCCAGTTTTTCGGCAAAATTGCCGGGGGCATAGCAGACGGTCCGGACGCAGGCGGGCGCGGGAACCTCCACTTTCTGTCTGGAGAGCGCCTCCAGAATGTTGTCAATCACCATACAGAAGCCGATGGCCGGCGCGTCCTTGCCGAACCGGTGCAGCAGGTGATCGTATCTTCCGCCCTTGACCACGGCGTCTCCCACCCCGTAGGTATAGGCCCGGAAGACCAGCCCTGTATAATATTTGTATCTGCTCAGGAGCCCAAGGTCAAAGGAGACAAATTCCGAAACCCCATAGACCTCCAGAAGCTGCCGCAGCCGCTCCAGCCTGTCAATGGCCGCCAGAGAGCGGGGATTGTCTGTCATCGCCCTGGCCTCCGAAAGGGAATCCATGGTGCCGAACAGCTCAGCAATTTTTAACAGGCTGCCGGTACAGGGCTCCGCAACACCGTTTTCCAGCAAAAGCTCTCTCGCGGCAAAATAATTTTTGCCGGAGATAAAGACCCGAAGCTCTGTCTCCGTCTCCTCCTTCAGCCCGGCCTCCTCACAAAGACCCTTAAAATATTCCACATCTCCCACAGACACCTGAAACCGCTTCAGTCCTGCGCTCTGCAGGGACTTTACCACCAGGCTGATGATCTCGGCATCCGCCTCCACGGAAGGGTCCCCGATCAGCTCCGCTCCCATCTGTGTGGATTCCTTCAGCTTTCCCTGCAGGCTGGAGGTATTGATGAAGGTGCTGCCCAGATAGCTGAATCGCAGAGGAATGTGCTCCTCACCGAAATACTTGGCCGCACATCTGGCAATGGAAGGCGTAAAATCGGGCCGAAGCACCAGCGTATTTCCCTCCTTGTCAAAGAAACGGTAGAGCTCCCGGTCGGGAGTGGTTCCGGTTTCCCTGGAAAACACGTCGAAGAACTCAAAGGTGGGGGTCTGAATGTCCCTGTAACCAAAGAGCCGGATGCTTTCGTGAAGCCTTGTCTCCACCTCCTGCCTGCGCAGGTATTCCGTTCCGTAAAGATCTCTGACTCCCTCGGGAGTGTGAAGCAGTTCTCTGCCCATAAAAATCCTGTCCTCCATGTCCGGTTTCGCAGAGCCGGAATGCTGTCACTGCCCAGCACTTTAGCAAATCACCGTGCTGCCATGGCAGCGAATCAAACTATATGTAGTATATCCAAAGAGCCGCGGACTGTCAAGCATGATTGTGACCCGAGTCCGCCGGCAGGTGCAGGATACAGTCCGCCGGAGGGTTTATTCCGCTCTGTCCTCCAGATCCTTCTGCAGGGCGTCCAGATAGGGAACCAGGATCCCGTGCTTTTTGGGCAGGATATATGCGGGATTCAGTTCCTCATAGCGAAAGCTCTTTCTGCCTCCTTCCCGAGCCCTGTTCCAGAAAAACAGCAGCATCTCCAACGGCAGGTAGTAAAGCACATCCTTGTGGGTGTAGTAGATCAGAAAAAAGGAAATGCCACCCTGTTTTTCAAAATCTTTCATGAAGTCAACCTGATGGGAATGGATATTCTGCAGGGCAAAGGTGTCGGCGGCGCATTCTTTGGCATCAAAACACACCGGGATTCCCTGCACGGCTCCGATGTAATCCACGGTACTTTTCTGCTCAAAATAAGCCAGAGTGATCTGGCGGTGCTCCTTATCCATTTTGATGGGGGTGATGGGAGTGGGAACCTTTTGTATGAGGGCCAGCCCGGCCTCCGCATATTTCTCGTTTGTCCTGTTGATCATATCTTCCAGCGTGGATCCCCTCAGACCCCTGGAATTCCAAGTCGCCATAGCAAATAACCCTGCTGCGCAGGCCTTTCCTAATATGTGGGAAGCATTGATTTTAACGGCGTATCCCTAATGCCGCACAATGCTGTCGTCAGGAAAACCCAGTTCCCGCAAAATCCTCTGAAACATTTCCGGAACCGGGGCTGAGATTTCTCTTCCGCTGAGAGCGGCTCCCGCCTTGTCGGAACAAACGGGAAAAACCAGTCTGCCCGCGTGAAGCAGCTGGTACTGCAGATGAAACCGTTTCTGAAACTGTTCGTTGACCTGTCTGTCGCCGTATTTTTGGTCTCCCACCAGGGGATGGCCCAGACTTGCCAGGTGCGCCCGGATCTGATGGGTTTTTCCGGTGATAAGCTCCACCTCCAGCAGGGTATAGCTCCCGGTGCGGGCCAGAGGCCGGTAAGCCGTCTCAATCCTGCTGCCCGCCCCGGATGTCTGCCCGGAGTGCCGCAGATCCGGGTCACCGCTTTCCGAAGGCGAAGCTTTTCGGATGTGAACCCTGTTCCGGGCCTCATCCTTTTCCAGGAAGCCGCTGACCCTGGCAGCCTGGGCAACGTCGCCCACGCAGATTGTGGTATAAAACTTTCCCACACTTCGTTCTCTGACACACTGATTCAGAAATTGAGAACCCGGAAGTGACTTCCCGCAGAGAACAAGTCCGCTGGTGTTCCGGTCCAGCCGGTTGCAGACGGAAGGGTGAAAGGTGCCAAGGTCTTCCTCCAGGGACGGATTCTTTTCCAAAAGATAGCCCGTCAGCCACTCGTTCAGGCTCAGGTCGGCAGGCCCGGCCTTCTGGGAGAGGATTCCCGCCGGTTTGCAGGCGATCAGCACATGGGCGTCCTCATGGATCACACGGATCCCCTGCAGCAGATCATAGGCCCGCTGATGTTCCGACGTCCCTTTGCCGTTTTCACCACGAAACTTCCGATAGGTCTCCTCGGAAAAAAAGAAAGAAACCGTATCTCCCGGCGAAAGGATCTCGCCGCCTTCCGCCTTTTTTCCGTTCAGTGTAATATTCTTTTTGCGAAGCATCCTGTACAGAAATCCGCTGCCCGCCTCCGGCAGAAGCTTGCGCAGAAATTTGTCCAGACGCTGCCCCGCCTGATTCTCTCCGATGTCTACCGACTGCATGAAGCATCTCCTCATCCAAAGTCAGAGCAATAATGTGCTCTGAGTAAGATTAAGTGCAGAGCATGTGCCCTTTAAGAGTCAGAGCATAACGCTCTTCAAGGTTTCCAGCACGGCCTCCGTCTTTTTGTCCTCCGCCGGAAGAGATTTCATCTGTTCCAGACGTTCCGTGTAGACGGACAGATTGTCGAAAATTTTAACCGTGATGTCTCCGTGTCCGTCCAGCCTCAGGTGTTCCTGAATATGTTTGTAAAAGTCCTGTTCGGCAAAGGCCTTATCCTCCGTAAATCCGCAGACGGTATTGCCCCGGACGGTCAGATGGCTGACCCTGTAATTTTTGCTGTAGGAAGTAAAGACACAGTCGAAAAGTACCTTCAGTCCCTGACTGTGTTCCTTGATCCCGGCGGCATTTTCCGGCAGGCAGCCGGGGAATCGAAAGAACATCACGGTGCTGACCAGACTCTTCCCGGCGGGCAGACAGCCCAGCACGGCTACCACGGTCAGCAGATTCAGCCGGCTTTTTGTCTGAACATATCCGGCGATGAACAGTGCCGCCGACATGGAAAAGTACAGGATGGTCCGCAGGGCTTCATATTTCTTCTGTATTTTAAGGTAATTTTCCGTTCCCTTCGCGCTGGCGGAGGAAAACAGCCGTATGATCTGCATGGTATCAGAGTCCTTTCATTTTCATAAGCCTCATGGCTCTGAAGATCAAATCGTGGGGCACCGCCCGGGAGAGCAGATGGAAGCTCTTGATGGGCAGGCTGCACACAGACATGGTGCGCTTCCAATAAGAATCCCGCAGGGCTTCCGCCACCACCTGCTCCGGATATGCCATCACATATTTTTTGATTTTCAGGGTGGTGCCGCTCTGTTCCGCGATGTCGAAGAAGGGAGTATCCACCGGCCCGGGGCAGACGCTGGTCACAGTGATCCCCATGGGTTTGAGTTCCTCGTTCAGCGCCCTGGAAAAGCTCAGCACATAGGATTTTGTGGCAGCGTACACCGCAAAATAAGGCTGGGGCAGAAAAGCTGCGCTGGAGGCCAGCTGAAGGATCCGGCTGTTTCGCCGCATGTAGGGAATCATGCGGTGGGTCATCTCTGTCAGCGCCTCACAGTTTAAACGGATCATGGAGAGGGCGTTTTCGGCAGGCTGTTCGCTGAAATCTCCCATCAGGCCAAAGCCGGCACAATTGATCAGCATCCGCACCACCGCATTGTGCTCGATGAGCATGTCTTCCAGAGCGTCCAGCCTGCGGGAATCGGTGATGTCCATGGGAATCACTCTGGAGCGATGTCTCAAAAGCTCTGCCGTCTCTTCCAGCTTATCTTCGCTTCTGGCCACCAGCCAGAATTCATCAATATTGGTAAAAAAGGGATCCATCTGCAGGGCAAACTCCCTGCCGATGCCGGAGGAAGCCCCGGTGATTACAATAACATTCATAAGCCATACCTCTCTTTTTTTTGTGATTTTGTGTAAGAACTGCTTATCCTGCCTTTGTACCCTGGTCTGTCAGCTTTTTTTCTTATGTACGTTCCGAATGGTTTTCTTCGGGCGTGTTCTGGAGGATGTGTTCCGGTTTTGCCTGCCTGCTTCCCGCTTTCCCTGCCTGCCTTCCCCGTCGCCCTCCTTCCTCCCCTGTCTGGGGCGGATCAGACATTTTTTGTCGTACCCGATCAGATCCGTTCTTCCCGCTTTGGTCAGCGCCTCGCAGACCAGCTCATAATTTTTGGGGTTCCGGTACTGGATCAGCGCCCGCTGCATGGCCTTCTCGTGAGGATTCCGGCACACATAGACAGGCTTTCCGTCCCTGGGATCCACTCCCGTGTAATACATGACCGTGGAAAGGGTGGAAGGCGTCGGATAAAAATCCTGCACCTGCTCCGGCATATATCCCAGATCTCTCAGGTATTCCGCCAGTTCAATGGCCTCCTTTAACGTGGAGCCGGGATGGGAGGACATCAGATAGGGAACCACAAACTGGTTTTTTCCCAGTTCTTTGTTGAGTCTTTTGTACTTTTCCAGAAAGCGTTGATAGACCGCGTTTTCCGGCTTTCCCATCCGCCGCAGCACGGCGTCCGAAATGTGCTCCGGCGCCACCTTCAGCTGTCCGCTGATATGATGCTCCACAAGCTCCCGGAAAAAGGTGTCGTCCCGGTCCGCCATGAGATAGTCAAAACGGATGCCGGAGCGGACAAAAACCTTCTTCACGCCGGGCAGCGCCCGCAGGGAGCGCAGAAGCGTCAGATAATCCTCATGATCCACATGGAGATTTTTGCAGGGCGAGGGGAAAAGACACTGCCTGTTCTTGCAGACCCCGTGCCGGAGCTGTTTTTCACAGGAGGGATGCCGGAAGTTTGCGGTGGGGCCGCCCACATCGTGAAGATAGCCCTTGAAATCGGGATCCCGGGTCAAAAGTCTGGCCTCCTCCAGAATGGATTCATGGCTTCTGGTCTGCACCGTCCGTCCCTGATGAAAGGTCAGAGCGCAGAAGCTGCACCCGCCAAAGCAGCCCCTGTTGCTGATCAGGGAAAACTTGATCTCCGCTATGGCCGGCACGCCCCCCTTCTCCTCGTAGGAGGGATGCCAGGTGCGCATGTAGGGAAGGCGGTAGACCTGATCCATCTCCTCCGTGGTCAGGGGCGGCTGCGGCGGATTCTGTACCACATACATTCCGCCGGGATACTCCTCCGCCAGAGGCTTTCCGGTGCAGAAATCGGTGTTTTCGTTCTGGATGGCAAAACTTTTTGCGTAGAGGGTACTGTCTTTTTTCATCTTCTCATAGGAGGGGAGAATCACAGGCTCATAAACCCCGGAGAGATCCCGGGTGCGGTAAACCGTTCCGCGGATAAAGGTGATATCCCGCACCGCAATGCCGCCTGCCAGGGCGTCCGCTATCTCCACAATGGATTTTTCCCCCATGCCGTAGGAGATCAGATCCGCCTGGCTGTCAAGCAGCACGGAGCGCTTGAAGCTGTCCGTCCAGTAATCGTAGTGTGCCATCCGCCGCAGGCTTGCCTCGATGCCTCCCAGAATCACGGGCACGTCCCGATAGGTGCGGCGGATCAGATTGCCATAGACTGCGGCGGCATGATCCGGGCGCTTGCCCGTCTCACCGCCCGGGGTGTAGGCGTCCATGGACCGGCGTTTTTTTGACACGGAATAATGGTTCACGCAGCTGTCCATATTTCCCGCCGAAACCAGAAAGCCAAGTCTGGGACGGCCCAGGACGGCAATGCTGTCCTCCCTGCGCCAGTCCGGCTGGGCGATGATCCCCACGGAATACCCGTGAGACTCCAGCACCCTGCTGATGATGGCAGTGCCGAAGGAGGGATGATCCACATAGGCATCCCCTGTCACATATACAAAATCAAGCTGTTCGATTCCTCTTTCCCGCATATCCTCCCGGGATACGGGCAAAAATCCTGTGCTCATACCGTCATTCTCTCCAGACACGGCGCAAATAAACCGCGGTAATCTTCAATATAGTAGTCCGCCAGAGCCTGCTTCTTCTCCCTGTCGCAGGTGGAATACGCATCCTCCACCGCGCACACCTTCATCCCTGCGTTCAGCCCGGCCTGTATCCCCGGAAGGATATCCTCGAACACCAGACACCTGTCCGGGGATACCCGAAGCTGTTCTGCCACCGCCAGATAGATATCCGGAAAGGGCTTGCCCCGGGCTACATCACAGCCGGTCATAATACAGGAAAAATAGTCCTTCAGGTTATGTACCCTTGCAATATTTTCCACCAGCTGTCTGGAATTGCTGGTGGCGATGCCAAGGAGGATACCGTTTCTTCTGCAGCCTTCCAGAAATTCCGGAATGCCGGGCTTCAAGGGAACCTGATGGGTGTATTTGTCCCAGGCCATCCGGTTCCAGTCGTCCTTGATTTTTTCCGTGGAATCCGGAATGCCGAAGGTTTCCTTAAAATAATTTGCCGTCTCGGTAAAGCTCATGCCTTCGATCTTTGCCTGCAGATTCTCCGGCAGAGGTATGCCGAATCTTCCCAGATACTCAATATCTATGGCACGCCACATCCACATGGAATCCACCAGAGAGCCGTCCAGGTCGAAGATGACCGCATCTATATTGCAAAGCATTTGATTCATAGCCAAAAATCCTTTCCTTTGGAACATTTTCCTGCAAATTGCAGAAGTCCCGTCACTTTTCACATACGTTTCGCAGCTGTCGTACCTCTTCCTCCGACAGGGGCCGGTATTCCCCCGGGTGCAGGCTTTCGTCCAGGGACAGTCCTCCGAAGGAGACCCGCTTCAGGGCAGTCACCTGATTATCCACCGCCTGTGCCATTCTCTTTACCTGATGGAATTTTCCTTCATGAATGGTGAGCAGTATCTGCTGCGTTCCCTGCCTGCACACCCTTGCAGGCATTGTGGGCTGTTCTTCTCCGATGTCAACTCCACGCTCCAGACACAGGAGTTCTTCCTCCGAGGGCTCCCGCTTCAGCGTCACCAGATAGGTCTTATCCACATGCCTTTTCGGAGAGAGCAGCCGGTGGGCCAGCTCCCCGTCGTTGGTCAGCAGAAGAAGCCCCTCCGTATCCTTATCCAGCCTTCCCACGGGAAAAAGGTCTTCTCTCCGATCCTCCATGCGCAGAAGCTCCAATACGGTTTTATCCCTGTTGTCGCAGGTGGCGGAGACCACTTCCCCGGGTTTGTGCAGCATAAAATAAAGAAACTTCTGATACTGCAGCAGTCTGCCCTGCAGACAGATGCTGTCCTGGTTTTCGTCGATCTTTTGGTCGGCCTGTGTGACAACCGTGCCGTTTACCGTGACAAGTCCCTGTCTGAGCAGCACTCTGACCTGGCTGCGGGATCCGGCCTTCATTTCACACAAAAATTTATCGAGACGCATATGCGAAAAATTTCCTCTCATATATTGTAGAAAGTGATTGTCACTGCAAAGGGAATTACCTATGAAGCTGACGCTCCTGCTCTTCCTTGTCCTGACTGTCTGTATCCTGACCAACTCCTCCCTGAGCCTGGCATACGCCACGCTGGGACTGGAGCTATGGTTCAAAAAAATGATTCCGGCGCTTCTGCCCTTTATGATCCTTTCGGGGGTCATGGTGCGGCTGAAGCTGACGGAAAAAATGTCCATGGCACTCTTTCCGCTGCTGGGGCCGGTCTATCGTGTGCGAAAAAACGTGGTATACTGCATGATGCTTGGCTTTCTGTGCGGGTTTCCCATGGGGGCAAAGGTCACTTCGGAGCTGCTGGAACGGGGGATGCTGACCGAAAAGGAAGCGTCGTATCTGCTGGCCTTCTGCAATAATATCGGCCCCGTATATTTTTGCAGCTTTGTTCTGCCTCTTCTGGGCAGGCGGCTGACCCTTCCCTACCTCTTCGGCATGTACGGTATTCCTCTGCTCTACGGGCTTTTGCTGCGTCACACGGTGTTCCGGGACAGCTTACAGACGGAAAGCGCTTCCCGTGGGAGGAAGCAGCAGATTTCTTTGCCGGAGCTGCACGCCTGCTCTTCGGAAAACGGCGCTACACCTTTTGGACGGAAGCTGCTGGAAGCCCTGGACGACTCCATCGTCTCCTCCCTGCAGAGCATTCTGACCCTGGGCGGATATATGGTTCTGTTTGATTTGATGAACCTTCTGCCCCACCTTCTCTCCGGCCGAAGCCCTTTTCTTGCCGCGCCTCTTCTGGAGATCACCGGCGGTCTTTCCCTACTGGGGGGAGGCCTGCCTCTCTACAGTCTGCTGGCGCTGTCCTTCGGCGGACTTTCCTGCATGGCCCAGACCTACAGCTGTATCAAAGGTACGGGGCTTTCCATGGGAAGCTATGTGCGGCACAAGGTCATTCTCACGCTGCTGAACGGATGCTTTTATCTGTGCTGGCTTCTGCTGTCGCCGGCAACCTTTCTCTGCTGACGTCTCCTTCGTTTTCTGTTTCTGCGGGCAATGATCTGAGAGACCAGCAGAAGGACAAACAGAATCACTACCACTACGAGACAAATCTCCAGAAAGGTGAGGAAGCTGGGCTGACTCTCTGCCTTTACCGTGCCGGAAGCGGCGGGCAGGAGGTCTTCGGATTCCTCAGTCTCCCGGGGCTCCTCCCGGGATTCGGGAAGACTTTCCGTGGGTTCCGGAGATTCGGCGGGCTTCGGGTAACTGAAGGTTCCGATGCTCTCATAGGAATTGCTCAGGGTATAAAGTCCGAACAGGTTGTAGGCCCGCAGGATCACGGTTGGCTTTTCTCCGTCCGGAATCAGCAGGCTTAAGGTAAAGGTATCCTCGTAAGAGCCGTCCAGTGCATTGCTGCCCGGCCAGATATTTCTGGGGCTGTAGGTGACTCCGCCGTCGATGCTGTAATCATAATACAGAAGCGGGGTGTCGTAATCCGCAGCGGAGACGGTGAGGCTCATGGTGCCCTGTTCATAGTCGGCGGACACAAACTCCAGCATACATACATCCGGCGGTGTGGTATCCTGCAGCGTCCCCTGCACGGGGGCGTTTTCCCTGGCCTCCGCCAACTGCCAGCCGGAATAGTCCACATTCAGAATACTGCTTTTTAAGCCGAAATACTTTGCCACCGCCGTGGCGTCCTCCCGGCCGAACTGTACCAGATCTTCCTCGCTGTCACAGAACGGGATATCCCGGCTTTCGTCCACATGGCAGTGTTCCAGAATCACCGCGGGAATTTCCAGCGCTGCGGATTCCCGGATGATGCCATAATAGTCCTCTCCCCTGTCGTTCAGGCGGGTCTTGATCCCTCTCAGGAAAATACCGCGCTCCTGCAGGGGCCGCAGAAATTCATGGCCGAACTGATAGCCATAGCCGTTGAAGGGCGCAGTGGAGGGAATCCAGATCTCCGCCCCGAAAAGCGTGTGCTCTTCCGAGGCGTTATAATGGATGCTGAACAGGAAATCGGCGCCCACGCTTTCCGCGAACTGGGCCCGTTCCTTCAGCGTCAGATCCATATCGCCGGTTCTGGTCAGATAAACATCCACATCGTCATAGTTACAGAGCTCTTCATACATAGCCAGGGCCGTGGTCATCGTCATATACTTTTCTTCCTGGCTGCCCTCAATGGTGCCCTGATTTTCGCCGCCGTGTCCCGGGTCGATGACGATCACCGGCCTGCCGGAGACCTCCTGCAGCCGGTCTGCCGCAGCCGCAGAAAGCGGCGGAAAGAGAGAAAAACCAAATAAAACAGACAGCAAAATAAGCGCTGCCCTGCGGAACGGTCTTGTCATACGGATTCCTTTCTGAATATACAGCAATAACCGGCTCCCTTGCGAAAACCGGTTACTTGTTTTCCTTTCCATGCTCTTATTGAATGATATCCAGGCCGTCCCCGGAAGTTCCCTCCAGGGCAAGCTCTTCAAATTCCTCCGCCGGCTGAAGGGCGCGGCGGTTTGACTCTATGATTTCTCTGTACTGATTCAGCGAACCGATCAGATGCTGATAGTGCCCGCTGGAGTTCTGGATGGCGGAGAGAACAATGTTTTCCAGCTCAGCCAGTCTGTCGTCGGTATACCGGGTGGCCTGCGTCCGCATTTCATTGGCCTCGATGGTGGCCTTATCCAGAATATCCTGGGCCTGCTGGGAGGCCATTGTCACCACCTCGTTGGCCTGGGTGTAGGCCTGCTGCATGATCTCATGCTCGCTGATCAGCTCGTTGGTGTGGATGGTAGCCTCGTTGATGAGCTTTTCCGCCTTCTCCCGGGCGTCGTTTAAGATCGCTTCCTTGTTGCTGATAATCTTCTGGTAGCGCTTGATCTCATCCGGGGTCTTCATGCGAAGCTCACGGATCAGTTCATCTATTTCATCTTTATTCACAATGATCTCGGAATTTGACATGAACTTTGGCTTACAGCTCTCGATATACTCTTCCAGCTCATCTATTATCTGCTCTATTCTGCTGCTCATGGGCATTTTTACCTGCCTTTCGTCTGATACTTCTCATAGATCAAATCTGCCACGAAGTCGGGAACGCACTGGCTGATATCCCCTCCGAAGCTGGCGATCTCCTTTACGCTGGAGGAACTCAGGTACGCGTATTCCAGACTGGTGGTCAGAAACATGGTATCCAGTTTTCCGCCGGAAAGCTTACGGTTTGTCTGTGCGATCTGCAGCTCATACTCAAAGTCGGTGATGGCGCGCAGGCCGCGGACAGCCACATGCAGATTGTTTTCCGCGGCATAATTGATCAACAGACCGCTGAAGCTGTCCACACTTACATTGGGCAGATCGCTGGTGGCCTTCTCTAATATCTTAACACGTTCTTCCACAGAAAACAACGGGGTCTTCTCTTTATTGTTCAAAACACTGACAATCAGGACGTCGAAAACTTCCGCCGCCCGCCTGATTACATCCAGATGTCCGTAGGTTACCGGGTCAAAGCTCCCGGGATAAACTGCTCTCTTCATAGATCTATCCCCCTGCAGATCATATTTTTCTGATGAACACATGTCTGTTGGTCTTATATTGTTTGTCCCTTACCATGCAAAAGCCTGTTTCCTCCAGACCGGAGAAATCCGTTTTCAGAGAGGCTTCTATGATGATCAGCGTATTTTCGGTGACATACCGCATTCCGCCGAGCATGGTCAGCACGCTTTTTTCGTACCCCTGTCCGTAAGGCGGATCCATGAAAATGATATCAACCTCTTTCTCACTGATACTGCCCAGGGAACTGCAGACATCTTGTCTTAATACTATAGCACGGTCGGCCGTTTTCGTAAATGCCAGATTTTGCTGAATACAGGAGATGGCTGCCGGGGAATAATCCACAAAATACGCTTTTGCTGCCCCTCTGCTCAGCGCTTCTATGCCGATGCCGCCGCTGCCGCTGAACAGATCCGCAAAGACACAGCCGGGTATGTCGGCCTGCAGGATATTGAACAGTGTTTCCTTGATCCTGTCTGTGGTCGGTCTTGTCTCTGATCCGGGCGGAGTCTTTAACGGCAGACTCCTGGCCGTTCCTGCGATCACTCTCATCCTGATCCCCCGCCTAAACTCTGATTTTTGTGCCTCTGGTATCCCGCTTTGCAGCCTTCAGATTATTCAGCAGCACCTTTTTGCCCTTGTATTCAATGGAAGTCTCCACGCCGTTTAACGTATAGTAGACATGCTCCACCTCGTCCTTCTGGCCCAGCTTCATGCCGCGGACGCCCACCGCGCCCTTTTTCTTCTCGGGAATTTCCTCCAGGGAGAACCGCAAAAAGAAGCCTTCCCTGGTCTGAAGCACAATATTTCGCTGCTCCAGGACGGACATGACGCTCACTACCCTGTCCTCCTCCGACAGCTTTGTGGCGGCCACTGTCCGCTTGGAGACGTCAAATTCCCCGCCGTCCACCAGCTTCATCATGGACTGGGCCGTGACGAACACCACCTGTCTTAAGTTCAGCTCCGTCTGGCTGGTGATGTATACGATGGATTCCTTCTCGGAGTTGAAGTTGCTGACATTGTCGATGGGCACGCCCTTGTCCCGGAATTTTCCGTAGGGAAGATCCATCACCTTGATGGTGTGAAGCTGTCCCGTATCTGTGAAAAGACAGATCCGTCCGGTATTTTTGCAGGGGAACACAAATCGGTTCTCGGTGTCCGCAGCCTCCCGGTTCCTCTCGTAGACGGACAGATCCACGGTCTTTGCATAGCCGAAGCGATCCATGAGAAAGACCACCTGGGTCTCCTCGATTTCCTTCTCCTTATAGACGGCTTCCTCTGCGTTTTCAATGGCAGTTCTGCGCTTTCTGCCGTATTCCTTTTTGAACTGATCCAGCTCATTGATGATAACCTGGGCCATGGAATCCCTGCGCTCCAGAATATCCTCATAGCGGTAGATATTGGCCAGTGTTTCCTCGTGCTCGTTGATCAGCGCCTCGATCTCCAGCCCGATCAGCTTGTACAGACGCATATCCAGAATGGCGTTTGCCTGTCTTTCCGTGAACATCAGCTGGGCGGCCATAATCCTGGATTCCTTTGACTTGAACTTGATGCCATCGGTCTTTCCCTCCGTCAGGCAGGTCTTGGCCATGGTTCTGTCTTTGGAGCCCCGCAGGATTTCGATAATCAGGTCGATGACGTTGCAGGCCTTGATCAGCCCCTCCTGTACCTCCCGTTTTTCCGTCTCCTTAGCCAGCAGATTTGTATATTTCCGGGTTGCTACCTGGAACTGGAATTCCACGTTTGCCTTCAGGATTTCTCTTAACCCCATGGTCTCCGGCCTTCCGTTGCAGATGGCCAGCATATTCACACCGAAGGTGTCTTCCAGGCGGGTCTTCTTGTAAAGCAGGTTTACGAAATTTTCCGGATCCGCATCTTTTCGCAGCTCGATGACAATGCGGATTCCCTCCTTGGAGGACTGATTGGATATATCCACAATATCCTGGGTCTTTTTCGTCTCGGACAGAGCCGCCACATCCTGAAGGAATTTGGCGATGTTCATGCCGATCATGGGATAAGGGATCTCCGTGATCACCACGTTGGTTCTGCCGTTTTTCAGCTTCTCAAATTCCACCTTGCCCCGCACCTTGATTTTTCCCGTTCCGGTCTCATAGATTTTCAGAAGCTCGTCCTTGTTTGTGACGATGCCTCCGGTGGGAAAATCCGGTCCCTTTATGTAGCGCATCAGCTCTCTGGTGGTGAGCTCTCCGTTTGACATAAAGGCCTTTACAGCGTCGATGACCTCACTCAGATTGTGGGGCGGCGTGCTGGTGGTCATGCCCACGGCAATACCCTCGGAGCCGTTGACCAGAAAATTCGGGATTTTTACCGGCAGAACGGAAGGCTCCTTCTCCGTCTCGTCAAAGTTCGGAACGAAATCCACCACATCCTTATCCAGGTCTGCCAGAAAGGCTTCCTGCGTGACCTTCTGCAGCCTCGCCTCCGTATATCGCATGGCTGCGGCGCCGTCTCCCTCAATGTTCCCGAAGTTTCCGTGGCCGTCGATGAGCGGCATTCCCTTCTTGAAGTCCTGGGTCATTACCACCAGGGATTCGTAGATGGAACTGTCCCCGTGGGGATGGTATTTACCCATGGTATCTCCCACGATGCGGGCGCTCTTTCGGTAGGGCCTGTCATGGCGGATGCCCAGCTCGTACATATCGTAGAGGGTTCTGCGCTGCACGGGCTTTAAGCCGTCCCGCACATCCGGCAGCGCTCTTGCGACGATGACGCTCATGGCGTAGTCGATGAAGGATTTCTGCATCTCATCGGAGTATTCTGTTTTTATGATTCTGTTGTCATCCATTGCTTCGTACCTTTTCCCTGATTATTCCGGATTTTCAGTAAGAACGCTGATTTGACAGCGTTCCTAGATATCCAGCTCCGCGTCCGTGGCATGGCTGTAGATAAACGCCTTTCTGGGCGGAACCTCCGTCCCCATGAGGAGCTCCGTCATGTCCGAGGCCATTCTGGCGTCCTCGATCTCCACCTGCTTCATCCGCCTGGTCTCCGGATTCAGCGTGGTCTCCCAGAGCTGTTCCGCATCCATCTCCCCCAGACCTTTGTACCGCTGTAGGGTGAAGGGCCCCTTGTGGCGTTTCCTGTATTTTTCCAGTGCCTTGTCGTCGTAGAGATATTCCTCCGCACCCTTGGAGGGCATGGCCTTGTAGAGAGGGGGCATGGCAATGTAGACATGTCCCTCAAAAATCAGCTCCGGCATAAAACGGTAGAACAGAGTGAGCAGAAGGGTGGAAATATGCGCGCCGTCCACGTCCGCATCCGCCATGATGATGATCTTGTCATACCGCAGCTTTGAGATGTCAAAGTCATTTCCGTAGCCCTCGGAAAACCCGCAGCCGAAAGCGTTAATCATGGTCTTGATCTCCGCGTTTGCCAACACCTTGTCTATGCTGGCCTTCTCCACGTTCAGGATCTTGCCGCGGATGGGAAGGATGGCCTGGAACATTCTGTTTCTGGCCGTCTTGGCGCTGCCTCCCGCGGAATCCCCCTCCACGATGAAAATCTCACATTTGGAGGGATCCTTTGATTCGCAGTTTGCCAGCTTTCCGTTGGAGTCGAAGGAAAATTTCTGCTTTGTCAGCATGTTTGTCTTTGCCCGTTCCTCGCTCTTTCGGATCTTTGCCGCCTTTTCCGCACAGGATATGATATTTTTCAGGGTCTCCAGGTTTCTGTCAAAGAAGCGGGTGATCTCCTCTCCCGTGATCTTGCTGACCACCTTGGAGGCATCCTGGTTGTCCAGCTTTGTCTTGGTCTGTCCCTCAAATCTGGGATCCGGGTGCTTGATGGAGATCACCGCCGTCATGCCGTTTCTCACGTCCGCACCGGTGAAGTTCACATCCTTTTCCTTCAGGATGCCAAGCTCTCTGGCGTAACTGTTGATTACATTGGTAAACTGCGACTTAAAGCCGGTGAGGTGGGTGCCGCCCTCGGAATTGTAGATATTGTTGCAGAAGCCCAGCACGTTCTCGTGGAATTCGTTGATGTACTGGAACGCCGCCTCCACGGCAATCCCTTCGCTCTCCCCGGAAAAATAAATGACCTCGTGCACCGCCTCCTGGTTTCTGTTCATGTCCTTGATAAAGCCGGTGATTCCCTCCGGCTCATGATATGTGACGTCTTCCGGAGTCTCCCTGCGCAAATCCCGGAAAACAATGGTGAGGTTCGGATTCAGGTAAGCCGTATCGTGGAGCCTGCTCTTTAAATCATATTCTTTTACCAGGGTTTTGTCGAATATGGTCTCGTCGGTCAGAAAATTGATTTCAGTTA